>Ga0097679_1003298_pt1 | contig 12020 bp, 9 predicted proteins | sample ThiBiot_500_biof_2_FD_72848 | JGI IMG/M metagenome (GOLD analysis project Ga0097679, IMG submission 72848) | Wastewater bioreactor microbial communities from Cape Town, South Africa - Thiocy_cont_500_biof - 1398105538000 (version 2) (version 2) ...
AAAAACCGTAGTCCCGACCCGGGCCGGTTTCTATTTCTGGCGTTGCGACAGCGCCATCTCCGCAATCGTCAGTATCATCTCAAGATCGCGCTGCATGACATCCTTGTTGTCGCTCTGCAGCGCGAAGCGTGCCAGCGTTCGGATATCGTTCAAGGCTTCCTTTGGATCCAATGGGGGTTCTATATCGCCCATTCAAAGACTCCCCAGATTATACGCCTGTTGACCGGCGTTAACTTGAGGCTAGCCCAGATTGGATCGGCGCACCGCTCCGCACCAGCTATGAGGGTCCCAGCCGCGCGCTACGGCTTGGGTGGGCGCCGGATTGTTCCAATAGTTTGGCGATCCCTCCGAGAAATCGCCGGTACCATTCATCACGTGCCGCGCGTTAGATCCCCGTTTTTCCCGGCGGAGACCTGTCACCAAATCTGATGATAGTCGGAAAACTTCGGTAGTGTCGCATCATAGCGCACCGGCACGATCCACGGCAGCATCAGGCGCATGATCCGGTTGGCGGCCGGGGAGACGAGACGCACATAAAGATCGATGGGGTCGAGCTGATGGCGTAGGTGCAGCTTAGGATCGTAATTCAGCCCGCTGCTGCGGAAGCGCTTGTAGCCATGTGTCATCGCCCAGCTAATTACGTCGCGTGAAATGTAGTGATAAAGATGGAGGTCGAGGGCGAAGTCATAGTCAAGGCCGAGATATTCCGCGAAGATCTCGTCGCTCTCCACCATGCACAGCGCGAATGCAATCAGGGTATTTCCGCGATACCAGATGAAGAAGCGGGTCTTGTCGCTCATCTCGCAACCAAGACGGCGGAAGTAGTCCTTGGTCAGTTTCTCGAAATGAAAATTGGAGCGCTCGTAGGTCTGAAGATAGAGCGGATAGAGCTCGTCGATAAAGCTCGCCGCATTATCGGTTACCGTCATTTTAAGATCGGAACTGTCAGCGGCGCGAAGCTTCTTGCGCAGATCACGACGCGTCTTCGCACTTAACGCATTCTGCATATAGTCATCGAAACTGCGGTAGTCGATGTCGAGCGTCGTCATCGGCATGCTCGGCGCGCGACCGAACCCTTCGCGCTCAAAACACGCAAGATCGCGGCGATCGCCGCGCGGAAATTCTTTGAGCACAATCATTTGCGTCCCCAACGCATGCGCCTGGGCAACGATACCCTGCGCCAAGGTCCCTGCGACGACCGCGGGCGAAAGATACTTGCTGGTCGCAAGATGTCCTTCTCCCGCCGTGCAGCCGAGCATCAGTGTGCGCAGCTTCAAAAAACGCGGATGATGGCGGCGGATGCGCGCGACGAGCGACGAACGATCGAGCTTGACGCCTTCCAGCAAATCCTGGTCGAGCAGAAAATATGGCTGCACTGCAAGCACCCGGCCTGACGCATCGCGGATCGCGAAATAGCCGTACTCAAAGTGATCGCGGATGGTGTCCGCAATGATCTCATAATAGCGGTGATCCTTGCGCTGGCCGGTGAAGGCAATTCGCCACGCCTCGCAGGTTCGCAGTTCGTCGCGGCCGATGGGCGCGATCGAAAGGGATCCAGGATCGGGTATGCGCTGTTCCATGCGCCGTCCGCCTGCTTTGCGCGAGGCCGCCAAGGCGTTGGTGAGCACCCTGACGGCCGTTGCCAGCGCCAAAGGGACGAACAAGATGGCGCCGGTTGCGTTCAACCATACCAGAACGGAAAGCGCGACGGAGCAAATCCGCGTGAGCTTTCAGATCGTGCGGACGAATCATGCGGCCGCGGGGCTTTGCCCGAAGTGTTAAAGGTCGACGGCCACTTTCGTCAGGTCAATGTGGCTCCAAGATCTGCGCCTTATGACGCGCGGTTGAGAAAGATCGGCAGGCCCCGCTTGTTGGCGTAGAGGGGACGATAGCGCGCTGTGTTGTACATGCTGGCCACGTCCAATTTGCGTGGCCCGAGCTTGGCGTCAGGAATGGGCACCAGGTCGTAGTGGCCCTCTACCAGAGCCGACATCAGGCCGGTCCTGCCTTTCAGGACCGCGTCGTAGGCCATGTTGCCGAAAGTCAGGGCAACGAGCTTGTCGATGAAGTCCGGATCGCCCGATCGCAGGTCATAGGTGAGGTCAGAAACGATCGTTTCCTCGCCGGAACGCCGCTTGATCTCGTCAGCAAGTGCTTCGGCCACGTTGGCCTTCTTGCGATGGCCGTAGGCGTCGGGTTCACCGTATTCCTGCGGCCTGTAGCCTTCCCACTCCGCGCCCTCGCTGAGCACGATCAGCGCGTAATTGCTTGGGTTGGCGCGCTTCTCCTCGATAAGCAACCGGATCAGTTTGTCGAGATCGACCTTGTACTCCGGTATGACGCACCGTATCGAGGTCGCGTATGCGGTATAGAGCGCGGTAAATCCGGCATCGCGGCCAAAGATGCGGAAAATGCCGATGCGCTCGTGCGAGCCGACGGTGGTGCGCTGCCGCTGGATGGCATCGCTGGCGCGGGTGATGGCGGTCGAGAAGCCAATGCAGTATTCGGTGTTGCGGACATCGTTATCCATCGTCTTCGGGATGGCGATGATCTCGACGCCGAGTTCGTTGAGCCTGGCCGCATAACTGAGCGTGTCGTCGCCGCCGATGGCGATCAGATGTTCGATGCCCAGTCCTGACAGATTTGCGAGCACCTGGCCGGTCAGGTCCCAACTGGTCTCGCCGTTGGCATTCGTGGTGGCCGGAAAATCAGTGCCGACGAGATGGTCGGGCAAGCTTTTCATTTTGGACGGATTGGTGCGGCTCGAGTGCAGCATGGTGCCGCCATGCCGGTCGACGGTGCGCGTGTTTTCGCGGCTCAGCGGGATGAGATAGTGAGACCTGCTGGCCGGATCCTCGAGATTCAGGTGCGTCAGGGCCTCCCAGCCGCGGCGGAGGCCCACGACCTCGATATCATCCTCGCTGCCGCGATAGGTCACGGTCTTGATGATTGCATTGAGGCCGGGGACGTCGCCACCGCCCGTGAGAATGCCGATGCGTTTTCTCGCCAAGCCCATCTCCCAGCATTGGTATGTCGCAATAACGCAAAGCGTAGCGTTTTTTGACCGTTGGCACCAAGGACTGCCCGCAGCGACAATGCGGTATGTCTTCGTCTTCGCGAAGCGAGCGGGATCGGAACGGCGTCTTCTTCAGCCCACCCCTCAACTAGAGGTGACGAACTGGAGTGGAAATGATGCTCCAGTGCGAGCCATGCGCACTAACGCGGGACCAAGCATCAAGCAGCGCTGTGGTGAAAGGTCGCCAAGGCATTGGAGGCGAACCTTGGCGACCATCGCCAGCACCAAGGGACGAAGAAATAGCGCCGGCTGCGGAGAATCATATCAACGAAACTGACGGCGATGCAAATCTATGGGGCCATGCAAATTCATGTGAGCTTCAGTTCGCACACGTAACCCGCCGGCGCGGAAATCACACCAGCGGATTACTGGACAGGGAGCGAATAATTGAACCAAGCCGAGATCGGAGACGTCGCAACCGGTCTATCGGTAGCATTCAACGTAAAAATCCAAGGCCGGATGCTGCAATGAGTCCGAACCCGATAAAAAATGCTACAAGTCCAAAGCTGCCAGCGGCAAGGAACAGATTATTTGTCGGTCCCTGCGGCATTGGGTCCGGCCTGTCTTCATCCATGATGGTCCTCCTGCTTTTCGGAGACTACACATTGGTTCCACAATGTTCCCAAGCTGCAGAAAGTTCCCTCGCTACAGAAAGATTTCGCCCAGGCGCAAGCGGGAGGTCCGCCCTCCGGGGACGCAGTGGAACTGGCCTGGATGATGAGAGACTGGTGGACAAGGAAGCCCGCCCGGCAGATTGATTCCGGAAATCGGACGTTGCTCCTTGCAAAAGAAAACCAGTGACCACGGGCATGACCACGGGCAATCCAGGGCCGGTGAAGAATCCGCCGGTGAAGAACCCGAAGAGCCTGCCGATTATGGCGGGCTCAATGTCGATATGATTTCGGGATCATAGCGTACTGGATGAAGCGCCTGTCTGAGCAGGCTGACATACACGTTACTCAGTCGCCCTCTGTCGTGCTCTCAAGCGCCAAAATACACCAGATACACCAACACGAAGGCGGCGACGACCAGTCCCGTTCCCGCGAACAGCACATTGCGAACCGTCGGTCCCCGTTCGGCGCCGCGCGCTTCGATTGCTGTCTCAACTATGCGTCCATCTTCTTGGTGCGGCATCGTTCCTCCTGTCGAAGGCTGAAGCCCCGGCTCCCAGGAGCCGGGGCACGTTTGCAAAACTCAATCAGGTCCCACCGCTGTACTCGGTATTTTCCTGGCCCTGTTTCTTATCGGGCATGTCTTCCTGGACGCCCTTTCGGATTTCGGCCTTCCGTTCGGACTCGTTACGCTGCTGCTGTCCCTGAGCCTGCTTCTGACGGTCCTGATCTTGCTTGTTCTGATCTGACATCTGAGCCTCTCCTTTCTGATCTGTTATCGGTCAACCCGCGATCGGGAAATGCGTTCCGATGAAAGTCGGATGCAGTGCACGGCAGGAACCTCGCACCATTGAAGAAAAAAGCCCGCCGGGTGGAAGACACGGCGGGCAAGATCATGTCAAACCACCCTAGAAGCCAATGCGCTGGCAGCGTGTCTGTTCCGATTATTTCCCTGTTCAATTCGGGCGAGTTCGCCGGCCCCTCGATTTTAGCGGCGTTCCCGGCTTTTGGGTTTTCTTCACTGTTCGTTTCAAATGTTGCTGCTGCTTTATTTCGCGCTCCTTTCCGCGAGAGGAAGATGGGAGCGCGAAACGTTCTTCTCATCATCGAGATAAACGTCGAGTGTCGTGAAGAACGCAATAACGGCAATGAAGGAACCACAGTTCCGTTCGGAACGCGTACCGAGCGCACGTTACCTCTACACCCAGCAAGAGGAAGACTGCATGTCAGACGCAAGAAGATGAAGATAGAGAAGGGGGGCGACGAGAACATCAAGTACGCAAAGCCCGGAAGAAGCGACATTCTGCCATAAAAGATAAAAGGCAGAGCAATCGAAAGAACCGCCGGAGAGGGCGTTACGGCGCGATGCTTGCGACCGTTGCTCCATTTTGATGAATCCATTTTTAGCGCCGCCGCTTTGAGGAGTAATTGCAGGCCGCATCATTCGTGAGCTTGCGACAACTCGGCGCCGATGCACGCATCGCTCGTATCGCCACCGAATGAACCCGAATATCCTCGAATATCGGCAGCCTGAACTTGTCATGCTGGCCCAATCCTTGTCGATGAGCCGCCGAGTAAAACCGCCGAGCATAGGTTTATTTCCGGACGGGTTGCGTGATACTTTGATCAGGTAACGCGCAAGTGCAATTGGCAAGGTAGCGCTGATGCAAGGTCCCGGACGGTCCCCGCTGTTCGCCTCCGTGCGCGGCTGGAGCCGCAAGGATCTGGGCGGTGACGCCTTCGCTGGTCTGACACTGGCCGCCATTGCCATCCCCGAGCAGATGGCCACCGCGCGCCTCGGTGACCTCTCCCCCCAAGCCGGCTTCCTCGCTTTCATGGCAGGCACCGTAGCCTTCGCGCTGCTCGGCGCGAGCCGCCACATTTCCGTTGGGGCGGATTCCACCATCACGCCGATCTTCGCGGCGGGCCTCGTGATTCTGGCCGCCTCTGGCTCGCCACATTACCAGGCGCTGGCCGCACTGCTTGCGCTGATGGTCGGCGCCACAGTGACGGTTGCTGGCCTGCTGCGGCTTGGTTGGGTCGCCGATCTGCTCTCGGTGCCGGTCACCGCCGGCTTCCTTGCCGGAATATCGATCCATATTGTTGCGTCCCAGCTTCCCGAACTGCTCGGCCTTCCGTCCGGAAGCGGAGACGTCTTCCACCGCCTCGCAGCGGTCTACGACGGCCTAAGTGACATCAATCCCTATAGCGCCGCCATCGGCGCAGCCGTGTTCGCCGCCGTCGCTTTGTGCGAGCGCATCAGTGCGCGCATTCCCGGTCCCCTGATCGCACTGGCGGCGGCCACGCTGGTGGTGGTCGCCTTCGGTCTGCCGACACGCGGCGTCGCGACCCTCGGTACACTGCCGACCGCCGCGCCTGGCTTGCACCTGCCCGAGGTGACGTTCGAAGACATGCGCACGCTGGTGCCTCTGACCCTTCTGGTTACGATCGTCATCATGGTTCAGACAGCGGCTACAGCGCGTTCCTTCAGCGGCAACGGTGCTTCCGACCCTGACGACGTCAACCGCGATTTCATCGGCGTCGGCGCGGGCAGCCTGCTGTCCGGTTTCATCGGCGCGTTCCCGGTCAATTCCAGTCCGCCCCGGACAGCGATCTCTGTCGAAACCGGCGGTCGCTCGCAGCTCGCCGGCTTGCTGGCCGCAGCCATCGTGTTGGTGCTTGTGCTGTTCGGTACGGAGCCTTTGAAGAACGTGCCGCATGCGGCGCTGGCCGGTATCCTGTTTTTCGTGGCAACGCGGATATTGCGCTGGCAAACCTTCATGGCAACTCTGCGCCAGGCTCCGACGGAATTCTTGCTGATCTTCGCTACCGCGCTCGCGATCGTGGCGCTGCCGATTGAGATCGGCGTCGCCATCGGCATCGGCCTGTCGCTGCTGCACGGCGTGTGGACCATCACCCAGGCGAGAGCGATCGAGCTCGAGCACGTGCCGGGCACCTCCATATGGTGGCCGCCGGACAGCAAGCCGGCGGGCGAGCGGATCGCAGGCGTGCTGGTGGTGGCGTTCCAGGCGCCGCTCTCCTTCGTCAACGCAAATCGCTTCCGCCAGGACTTCCAAGCGATGGTGGAACGGCGCGCGGGAAACTTGAAGCATGTGGTATTCGAAGCCAGCAGCATCATAGATATCGACTATACCGCGGCGCAGACCTTGCGCGAGGTGATCGCCTATTGCCGAGATGCCGGAATGACCTTTTCGATCGCCCGGCTGGAATCGATCAGAGCGCAGAAGGCGCTTTCGCGCTTCGGCATCGCCGCCATGCTGGGTCCGGATGGAATCTACCGCAGCGTCGACGACGCCGTACGCACGCTGACGCATGGACAGCGGGTGGTCGCCATGCCGTCATCTGCTGACGGCAAAGAATGAGCCATGCCCATGAACATCCCGCCGGCATTTGTGAGAATCGGAAGAAGCGGCGCCCTTGCAGCCAAAGATCTTTGTTAGAAACGTATTTTCGATCGATCGGATCAGAACTGCGGATGGGATGGACGACGGGCGCCGAGAGCTGCCGTCCAGTTCGGGATCCAGCCGCCGCCTAATGCCTGAAACAGGCTGCTGGCCGCGAGCAGTTTTGTCAGTCGCACCTGGATCAGGTTGTTCTCCGCTGTGAAAAGGGTCTGCTGGGTCTGCAGCACGGTGATGAGGTTGACCGTGCCGCCGCGCAACTGCGTCTCGGCGACATCGAACGCCTTGCGGGATGCCGCCACGACCTCAGCCTGCAGCCGCTCCTGCCTGGTATACTGGTGAAGAGCGACGAGGGCCTTCTCGACGTCGGCGAAGGCGGACAGCACGGCCTTGCGATACGCTTGCAGATATTGAAGCTGTACGCCCTTCGCCTGCTTCAACTGGCTTTCGAGCAGGAAGCCGTCGAAGATCGGCTGGGTCAGACTGGCCGCGAGCGTGTAGTACCATCCACCCGGTCCGAACAGCGATGCCAGCGCTGCGCTTTGCGATCCGGTCTGGCCGGTGAGCTGGATTTGCGGAAAAAATGCAGCGCGCGCGGCTTCAACGCTGAAATTGGACGACGCAAGCTGCGCTTCGGCCTGGCGGACGTCAGGCCTTTGATACAGAAGTTCCGAAGGCAGGCCGGGTGTAATTCGAGGAACGGTGATTTGCGTTGTTGTTCCCCCGGTCACCTTGAAATCGGCCGGCGCGCGCGCAATGAGGACCGCAAGAGCGGCCATGTTCTGTCGCATCGTCACTTCAAGCGGCGGAATGGCGGCGCGCTGCGTCGCCACCAGCGCTTCCTGTTGCGAGACGTCGAGTTGCGATGCAGTGCCGCCGGCGAATTGCTTCTTGATGAGATCGAGGATGCGCTCGGCTGCCGCGAGATTGCGACGGGTGACGCGCAGTTGATCCTGCGCCGCCAAAATCTGGAAATAGGTATTGGCGACGGTCACGACCGTCGTGAGGGTTACGACGTCGCGATTGTATCGGGCGACCGTTGCATTTTCCTCGGATGCATAGAGCGCCGCGCGGTTCTTGCCCCAGAAGTCGAGCATGTAGCTCGCGGTGAGGCCGACGTTGAATTGCGAAAACTGGAACGAAGGCATTGCGGTGCCGCCGGTCGAGGAGGCCGCGCTGCGCGCGCGTTCAGCGTTCGCTGTTCCGGTGATCGATGGCAACAGCGGCGCGCCCGCGATGCCGACCTGCGCATCGGCCTGGATGATCTGCGCGTAGGCCACGGCGATATCCAGATTTGCCGTCTGCGCTGCTTCCATCAGCGAGGTCAATTCGCTGGATCGAAATCCGCGCCACCAGTCGAGTGACGGCACGGCCGCGTCTGGCGTGACCGATGATGCCTCACGGTATTTCGCCGGGATCTGGAGATCTAGCGCGGGCCGGTCGCTGCCGAGAATGCATCCGCACAGGGATGGCGCGAGCAGCGCGAGTGAGAGCAGCGGCGCGATAGATCGCGCGCGGCCGTGTCGTGTGGCTGCGCGGACGGACCTTTCTATCTCGCTGTACATCTGGGCCCCAAACGCATTGTCGATGTAATCGTGTCTTAACTCTTGCGCGGCGGCAAGAGTGCGGCCTCACCGATCTCCAGATCACCACTACGATGTCGCTCATTGTGTTGTCGGCAAGCCACATGCACTGTCATTCCCCGGGCTGCGCCTGCGGCGGGATCGTGTGCTGACGGCCGGTTTTGAGGCGCTGCGACCATAGCCGGAAACGATCGAGATAGAGATAGATGACGGGCGTGGTATAGAGCGTCAGCATTTGACTGAGGATGAGGCCGCCGACGATTGCGATTCCGAGCGGCCGCCGCAACTCGCTGCCTTCGCCCATGCCGATCGCGAGCGGCAGCGCGCCGAGCAGTGCGGCCATCGTCGTCATCATGATCGGTCGGAACCGGATCAGGCTGGCCTCGTAGATCGCGTCGAATGAGGACAAGCCGCGCGTGCGTTCGGCCTCAAGCGCAAAGTCGATCATCATGATTGCGTTTTTCTTCACGATGCCGATCAGCAGGATGATGCCGATCAGCGACATGATGCTGAATTCGGTATTGAACGCCATCAGCGCCAGCAGCGCGCCGACGCCCGCAGATGGCAGAGTGGACAAAATCGTCAGAGGATGGACATAGCTTTCATAGAGCATGCCGAGGACGATATAGATCGTCAAAAGCGCAGCGAGAATCAGGAAGGGCTGATTGTTGAGCGAATCCCGGAATATCTTCGCGGTGCCCTGAAAGCTGCCGTGGATCGTCGCCGGAACGCCGATCCGATTCATCGTCGCCTCGATCGCGGCGGTTGCGGCGCTCAGCGATACGTTCGGCGGGAGATTGAACGAAATGGTATTCGCGACCAGAAGTCCCTGATGGTTGATCGCGAGCGGCGTTGCGCCGCGTGCGAAGCGAGCGACGGCGGAAAGTGGAATCATCGTTTCCTGTGCGGTGCTCACCGCGGAGCCTGTCGAGGAGACACCTTTGCCGGTTGCGCCGATCGAGTTGGTCGCGAGGTTGCGAACGGCATTGGCCGAATTTGCCGACGCCGATTGTCCCGGCGCGACTATCGTTCCTGTAATGGCGTTGGTCGCCTGCGAGCCGCCGACGGCGCCGCCCGAGGTGCTGATGAAGACGTTCTTCAACGTTTCCGGATTTTGCCAGTAACGCGGCGCCACCTCCATGACGACGTGATACTGGTTGCGTGTGACATAGATGGTGGAGACCTGACGCTGGCCAAAAGCATCGTAGAGCGTGTTATCGATCTGGCTGACTGTGATTCCGAGTTGCGCGGCGGCATCGCGATCGATCACGAGGTTGGACTCGAGGCCTTTGTTTTGCTGGTCGCTGTTGACGTCGGCAATGATGGAATCGTGCTGAAGTGCGGCAGTGATTTTTGGCGTCCACTCATTGAGTTCTTCCAGCGAGGGACTTTGCAGCGTGTATTGATACTGCGCGGCGCTGGCGCGCCCTCCGGCCCCAATGTCCTGCACGGCTTGAAGATAGAGCGTCGCGCCCGGCACGACGGCGAGTTCGCCGCGCAGGCGGGCAATGACGCGATCTGCAGGAATCCTGCGTTTGTCGCGCGGCTGCAACGAGACGAACATGAATCCCGAATTGGTCTGGCTGCCGCCGGTGAAGCCGACGACGGTCTCGACCGCGGGGTCTTTCTTCAGGATGCTGACGAACTGCGTGAGTTTCTGCTGCATCAATTGAAAGGAGATGCTCTGGTCCGCCTGGATAATGCCGATCAGCCGCCCCGTATCCTGCTGGGGGAAAAAGCCCTTCGGAATGATGTCATACAGGTAGAAATTAAGTCCGAGGACCGCGAGCAGGACCGCCATCACCGAGCGCGGATGGCGGAGCGCGACCGCGAGCGTGCTCCGGTAGCCGCTCAGCATCTTCTCGAAAGCACGCTCGCTGGCCTGGTGGAGTCGCCCATGTCCGCGACCGGTATCCTTGCGAAGCAGTATGGCGCACATCATCGGAGTGGTCGCCAGCGAAATTACCAGAGAAAGCAAAATCGCGATCGTGATCGTCATCGCGAATTCGCGAAACAGCCGGCCTACGATGCCGCCCATCAGCAGAATCGGAATGAAGACCGCGATCAGCGACACGCTCATTGAAAGCACGGTAAAGCCGACTTCCTTCGCGCCGAGCAGAGCTGCGTCGAGTCGGGACATCCCGGCCTCGATGTGGCGCGTGACGTTTTCGAGAACGACGATGGCGTCGTCCACGACGAAGCCGGCCGCGACCGTGAGCGCCATCAGTGAGAGGTTGTCGAGGCTGTAGCCGATCAAATACATCACCGCGAAAGTCGCGGTTAGCGAAACCGATACCGCGACGACAGGGATCAGCGTCGCGCGGCCGTTGCGCAGGAAGAGGAAGACCACGACAACCACCAGAAAGACAGCCAGTAGCAACGTGATTTCGACGTCATGCAGGGATGATCTGATGGTGGTGGATCGGTCTACGGCGACGTCGATGTCGATGGCCGGCGATACCGACGCGCGCAATTGGGGCAGCAGCGCAATCACGCGATCGACGATGCCGATGATGTTGGCGCCAGGCTGCCGGTAAAGGATGATGAGGACGGCTGGCTTGCCGTTGGCCAGGCCTGCGTTGCGAAGGTTCTCGACCGAGTCGGTCACTTCACCGATATCGGAGAGGCGAACGGCCGCGCCATTGCGATAGGCGATCACCAGCGACTTGTATTGCTGCGCCTCGTTGGCCTGATCGTTCGCATAAATCTGGTAACGTCGGTTTCCGACGTCGATGCCGCCTTTCGGGCTGTGCGCGTTGGCGCTAGAAATCGCGGCGCGGACATCCTCAAGCCCGATGCCATACTTGTAGAGCGCTTGCGGTATGAGTTCGACCCGCACCGCCGGGAGCGAACTGCCGCCGACCGTGACCTCGCCGATGCCTTCGACCTGCGACAGTTTTTGCGACAGCACCGTCGATGCGGCATCGTATAGCTTGCCGCGTTCCAGCGTGTTGGAGGTCAGCGTCAGCACCATGATCGGCGCGTCGGCCGGGTTGACTTTGCGATAGGTCGGGTTGGCGCGGAGGCTGGTCGGCAAGTCCGCGCGAGCAGCGTTGATGGCCGCCTGCACGTCGCGCGCAGCGCCGTCGATGTTGCGACTGAGGCCGAATTGCAACGTGATGCGCGTCGACCCCATCGTGCTCACCGACGTCATTTCGGTGACGTCTGCGATCTGGCCCAGGTGTCGCTCGAGCGGGCTCGCGACCGTGGTGGCGACATCCTGCGGACTGCCGCCCGGCAGGGCGGCACGCACCGAGATTGTCGGAAATTCGACCTCAGGCAGCGGCGAGACCGGAAGTTTGAAGAAAGCGACGATTCCCACAGCCGC
>Ga0097679_1003301_pt1 | contig 12009 bp, 8 predicted proteins | sample ThiBiot_500_biof_2_FD_72848 | JGI IMG/M metagenome (GOLD analysis project Ga0097679, IMG submission 72848) | Wastewater bioreactor microbial communities from Cape Town, South Africa - Thiocy_cont_500_biof - 1398105538000 (version 2) (version 2) ...
CGAAGGCGACGTCGGAATAGCGTTCGACGCAACGGACGCGGTCGCCGGCGATCTCGATCGGGCAGGCGTCGGTGACGATCGCGACGCCGTTCTTTCTCAAGCGCGCATAGAGGTCGCCGAGAAAATAGATGTGAAGCTCCCGCGCGGGATAATGCTGCGGCGTGATGATGGTGACGCGATGTCCCAGCGGCGCGAGATGTTCGGCGACATAGGCGCCCGCCAGATGCGGATCGTCGTCGATCAGCGCGACCCGCCGTCCGACGCGGGACGGTTGTTCGAGCGCGTCATGCACGGTGAGAACATGCGCGCGGTCCGCGCCAGGCAGCCGCGCGGTCTGGGGCCGCGCGGCGGAGTATCCGTCGCGTCGCGGCGTCGAGCCGGTCGCCAGCACGATCGCATCCGCATCCGTCGAAAGGATGTCGGCCAGTGTGGCGGCGCGATTCAGAAGGATCGTCACGGGCAGGCGGCGGAGCGCATGCTCCTGCCAGCGGGTCACCTCGCCGAAGCCGCTTCGCGTCGGCATCGACGCGGTCAAACGATTCTGGCCGCCGAGCGCGCTTGTCGCTTCCCAGAGATCAACCTGATGGCCGCGCTCTGCGGCGACGCGCGCCGCCGCCAGGCCGGCCGGTCCGCCGCCGATCACGAGGACGCGCCGCGCGCGCGCCGCCGGGCGCATCGTTCCCACGCCGAGCTGCGCCTCGCGTCCCACCGCGACATTCTGCATGCAGCCCACGCCGCGCCCCAGCGATTGTCCCATGCTGCAGGACTGGTTGGAGTAGGTGCATTTGCGGATGTCGTCCGCGCGGCCTTCTCTCGCCTTTTCCGGCCATTGCGGATCGGCGATGAGCGCGCGCGCCATGCCGATCAGGTCGGCCTTGCCGGCGGCGAGCAGGCGTTCGGCGATTTCCGGGGAGCCGATGCGGGTCGTCACGCACACAGGCGTCCCGTCAGCGCTTCGCCGGATCGCTTCGGCGTCGTCCGCGAACGTCGCCTCCGGCGCCGTCATGTCGGCGATCCAGGCGGGATAGTTGAAATAGGTCATCCCGCTGACATTGATGTAGTCGACCAGCTTGTCGCGGCGGAGCCGCGACGCGACCTCGCACGCCATCGGCAGCGTGAATCCGTTCGGCGCGCGATCGTCGCCGTTGAGCCTGAGGCCGATGGCGAGCGAACCGCCGGCGGCGTCGCGGATCGCGGCGAGCGCTTCGACGACGACGCGCAGCCGGTTGTCGAACGAGCCGCCATAGCGATCGGTTCGCTGGTTGGCGGACGGCGACAGGAATTCGCTGAAAAGATAGCCCTGCGCCGCGAACAGCTCGACGCCGTCGGCGCCGGCGTCCCGCATCGCAGCCGTCGCTTCCGCGAGGCTCTCGATCATCTCCTCGATGTCGCCGATCGTCATCTCGCGGGGAATCTGGCGCGTGCGCGGGCAGGGAATCGCCGACGGCGCCATCAGCGGAATGCCGAAATGCAGCATGCCGGGCATGTAATATTGCCGGCCGCCGAGATTGAGTTGCGCGACGAAGGCGGCGCCTTGCGCGTGAACGCGTTCGATCAGCTTGCGATAGGCGGGCTGCAGGCGCTCGTCATTGGCGACGTCGAGCGCGCCGAGCGGCGTCGTGGCGAGATTGCCGCCCCAGGTGGCGAGCTGCGTCCAGGATCGCGGCGTGACGAAATTCGACATCGTGATCATCGCGGCGCCGCCCTTGGCGCGCTCGACGAGATAGTCGCTCACACGGTCAATCGGGGCTCCATAGCCCGGCAGGAAGGACACGCCGTGCGGCGGAACGACGATGCGGTTGCGCAGCGTTATCGGCCCGACCGAGATCGGCGTGAACAGATGCGGGTAGGCGGCGGCCATGCGCGCCGCCTATTTCCTCAGATCGAGAAGGCGCCGGACCTTGCCTTCCCGGCCCATGCGCGTGTGCTCGGCCAGGCTGCCGGCCTCGACGATCTCGACATCGACGCGCACGCCGAGATCCTTGTGCAGCGCGCGCCGGAGATCCTCTGCGAGACTGTCGCCGTCGATATCCGGCGAGCGGCGCTCGACGCGGACGGTCATCTCCTCCCTGCGCCCCAGGCCTTCTCCGACATAGAAGGCGACGCAGATGAAATCGCCGGTCGTGCGCGCATCCTTGGTGATCGCGTTCTGGCAGGCTAGCGGGAAAACGTTGGTGCCGCGCAGCTTGACCATCTCGTCGGCGCGACCGAGGAACGTCGACATCTTGCGCGTGCACAGGCCGCAGGCGCATTCCTCGCGCTCGGTGATCACGAGCACGTCGCGCAGATCGTAGCGGATGAAGGGCGGCACGCTGCGATGCAGGCTGGTGGCGACGAAGCTGCCGCGGCTGCCGAGAGGCAGCGATTCGCCTGTGTCGATATCCACCGTTTCAACGAAGATCGTATCCTCGCTGATGTGCTTGCCCGTCTTGGCCGTGCAATCGAAGGCGACGAGACCGATCTCGTGCGTCACGTAATTGTCATAGACCGGCGCGCCCCAGGCTTCCTCCAGGCTTCGGCGCAAATGGCCTTCGATGTCCGGACCGAGATAGGAGTGCAGATATTTCGTCTTGAGCTGACGCAGGTCGAACTTGTTGGCGGCGGCCACCTCCGCGATGCGGCCGAGATATTCGCCGCGCGTGAACCAGCCGTTCACGCCCCATGCTTTCGCATATTCAAGCTGTCGTTCGGTCGATGTGACCACGCCCGAGCCGCAGGTCACCGGCACGCAGCCGAGCCAGTGATGCAGCGCCGTCGATGCGTTCCACGCCGCGTTGGCGAGGGAATTGGTGTAGGTGATCTGGACGATGTCGCCGGGGCGGGCGCCCTGCGCGTAAAAGGCGCGGGCCATCTGCACGCCCTGCGCTTCCCACGCGATCGGATCGAACAGCGTCGCGCGCGGCATGCCCGTAGTGCCGCTGCTGGTCTGCAGCTTGAGCGGCATGCGGTGAAAGCCTTCGCGACCGAACGGATGGTGATCGCCGAACGGCGGCGCCGCCGCGATCGCCTGTCGCAGATCGTCGCTGTTGAATGATGGAATGCGCTGGATGTGTTCGAGCTTTGAAATGTCGCCGGGCTGCAAGCCCGCCTCGGTCCATCGCCGCCTGTAGAACGGAACGTCCCACGCTTCCGTCACGCGCGCGAGAAAGCGCTGCTCCTGCAATGCGTAGAGCGCGTCCGACGACAGTCTGCCATGCGTCCTGCCGTAGATCGGCGGCGGCGGATAATCGGCGATGAAACGGTCCCAATCCACCGATTTCCAATAATACGGGATGTCGTCTTCCATGGGGAACCTTGTCGATGTCGCTTTGCGGGCTCCAATAGGCGTCCATTTCATGGAACGTGATTGCGCTTGAAAGAGCCTCGGCGTTCGTATTATTTGCCCATATCGGCGTCAATTGCGAAGTTCTTCGCGGTTGCGAGCCAAAAAATAAGTCCGGATCATGAAATTGTTGCGCGCAGGCGCGCGAGGGGAGGGTGGGTGCTCAACGAATTCGCCTTCGCGCTGATCAACGGCCTTGCGAACGGCATGGCCGTTTTCCTGGTCGCGGCGGGGCTCACCCTGGTCTTCGGCATCCTCAAGATCCTCAATTTCGCGCATGGCGGCTTCTTCATGATCGGGGCCTATGTGGCGTTCACGGTCAGCGGACGCGATAACGCGTCCGGCTTCCTGTATCTCGCCGCCGCCATTGTCGCGGGCGGGGCCGTGGCCGCGCTCGGATGGGCCGCGGACCGCGCGATCTTCCGTCGTCTGCGACAGGTGGACGAGGCCTACTCGCTGATCGCCACCTTCGCGCTTCTGATGGTGTGCAGCGGCGCCGTGAAACTGATCTGGGGTCTGGACTATCGCTCGATCAGTCCGCCGGACGCCTGGGCCGGCGCCGTGCAGATCGGGCCGCTTTTCGTCCCCTCCTTTTCGCTTCTCGTGTTCGGGCTCGGCGTCGTCGTGTTCATCCTGCTCGACCTTGCGATTCATCGCATGTGGTTCGGCAAGATCGTGCAGTGCATCGCGCATGACCAATGGATGGCGGGCGTCATCGGCTTCAACGTGCCGGCGATCTTCACCGGCTCGGTCATCGCGGCGTTCTTCCTTGCGGGTTTCGCCGGCGGGCTTCTTCTGCCCAATCAGGCGCTCTCGCCGGAGCTGGCTGGCTCCTTCCTGTTGCAGGCCTTCGTGGTCGTCATCGTCGGCGGCCTCGGCAATATCCGCGGCGCCTTCATCGCGGCGTTTGCGCTCGGCGTCGTGGAAAGCCTGAACTCCGTGCTGATGCCGACCTATCCCGGCTTTGCGATCTATATCGCGATGATCGCCTTCCTGCTGTGGCGCCCCGACGGCTTGCTCGCGCACAGGAAGGATGACGGCGCCGCCGCGCCCGCAGCGAGCCTGCCGCCGCCGCCGGCGATCGCGATCCCGCCGGCGACGAAATGGATGGCGGGATTGATCGCCGCGGCCGCCTTTCTCTCGGTTCCACTCTGGGCGCATGAGGGGCTTTTGTTCATCGCGGGGCTGACGCTGATCGAGGCCGTGTTCGCTCTCTCCTGGAACCTGCTGTTCGGGTTCGCAGGGCTGGCGACGTTCGGCCACGCCGCGTTCTTCGCGGTGGGCGCCTATCTCGTCGGCTTCGCGCTGAAGTCGGCGCTGGGCGTTCCGTTTCCGCTTCTGCTTCTCATGGCGGCGGCGCTGGGGGCCGCAGCCGCGCTGCTCGTCGGGTCGATCGCGATCAGGCGCACGGCCGGCATCGCGATGGCGATTCTCACGCTCGCCGTGAGCGAACTCGTGCGCCTCACCATCATCCGCACCCATGCGCTCGGGCGCGACGATGGTCTCTCGGCGATTCCGCGTCCGTCGATCGACTTTGGCTTCGCTATCCTCGATCTCTCATCCTCTCGCGCTTATTATTTGTTTTTGTTTTGCGTCTGCGCGACGGCCGCGGCGATCTTATGGGCGTTGACGCAGAATCATTTTGGCCGCGTGCTGCGCAGCATCCGCCAGGATCCGGCGCGCACGGAGTTTCTTGGCGTTCCGGCGATGCGCTATCGGCTGACCGCATTCGCCGTCGCGGGCGCCGCGGCCGCCTTGGCCGGCGGTTTGCAGGCGCCGTGGTCGCAGATCGTGACTCCGGACGCAGCCAACTATCTCCATTCCACGCAGCCGATGCTGAACGCGCTGCTCGGCGGAGTCGATTTCTTCTGGGGGCCGGCCGTCGGCGCCGTTCTGTTCTCCGCGCTCGCCTACACGCTGCGCAATCTGCCGGGGCTTTCCGAACTGATCACGGGCGGCACGCTGCTGGTCGTGGTTCTCGCCGCGCCATCGGGCATTCTCGGATCGCTCGCGGCGATGGCGGGACGACGGCGGACGGGTCCGGGAGCATCGCTCGCCGTCGAAGCCAGCGAGCGTCAGCATGCTTGACGTCCGCAACGTCGACAAAAGCTACGGCGCGATCGACGTCCTCCGCGACGTCACCTTCTCGGTGGACGAAGGCGCCGCGTTCGCCGTGATCGGGCCGAACGGCGCCGGCAAGACAACGCTGTTCAAAGTGCTGACCGGCGAGGCGTTCGCCGACCGCGGCGAGATCGTCTATCGCGCCGACTCCGTCGCGCGGCTGCCGGCGTGGCGCCGGATCGGCGCCGGGATCGGCCGCACGTTTCAGACGTCGCGGGTGTTTCCCGCATTCACCGTCGAGCAGAACATCGTCGTCGCGCTCGAGGCGCGCGGGCGGTCCTCGGGCGAGGGGCGGCCGAGTTGGCTGCGCATCGCGCCGTCGCGCGGCGTCGTGGAGGAAGCCGCGCGCTGGGCGGGAGAGGTGGGGCTGTCGCATCGGCTCCTGGAGGAAGCCCGCTTTCTGTCGCATGGCGACAAGAAGCGGCTCGAGCTTGCGATGGCTTTGTCGCTGCGCCCCAAGCTGATCATGCTCGACGAGCCGACGGCGGGCATGTCGCCGGTGGAACGAAGCCGCAGCGTCGCGCTGATCGCGCGCATTCGCCGTGAATTCGGCCTGACGCTGCTCCTGACCGAGCATGACATGGATGTGGTGTTCGACCTCGCCGACCATATCCTCGTGCTCAATTACGGCCAGGTGATCTTCAGGGGGCCGCCCGCGGAGATTCGCGGCAACGCCGCCGTGCGCGACATCTATCTCGGGCAGGACGACGATGCTTGAGGTCGATTCGCTTGATGCGTTCTATGGCGACAGCCATATCCTGCAGGGACTGGGCTTCGCCGTCGCCGCCGGCGCGCGCGTCGCGGTGCTCGGCCGCAATGGCGCGGGCAAGACCACTCTGATCAAGAGCCTGATGAACGCCGGACCGCGCGTCGCCGGCGCGATTCGCTTCGACGGGCAACCGCTTGAGAAGACGCCGGCGTTTCGCCGCAGCCGGCTCGGCCTCTCGCTGGTTCCCGAGGACCGCAGGATCTTCCCGCACCTCACGGTCGAGGAGAATATCGCCGCGGCGATGAAGGCGGTCGGCGCGCCCGGCGGTCAGGACGCGATCGAGCGATGCTTCGCGCGCTTTCCGATGCTCGGCCCGTTGCGCAAGCGATTTGGCAACCAGCTCAGCGGCGGGCAGCAGCAGATGCTCGCGGTGGCGCGCGGGCTGGCGGCGGCGCCGAAGCTGTTGCTGCTCGACGAGCCGACGGAAGGTCTGGCGCCGATCATCGTCGATCAGATGGCGCGGGCGTTGAACGCGTTTCTTGACGATGACGGCGCCGCGTTGCTGCTCAGCGAGCAGAATCTCCGTTTCGCGCGGAAGTGCGCGCGCCATGTTTATGTGCTCGACAGCGGCCGCTTCGTGTTTCAGGGCGACTGGCGCGCGTTCGACGCCAATCCCGAGATCAAGAGCCGCTATCTTGCGGTCTGACGGCGGAGGCGCGTGATGCGTCGGATCGGATTCATCGGCGCGGGCAATATCGGGCGTCCGATGGCGGAGCGCCTGATGGAGCGCGGGTTTGACCTCCTGCTGTGCGATATCAATCCCGCGACGCGCGAGGCGTTCGCCGCGCTGGGCGCGCGGGTCACGGCGAAGGCGGCGGATTGCGCCGCCGAGGACGCCGTCATCCTGATGGTCGCGAACGACGATCAGCTCACGAGCGCTCTTTTCGCCGAGGGCGGTCTTTTCGACGCTGTCGCGGCGGACGCGCCGCCCCTCGTGCTGGTCATGAGCACCGTCATGCCGGAAAGCGTCCAGGCGGCCGCGGACACATTAAGGACGAAGGGCGCGCGCGTGGTCGATGCGCCGGTGAGCGGCGGCGCCGTGCGGGCGCGGCGCGGCCAGCTCTCGATCATGACGGGCGGCGATGATGAGGATATCGCTGCGGCGCAGCCAATTCTCGACGCGCTTGCGGACGTTGTCCATCGCTGCGGCGCCGTCGGCGCCGGGCAGGTGACGAAGATCATCAACAACCTCGTCGGCGTCACTAACCTGTTCCTGTTTGCTGAGGCCATGCAGATCGGCGAACGCCTCGGCCTCGATCTTTCGCGGCTCGCCGCGATCATGGAGGTCAGCTCGGGCCGCAACAACGGCACGCGGGACTGGGAGGAGCGCAAGGCGCTCTATCGCTGGAACGCCGCGACGCCGGAAACGATGCGCGCGATCGTCGAGGTGACGCGCAAGGATTTGCGCAACGCCGTCGCGCTGGCGCAGCGCGCGCAGGTCTCCGCGCCGATGCTCGACGGCGCGGCGGCGGCGCACGCGGCCGCTGCGAGCGACGGCATTCTCGCGCGCTGGCGCGAACTGGGCGGCATGGATCAGGAGAAGAAGACGCCATGACGGCTGCAGCCTTTCGCGAGATCACGACCAGCCTTCGCTTTCCGGAGGGTCCCGTCGCGCTGCCGGACGGCTCCGTGCTGGTCGCGGAAATGGCGCGGGGAACGCTGACCCGCGTCGGCGCCGACGGCGCGCAGACGATCGTCGCCCATCTCGGCGGCGGCCCGAACGGCGCCGCGATCGGGCCGGACGGCAAATGCTATGTCTGCAACAATGGCGGCGTGCGCTGGCGCGAGGACGAGCACGGACTGCGCCCTGCCGGCCAGGCGCCGGATTATCAGGGCGGCCGCATCGATCGCGTCGATCTCGCCACCGGCGCCGTCGACACGCTCTACGACGCATGCGACGGCCGCAAGCTGTGCGGCCCGAACGATCTCGTGTTCGACGCGCAGGGCGGCTTCTGGTTCAGCGACGCGGGCAAGACGCGCGACCGGGCGTCCGATCGCGGTTCGGTCTATTACGCCGCGGCTGACGGCTCGATGATCCGCGAAGCGATCTTCCCGATGTTCGTGCCGAACGGCGTCGGTTTGTCCGCCGATGGCCGGCGGCTCTATGTCGCGGAGACGCACACGGCGCGACTCTGGGCCTTCGATCTCGCCGGTCCCGGCGAGATCGCGCCGAAGCCCTGGCCGTCGCCGCACGGCGGCGAACTGGTGGTCGGCCTGCCGGGATATGTGTTCATGGACTCGCTCGCTCTCGACGAGGCCGGACATATCTGCGTCGCGACGCAGATGGAGGGCGGGATCAGCGTGATTTCGCCGCGTGGCGAGGAGATCGAGCGCATTCCGCTGCCCGATCTCTACGCCTCGAACATCTGCTTCGGCGGCGACGGGCGACGCACGGCGTTCGTGACGCTCTCCAGCACGGGCAAGCTGATTTCCTTGCCCTGGCCCCGGCCCGGTCTCGCGCTCAGCTTCAACTGAGCCGAGCCGCCCGCTCCGGCCGCATCATCCATCCGGACGACGCGCGGAGCGCGCGTCTCCGCCACTCTTCGCGCGCGAATTTTTCTGGAGCGCAAGGCTTGTCCAGCGCGGAGCGACGCATCGAAACGGATGTCGCCATCATCGGCGCTGGAGCGGCCGGCCTCATGGCGGCCGTCGAGGCGGCGGATGCCGGCGCATCCGTCGTGGTGATCGAATCCGAAGACGAGACCGGCGGCAGCACGCGCCTCTCCGGCGCCTATGTCGCCTTGTGCGAGACGCCGCTGCAGCCCGGCGGACGCGAGGAATTGCTCGCCGACCTCCTGCATTCGCACCATGAAGACTGTCAGGAGGATCTGTCGCGGCTCTATGTCGATGAAGCGGCGGCGACCTTCCGGCGGCTCGAAGCGCTTGGCGTGACATTCGTGCGCACGTTCCAGTTCGCGCATATGAGCAAGCCCTGGGCGCATGAACTGAGCGGCGAGGACATGGGCGGCGGCGCAGAGATCGTCACCAGGCTCGAAGCTGCGGCCCGCGCGCGCGGCGTCCGCATCATGACATCCGCGCGCGCCAGGAGGCTGCTTGAAGGCGACGGCGTCGTGACCGGCGTGCTCGTCGATCATGCGGGCGGCGAACTTCGTTACGACGCGCGCGCCGTCGTCATCGCGTCGGGAGGCTTTACGCGCGGGCGGGATTTCATTCGGAATTTCGGGCGGCCCGGCGCCGAGCATATTCTGCCGATGACGGGACAAGGCTCGCGCGGCGACGGGTTGCGGCTCGGCATGGCGATGGGCGCGGCGGTGTCCTACATGACCGCCGGCGTCGCGCCGACCGCGCCGATCGAACCGGAAACCGGGAAGGGCGCGATGGCGATCTACGCCGGCGCGATCGCGGTCAATCGCGAGGGGCGACGCTTTTGTCGCGAATCCGATCTCTACAGCGACGTCTGCTGGGCCGCGCTGGCGCAGCCAGGCGCGATGTTCGCGCAGATCTATGACCGGGCGATCCGCGAGCGTTACGCCGAGACGATGATGGGCAAGGTGCTCACAGGCTATCGCGAGATCGAGGCGCCGACGCTGACGGCGCTGGCGCAGCGGCTTGAGAGCGAATTCGGCTTCGATGCGGCAGGCGTCGAGGAGTCGGTCGCGCGCTACAACGACCAGCTTGCGCAGGGAACGCCGGACGATTTCGGCCGCACTCATCTCGTCGGCGAATCCGGCGAGCGGCGGCCGATCGCGCAGGGTCCGTTTTACGCCGTCTCATGCCGGCCGGGCACGACCCATTTCAACGGCGGCCTCGCCGTCGATGTCGCGATGAATGTGCGCACTGTTTTCGGCGAGCCGATTCGCGGCCTCTATGCCGCGGGCGAAGTGACGGGCGGTTTCCATGGCGCGGGCTACATGTCGGGAACCTTCGTCGGCATGGCGTTGATTTTCGGCCGCGTGGCGGGACGCTGCGCCGCGCGCGCGCAACAATGAAATGTCGCCGCGGTTGCGTTTCGCCCGTCGCGACGGACGATGATCATGAAGCGAGTGTGAGATGAATCGCCTGAACGGGAAAATCGCTATCGTGACCGGCGCCACCGGCGGCATCGGCGAGACGACCGCGCGCCTGTTCGCGAGCGAAGGCGCCGTGGCGGTGATCGCGGCGCGCAGCCGCGACAAGGGCGAAGCGATCGAACATGACATCAGGAAAGGCGGCGGCGCAGCGCTTTTCATCGAGACCGATGTGACGGAGCCTGACAGCGTCGCCAACTGCTTCGCCGAAATCGACCGCCGCTATGGCCGGCTCGACGTGCTGTTCAACAACGCCGGCGGTTCGAGTTCGGCGGACGGCCCGCTGACAGTCGCGCCGCTGGAGGAATTCTGGCGCTGCATCAAGCTCGATCTGTTCGGCACATGGCTGTGCTCGCGCTCGGCGATTCCCCTGATGCAGAAGTCAGGCGGCGGCTCCATCATCAACAGCGCATCGATCGTCTCGGAAATGGGCGTTCCCAATCGCGACGCCTATACCGCGTCGAAAGGCGGCATCGTGTCGCTGACGCGCTCGCTCGCCGTCGAGTTCGCCAAGGATCGCATTCGCGTCAACGTGGTCGTGCCCGGCGCCGTCGGCACGCCGCGCGTTCTCGGCTTCTTCGAGCGCGAGCCGCATCTCAAGCAACAGTGGGACGCGTATCTTCTCGGCATCGCCGATCCCATCGATGTCGCCAACGCCGCGCTTTTCCTTGCATCGGACGAGTCCCGTCGCACGACGGGCCAGAAGCTGCATGTCGATAGCGGCATCCTGATTTCCTGAGACGACACATGGAACTGCTGAGCGCCATCCTCGCGCGCAATCTGAGGCTCGTTCCCGAGCGCCCTTTCATCATCAGCGATGACGGAACGTTGACCTATCGCGCGTTCGGCGCGCTGACGGCGCGGCTCGCCAACACGCTTGCGCAGCGCGGCGTGAAAAAAGGCGATTGCGTAGGGCTTTATCTGCCCTCCACCCCGCTGATGGCGATCGGCTTCTGGGCGTGCCAGCGACTGGGCGCGGTGCCTGCGCCGATCAGCGCCATGTTTCGGCACGCCGAGCTGCGCAAGATCGTCGGGCGGACCGGCATGACGGCGCTGATCGCCGACGCCGCGACATGGCCCTACTTCGCCGAGATCCGGAGCGAGTTCGGCTCGCTCGCGACATGCCTCGTGGCGGGCGGCGGCGCGGGCGCCGAGGATGTCGACGCGCTGATGGCCGCCGCGCCGGAAACGTTCGACGACGTCGCCTGCGATTATCAGGACGTGGCGTCGCTGTTCTTCACGTCGGGCACGACGGGAACGCCGAAGGGCGCCGCGCAGACCCATTTCAGCGTCGCCTCCACGCTGCGCGACATGATGGCGTCGCACCGCACGCGCTATGGCGAGGAGGTCTATCTTTGCGCAGTGCCGCTGTTCACGAACTTCGGCCTCACCGTCACGCTCAATCTCTGCGTCTACACGGGCGGAACCATCGTTCTACACGACCGATGGGACACGGAGAAGGTGATGGCCGACATCAAGCGTCATCGCGCGACTTATTTCGGCGGCACGCCGACGATGTATGTCTATATGGTCAACGCTCACGACGCCGCGCGCCACGACCTGTCCTCGCTGCGCATCTGCACGACGGGCGGCTCGCCTGTGCCGCAGCCGGTCATCAAGCGCTTCGAGGAGTTTTCGGGCGTGAAGGTGACGCAGGTCTACGGTTCGACGGAAACCTGCGGCCAGAATGTCATGGAGCCGACGATCGGCGTGCGCAAGCCGGGCGCCGCGGGCGTGCCCGTCGGCTCGTCGCGCATCGCCATCGTCGA
>Ga0097679_1003306_pt1 | contig 11991 bp, 13 predicted proteins | sample ThiBiot_500_biof_2_FD_72848 | JGI IMG/M metagenome (GOLD analysis project Ga0097679, IMG submission 72848) | Wastewater bioreactor microbial communities from Cape Town, South Africa - Thiocy_cont_500_biof - 1398105538000 (version 2) (version 2) ...
TCACGGAATTCTTCCAGGTCCTGCCGGCGCTTCTCTTCGCCATGGTCGTTATCACGCTCTTCTCGCCTTCCACGCTCACGACGGCGATCGCGATCGGGGTTGTTCTATGGCCGCAGACCGCGCGGCTGACGCGGGCGGAATTCCTGAGGATCCGGGAGCTCGAGTATGTCACGGCCGCCCGCTCCATCGGCGCACGAAACGGGCGTATCATGTGGAGAGTGATCCTTCCCAATGCGCTGCCGCCGCTCATCGTCTCCGCGACGCTCACCGTCGGTGTGGCAGTCCTGTTCCAGGCAGGCCTGTCGTTCCTCGGCCTCGACGACCCCAATACCATGTCGTGGGGACTGATGATCGGAACCAACCGGCAATATATCCTTGACGCCTGGTGGCCCGTCACCCTGCCCGGTGTCGCGATCTTCCTGACGGTCTTTGCCGTCAGCCTGGTCGGCGACGGATTGAACGATGCCTTCAACCCGAAACTGCGCGAGCGCTGATGTGACGGAGCCGCTGCTTTCAATCAGGGATCTGAAGGTTGAGTTCTCGACGCGCAACGGGCGCGTGACAGCGCTCGATGGCATCGACCTCGACCTGATGCCAGGCGAAACGCTTGGCATCGTCGGGGAATCCGGCTGCGGCAAGTCGATCACGGCGCTGGCCACCATGGGCCTCGTCCCTGATCCACCGGGCCATATCGCCGGTGGTCGAATTCTTTTCGATGGCGAGGATATCACCCACGCCGATGCGAAACGGCTCAGAAGCCTGCGCGGTTCGGACATCTCGATGATCTTCCAGGAACCGATGACCTCGCTCAATCCGGTCTTCACCGCTGGCGACCAGATCGCCGAGGCGATGATGCTGCACCAGTCGGCGAGCAGCGCCGAAGCCAGCCGCAAGGCGGTCGAGGCGCTGCGTACGGTCGGTATCCCAGAGCCGGAGCGGCGCGCGCATTCCTATCCCCACGAACTTTCCGGCGGCATGCGCCAGCGCGTCATGATCGCCATGGCGATCTCTTGTCGACCGCGTGTCCTGATCGCCGACGAGCCGACGACGGCGCTCGACGTGACCGTGCAGGCGCAGATCTTCGACCTGATGCGCGATATCCAGAGAGAATTCGGTGTCGCCATCATGCTCATAACCCATGACATGGGCGCCATCGCCGAAATGGCCGATCGGGTCGCGGTCATGTATGCTGGCCGCATCGTCGAGAAGGGCGGCGCCGATGAGGTCCTCGACAATCCGCTGCACCCTTATACGCGTGGCCTGATCGGCTGCATTCCTGTCCTCGGCAAGGAGGCGGGACGGCAGGGGCGCATGCCACCACTCGCCGAAATCCCCGGCATCGTTCCACCGCTCCATCTGCTTGGACGCGGTTGCGCCTTTGCGGATCGCTGCCCCCTCGCATTTGATCGCTGTCGCATTGAAAGTCCCACGCTTGAAGGCCGCTCCCACAAGGTCGCGTGCTTCGCGACGGAAATGGAGGCGGCGTGACGACCGGGACGCTGCTCGACGTGCAAGGCCTGTCGGTGCGCTTCGCCATGCCGCGCCAATCCCTGTTGGGGGCGAGGCCAACCCTGCAAGCGGTACGTGGCGTCTCGTTTTCGCTCAGGCCGGGCCGGACTCTCGGCCTGGTTGGCGAGAGCGGCTCCGGCAAGACGACGACTGCGATGGCTGCGATCCGGCTGGTTACGGCCTGGTCGGGTTCGGTGATGTTCGATGGCGTCGACCTTCTCAATCTCGACCCGGAAGCGATCCGTCAGCGCCGGCGGCACCTGCAGGTGATCTTTCAGGACCCTTATTCCTCTCTTAATCCGCGGGAGCGTGTCGGCGTGATCGTACGCGAGCCGCTCGACCTGATGACGCCTGAAATGTCGAAATTCGATCGCGAGGAACGAGTACGCGAACTGTTCGGTCTCGTCGGTCTGCGGCCTGACCAGATGGCACTGTTCCCGCACCAGTTTTCAGGCGGGCAGAGGCAGCGCATCTCGATCGCCCGCGCGCTCGCAACCAATCCACGATTAATCGTCTGTGACGAGCCGGTATCGGCGCTCGACGTGGCGATCCAGGCACAGATCCTGAACCTCCTGCGCCGTTTGCAGGACGATTACGGCCTTTCCTATCTCTTTATCAGCCACGATCTCGGTGTGGTGCAGTTCATCTGCGATGACGTCGCCGTGATGTATCTCGGGCAAATCGTCGAATTCGCAGACCGGCCGAACCTGTTTGCCCGGCCACGCCACCCCTATACGGCCGCCCTTCTCTCCGCCGCCCCGTCGCTGGCTCGGCGCAAAAGCGCCGGCTACGTGCGCGAGGGTGCGGTCAAGGGCGACCCGCCGAGCCCGCTGAATATCCCCAAGGGTTGCGCTTTTGCGTCAAGATGCCCGCGCGCGCAGTCGAAATGCCGTGAAGAGCGGCCGGTTCTGCAGGGCCACGTCGACAACGCCGTCGCTTGCCACTACCCGCTCATCTGAGGTCGCGGGCGAGCCGCTGTCCATCGCATAGACAACAATCTCGTCGAAGCCATCGCGACGGCGCATCGATGGTGGCAGCAGATGATCGATCATCCTGAGCTTCGTATCTCAGACCTCGCCAAGGCAAACCAGGTCACCGAGCGGCCTCTCGGATCCATAAGTATGAACCGAATCTGCCCCGCGGAAACATCTTCTCGAGCCATCGACTCCATGCCATGGTTGTCGCGCCAGAGCCTATGACATTTTGTCGGAGCCGTGACTGCCAGGCCGCGAGGGCAGCTTGGCAAGGGTGATAGGCGATATCGCCGCTTACTACTCCGCCACGGCAGGCAGCGGTTTCTCCAGCGTTTCCGTGTAAGCGGCCCCTGGCCATACCTCCGGAGCCGCTCTCTGATACTGGACCGGACGCATCACATCTGCATTCAGAGCGCGCGCTGCCTGCCACCCCCAGTGCGGATTGTCGAGGAAGGCGCGCGCCAGGGCGACCATGTCCGCTTTGCCGTCCGCCAGAATCGATTCGGCTTGCTGCGGCGTTGCGATGAGCCCGACTGCACGCGTGGCGATGCCCGCCTCCCGCTTCACCGTCGTTGCGAGGTCGGTCTGGTAGCCGGGGCCGATTTTCGGAACGGCGGTGGCCGTCAGCCCGCCGCTGGTGACGCAAACATAATCGACCCCAATCGACTTGAGGGCCTTGGCAAAGCGGATCGCCTCCTCGATCTCGATCCCGCCTTCCAGCCAATCTTGGCCGGTGATCCTGACACCGAGCGGCCTCTCCTTCGGCCAAGCCTCGCGCACGGCGCGGATCACCTCGAGCGGATAGCGAAGCCGGTTCTCCAGGCTGCCACCATAATCGTCGGTACGGCGATTGGAGACCGCCGAAAGGAACTGGTGGAGAAGATAGCCATGGGCGGCATGGATCTCGACCAGATCGAAACCGAGCCGCAGAGCTCGGACTGTCGCCTCGGCATGCGCCTTGCGCACCCGCTCGAGATCCGCGCCGCTCATCGCATTTGGCGTATGCCAACCATCGGCGAACGGCAAGGCAGAGGGCGCGATGGTCGCCCACCGATGCTCGTCTCCCGCCAATGCCTTGCCGCCTTCCCAAGGTTTCTGAGCTGAGGCCTTGCGACCGGCGTGGCTGAGCTGGATGCCGAGCCTAGCGAAACCATGCGCGCGGCAATGGGCGATCACCCGCACGAGCGCCGCTTCGTTCTCGTCGCTGTAGAGGCCGAGATCGCCGTGGGTGATCCGCCCGATGCGCTCCACCGCCGTCGCTTCGAGGATAAGCGCGCCGGCACCCGAGGCCGAAAGCATACCGAAATGCGCCAGATGCCACGAGGTCGCGGAGCCGTCGTCGGCGCTGTACTGGCACATCGGCGACACGACGAGACGGTTGGGCACGTCCAACCGCGCCAGCCGGATGGGCGAGAACAATTTGCTGGTCATGATGCTTCCTTTATTGCTTTAGTCCAATATAGCGGAGCGAATACGGAATACCGGGCGTACAGATGCCGCGGGTCAGCCGGCGAGCGCTGATGTGAAGCGTTTCCAAGGCCTCCGCGTCGAGCGCGCTCTTGTCGGCGATCAGTAGCAGCCGGGTACCGGGAACGTCCGCCCGGTTGTCGCCCCCAGTGCATCGCGGCGACCGTCTATTTCTGGCGATGACGCTACACCTAGTTGCTATTCACGGCTGCGCAAAAGCTATCGATTGCTCAATGCCTGCGCGGCTTCCATCGCCAAAGGACTGAAGCGTGCGCGAAAATCCTCCACTGTCCACTCGCTCAAGGAGCCCGCGATGTGCACGGCAGCGACCGGCTCGCCCGCGGCGCCGTTCACCGCGGCCGCAAGCACTACCTCGCCCGGCAAGCTTTCTTCAGCGGCCAGCGCGTATCCGAGTTGTCTCGCCTTCTCGATCTCCTTCAAGACCCCTTCGCGGTCGCATATGGTCTTCGCAGTGATCGGCTTCATTTCGGACGCGTCGAGGATCGCCTGCACCTCGGCGGGTTGCATCAGCGACATCATCGCGCGTCCGCCGGTCGAGGCGAAGGCGGGTATCCGCCGCCCGACCAGGGTCGCCGGAAAATTCTCGCGCTTGCTCTGCAGGCGTACGGCATAGACGATCGTGGTTTCGTCAAAGAGGCTGAGATCGACGCGTTCACGCGCGTTCCGTCTAAGCTCGAGCAGTACGGGCGTCGCGCGTTCGACGATCGGCGTGTTGCGCAGATAATTGTAAGCCAGCGCCAGGACGCGCCGCCCGGGAACATAGCCCACGCGGGTGGCGTTGCGCTCCAGATAGCCGAGTTCGAGCAGCGTATTGACCATGCGCTGCGCAGCGCTCTTGTCGATGTCCGCCTCCGTCGCGATTTCGGAGAGAGAGGCAGGCTTCCCCAGCCTTCCCACCCCATCCAGCACGCGAAACGCCCGCTCGACCGATTGCAGCGATGCCAGCCCCTTTGCCATCCCGTCTCCTTCCTGTCCATGAATAGAGCGGCGGCCAACCGCCGTCGCGCAAATCGCTTTCGATGATTGTCTTATATCTCTCATTGATATGAACGTATCGATATCAAATGTGGCCCCGATCGAGTGCGCAAGGTGAAGAACCGCGCATCGGTTTCGCGGGCCTATTATTTGCTTTGCACATCGGAGAACGTCCACAGCGGGGCCAACAGGACTTGCCGGGAGGGCCACCAAAAAGACGGAATCGATGCGAAACCTTTGGTCCGGCGTTCAATAGGTTTTCCTCCCGCCAGTTCTTTCGCCTCCCCTCTCAAACGCCGCCAGTTGGGCCAGAGGCGGATCGATCTCGCCCGCATAGTGGCAGGCAACCCTGTGGCCGCGCTCAACGGTTCTAAGTCCGGGTTTTTCCGCACGACACTTGCCTGAAGCGAACGGACACCGTCCCGCGAAGCGGCAGCCCTTCGGCGGGTCGATTGGGGAGGGCGGCTCGCCCTCGATGGTGAAATCGGGAGCGTCGTGCATCCTGTCCTGGGGCGACAACGCGGCCGCCATTAACGACCAGGAATAGGGGTGACTGGCCGCCGAGAAGAACCGGGCGACGGGCGCCTCCTCGACGATTTCGCCCATATACATGACGGCCACGTGGGTGCAGATGTGCTGAATGACAGCCAAGTCATGGCTAATGAAGACATAGGTCAGGCCCTTTTCTTCCTGCAGCCGCCTGAGCATGTTCAGGATCTGCGCCTGGATCGCGACGTCGAGCGCGCTGACGGGCTCGTCGCAGACCACGAGCTTCGGCTCGGTGACGAGTGCCCTCGCGATGCACAGGCGCTGGCGCTGGCCGCCGGAAAATTGATGCGGGAAGAGCCGCGCGGCCTCGGGATGCAGCCCGACGGCGTGCAGCATCTGCCGAACCCGCTCGTCGCGCTCCTTGCGCGTGCCGAGGCGCATGAGGTCGAGCGGCTCCCGCACCGCATCGCCGGCCCTGAGTCGAGGATTGAGCGACGAATAGGGATCCTGGAAGATCATCTGCAGCAGGTGGCGAACCTCGATGAGGGCGTTTCCGTCGAGTTCGGTCAGGATATGGTCGCCAAGCCTGACCGACCCCGACGACGGCTCCAGCAGGCGCATAAGCGCCCGTGCGGTGGTCGACTTGCCGGATCCACTTTCTCCGACAATACCGTAGCTTTCTCCCTCATCGACGGTGAAGCTCACGCCGTCGACGGCATGTACGGCGAGGCCGGACGCCAGCGGAAAGCGTATCGTGAGATCGCGGACCTCCAGGAGACTCATGCCGCCGCATCCATCTGACGGACCTTCCAGCAAAGCGCCGCATGGCTTGGATCGACGTCGACGAGAGGCGGCGGTTCGTTCCTGCAGCGATCGTCGGCCAGCGGGCAGCGGGGAGAAAAGCGGCAGGCCGTGGGGAACCGTCCGAGCGGCGGCACCATCCCGACGATCTCGCCAAGCGCTTCGGTGCGCTCAAAAGCCCGCTCACCCAGTTGAAGGCGCGGAATGCAGTTCATCAGCCCCCGGGTATAGGGATGCGAGGGTCGGTTCAGGATGTCGGCGGCGGTGCCCGTCTCCACGCATTTGCCCGCATAGAGAACGGCCACGTCGTCCGCCATCTCCGCGATCGCGCCAAGATCGTGGGTGATCAGCATGATCGCCGTCCGGGTCTGATCCCGAAGCTCGCGCAGCAGGCGGAATATCTGTGCCTGGACAGTGACATCGAGAGCCGTCGTCGGCTCGTCGGCAATGATCACCCGCGGCCTGCACGCCAGCGCGATCGCGATCATCACACGCTGCCGCATGCCGCCGGAGAGCTCGTGCGGATAAGCTGCCAGCCTCTCCTCGGGCGAGGAAATCTGGACCGCTCGGAGCATCTCCAATGCCATTTCCCGGGCCTCGGCGTGGGGCTTCTTCTGGTGCAGCTCGATCACCTCGGTGATCTGGCGCTCGACCGTCATCACCGGATTGAGCGAGGTCATCGGCTCCTGAAAGATCATCGACAAGGCATTGCCCCTCAAGGCGCGCAGCCGTGACGGCTTCGCCTCGACGAGATCCTCGCTTCCCAGGAAGATCGATCCGCGCGTCACCCGGAACCGATCGGGCAGCAGCCCCATGACGGCGAGTGCGGTCATCGATTTCCCGCAGCCGCTTTCGCCGACGACCCCCAGCGTCTGGCCGGGCAAGAGGCGAAGCGTCACCCCGTCCAGCACCGTGTGGACCGCCTCTCCGGTATCGACCTCGACCTTCAGGTCCTCGATGTTCAAGACCGGGCTCGTCATCTTTTCCTCAGTCTGGGGTTCAGGGCGTCGTTGATGCCGTCGCCGACGAGGCTGATCGCAAGCACGGTAATGAAGATCGCTATTCCCGGCAGAGTCACCGTCCACCAGGCGTCGAAGAGATAGTCGCGGTTCTGGCCGATGATCAGGCCCCAGCTCATTACGTTGGGATCGCCGAGGCCGAGGAACGAAAGCCCGGCCTCGAACAGGATAGCGGCGCCCACCGCCAGGCCGGCCGCGACGACGAGCGGAGGCAAAGCCGCCGGCAGGATCACCCTGAAGATGAGATAGGCTTCGCGAGCCCCTGCCGTGCGCGCGGCGCTGACATAGTCCAACTGCTTGATTTTCAAGAACTCGGCGCGCGCGAGGCGGGCCACCTGAGGCCAGCTTACGATACCGATAGAAAGCGATATCGTCAGAAGCGTCGGACCAAAAACGGTGACCAATACCATGGCCAGGAGCAGGGGCGGCAGAATCTGGAAGAACTCCGTGATCTTTGTGAGGACGGCATCGATCGCGCCGCCGAAAAACCCCGCGAACGCCCCGACGAGAATGCCGATGACGACGGAAATGGCGGCGGACGTCGTGCCCACCGCAAGCGTCGCGCGCCCTCCCTGGATGATGCCCGCGAGAATGTCGCGGCCGAGATAGTCCGTGCCGAAGGGCACCGATTCGCTTCCTGGCGGCGCAAAGGGCATTTCGACCATGTCGTACGGGTTCACACGATACAGAAGCGGTCCGATGAACGTCACGGCAAGGACGAGAAGGAGGAGCACAAGGCCAAGGAGCGCCGAACGGTTGCGCGCATAGGCACGCATGAATTCGATCACTGGCCGGGCCGGACGCTCCGCAGGAGCCGAGGCGGCGTCAGACATCATCGCCGAAGAAGTCACGTATGTCATCGCGCCTCTCCCTTGGCGGCAGGCTTGCGGCTCCGCCTGGAGCCGATCCGTGGGTCGATGATGCCGTAGGCGATGTCGGTCAGCAAATTGGCGATCACGACCATCAGCGCCGAGAAGAACAGGATCGCCAGGAGAGTATTGTAGTCCCGCCGCAGGATGCTTTCGAAAGCCAGCCGGCCGAGACCGGGCCAGCTGAAGACCGTCTCGACCAGCACAGCTCCGGCGAAGAGCTGGCCGAATTGCAGCCCCACCATCGTGACGATGGGGATGAGCGCGTTGCGCAGCGCATGGCCGAAGACTACGCGATGTTCGCTCAGGCCCTTGGCGCGGGCGGTGCGGATATAGTCGGTCCCGAGCACATCGAGCATCGAGGCGCGCGACAGCCGTGAATAGGTAGCGACGTAGATGAGCGCCAGGGTCATGCTCGGCAGGGCAAGATGATGCAGTATGTCGAGAGTGCGCGAAAGGAGCCCGCCTGCGCCCGCCACGTCCATCATCCCCGAAACCGGGAAAATGGGCCAGAAGGAGGCGAACAGGATGATCAGCATCAGGCCCGTCCAGAAGACCGGCGCTGCGTAGCCGACCAGGGAGAACACAGTCACGAAATGACTGAGGAGTCCCTTCGGACGGCGCGCCGAAAACACGCCCATCACTGTGCCGGCGACGACCGCGACGAGGAGCGCCGTGAGGACCAGCAATACGGTGGCGGGCAGACGCTGCAGGATCAGCTGAAGCACCGGCTCCCTGTAGTAGAACGAATAGCCGAAATCTCCGACCAGGATCTTTCCGACGTAAATGAGGAGTTGAAGGGGCACGGGCTTGTCCAAGCCGTAAGCCGCGCGCAACTGAGCAACCAGCTCGTCGGAGGCTCCCCCCATCTCGCCGACGATCACCGAGACCGGATCGCCCGGTGCCAGCTTCAGCAGGAGAAAGTTCAGCACGATCACCGCCAGGAGCAGTCCGATCGTCGAGGCCACACGCTTCAGGATCGAACTCACGGACTAGTCCCCCATGCGGGCCTGCTTGCGCCGACGTCCGGTAGGGCCATCGGGGCGGAGGGCGGCGACATTCGTGGCATCTCATCCATTTTGCAGCGCTTCCTCAATGGAACACCCTGCCACCGTCGACAGTGAGCGTCGAGCCGGTGACGAACGAAGCTTCGTCCGAAGTCAGGTAGAGTATTCCATGGGCCACCTCCTCGGGCCGCGCTATGCGCGACAGGATGTTGCGGCCGAGGATTTGCCGATAGGCGGCGTCCGGATCGACGGCCGTCTCGAAGGACGCGCGCAGCATCGGCGTATCGATCACTCCTGGACAGACCACGTTCGCGCGCACCTCCTTGCCGGTGATTTCCATAGCCAGAGCTTTCGTCGCCATGATGAGCGCCGCCTTAGAGGCGCAATAGGCGGTGCGGTTGGGCAAGGGCTTGAGCCCTGCCGCGGAAGAGACATTCACGATCGACGCGGGGCCCGTGAAGAGTTCGAGAGCGAGCCGGCATAGCATCATCGGGGCCGTCACGTTGATTTCGAAGATACGCCGCCAGTGATCGGCGTTGCTCTGGGCGATCGGGCGCACGTCGTCGATCGCAGCGCAATTGACGATGCCGTCCAGGCCGCCGAATTGTCCGGCCGCCTTGCGCAGTGCCGCATCCACCTCCTCATAGTGACTCACATCGCATTGAAGGGAAAGGAGCGCTTCTCCGCCGGCAGCCCGCAGAGCCTCGAGGCCGGTCCCGTCGATGTCGAGCGCGGCGATGCATGCGCCTTCCGCCAGAAAGCGTCGGACGGTGGCGGCTCCTATGCCTGAGGCGGCGCCCGTCACCAATATCCTGCGGCCTGCGAGCCTCACGCGCGGGCTCCCCGGATCCATTCTTCGACCAGTACGTCGCCCTGAGCGACCTCGCCCCTCTCCAATCGCCCGATGCAGTGGATCATCTCCATCAGCAACGGTACCTCCAGCCCATGACGCCGGGCCGCGGCGACGATGGGCGCGGTCTGTGCCGCGGCATCCGTCGGCTGCCTCAGCACGGCGAGGTCGCGCCACGCGCTGCTGTGGGTCTTACTGGAACCGAGGTAGAGATCGGCCATCCGCGCCAGGGCCTCGCCGGCCGAGGCATCGTCCGCCTCGAACGCCGCCGGCTCGAAGCCGTCGAAGCCCAGCGGCTCCACCGCCTCCGCCCTTGCCACCCGGAGAACCTCGCGGATCAAGGCGATGTTGGCCTTCTGCCAGCGCGGGTCCTCGATGAAGGCGACAAGTGCATCCGCGCTGAGCGCCGAGGATTTCAGCACGGCGCTGTAGGCCTGCTTGCCCCACAGGTAGCCCAGGATATTGCCGCTCACGATCGCCCTGGGCTCATAGACGGCGAGAAGATCCCGGATCGCGCCGGTGCGCGGCAGCGTGCCGCCATCGACCTCGCCAACGACGACCGCACCCCGATTTCCGACTCGAATCCGGCCCGGTCCGACAATATCCGAGCCGAAATTGATGAAGCCGCCGACAACATTCCCGCCGCCGAGCAATGGCTCCAGTTCCAGCTCGCAAAGCCCGTTCTGCAACGACACGACCGGAGCCTTCGGCATCCGATGCGGCATGAGCTCTCCCGCCGCCTGACTTGTCCTGTCCGCCTTGACGGCAAGCAGGACGAGATCGAATTGGCCGACGAGATCGTCCCGGTGCACGGCGGACAGACGCGAGACGATCGTTCGCTCGGGCAGTTCCACAGTCAGGCCGTTCGCGGAGATTGCGGCGATGTGATCCCGATTGACGTCGACAAGCGTCACGTCGTGCCCGGCGGCCGCGATGCTGGCCGCGAATGTTCCGCCTATTGCGCCGCCGCCCCAGACCAGAATTCTGTCGAAACCACTCACCCTCACACCCTTATGAACGGATTGATCGCTGCGTCTTGGGGATCGAAATCGTTCTGGCTCGACCAGTGCCGCGCCACATCGCTGCACGTGGCGTACCAGACATCGCCAAAGCCGCGCGTGAATTCGATGAACCGGCGAAGCATCTGGATCCGGGACGGACGGCCGATCGCTTGCGGATGCATCACAAGGTTGATGAGCCCGCCCATTTCCCGGATTGCCTCGAATTCGGCTTTCCAGATGGAAAGGATGTGCTCGTTCGTGAAGATCGGCCGAGGCGAACTGATCGCGAAGAGCAGGAACGGCGCGTCGTCGAGACTCCAGTGCCACGGCAGTTCCACCAGCCCCCGACGATCGCCCGAAAGGCAATGATAGTAGGGCTCCACGCTGTCCATCAGCGAACTGTCGTAGAGAAAGCCTTTTTCGGTCAGCAGCCTGATCAGGTTCGGGCTGGTTTCGCCGGCGGCGAGCGATACCCGGCCGGCACGACGCCGAGTTTCGACCTCAGCGCGTCGAGCCCGGCCTCCAACTCGGCGAGTTCTTCCTCCGGCCGGGCGGGATCCACCCATTTATGCAGGTAGCCGTGGTGACCGACCTCGTGGCCATCCTTCAGTATCTCCTCACATCTGCCGGTCCGGTTCTCCACGACCCATCCGGGGATGAAGAAAGTGCCCGTGAGTTCTTCCTCGCGCAAAAGGGACAATACCGCCGGAACACCCACCCGCGCGCCATAGGTGCCCTGGGAAAGCGTTCCCGGACGTTTTGCGTTTGCCGGGTCACGGGAGAGCCAATTCGTTTCCGCATCGAAATCGAAGGTCAACGTCAACGCGCATCGCCTGCCGTGCGGCCAGACCGTCATGCCAGCATCCTCCCTGCGGCGCTTCAAACCACGGTCCGGCGGCTCCGCAGACGCCACCGGACTATCTCTGCCGATCAGTTCCAGCTTACACGGTCGTAAGGAGCAAGCGGCCCCCACACCGTCAGCGGCGGATTTTTCAATCCCTTGCGATAG
>Ga0097679_1003369_pt1 | contig 11822 bp, 10 predicted proteins | sample ThiBiot_500_biof_2_FD_72848 | JGI IMG/M metagenome (GOLD analysis project Ga0097679, IMG submission 72848) | Wastewater bioreactor microbial communities from Cape Town, South Africa - Thiocy_cont_500_biof - 1398105538000 (version 2) (version 2) ...
GGATCTGCCGATCCTCGCCGGCCGGCGAGGATCGGCTGGCCCAGCACACCCAGCCTCCGGGGTGAAAGGTGTTACCCATCCTCCCGGTCTAAACCGTTACCCATCCGCCCGGCCGTACAAGAGAGGGTGCCGTTAGCGCATCGCGGCTTGTAACCAAGCCGCTGTAACGGGCGACGAGAAGAAATGTCCACTCCCTAGCCGCCGACGGAAGAGGAGAACCGAGTGGCCTAAGCGGCCTTCTCTTCCTTCGCCTCGTCCTTGGGTGACAGGGCCTGGGCGACGGCGTCCTCGACCTTCTCGAGCCAGATGAACTCTAGAGTGTTGCGGACCTCCTCGGGGATCTCGTCGAAGTCGCGGCGGTTGCGCGCCGGCAGCATCACGCGGGTGATGCCGGCGGCCGCGGCAGCCACGACCTTCTCCTTGATGCCGCCCACCGGCAGCACCAGCCCGCGCAGGCTGATCTCGCCGGTCATCGCCGTGTCGCTGCGGATCGTGCGGCCGGTCATCAGCGAGGTCAGCGCCATGAACATCGCCACACCGGCGCTCGGCCCGTCCTTGGGCGTGGCGCCGGCCGGCACATGGACATGGATGTCGGTCTTCTCGAAGGCCACCGGATCGATGCCGATCGCCGCCGCCTTGTTCTTGATCAGGCTGAGAGCGGCCTGGGCGCTCTCGCGCATGACCTCGCCCAGCTGTCCGGTCAGGATCAGCCGGCCGCCGCCCGGGGCGCGCGTCGCCTCGATGAACAGGATGTCGCCCCCGACCGGCGTCCAGGCGAGCCCGGTTGCGACGCCGGGCACGCTGGTGCGCATGGCGGCTTCGTTCTCGAAGCGCACCGGCCCCAGCAGGTTTTCGACGTCGCTGGCGCCGATCTGCACCTTGGTGGTCTTGCCTTCCGCCACTTCGACTGCGACATGGCGCAGCGCGCGGCCGATCTCACGTTCGAGCCAGCGCACGCCGGCCTCGCGGGTGTAGCTGTCGATGATCAGCCGCAGCGCCGCATCGTCGATGCCGGCCTGCTCGGCCGTCAGTCCGTTGGCTTCGAGCTGGCGCCGTACCAGGTAGCGCTTGGCGATCTCGAGCTTTTCGCCCGCCGTGTAGCCGGTGAGTGCGATCACCTCCATGCGGTCGCGCAGCGGGCCGGGGATGGTCTCCAGCATGTTGGCGGTCGCGATGAAGACGACGCGGCTGAGATCGAAGGGCACGTCGAGATAATTGTCGCGGAACGTGCCGTTCTGCTCAGGATCGAGCACTTCCAGCATCGCCGCCGACGGATCGCCGTGCACGCCGTTGCCCATCTTGTCGATCTCGTCGAGCATCAGCACGCAGTCGCGCGAGCCGGCCTTGCGCACGGCCTGGATGATGGTGCCGGGCAGGGCGCCGATATAGGTGCGGCGATGGCCGCGGATCTCGGCCTCGTCGTGCACGCCGCCCAGGCTGACCCGCGAGAACTTGCGGCCCATGGCGCGGGCGATCGATTGGCCGAGCGAGGTCTTGCCGACGCCGGGTGGGCCGACGAAGCACAGGATCGGCGCCTTGCCTTCGGGCGCCAGCTTGCGCACCGCGAGATACTCCAGGATCCGCTTCTTGATCTTCTCGAGCCCGTAATGGTCGTGATCGAGCACGCGCCGCGCTTCGGCGATGTCGATCGGCTGCGTCTCGGGCAGGGCCCAGGGCAGCTCGACCAGGGTCTCGAGGTAGGTGCGGATCATGCCGTATTCGGCCGACGCCTCGGGCGTGCGCTGCAGGCGGCGCAGTTCCTTGCGCGCGGCTGTCTCCGCCTCGGGTGCCATCTTGGCGTTGGTGATCGCCTTGTCGAGGTCGGCGATCGCCTGCTTGCCCTGATCGTCCTCGCCCAGCTCGCGCTGGATGGCGGCCATCTGCTCGCGCAGCACGATCTCGCGCTGACGGGCATCGAGCGAACTCTTGGTCTGGCGGCCGATCTCGCTCGAGATGCGCATGACTTCGAGGCGCTTGGCGAGAAGCTGGGTCACCCGGTCGAGGCGCGGCACGAGCTCGACCGCTTCCAGCACTTCCTGCTTCTCCGCCGCCTTGGAATCGAGATAGGAGGCGGCGAGGTCGGCTAAAGTGCCGGGAGAGGTGGTGGCGTCGACCGTCTGGCGCAGCTCCTGCGGGACCTGCGGCAGAAGGTCGAGCACTTCGTGCAGCTGCTGCTTCAGGACGAGGAAGCGCGCCTCGACTTCCGGACCGGCGGTCGTGGGTTCGACAAGGTGCAGGCCGCGCGCCATCAGGAAGGGATGGCCGTCGACGAAGTCGGTGAGACGGAAACGCTGCGCGCCCTGGCAGACGATGTGATGATTGCCGTCGGGCGTGGTCACATAGCGCAGGATGTTGGCCACCGTGCCGACCTCATGGAGGTCGGCCGGGGTGAGATCTTCCTTGGCGGCGTCGCGCTGCAGCACCAGCACGATCTGGCGCTGTTCGCGCACCGCCTGCTGGATGGCGGCGATCGACGAAGGCCGCGCCACGCTCACTGGGAAGACGAGCTCGGGGAACAGCACGAGATCGCGCACCGGCACCACGATCATGGCGTCGGCCGGCAGCGGGATGGCCGACGGCTTGGGCGCGGTCGGGCCAGTGGCGGGGTTGGTGTCCTGCGGGCTCATGGCCGCACCACGATGGCGTTGGACTTGGCGAGCGTGATCACCAGGCAGCCGTTGATGGCGAAGCGCTGCACGTCGCCATAGACGCCGGCCGGCAGGTCGATGCGCCGCTCGAAGCGGCCCTGCGGCAGCTCCAGCCGATGGATGACGGCGGTCCTCAGGGCATCCGGCAAGGTGCGTTCTCCGGCAATGATAAGAGCGCCGTCCTGGATGACGGCTTCCACCTGATCGACATCGACGCCCGGCAGGGCGGCGAGAATGAGCACTTCACGGTCGGTTTCGAGGACGTCGACCGGCGGCTCCCAAGTCGGCACGCGCAGTGATGCCGCACCCTGCGGGCGGAACACCTCGCGCTGCAGCCGCTCGGCCTGCGCCAGCATCTGCAGCGCTTCCGACCACATCCAGTCCCTGGAATTTCCACGATTCATTCGTCTGGGCCTCCAAGCCCCTCGACAATGTAAGAATTCTCGGGCGCGAGACAACCAGCCCCGAGATCGCCGACGCTCAGGCCTGTCGGCCCGGCACGAGCGCGAGCCAGAGCGAAATCACGGTCGAGGCGATGGCTGCGGCCTGCAGCGCGGAAAGCGGTTCGTGCAGCAGCAGGATGCCGCTCACGATCGCCACGATGGGAATGGCAATGGAGGAAAGGGCGGCGACCTGTGCCGGCAGGAGCTTCACCAGAGCGAACCAGGTGGCGGTACCGAGCGCCATCGGAATCGACCCGGTATAGATCGTGGCGGCCAGCACCTTGGCCGACGGCCAATGCGTCGGCAGGCCGTCGATCAGCAGCGCGCCGATGGCGATCGGCGGGAAGGTCAGCAGGACCTGCCAGAAGGTGAGCGACAGGCCCATGCCGGGCCAACTGGTACGCTTGACGACGAACGTGCCGATCGCCCAACAGAATCCGGCAAACAGGCCCCAGAAGAGACCGAGCGGAGCCTGGGCGTAGCTCTTGAAGTTGGGCGCCATCAGCGCGACCACCGCGGCGGCGCCGATCAGGATCGCCGCCAGCAGCCGGCCGGTGAGCTTCTGGCGGAATACGACGAAGCCCATCAGCGCCACCCAGAGCGGCATGGTGTAGGCCAGCACCGAGGCATGCCCCGAGGGGATGTAGAGCACGGCGAACGAAGTCGCGATGTTCCAAACGAGGATGTTCATCGCCGACGCCACGATCAGCGGCAGCCACTTGCCCTTGGGAACGGCGAAGCTCTCGCGGCGGACCAGCAGGATCACCGTCAGCATGGTCACCGCCGAGGCGAGCACGATGGTGCGGAAGGTGAGGACCGGCAATTCTTCCAGGGCGATCCGGAACAGCGGCCAGTTGGTACCCCAGACGAGGGTGAGGGCGCTGAGCAGGCCCAGCACCTTGGGCGAAACGCGGGTCACAATGGATCAGGCCTGATGTTCGTCCGGTGCCTGCAGGTAGCAGCCTTCGATGCGCCAGCGCCCGTCGGGCCCTTGCGACATGGGATAATACGCAGTCGCCGGGCGGCCGTCCGGTCCCACGACATGCACTTTCTGCGTGACGAGGCCGTGCAAAGTGACGAGCTCGCGGAACTCGAAGACCTGCGGCCGATAGACCGGCCGGTAGCCCTGCCGCACCATCTGCATGAAGAGCTCTGGCGTGCCGAACAGGCTCTGGATGGTGGGGGAGGCGAAGCCGAAGGCCGTCTCGCCGTCGTCGCGTCGGAAGGCGTCGAGCTGGGCCTGGATTGTCTCGCGGATTGCCGCCCGATCGGCCGGCAACACCTCGGCAGGTGGCATCTCGCCCGGCGACACCTGCGCGGCGGCCGACAGCACCAGGCAAAGGATCAGGCCGACGATGAGGCCGATTGAGGCGAGGCGGCGGACCATGCGGCAAGTCTACGCGAAACGCCGCAGGCCGGGGAGCCCGCTGCCGGGCCGGCTGGAAAGGGGGATTCTCTCGATGGCAGAAGGGTTTGCGGCCCTCGCGGGCCCTCTCGCCGGGGCCGCCTGCGCAAGATGCAGAGTCGCTTGCAACGGCGGACCAGTTTCATTAGGGTGCGCCCCTCTTCGCCGGGGCCTGTTCCCGGCAAGCAGACTGCGCGCCCGTAGCTCAACTGGATAGAGCATCTGACTACGGATCAGAAGGTTAGGAGTTCGAATCTCTTCGGGCGCGCCATTTACCCAAGTTCTTTCGAGCCGTCGCGGCGAGACGTGCGACTCAGGCACTCTGCCTCGTAGGCCGTCGGACATTGAGAGCCACCACAGCCTGATCGGCCGTAACGGCGGCGTCGTGGTTCACCGCGCGCCGGAAAACCTCGGCGTCGATACTGATGGAGTTAGCGGACGCCCCACGAGATGGCTGCCGAGCCATCGCCTCTCCCTCATGATCGGCGGCCGGCGCTCCTTGGGATCGTAAGCGCGACAGGCACGGCCAAAGCGCAAATCGCCGCGCCAGCGATCCACGCCAGGCCTGACCATTCCGGCTGCGACAGCGCGTAGATCCCGCCGAAGATGAGTGGGCCGAAGAACGCGGCCAGACTGACGAAGCTCGCGACGACGCCCTGCAACTCGCCCTGATGCTCGCGATCGACAGCACTCGACTGCAGCGACCGGAGCGCGGGCTGACCGACGCCACCGAGTGCGATCAGGGGAATTGCGGCGAACGCCATCCAGCTTGCTTGAGCGAATGCGAGGACGAAGAGGCCGCTGGCGTCGCACGCGATGCCGACGAGCAGTGCGCCGCGCTCGCCAAGTCGGCGCGTGAGCGGACCCGTGGCGCAAGCCTGCGCGAGGGCGACCAGCGCACCATACAAAGTTAGCGAAAGGCCGATCTCAGCGGCGTTCCAGGCGAAGCGATCTTCGACGAAGAGCACCCACAGGGTGCCGTAGGTCTGGCTGACGAGGCTGATCAGCAGAAAGAGAGCGAGCAGCGGGACGAGCGGACGGAACGTGAGCGCCCAGCGCAGCGGCATCAACGGGTTGAGCGTCCGCCAATCGATCGGCTTGCTCTTGGCGGTGAGCGATTCGGGCAGGATGAACAGCGCGACCGACAGGTTGATGAAGTTCAACGCGGCAGCGCCGAGGAAGGGCGCGAACAGCGAGATATCGCTCAGCGCCCCGCCGATCACCGGCCCCGCGACGAATCCGATGCTGAAACACGCGGTGAACATACCAAAGCGGCGCGCGCGCTCGGCCTCGGGCGTGATGTCGGCGATGTAGGCGGCGGCAACGGCCATGTTCGCCGCCGTCAGTCCCGCGATGGCGCGGCCGACGAACAGCAGCCACAGGTAAGGCGTAAACGCCATGATCAAGTAGTCGATAGTCGAGCCGGCAAGCGAGAAAAGCAGTATCCGCCGCCGTCCGTAGCGATCGGACAGGGCACCGAGCACCGGCGCGAAGACAAACTGCATGAACGCATACAGCGCGAGCATCGCCCCAAACACTTCTGATACCCCTTGCGGGTCGCTCAAAGAGCGGACCAGGCCCGGCAGCATCGGGAAGATCAGCGCAATGCCCATCCCATCGAGCGCGCCGATGGCGTAGATCACGATGAGCGGTCGACTCATGCGATGCCGGACGCCGTCCAGGCCGAGTTGGCCGCTTCCACCGCTACGGCAACGGCTTCGTCGTCGGCGGGCGTCGCGCTCGCCAATGGCAGCAAGTCCGGCCGCTGGCGTTGGGCGACCGCACGGAACGGATCATTCGGAATCGGATGCCAAAGCCAGTAGGCGGACGGCTGGTCGGCCAAGAACCCGCCAATATGAGTGGCGAGGCTTTGCGTGAAATCGCGCGCAGCGCTCCGCATCGGAAGCGACTCAGGGTAGGCGATCGGCTCGATGATGTTCATCGAGAACCCGTCCGCCTGCCGGCGCGAGGCGAAACCGGGCAGGACCAGCGTTCCGGACCGGGCGTATCGTGCCGGTCCGGGCGGATAGTTGAACTCGTTGTCGAAGGTCTTGACGTGGATCCCCTTGTATCTGTCGCTCGGGTAGACATCGACCACCATGATGACGACGCCGTTGCTTGCGAGAACCTTCGTTATTTCGGCGCCGGTGTTTCTTCGTCCGAACGCGATCGGAGTCGCCAGCGTCGCCCTGCGACCGCGGTAGATCCACTGCTCGACCGGCGTTGGGCGTCTTCCGATCGTGTAGACGAAGCCGAGATCCACGCCACGGTCCTTGAGATGCGCTCCGAACAGCTCGATGCTCCCTATGTGGGGCACCGCGAGAATACAGCCGTTGCGCGACTTCGAGCGGGCGCGAACGAGACGATCGAGGGCTTCGTCCGGAAGCTGGGCTGCCAGGTCCAGGGCTCTCGACCGGTCGCGTTGCAGGTTGTCGAGATCGAGGAGAACCGTGACCCATGCCGCCAATCCATCGATCACGTGATCGGGCGTGGCGACGCCACCGCGAATGATGCTCTGGCGAAGGAACATGTCATCGCCCATCGTGCTCGGCCTGCTAGCGATCACTTCGGCGATCTTGCGCGCGAGATCCGGCTGGCGCGGCACGGGCACGACAGGCGCCAAGCGTGCGACGAGGGCCACGACCGCGGCTTGGATATCCCCCTGGCCGCGGGGAAAGGAGCCCTCAGTCATGTGTCGCCATCCGCAGTTCAAAAATGCCAATCGGCAATTTGAAGCATCATTTGCGGGTTGTGAACTTCAACTTCAACGCCGCCTGATCAGCAGCATGCCAAACGAATACTGTCTCTTGAAAGGCAGGCCACCGGCAAGAGATCGATGCTGAGATGGTGCTTCGGGCAGTGAAGGCGAGGGAGTTTGCCGGCATAGATGTTGAGGGAACGCTCGCTGTCGACCAAGGCCATGTCCGGCAGTGAGACGAGCCGTCTTCTGACACCAATGGTGCCGAACCTTTCGCTTCACCTGTTGGCATCATCGCTGTTGCTGGCGTCGAGGCAGAGGACGCAGGAGAGGGCGATGCGGTCAGGCCGCTGCCGAAGCAGGAGATACCGGAAACAACACGTTTCCCATCAAGTGGAACCGCTCATGCGGCCCCACTTGATGGGAAGCCGCGCTAGCGAAGCAGCTTGTTCGCCCGCGTTGTGAAGGCGATGAACCTGGCGATCGACCACCTGCCGTCGGCTTGTCGCTGGAATATGTCCATGCCTTCCTCCGTGGTCGTATCTGTGGCTCCGGCCGCCTCAGTCGTCAGGGTCCAGGTCAGCCGCACGACGGCAACATTGCCGCTCACGATAATCTCGTGGATGTCGGGGTTGGCATAGCGCAGCTTGACGTCGGACTTGGCCAACACGGTCGTCAGGTTCTTGCAAATCGCCTCATGCGTTCCCCGCGTGACCTCCGGGATGGAATAGACAAGATCCGGCGCGAACAGGTCGCATACGCCGATGAGGTCCTTGGCGTTGAAATCGGCGGTCCAGCGGTTGAGGCGCGCCGTGATCGCCGCCTTGTCGGCAGCCTCGTCGGCGTGCGCCGTCGTCACGGCGGTCACTGCCATGATGAGCGCAACCAGAGCTGTGCGATACAAGCCGATCATCCACCTACTCCTTTTGCTGCTGGAGCTTCTCACGCACCATGATGGCGCCTGGATCCTTGCCTGAGCTCCGGTGAACAATACCCCAGAGTCGACGGATTGTGCCGCCGAGCCTCACAGGGGGCGATCGCGATCACGCGGCTTGCGCCGACTGAAGCTGCGCAACGATCCGTTTGACCGAAACGGCCAGGGACACGGTGCCCCGACGCTGCTCCTGCGTGGCCTCGGACACAAAGCGACCCTGGGCGATGCCTTGGTACATGCCGAGCAGCGCCGTCGCCACCTCCTCGGGAATGCCGTCACGCGCAAGCATCGCGGCGCGCTGTTCCGGCGGGACGAATGCCGGCACGACCGGACGACCGAGCGCTTCGGCAAAGGCCGATGCCACCTCTGCGGCGTTCCAGTCTTGTGGCCCGCTCAGTTGGACCACCCGCCGGCCGGTCCAATCCTCGCAAAGCAGCGCCGCCGCGGCGCGCCCCACATCCTTCGTGCTTACCATCGCAATCCGCTGATAGGGGGCGAGGAAGGTCGGCAGCAGGCCTTCCGAGGTGACGGGGCCGGCAACCTCGGCCCAGCTCTCCACGAAATAGCCCGGTCGCAGGAAGGCGGTCGCAGGTGTTGTCCCATCCAGCAGCTTTTCGAACTGGTGGAGCGTAGCGATGACGCCCGTGCCCGACGCATGCTGCGCGCCGATCGACGACAAAGCGACCAGCTTCGGTACGCGCGCAAGCTTCATCGCCTCGGCAAGCGCGGCGCCGATCTCGGCGGTTCGGGCATTGGGGTCTCCGCTGACCGGCGGCGGATTGAGGAGAAACGCAGCTGTCGCGCCGTCCAGGGCTTCAGCGATGGTGCCGGGGACATCGATATCCGCGGTGGCGACCGTCGCGCCGACGGATTTCCATTTTTCGCCCTGCTCCGGCCGTCGTACGACGACGCGAACCGCCTCGCCGCGTTCCAGGAGAGCTTGTGCCGTCTCGCCGCCGGCCCGTCCATTTGCGCCCAGCACCACGTACATGACTTTCCTCCCTCTAAAGTGAGCCTGCGGAGGATAGGTGCGGGAGTGTCATGCGCCCAATGCATGGAGTATATGGTCAGCATGCGTCAGGCGGATTTACGAAAAGTCGACCTCAATCTCCTGGTAGCGCTGGACGCGCTGCTCGAGGAGAAGAACGTCACGCGCGCCGGCGACCGGCTGGGCATGAGCCAACCGGCGGCAAGCCGGGCGCTCGCGCGATTGCGGAGGCTGTTCGCGGATCCGCTCCTCGTCGACGGGCCGGGCGGGTACGTGCTGAGTGCGCGGGCCGAAGACCTGCGGCCTGCGCTGCGCGGAACCATCGCCGGTATCGGCGAACTGCTGGAGCCCGATCCGTTCGACCCGGCGGCGGCAACGGGCAAGATCCGGCTGCTGATGCCCGATCTTCAAGCGGCCACGATCGTGCCGCCTCTGCTCGCACGGATGGCCAAAGAAGCACCGTCCCTCGATGTCGACATTGCTGCGCCCGGCACGACCGGGATCGAGGCCCTCGAGAACGACGAGGCGGATGCCATGGTGGGGCTGCTCGACGAGGCGCCGGCCGGTATCCGCCGCCGCCGCCTCTATGACGAGGAATTGCTGACCTTGATGCGCGCCGGTCATCCGGCCGCGGCCAGGAAGCTGACCCTCGACCGCTTCCTGGCGCTCGAACATGTCGTGGTCGCCGTTCCCGGCCTCGGGCCGCCGCCTGTCGATCAAGCCCTTGCCCGGTTGGGACGGAAACGACGGGTGAAGCTGCGGGTGCCGAACTTCTTTGCCGCGGTCGAGATTGCCGTGCGCTCCGACCTGGTGATGACCCTTCCGTCGAGCCTGGCGCGGACGGCGGCGGACATGAGGCGGTTCGCATCCGCGAGGCCGCCCCTCGATCTCGGTCGCTTCACCATGAGCCTCGCCTGGCATGCGCGCCACCAGGAGTCGCCCCGGCACGTCTGGCTGCGAAAGGCGATCGTCGACGCCGCCGCGACCATGGCCTTCAATGCCCCACGTGGGCCGGCCCGCCGAGGGCGACCTTCCGGAGGCTGAGGGCAAGCGGAATGCCCGCGAGTGCCACCAGCATCAGGACCCAGAAGACATCCATGTAAGCGAGCATCGCGACCTGGGTCTGCAGTTGCTGGCCGATCCAGGCGATGGCCTGCAGGTTGGCTTTGCCGAGCGAGCTGCCTTGCGACGCGAAATAGTCGGTCACCTGCTGCAGGGTGCTCTGGTAGGCGGTGCTCGACGGGATGACCTGCTCGATTAGGCGGTTCTGGTGGAACTGCTCGCGATTGGCCAGCACGTTGGAGACCAGCGACACGCCGATCGAGCCGCCGACATTGCGCGCCATGTTCATCAGGGCCGAGGCCTGGTCGGTCTTGCCCGGCGGCAGGCCGCTATAGGACGCGGTGGTGATCGAGAGGAAGAGCAGGGGCAGGCCGATGCCGAGCACCATCCGCGACTGTGCGAAGAACCAGAAATCGACGTCGGCGTAGATGTTCGTCAGGTCGTACATCGACAGCGCGACAATGGCGGCGCCGGCGACGATCAGGGTGCGCGGCTGGACCTTGCCGATCAGCCGGCCGACGACCAACATCATGACGAAGGTGACGACGCCACCCGGCGACAGGACCAGGCCGGCCAAGGTGGCGCTGTAGCCGAACTCGGTCTGCACGATCTGCGGCAGGGCCTGGGTGGTCGCCAGCAGAATGAGACCGGTCGCCAGCATCACCAGGAAGCAGGCGCCGAACTGCCGGGTCGCCACCAGGCGCAGGTCAACGGCCGGGTTCTTGCGCGTGATTTCCCAGGGGATCATGAGGGCGAAGGCCACGACGCAGACGACGGCGACCCTGACGATGAAAGTCGAGCCGAACCAGTCGTCCTCTACGCCGCGATCCAGCAGGACTTCCAGCGCCCCCAGGAAGGTCGCGACCAGCAGGAAGCCGATGAGGTCGAAGGAGAGGCCCTGTCGCACCTGCTCTTTGCGCCGGGCTTCCATCGCTGCCGACTCCTTCAGGACGACGGCGATTGCTGCCACCGTCAGCATGCCGACCGGGCCGTTGATCAGGAAGCACCAGTGCCAGGAGAGATTGTCGGACAGCCAGCCGCCGAGCGTCGGGCCGACCACCGGAGCCACCACGACGGCGACGCCGAACAAGGCGAAGGCCTGGCCGCGTTTTACCGGAGGAAAGGCATCCGCCAGGATCGATTGCGCCAGGGGAACCATGCCGCCACCACCGAACCCCTGCAGGATGCGAAAGGCGTTCAGCGCCTGGAGATTCCAGGAGAAGCCGCACAGGACCGAGCTCACGGTGAAGATGCCGAGGCAGAGGAGGAAGAAGGTCTTGCGGCCAAATCGCTGCGCGAGAAAGCTGCTGGCGGTGAGGCTGATGGCGTTGGCGACCAAATAGGTCGTCACCACCCAGGAGGCCTCGTCCTCGCTCACCCCCATGCCGCCGGCGATGTAGGGCAGCGCCACATTGGCGATCGTCGTGTCGAGGACCTCCATGAAGCTGGCGAGGGCGACCAGCATGGCGAGCAGCCACGGGGTGGCGGCTGCCGGCTTGGCGGCGGTGGGGCCCGCTGCGAAGGGGCTCGCCGCGGCGGGAGTCGCGGCGCTCACAGCCAGGTCCTCAGACGCTCGTAGAGTGATGGCGCCGGATCGGTTCGAACACTCGGCACCACGGACATGCCCGGCCCGAGCGCGACGTC
>Ga0097679_1003383_pt1 | contig 11768 bp, 8 predicted proteins | sample ThiBiot_500_biof_2_FD_72848 | JGI IMG/M metagenome (GOLD analysis project Ga0097679, IMG submission 72848) | Wastewater bioreactor microbial communities from Cape Town, South Africa - Thiocy_cont_500_biof - 1398105538000 (version 2) (version 2) ...
AGGGCCGACCCGGCCGCCGCGATGCGCGGCATCGAGAGCGGCGCGGACGGCATCGAACTGGTGCTCGCCGGTGCGCCGACAGCCTGGAACGGCGGCATCGCGCCCGACGCGCTGGCGCCCCTTCTCGGGCAGCTGCCGATCGACCGGCTCGCGCTCCGCGTCTCGGCCGGGGCGCGGATCGATGTTGCGGGGACCATCGACGGCGCCGTGGCTGCTGCAAGGCTCGACCCTCAGCTGATGCGGGTTGCGTTCGGGCTCGATCCGATGGGTGCGGGTTTCGAGAAGGACCAGCGGCAGGGGCTCGTCGCGATGGTCGAGCGCCTCGCGGGACGCGGCTATGCCGGGCCGTTCGTCAGCGCCGACGGGCGGCCGATCCATGCGGCTGGCGGGTTCGCGAGCACGGAGCTCGCTTATGCCGCCGCGGCGACCGTGACGCTCTTGCGCACGCTGCTCGACGGCGGCGTCGCGGAGAGCGTCGCGCTCGCGGCCATCGACGTGGCGCTCACCGCCGATGCGGACCAGTTCGTCACGATGGCGAAGCTCCGGGCGATGCGCCTGCTGCACGCGCGCATCCTCGCCGCCGCCGGCCTCCCCCCGGCCGCACTCAACGTTGATGCCGAGACGGCCTGGTCGATGCTGGCGGCCGAGGACGAGGGATCGAATGTCGTGCGCTCCACGATCGCGGCGCTCGCGGCGGCGCTCGGCGGCGCCGATTCCATCGCCGTGCTGGCGCATCGCGCCGCTAGCGCGCCGGGCGATAGCGAGGCGGAGCGGCTGGCGCTGACCTTGCAGGCGATCCTCGCCGAGGAGGCGCGGCTCTTCACCGTCGACGATCCCGGCGCGGGCTCGGGGACGGTCGAGAGCCTGACGCTGGCGCTCGCCGAGGCGGCGTGGTCGCTGCTGCAGGAAATCGAGCGCCAGGGCGGGCTGCCCGCCGCGATCCGCTCGGGCTGGCTTGCGACCCGCATCGCCGCCGATCGCGAAGAGGGCCGGCGGCGCATTGCCTCGGGCGAGGCGCCGATCATCGGCGTCACGCTGCACCGCGCCGATGGCGCCGCCCTGCCCGATCCGGCCGCCGACGACGACGCGGCGGATGGCCCGTTCGCGCCGCGCCGCAGCGCCGCGCCCTTCGAGAGGCGATCCGCATGAGCCGCCTGCCCGATTTCTCGACCATTCCCTTCGCCGTGGAGGACCTGCCGCCGCGCGGCGAGGTTCGCCGCTGGACCTCGGCAGAAGGCATCGCGCTTGCCAGCCGGGTGGCGGAGGAAGACCGCGATGCGGCCGGCTTCGCCGAGACGCTGCCGGGCCTGCTGCCCTTCACGCGCGGCCCCTACCCGACCATGTATGTCCAGCAGCCCTGGACGATCCGGCAATATGCCGGCTTCTCGACCGCAGAGGCGTCGAACGCCTTCTATCGCCGCAATCTCGCCGGCGGCCAGATGGGCCTCTCCGTCGCCTTCGATCTCGCCACGCATCGCGGCTATGATTCCGATCATCCGCGCGTCGCCGGCGATGTCGGCATGGCCGGCGTCGCGATCGACTCGATCCTCGACATGCGCCAGCTGTTCGACGGCATCCCGCTCGACAAGATGAGCGTCTCGATGACGATGAACGGCGCCGTGCTGCCGGTGATGGCGCTCTATATCGTCGCCGCGGAAGAACAGGGCGTGCGGCCGGACCAGCTTTCCGGGACCATCCAGAACGACATCCTCAAGGAGTTCATGGTCCGCAACACCTATATCTATCCGCCCGCGCCCTCGATGCGGATCGTCTCGGACATCTTCGCCTATACCTCGCGCGAGATGCCGAAATTCAACTCGATCTCGGTGTCGGGCTATCACATGCAGGAGGCCGGGGCGACGGCCGACCTCGAGCTCGCCTATACGCTCGCCGACGGGCTCGACTATATCGGCGCCGGCGTCGCGGCCGGCCTCGATGTCGACGCCTTCGCGCCGCGCATTTCGTTCTTCTGGGCGGTCGGCATGGACTTCTTCGTGGAGATCGCGAAGCTGCGTGCCGGGCGGCTGCTCTGGTCGGAACTGGTGGCCGACCGCTTCCAGCCGAAAAGCGCGAAATCGCTGGCGCTCAGAGCCCATTGCCAGACCTCGGGCTGGTCGCTGACCGCGCAGGACGTCGCCAACAACATCGTCCGCACAGCGGTCGAGGCGATGGCGGCCACCGAGGGCGGCACGCAGTCGCTGCACACCAATGCCTATGACGAGGCGCTCGCCCTGCCGAGCGACGCCTCGGCCCGCATCGCCCGCAACACGCAGCTGATCCTGCAGAAGGAAAGCGGCATCACGCGCTTCATCGACCCGTTCGGCGGTTCCTATTTCGTCGAGAGCCTCACGGCGGCCCTCGCCGGCCGCGCGCGCGCGCATATCGCCGAGATCGATGCCGCGGGCGGCATGGCGAAGGCGATCGCCGCCGGCATCCCGCAGAGGCGGATCGAGGAAGCGGCGGCGCGCACGCAGGCGCGCATCGATTCCGGCGAGCAGACGGTGGTCGGCGTCAATGCGCTGCGCCGCGCCGACGAGCCCCCCGTCGAAGTGCTGAAGATCGACAATTCGGCGGTCCGGGCGGCGCAGATCGAGAAGCTGAACCGCCTTCGCGCGGAACGCGACGGCGCCCGTGTCACGGCGGCGCTTGCTTCGCTGACGGAGGCTGCGGGCTCGGGGGCCAATCTCCTCGCCGCGAGCGTCGAGGCGGCGCGCGCCGGCGCGACGGTCGGCGAGATGAGCGCGGCGCTGGAAGCCGTCTTCGCCCGCCATCAGGCGGTGCCGAGCGTCGTCGAAGGCGTCTATGCCCGCGAAAGCGGCGCGGTCGATGCAATCGCCGAGATCCGCGGATTGACGGAGGCGTTCCGGGAGAATGCCGGACGACCGCCGCGCATCCTCGTCGCCAAGGTCGGCCAGGACGGACACGATCGGGGCCAGAAGGTCGTCGCCTCGGCGCTTGCCGATCTCGGCTTCGAGGTGGACATGGGTCCCCTGTTCCAGACGCCGGACGAGGCGGCGGCGCAGGCCATCGCCGACGATGTCCATATCGTCGGGGTCTCGTCGCTCGCCGCTGGCCATCTGACGCTCGTGCCGGCGCTCAAGAAGGCGCTCGTGGAAGCGGGACGCGGCGATATCATGGTCGTGGTCGGCGGGGTGATCCCGCCGCAGGATTTCGCGGCGCTGCGCGAGGCCGGCGCCGAAGCGATCTTCCCGCCGGGGACGGTCATCACCGAGGCGGCGGCGGATCTTCTCGAGACACTCAACCAGAGGCTCGGCTACGCGCAGCGGCCGCCGAGCTGACGACGTGAAAAAAGCCGTCCCGGCGTGGGTCCGGGACGGCTCTTCGGAAGGCTTCGACCGATCAGGCCATCTGATCAGGCCGTCTGATCAGGCCTTGGGCACCAGCACGGCGTCGATCACATGGATCACGCCGTTCGACTGGTTGACGTCGGCGATCGTCACCTTGGCCTTGTTGCCGGAGGTGTCGGTGACGATGACGTCGTTGCCTTCCTGGGTGAAGGTCAGCACGGCGCCGTTGACGGTCTTGACCTCGGCCTTGCCGCCGCCCTTCTGGATCGCCGCGACGACATCGGCCGCCGAGAGCTTGCCGGGGATGACGTGATAGGTCAGCACCGCGACCAGCTGGTCCTTGTTGGCCGGCATCAGCAGCGTGTCGACCGTGCCGGCCGGCAGCTTCGCGAAGGCCTCGTTGGTCGGGGCGAAGACGGTGAACGGACCGGCGCCCGAGAGCGTGTCGACGAGACCCGCCGCCTTGACGGCCGCGACGAGGGTCGTGTGGTCCTTCGAGTTGACGGCATTCTCGACGATGTTCTTGCTCGGATACATCGGCGCGCCGCCGACGGTCACCGTGTCCTCGGCGAAGGCCACCGGAGCCGTCATGGCGGCTCCGGCGAGGAGAGCGGCCGAAAGGGCGATGGCACGCGACAGCGCGGTGATGGACGAGGTCTTGGCGTTGCTCGAGATCATCGGGAGTCTCCGTTATGGGTCATCGTTGGTCTTCGGGGGTGACGGAGCCGGCGCCGCTCGGGAAACCGCTCCGCCGTGCGTCAGCCAGGCAGAAGGACGGTGTTGATGACGTGGATCACGCCGTTCGACTGCATGACGTTCGGAATGGTCACCTTCGCGCGGTCGCCCTTGGCGTCGACCACGGTGATGGACTTGCCCTTGACGTAGAAGGCGAGCGTCTTGCCCTCGACCGTCTTGTATTCGGCCTTGCCGCCATGCTTCTTCGCGGCCGCCATGATGTCGGCGGCGGTCAGCCGGCCCGGCACCACGTGGTAGGTCAGGATATCGACCAGCATCTTCTTGTTCTCGGGCTTCAGCAGCGTCTCGACCGTGCCGGCGGGGAGTTTCGCGAAGGCGGCATTGGTCGGCGCGAAGACCGTGAAGGGGCCGGGGCCGGACAGCGTGTCGACGAGCCCGGCCGCCTTGACGGCCGCGACCAGCGTCGTGTGATCCTTCGAGTTGACGGCGTTCTCGACGATGGTCTTCGAGGGATACATCGGCGCGCCGCCGACCATCACGGTCTTGGCGAGTGCCGGTGCCTCGACGGCAACGGTGCCGGTGATGGCGACGGCTGCGATGGCAGCGGCTTTGAGAGCGGTCCTGAGAGAACGCATAGTCATTCCTCCTCAGCGCAGGCATTTCGGCCGGCGCATCACAATTTCTGTTCAATCTCGTCAGCGACAAGTCACGATGGGTCACGCATGGCGCAAAGTGCTGGGTCATGCGCTCATTCATCCAACGGCTTGGGCTTTATTAGTTCGCCAAATCGCTCTTGCTTGGCGTCGTTGCTTACATGACCTTGTACGGCGGATTTTGCAGCTTGGTTTCGCGGATCGGTGATTTTGTCGATCACGAGAGCGTGAACGCAAAGCGTTGCGCATCCGGGGGCCGAGGGAGCATCGCTTTGCTTGCGCGCCCCTATCGGCGGACCTAATGTCCGCCGCCGAGCGGAGAATTCGATGAAGCCGACGAACCCTGTCTTTACCGGCCTGCCGACGACGATCTTCGAGGTCATGTCGCGGCTCGCCATCGAGCACAAGTCGATCAATCTCGGGCAGGGTTTTCCGGATGTCGATGGCCCGGAGGATGTCCGCCGCTTCGCCGCCGACGCGCTGATGGCGGGCCCCAACCAGTATCCGCCGATGATGGGCGTACCCGAACTGCGCCAGGCGGTGGCCGATGCCAACCGCCGCTTCTATGGCCTCGATGTCAACTGGAAGAGCGAGGTTCTCGTCACCTCGGGCGCCACCGAGGCGCTCTCCGACATCATCACCGCCGTGATCGAGCCCGGCGACGAGGTGGTGCTGATCGAGCCGCTCTATGACTGCTATCTGCCGCTGGTGAAGCGGGCCGGCGGCATTCCGCGCCTCGTCCGCATCACGCCGCCCGAATGGCGGCTCGACGTCGAAGCGCTGGAGGCCGCGTTCTCGCCGCGCACCAAGGCGATCCTGATCAACAATCCGATGAACCCCGCCGCCAAGGTCTTCTCCCGCGAGGAGCTGGAGGCGATCGCCGCGCTCTGCGTGCGGTTCGACGCCTATGCGATCTGCGACGAGGTCTACGAGCACATTCTCTTCGACGGCCGCGCCCATATCCCGCTGATGACGCTGCCCGGCATGCGCGAGCGGGCGATCCGCATCGGCTCGGCCGGCAAGACCTTCTCGCTCACCGGCTGGAAGGTCGGCTATGTCACCGCGGCGCCGGCACTGCTCGATCCGATCGCCAAGGCACACCAGTTCACGACCTTCACGACGCCGCCCAACCTGCAGAAGGCGGTCGCCTTCGGCCTCGGCAAGGACGACGCCTATTACGGCGAGCTTGCCTCCTCGCTCGCCGCCAAGCGCGACAGGCTGGCCGAGGGGCTGGCGCGGCTCGGCTTCGGAGTCGTTCCCTGCGGGGGTACCTACTTCGTCACCGCCGATGTCACGCCGCTCGGCCTCTCAGGCGACGATGCCGAGCTCTGCCGGCGCATGACGGTCGAAGCCGGCGTCACGGCGGTGCCGGTCTCGGCCTTCTATGCTGGCGAGGCACCGCACCAGTTCGTGCGTTTCTGCTTCTCCAAGCGCGACGAGATCCTCGACGGCGCGCTCGAGCGGCTCGGCACCTGGCTTTCACAGCGGACGCGCGCGGTCGCCTGACGGCTCGGCGCCCGGGGTCGCCCGGGCGTCTTCAGCGCAGGAGCCGCTCACGCGCCATGGTGAGCCGCACGACGAGGCCGGTCTCGTTCCAGTCGAAGGCGATCGAGCCGGCGAGCTGGCCGACGATGCTCATGCTGGCGAGGCGGCTGCCGAAGCCCTGATGACCGGGTGGACCGCTGACTGAGGGTCCGCCGGTCTCGACCCATTCCAGCGACAGCACGTCGCCGTCGAACTGGCCGCGCACGTCGAGCCGGCCCTTGGCCGTCGACAGCGCGCCATATTTCGAGGCGTTGGTCGCCAGTTCGTGCAGCACGAGCGCGAGGCTCGTCGCCGCCGTCACGCCGAGCTCGACGGGTGGCGCCTGGAGCGTGAACTGCTCCGGGAAATAGAGATGCGGCGTCAGGATCGCCGTGAAGAGATCGCCGAGCGTCGTCTGCTCGGTATGGCCGACCTCGGCGGTGATGGCGGGGCGGATCAGTTCATGCGCCGATGCGAGCGCGACGAGGCGCCCGCGGAGCACCTCGGCCATCTCGCCGACATCGGAGGTCGATCGCGCCGTCATCGTCACCATGCCGGCGATCACCGCGAAGGTGTTCTTGATGCGATGATGCAGTTCGCGGATCAGCAGGCGGCGCGATTCCTCGGCGTTCTTGCGGTTGGTGATCTCGACCGCGGCGCCGGCGAGGCGCTCGGGCTGTCCCTGGCCATCGCGGAAGCAGGTACCGCGGATCATGACCCAGCGGATGCGGCCGTCCTCGTCGACAAGGCGATGCTCGATCGCGAGATCGGAGCCCGTCGCGAAGGAACGCTGCGTCTCCTCCTCGACATAGGCGCGGTCGTCGGGATGGATGCGCAGGCCGAATTCGCGGCGCGGCACGCCCCTTTCCGCCCGGTCGGAATCGACCTGGAAGAAAGTGGCGAAGGGCGCGTCGGCGAACATCAGGTCGCTGTCGAAATGCCAGTCCCAGATGCCGATCACGCCGGCGGCATTGAGGGACTGGCGGAAGCGCTCCTCCGCGGTGCGCAACGCCTCGCCGGCATGGTGATGCGCCGTGGTCTCCGAGACCAGCGCCAGGACGCCGATGACGCGCCCTTCCGCATCGCGGAATGGGCTGTAGTCGAGGTCGAACCAGGTATCCTCGGGCGTCCCGTTGCGCTGCAGGACCAGATGCGTGTCCTTGTAGGTCAGCTTGCCGCCGGCAAGGCAGGTTGCGAGGACGTTGCCGTTGAAATCGGCCGCCTCGGGCCAGGCTTCCAGGACGCCCTTCCCCAGAACGGCCGGATGCCGCGTGCCGCAGATCTCGGCATAGCCCTTGTTGTAGACGAGCGTGCCCATCTCACCGCAGAGCAGCGCAACCGGCCGCTCGGCAGCCAGCATCATCGACACCATCGCCTTGAGGCCGGCGTCCCATCCCGCCATGGGGCCGAGCGGCGTCGCGCTCCAGTCGCGCGCCGCGATCAGTTCGCCCATTTCGCCGGAGTCGACGAGGAACGGGGGCAGTTCTCTGCCCGGTGTCATCCGGAGACCGGCCTCGTCATGCATACCTGAACCCAACCCATTGCTCCGCCAGCCTGCAGCTTGCAACGCCGGACAAGGCCAAGCGGTTGCGACGCGCCGCATGCGAATGCTGGAATGCAAGGCTCATCGCTATTCCGCCGGAAGGAGAGTCCCGAGATAGACGACGGGACCGGTGGCCTGCCCCGTCGGCGAGCCGCCCTTCGGCTCCACGGAGATGGCCAGTCGTTCGCCCGGGGCGAGCGCCACGTCAAGCGGCTTCAGCTCGCGCTCGGAATCGGCGACGCCGAGCGAGACCGTCGGTCCCGTCGCCGGGACCTTCCAGAGCTCGAAGCTGCGATCGGGCGGCGGCGCGGCGCCGACGCGGCGAAGGCGGATCGTGCCCTCGGCGGTGTTCACCGAGGCGACGAAGGCCGGCGCACCGCCCTCCCCGCCGAGAATGGCGACATAGCTCGCCGGACCCGGCGACGGTGAAAGAAGTCGCGGCAGGGCGACGGCGGCCACCAGCACGGCCGCCAGCGCGGTGCCGGCGGTCGCGAAGCGCCAGCGCGTGATCGAGCGCCGCAATTGGGCCGTGTCGGCGGCGGGCTGCACCACGCCCTTGAGGCCGGCCTCGATGCCGCGCCAGACGCGCTCCGGCGGCGCGACGGGCGAAAGGCCCGAATCGAGGACCGCGAGCTGCTCGCTCCAGCGCGCGACGGCACTTGCGAAGGCCAGATCGCGGCGGAGGCGCCATTCGGCGGCCCGCCGCTCGCGCGGATCGAGCGTGCCCAGCACATATTCGGCCGCCTCGGCCTCGGGCGACCCCTCGTCTCCTTCGTCTCTCACCTTGCCGTCAGCGGCCACCGAGGCACTCCTTCAACGCGATCAGGCTGCGGCGCAGCAGCGTCTTCACCGTCGGCACCGGCCGATCGAAGCGGCGCGACAGCTCCTCGCGGCTCCAGCCCTGGCAATAGGCGAGCAGCACCATCTGCCGCCGGTCGGGCTCCAGCCCGTCGAGGCAGCGCGAGAGGCCGCGCGCCTCGAGCCCATCGGCCGGGGACGGTCCGGCCAGGCGCTCGGCGAGTTCCTCGTCGATCGTCACCGCCGCCGCCGAGACGCGCTCCGGCCCCCTTCGGATGAGGTCGATCGCCGCGTGCCGCGCGATGGTCACCATCCAGGTCGAAGCCGAGGCCAGCGCCGGGTCGTAGCGGTCGGCGTGGTTCCAGATCCTGAGGAACGTCTCCTGCAGGGCTTCCTCGGCCGCGGCCTCGCTTCCTGCAATACGGCGGATGATGGCGAGGAGTTTCCCGGCCATGCGATCATAGAGTCGGCGGAAGGCGGTTTCATCGCCCCCGGCCACGTCGGCCATCAGCGCGTCGAGTTCGCCCGGCTGGCTGAGCCGCCCTGCTTCGCTCACTTGGTCGCACCCCCGGCATGTAATCCCGACCAGCGGTTTTTAGGGCGGCACGGGCCCGCGTCCATGGGCGGCGCCCAAATTTATCCGCTCCACGCGATGCGCGCCTTGCCTCGGCAGGCCCCTGCCCCTTACATCGCGGCCCATGGCGCCCCCCCTTCTCCTCCTCCAGGATATCCGCCTCACCTTTGGCGGCCGCCCGCTCATCGAGAGCGCGACCCTCTCCGTCTCGCCCGGGGAGCGGCTCTGCTTCGTCGGCCGCAACGGCTCGGGCAAGTCGACGCTGCTCAAGATCGCGGCCGGCATCGTCGAGGCCGACAGCGGCAACCGCTTCGTGCAGCCGGGCGCGACCTTGCGCTACCTGCCGCAGGAGCCGGATCTCTCGGGCTTTCCCAACACCCGCGCCTATGTCGAGGACGGGCTCGGACCGGGCGATGATCCCTATCGCGCGGCGATGCTGCTCGACGCGCTCGGCCTCACCGGCGACGAGGAGCCGGCGCGGCTTTCCGGCGGCGAGGCGCGGCGCGCGGCGCTGGCACGGGCCATCGCGCCCGAGCCGGACATTCTGCTGCTCGACGAGCCGACCAACCATCTCGACCTCCCGGCCATCGAATGGCTGGAGGAGACGCTGACCGGCCTCCGCTCGGCGCTGGTGCTCATCAGCCATGACCGCCGCTTTCTGGAAAAGCTGTCGCGCGCGACGCTGTGGCTCGACCGCGGCACGACGCGGCGGCTCGAGCAGGGCTTTTCCGCCTTCGAGGAATGGCGCGACGCCGTGCTGCACGAGGAGGAGAAGGAGCGCGAGCGGCTCGACCGCAAGATCGCGCTGGAGCTCGACTGGGTGCGCTATGGCGTCACCGCGCGGCGCAAGCGCAATATGGGCCGGCTGCGCAAGCTGGAGGGCCTCCGGACGGAGAAGCGCGAGCAGCGCGGCCCGACCGGCCAGGTCAAGCTGGTCGCCAGCGACGGCGAACTCTCCGGCAAGACGGTGATCGAAGCCCGGAACGTCTCGAAGAGCTTCGGCGAGCGGCCGATCGTGCGCGACTTCTCGATCCGCGTCCTCCGTGGCGACCGGATCGGCCTCGTCGGGGCCAATGGCGCAGGCAAGACGACGCTGCTCAATCTCATGACCGGCACGCTCGCGCCCGACGAAGGGACGGTGAAGCTCGGCACCAATCTCGAAATGGTGACGCTCGACCAGCGCCGCGACAGCCTCGACCCGACCATGACGCTTTCCGACGCGCTGACCGACCGGCGCGGCGACACGGTGATCGTCAATGGCGAGGCGCGGCATGTCATCGGCTATATGCGCGACTTCCTGTTCCAGCCCGAACAGGCGCGCGCGCCGATCACCGCGCTTTCCGGCGGCGAGCGCGGCCGGTTGATGCTCGCCCGCGCGCTGGCGCGGCCCTCCAACCTTCTCGTCCTCGACGAGCCGACCAACGATCTCGACCTCGAGACGCTCGACCTGCTCGAGGAGATGCTGGACGACTATCCGGGCACCATCCTCGTCGTCAGCCACGACCGCGACTTCCTCGACCGCGTCGCGACCTCGGTGATCGTTTCGGAGGGCGACGGCCGCTGGACGGAATATGCCGGCGGCTACACCGACATGCTGGCGCAGCGCGGCGCAGCGGCACCGGCCCGCACGGCGGCCAAGAGCATCGCGAAAGGCGAGGCCAGGGCCGCGAAACCCGCCGCCGAGCCGCGCGCGTCCGTCTCGAAGGCGAAGCTCTCCTTCAAGCAGAAGCACGCGCTCGAAACGTTGCCGGCCCGGATCGAGGCGCTCGACGCCGAGATCGCCAAGCTGGAGGCGACCCTCGCCAAGCCGAACCTCTTTTCGGCCGACCGCAAGACATTCGACGCCGCCACCGCAAGGCTCTCGGCTGCCCATGCCGAGAAGGCCGCGGCGGAAGACGAATGGCTGACGCTGGAAATGCTGCGCGAGGAACTCGGCGGCTGATCGGCCCGGCAAGTGGTGGCCGAACGGACGCTCAGATCTGGCGGATGCTCTCGCGGATGACGAGTTCGCAGGGCAGGCGCACATGGGTCGGCGGGGTGGAAGCGCCCTTTTCGGACATGCGGCGCAGGAGGTCCTCGGCGGCGAGGCGGCCCATCTCGGTGCGCGGCTGACGCATCGTGGTCAGCGCCGGGTCGTAGTGGATCGCATATTCGGTGTCGTCGAAGCCCCCCACCGAGACGTCGCGCGGCACCGAGACGCCGCCGGTCTTCAGGCTGCGGATGAAGCCGAGCGCGATCTCGTCGGCGGCGGCGAAGACCGCCGTCGGGCGGTCCTCGAGCGCGAAATAGCGCGCGGCGGCGCGGTCGCCCGAGGCGAAGTCGAAATTGCCGGCCCCGCGCCAGACAAGGCTCTCGTCGAGCGCGATCCCGGCCGCCGCGAGCGCGTCGCAATAGCCGGCGAAGCGCTCGTTGGTCTCGATGCTGTTGTCGGGGCCGGTGATATGGGCGATCCGGCGATGGCCCGCCGCGATCATGTGACCGACCATCGTCGCCGCCGCCGCGCGGTTATCCACATCGAAAACGGAGAAGCGGGCGCCGCCCGGGATGCCCGCGAAGATCAGCGAGATCGGCACCTGGTCGGGCACCGCGACGAATTCCTCGTCGCGCGGCACGTTGCCGGTCACGACGAGGACGCCATCGACCTGCCCGGCGCGGATCACCCGCGCATAATG
>Ga0097679_1003387_pt1 | contig 11756 bp, 10 predicted proteins | sample ThiBiot_500_biof_2_FD_72848 | JGI IMG/M metagenome (GOLD analysis project Ga0097679, IMG submission 72848) | Wastewater bioreactor microbial communities from Cape Town, South Africa - Thiocy_cont_500_biof - 1398105538000 (version 2) (version 2) ...
GAAGCTTGTGAGAGAAGACCTGCCACGCGCGGCCAGCGCATCGCCCAGCTATCGACGTTGTAGGACTCGCGGCCGGCGGCGGCGACATGGAAAGCCGGGTCGATGTAATCAGGGCCGCATTTGAAAGGCTGCACGGCATGGCCGCGCCGTTTCAATGCGCGCAACAAGCCGAGCGTGACTGTCGTCTTGCCCGATCCCGATCGCGGGGCGCCGATGATCAAACCGGGCGGGAGTGGTGATGTCTCAGACATGTTTCGACCCACATCAGCCGCCGCGAAACCGGCGCCGGTAGTCGACGCTATAGAGCGCACTTTCTCGGAAGTCCTCGCGCCCGAGCGCCTCGCCTATAAGAATCAGCGCGGTTCGCTCAACGGACATTTCGGTCGCTTGCGCGATAATCGTTGCGAGGGTTCCGCGCACGACCTGCTCGTCGGGCCACGTCGCGCGATAGACGACGGCGGCCGGGCAATCGGCGCCATAGTACGGCAGCACGCGCTGCACGACATTCGCGATCGTGTGGATCGAGAGATGTACCGCGAGCGTCGCACGCGTCGCTGCGAAGGCTTCGAGCGTTTCCGTTTCAGGCATCGACGACGCGCGACCGGACGTGCGCGTCAGGACGACCGATTGCGCGACTTCGGGCAACGTCAACTCGCGCGCAAGTGCCGCCGACGCGGCTGCAAAAGCCGGAACGCCAGGCGTGATCGTGTATGGAATTTTCCGTTGATCGAGGCGACGCAGCTGCTCGCCGAGCGCGCTCCAGATCGAGAGATCGCCGGAATGCAAACGCGCCACGTCCTTGCCTTCGCCGGTTGCCGTCTCAATGCGGGCAACGATTTCGTCGAGCGTCATCGGCGCGGTGTCGACGATCTCGGCTCCGGCCGGACAGTGACTGAGAAGTGCTTGCGGCACCAGCGATCCGGCATAGAGGCAAACCGGCGAACGCGCGATCAAATCGCGGCCGCGTATCGTAATGAGATCGGCGGCGCCCGGACCTGCTCCGATGAAATGCACTGTCATTGCGGGCTTTCTTTCGTATCGGCGGATCTGGCTGCTGCGACTGTCACGTTGCCGATGATCCGTCTCGCAGCGATCAATTCCGAGCGCGGGCCTGCGGCTGCGAGCGCCGAAGCTTCAGCAATCGAGGCGACTCCGTAAAGCGCGAGCGATGGTTCCGAGCGCGTCAGACAATCGCCATTTCTTGTTCGCAGATCCGCGAGCGGCAACACACGGTGCGCAAGCGAGTACCGCGAGGCAGCCGATTGCAGCGGCGCGCGAAACGGTGCGTCTTCGAATGTCGCGACGATGTCGCCGCCAGTTTCAGCACGAATGCTTGCGAGAGCTGAGGCAAAGTCCTCGTCGCGCGCTTTGGTGTTGGCGCCCACTCCGATGGCGATCATGCCCCGGCCCCCGGCTTGCGGCTAACCCACTGAACGATCGGCAGCGCAGGCCGCCATGTCATACGTTTGCCGAGCGGTTCGGCGCGCTCGACGCTGAGCCGCGTCAGCGTTCCGCCGTGCGCATGGTAGGCCGCAAGCACAGCAAGCTCCGATTCGAGCGTCACACTGTTGACGACGATGCGGCCACCGGGTTTCAGTGCGTTCCAGCATGTGTCGATCAGATCGCGGTCGGCCGAGCCGCAGCCGATGAAAATCGCGTCGGGCGAAGGCAAGCCGTCGAGCGCGTCCGGTGCGGCGCCTTTGCGGATATCGAGTTGCGGCACGCCGAGCGTGACGGCATTGCGTACAGCGCGAGCGGCGCGCGTCTCGTCTCGCTCGATGCCGATGGCGCGGTTGGCGGGATGTGCGAGCATCCATTCGATGCCCACCGATCCGCTGCCTGCGCCGATGTCCCACAACAGTTCGCCAGCACCCGGTTGCAACGACGATAGCGTTACCGCGCGCACCTCACGCTTGGTCAACTGTCCGTCGTTCTCGAAGTATGTGTCCGGCAGGCCCGCAGCGTAAGGGATCGGCGTCGCTTTGGGACCGGCGACGACGTCGATGGCGATCACGTTCAACGGATCGACATCGGTCAGCGCGAACGCTTCTGCCATCGTCGAACGAATGCGCTCGCGCGGACCGCCGAGCGCTTCGAGGACGGTGATCGTGCTCAGGCCATGTCCCGCCGACGTCAGCAATTTCGCGACCTCGCCCGGCGTCTCGCCATTCAACGCGAGCGCCAAGATCCTGCGTCCGTGGTGCACGTGGCGGCGCAGTAGAGGCGTCAAGCCGCGCATGTTGAGGCCGAGCGTCACCGTATCCTGCAGCGCCCATCCCAGCCGTGACGCAGCGAGTGAAAAACTCGACGGCGACGTGACGACCAGCATCTCGTCGATTGGAATCGTGCGCGTTAGCGTGACGCCCGCGCCGAACCAGAATGGATCACCCGAGACGAGCACGGCGACCGGCTTGCCGCGTCGCGCCAGTATATCCTGGCTCGTCGCTTCGAGCGGCGTGCGCCATTGCATCTTCGCGCCGCGCGTGTCGCCGACCAGCGCGAGATGGCGTTCGCCGCCAACGATCAGTTCGGCGGCATCGATCAAGGCGTTTGCCGCCGATCCGAGACCCGCGCGGCCGTCTTCACCAATGCCGATGATGGACAACCAGCGCCCGCTCATGGCATGGGGCTTTCATCATGGACGCGACGACACAGCAAACGCTCAAGCTGCTTCTGCTCGGAGGAACGAGCGAGGCCACGCGCCTTGCGAAGGCCGTGGCGCAGATGCCGGGCGTCGCGGCCGTGCTGTCGCTCGCCGGACGAACGAGCAAGGCTGCTCCGAGTCCCGTGCCGGTTCGTGTGGGCGGCTTCGGCGGAGTCGATGGGCTCGCGCATTATCTGGTTCAGGACAGCGTCGACATTGTCGTCGATGCGACGCATCCGTTCGCGGCTCAGATCAGCAACAACGCGATCGCGGCTTGCGCGATGGCGAACGTGCCGCTGCTCGCAATCGAGCGGCCGCCGTGGCAGCGGACCGATCGCGATATTTGGATCGAGCATGCGACCGCCGAGGACGCGATCGCGGCTTTGCCCGACGCTCCGAGCACGGTCTTCTCGGCGCTCGGCCGCTCGGCGATCCCTTTGCTTTGCGCGAAACCGCAGCATCGTTACGTCATCCGTGTCGTGGATCCGAGCGCTCCACCCGCTGAACTGCCGGAGGCCGTCATCATTTCTGCACGCGGCCCGTTCCGGGCGGAAGACGATATCGCTTTGTTTCGTGAATATCGGATTGCGCGCGTGCTGGCGAAGAACTCCGGCGGGGATGCGGCGTACTCGAAAATCGAGGCGGCGCGCGCATTGCAGTTGCCCGTTCACATCGTCAAGCGACCGGACATCGCGAAACGGCATACCGTCACGACAAGCGACGAGGCGCTGTCCTGGATCGCGCATCATCATGCGTCCCGCACGAAACGCGGCGTGTAAACCCATGTGCGGCCGTGGCTGCCTTGTACGGCGCGCGTCGACGGCGAGCCGACGAGGACAACCGTGCGCATGTCGCATGTCGCCTTCGCCGCGTCGGCTAATGTCGTGATCTCGATCGACTCGTCGGCGCGGCCGACGGCACGCGCAAACGCGACAATGGTTTCCGGCGCACGGATCGTGCTCAGGATACGGAACGCTTCCTGGATTTGCTCGGGCCGCGCTTTCGAAGCCGGATTATAAAGCGCGATGACGAAATCCGCTTCCGCCGCAAGCCGGAGACGTTTTTCGATCGTCGCCCAAGGCTTCAGATTGTCCGAGAGCGAAATCGCGCAGAAGTCGTGACCCAGCGGCGCGCCGATGCGTGCTGCCGCCGCCAGCATTGCGGTGACGCCCGGCTCGACCCGAATGTCGATATCGTTCGCCAGGTCCGGCGCATTGTCGACGGCTTCGAACACTGCTGCGGCCATTGCGAAGACCCCGGGATCGCCGCCGGAAACGACGACGACGCGTTTGCCGGACGATGCGATTTCGAGAGCGCGCTTTGCGCGCGCAAGCTCCTCGCGATTGTCGGAAGCCTCGAAGATTTGCCCGCGGCGCGGCGTCAGTCGCGCGAGATAGCTCTCGTATCCGAGCACGACGTCAGCGGTCGAGACGGTTGCATCGGCGGCGGGCGTAATCCATTCGGACGGGCCTGGCCCCAATCCGACGATCGTCAATTGTCCGTTCATGCGATGCGCCGTCCTCGCCCGCCGGGCAAAAGAATGATCGAGAAATAGGGCACGGCGCAATCCTCGAGTTCCGCAAGCGGCACGACCCGTTCGCCCTGCATCGTTCCGCGTTCGACATAGATCGCGTCTGCGGCGCGGCCTGCGTCGTGCAGCGCGCGCTTGATCTTATCGATGTTGTGGCCGACCTTCATGATCACCGCGGCGTCGGCCATCCTCAGATGCGACGCAAGAGCGGCGCCGTCGAGGGTTCCGGGCAGCACCATCAGGATATCGTCGCCGTAGGTGATCGGAGCCGCCGCCGCCGTCCAACATCCCGACATGCCTGTAATGCCCGGAACGACGCGAACGGGATAAGCGCTTCTGATGCGGTCGTACATGTGAAGGAACGAGCCGTAGAAAAACGGATCGCCCTCGCAAAGCAGCGCAACGTCGCGGCCTTCGGCGAGATGCTGCATGATTGCCTGCGCGCTCGCCGTGTAAAAATCGCGGATCGCGTCGACGTAGGCGTCTTCGCGGAAATCGATTTCGGTCGTCACCGGATATTCGAATGCGGCTTCACTCGCCTCGCCGTTCAAGTGCGGGGCGGCGATGGTCCAGGCATGACCCGCCCGGCCCTTCTTGCGAAAATGCGCGATGACCGGCGCAGTTTTCAGGATGCGCGCCGCTTTCAGCGTCACGAGGTCAGGGTCTCCCGGACCAAGACCGACGCCATACAATGTTCCCGTCGGATTGACCGTCATTCGGCCTCGCTTGCAAGCGCATTGACGGCAGCAGCGGCCATCGCGCTTCCGCCTTTGCGGCCTTTGATGATCGCGAACGGAACACGACCGTCGGCCGCAAGCGCGTCTTTTGATTCCGCCGCGCCGACGAAACCGACCGGCATTCCGATGACGGCCGCCGGTTTCTGAACGCCCTCGTCGAGCATTTCGAAGAGCCGGAAGAGCGCGGTCGGCGCATTGCCGACGACGACGAGCGAACCGGCGAGATGCGGACGCCAAAGCTCCATCGCGGCTGCTGTTCGCGTATTACCGATGTCCGCCGCGATCTCTGGAACGCGCGGATCGCGCAACGTGCAGATGACGTCGTTCTTTGCTGGAAGGCGGGCGCGCGTCACGCCGTCCGCGACCATCATCGAGTCACATAAGATCGGAGCGCCGTTCTTCAGCGCTGTTGATGCGGACGCCGCGAAGGTTGGCGACATAACGAGCTCGCGCACGATATCGACCATGCCGCAGGCGTGAACGATGCGAACCGCGACGCGCTCTTCCTCGGGTGAGAGACCGGCAAGATCAGCTTCCGCGCGGATGATCGCAAACGAACGCGCGTAGATCGCAGCGCCGTCGCGAATGTAGTCTTGGGTCGTCTTGGTGCTCGTCATCGGGCATGCTCGATAAGGTAACGGGCGACGGCGGATTCGATGTCCGCAGGACTTACGGCTGCGAGGGCGACGCGGCCTGCCGGTCCGTCATCACAGATCAGGTCGTAACGGCCATCGCGCGCGACGAGTGTCAATGCGGCGGCTCCGCGCCGCGCACACCCTTTTTCGCAGCCCGACACATGGACCGATGGTAAAAGTGCTTGACTGCGGAGGCGATCGGCGAGGCGGCGTGCGTCCTGCCGGGTATCCGTCGTCGCGTTCGCGCATCCGCGTGAGCCGGGGCAGACGTCGAAAAAGAGGCGCGGACCGTCAGGCTCCGTGATTAGGCCGAGGCGTTCTGCTTCCGTCAGGACGTCGTGGCCTCGTGTATCGTCCGCGACCGGAAAGACGAGAACTCGCTGCGGGCTCATGCGGACAACGCCGGCTCCGGCCTGAGACCCGGCGGCACACAAATTTTGAAGCTGATGCGCATCGATACGTCCGAATGGAAGTCCGACGCCAACGGCAAAAATCTGTCCGCTATATTTGTGCGCGCCCACCGGTGGAACCGTAAGGGAATCCGACGCGGCGGCGGGGAGCATTTCCGACTCCAGGCCCGCAGCCGCATAGACCGTTGCGCTGCCGCTGCGCGCAACGGCGTCTTTCATCCGCGAGATGGACTGATCGAGGATGCGAAGCTCAAGGAAGACAGCCGCGAGCCGCGTGACGGCTTCGACAACATGGTTCGACGGCAACCGCACGCCTATTTCCGCAGCGCCATCGAGAAACACCGCATAGGTGTCGGGGGCGATCGACGACACCATGATGTCGGTCGCGCGATCGCCGACGCGCACATCCCTTGTGCCGGAAAAGCTCCAGCCGAACTTCGCCGGCAACTGCCAGAACATGCTGTTCGTCAGCAGCAGCTTATCGAGCGCGGTGGCCAGAGGCCGTACGTCGGCGCGTGCCGGATCCACGCCGCTCAGCGGATCAACGATGATATTGCGGATCGCTTCGGCGCCTTCATCGGCATCGATCAGACCGGTTTCGTTTAGCGCCGCCAGCGCTTGCGAATGGCTTTCGGTGGTGAGGCCGCGCAATTGCAGATTGCCGCGATTGGTCAGATCAATTTCGCCGGAGCCAAACTCAGCGGCGACTTTCGCGATCGTCAACAAATCCGCGAGGCGCAGCGTTCCAACGCGCGGCCTGACCCGCAATATCAGTCCGTCACCCGACTGCATCGGCCGCAACGCGCCCGGACACCAGCCTTTGCGCAATGACGACCGGGACGTCATTCTGCGGCCTCCTGCGAGGAAGGATTACGCACGCCGATATCGTTGCGGCGCGGATGCCAGAGGCCGCGCGCGATGGCGTCCTCGAAGCGGCGGCGCATCGCGTCGATCGCCGCGGGGTTCTCGCGCGCGATGAATGCGGCGACGGCAGGATCGCCGAGATAAGCCTGATACAGCCGTTCGAATGCGCCATCGTCGACAGCCTTCGCCGTTGCCGCAAAGGCGAACGCGGTATCGACACTCTGCGCCATTTCGGCGGCGCCGCGAAAGCCGTGCCGCATCTGGCCGTCGATCCAGCGCGAATTCGCGGCGCGTCCGTGCACGACGCGGGCGCATTCCTCGGCGAGCGTGCGAACACGCGGCGCGTCGGGCGTTCCGGTGTCGCCGTGATAGAGGGAGACTTTGTCGTTTCCGACAGACGCGGCAGCGGCCGCGAAGCCGCCCTCATGCGCCGCGAAATCGCCACCGGTCAGCAGATCGATCTCGCGATGATCCTGGATATGCACGAAGGCGTCGGCGTTTTTTACGCGCGATTCAAAATCGCCTTTCGCAGCTTCGGAGGTGCCGTCGGCGTTGTAGGTGTGGGCGGAGCTTTCGATGTAGGACGCGCCGAGTTCGGATTGATTTTTCCACGAGCCGCGGTCGATCAACTGCATGACGCCGGCGCCGAAGCTGCCGTCTGCCGGTCCAAAAATCCGATCCAGGCGCGGTGCGATCTTCGCACATTCGACGAGAGGGTTGTCGCCTGCATCTTCTTTAAGTTGGGCGACGAGCGCGACGGCCGAGTCGAAGAGCGCGAGCTGCGCGCCGAACATGTCGCGGAATAGCCCCGATATTCTGAGCGTGACGTCGACGCGCGGCCGTCCGAGTTCCGCGATCGATTCCGTTTCGACGCCGGTGACGCGATAGGAACGCTCGTCCCACACAGGATGCACGCCGAGCAATGCCAGCGCCGTCGCGAGTTCTTCGCCGCCGGTGCGCAGCGTGGCGCTGCCCCAGAGATCGAGCACAATCGCGCGCGGCCACTCGCCGTGGTCGGAGACGTAGCGTTCGAGGATCGCCTTCGCGGCGCGCTTGCCGTTCGCCCACGCGGTCGGTGTCGGCACGGCGCGCGGATCGACGCTGAAGAGATTGCGTCCGGTCGGGAGAACGTCAGATCGACCGCGACTTGGTGCGCCTGCGGGGCCCGGCTCGATGAACTTGCCATCGAGCGCGCGGACGATGGCATCGAGCTCAATATCGTCGAGCACGTGCAGACCGTCGCGAATGCTCAGTTCCTTCACGTCGCAGAGAAACGCGTCGATGCGCATCAGCGCGTCGTTCGTCGGCATGCCCGCGGTCAAGCCGCAACGCTCGGCAATTCCAGCGCGCACGGCGGCATCGACGATCTGTTCCGACAAGGCTTTCCTGCGGCGCGGATCGAGGCCGTCTGCAGACGAGAACTCATCAACGAGACGTTCGACGTCGCTCAACGGACCGGAAATTCCGGCCTCCGTCATCGGCGGCGGCTTATGTCCGAGCGTGATCGCAGCGATGCGCCGCTTGGCTTGCGCGGCCTCGCCGGGATCGTTGACGATAAACGGATAGATGAGCGGCAGCGACCCAAGGATCGCGCGCGGCGCGCAGGCCTCGCTTGCGGCGATGGCTTTGCCGGGCAGCCACTCGAGTGTGCCGTGCGCGCCGAGATGCATCAACGCATCGATCTTCGCGACGTAACGCAGCCAAAGGTAAAACGCGACGTAGCTGTGGCGCGGCGGCGTTGACGGATCGTGATACTCCGCCTTGCGATCCTGCGGCTGTCCGCGCTCGGGCTGCAATCCGACGATCACGTTACCGAACAGAGCGGCGCGAAATGCGAATGCTCCGTTCACGCAGGATGCGTCGCTCTCAGGCGCGCCCCACGCCGACGTCACCAAATCGCGAAAGTCCTGCGGCAGTTTTTGAAATGCGGTCTTGTAGTCTTCGAGCGGCCAGCGGATTTGATTTGTCTCACTGAGACTTTCGACCACATCCCGTGCCGATCTTGGCGCATCGGTTGCGCCGTAGCCATCGTTCAGCAAACGCGCGAGGATGCGCTGCGTGCTGTCAAAGCCATCGAGCCCGACGGCGTGCGCAATCTGGTCCGGCCGTCCGGGATAGGTCGACAGAAGCAAGCCGACGCGGCGCTCACTACGGGGCGCTGCACGAAGACGCACCCATGCGGCTGCGAGGTCCGTGACGTGCGCGATGCCATGATCATAGGGCGCGTGCTTCAGAAGCGAGACGCCCGTGTCATTGACCGTCTCGTCGGGCTCCTTGAACGAGACGACGCCGGCGAACAGGCGTCCATCGAGTTCGGGCAGCACGACATGCATCGCCAGATCAGATGCGCTGGCGCCCCGTTGCGAGCGGTCCCACAGCGCGCGAGACGCATTCGTAAGCGCAACCTGCAAGACCGGACAGTCGGCAGTATCAAGCGGAGAGGCATGATCGCCATCGCGCGCGGCGAAGGCCGTGGCGTTGATGATGACGTCGGGCGTCATTGATTTCATGGCGGCGCGTAGCCAGTCGGCGGCGTCCGGCGCCTTGAGGCTCGGAACGAACATCGCCGTCGCCGCGAGGCCGCGTTGCTCCAAGGCATCGGCAATCGCATCGATGGGCGCAACATCACCCGCCAACAGATGCGACCGATAAAAGACGATGACGGCTGAGCCGCGTGCGGACCTTTGCGGGCTTTCGCGATAGACGCCGTAAGCGGGTATCGCGCGAACGCGCGGAAAAGCCTCGGTGCTGCCACCAGCACGCGCCAATACGGAGGTGAGCGCCGCACGCGTATTCTCGATGCCGCCTTCGTCAAGCAGAGATTCGAGATTGGCCAAATCGTTGGCGTGAAGTGTCGAGAGCGCCGCGAGACGCAAGTCCGGCCGTCCGTCGCCGGGAACGATCGCCAACGCGATGCCAAGCTCGCGGCAGCGCTTGCTCAGTTGCTCGCCGCCGTAGCGCCAATAGTCGAGGCCGCCGAGCAACCGCACGAGAACGGCCTTCGAACCATTCACCGTCGCATCGACGAAAAGATCGACGGACATCGGATGGCGGAGCGCGCTTAAGTTGACGACGCGCAAGCTCGGCCGCTGGGTTTCGGGCACGTCGCGGAATGCGGCGGCGGCCATCGCCAAATCCGAATCCGAAAATGAGAGAACCAGAATGTCCGCGGGCGAGAGACCGAGGTCCTGCACGGCGGCAGCCTCGTCAAGCTCTCGTGCCTCGCGGACAACGATGTGCATCAGCTCTCGCCTGTCAGCGTGCGAACGATGGCGTCGCGGTCGAGACCTTTTTGTCCGATGACGACGAGGCGGCCGACGCGCGCTTCATCGGGATGCCAGGCGCGCTCGTAACGCGTGTCGACGCGCTCGCCCACGCCTTGCAGCAGCAGCCGCATCGGTTTGCCGCCGATCGCCGCGTAGCCTTTGACGCGCAGAACGTCGTGCGCATTGGCGATGGCCTTGGCGCGCGATGCGAGATCATCCGGCGTTGCGACTTCCGGCACGTCGACGATGAAGGTTTCGAAGTCGTCGTGATCGTGCTCGGCTTCGTTGTCGTGGTGCGAAGGACGCGCCGCGAGGTCGTCCTCGGCGGCAGCTGACAATCCGAGAAGGACGCCCGCAGGCACCTGCCCTTCTCGCGCGGCGACGATTTTGATCGCACGCGGAATGCTGCGCTTGATTTCGTCCGACAGCGTCTTGATATCGTCGTCCGACAACAAGTCGGCTTTATTCAGCACGACGAGGTCGGCGCAGAGCAACTGATCCTCGTACACTTCTTCCAACGGGTTTTCGTGATCGACCGAAGGATCGGCTGCGCGCTGCGCCGCGACCTTCTCCGGATCGTCCACGAAGCGGCCTGCCTTGACGGCCGGTCCATCGACGACGGTCACGACGCCATCGACGGTCACGCGATTGCGGATATCCGGCCACTCGAATGCCTTAACCAGCGGCTTCGGCAGCGCGAGGCCCGACGTTTCGATGATGATGTGCTCGGGCGCGGGCTGGCGCGACAGCAGCGCTTCGAGCGTTGGAATGAAATCGTCGGCGACGGTGCAGCAGATGCAGCCGTTGGTCAGCTCGACGATGTTTTCTTCCGGACAGTTCTTGATGCCGCACGAACGCAGGATCGTGCCGTCAACGCCGACGTCACCGAACTCGTTGACGATCAGCGCGAGGCGGCGGCCTTCGGCAGTTTCAATGGCGTGACGGACAAGCGTGGTTTTGCCTGCGCCGAGGAAACCCGTGACGATGGTGACTGGAACTTTACGTGCGGACATTCGGTGCTCCCGATGCGAACTTTCAAACTGAGAACGGCGTCGCATGCGCGGGCCGCGCGGCGACTTCAGATTTCGCCGCCTAGGGGAGCGCACCAAATGGCGCGCGACATGCTGTGTGCTGCATCTTAACCTTTCCGCGCCCCGCCGGCGCCGGTTCGAGTTGGGTATCCGACGGCAGGTTTCCTGGCTCGCGGGTCGCGGCATCTGGCAACCTTCCCGGGATCTCCCAGTGGTACTTTTGCCATGTGCTCGCCGCTTACAGTTGCGGGGGCAGCTGCGGAGTTCAACCGCATTCCCTTCGAAACCCTCTTGCGAGGGACCGTCCGCCCAATCGATAAGTGACCCCCCGTGCTTCGTCAATCGCCCAACGCGCCCCACACATCGATCGAAAGGCCATTATGTCCGACGCCATCCTGCCGCCTTTAACCCTTGTGCTCGGAGGCGCGCGGTCCGGCAAAAGCTCATATGCGGAAGGGCTGATATCGTCATTGCCGCGTCCGTGGGCGTACGTCGCGACGGCGGAAGCCTTCGACGAGGAAATGCGTCAGCGCATTGCGCATCATCAGGCGCGACGCGGACCGGATTGGGTGCAATATGAGACCCCGCTGGACATCGCGGCGACGCTTGCGGGAGAGGCCGCCGATCAGCCGTGCCTT
>Ga0097679_1003400_pt1 | contig 11716 bp, 5 predicted proteins | sample ThiBiot_500_biof_2_FD_72848 | JGI IMG/M metagenome (GOLD analysis project Ga0097679, IMG submission 72848) | Wastewater bioreactor microbial communities from Cape Town, South Africa - Thiocy_cont_500_biof - 1398105538000 (version 2) (version 2) ...
AAACTGTTGGAGTTACTTTAGATATGATTACTGTTCGAGAATTCGGTCGAATCAATGTTATATAGAAGAGTATGTAGAGTGACACTAGAAAGAAAGATTAAATTCACTTTTAATTACTAAGTTATGAATGGAGAGTTTATACCTAGAAGAAGAGCGATATATAATCGAGTCATATATTTCTGATATTTCAGAATCGTTTGCGGATCTTCTCGTTCTTGATTTTCATTTTCATTTTCATTAACACTATCATGATCATAGTGTTCGTCTTCAACCATGAAAAGATTGTAGTTCCTTCCTTTGTCATAAAGACGGTAAAACCAAATTTTAATTTTCATTTGTAGGCAATAGAAAAATAATCAATCAACTTCTAGGAAAACAAACTACAAATGAGTTTAGTGTTTTTTTTAGAAAAGATTTTTACTAATATAAAAGATAAAGAGATAAAATATGACAAAATGTCAAATAATTATTGTTCTACTTTTGTTAACACTTGTTGAAACGTAAGTAATCAATCACAAATGGGTTTTCATCTTAATGAACAGGATTTAAGAAATACATCAGTCGAAGTTCATCCGCTAAACAGTTGTTAGCAAAATGTTGTCAACACACTTAGCTATTTCTATTATTTAATTCTAAGCACACAAATCCCATCTTAATGATTTTTATGTTGCACTCACTGAAAATCACATCTCGTAGTCATTTCTCAATTGCTTTTTTTAGCGTTACTAGATAATTCTAGTTACCACCAACGTTTATTTCATTTCGTTTTCAGTTATATTTTGTATATCATATATTCATATTCATGACGTCATATCTTGCTATTGATATTCTCTCTTTATCTCTCTATACATCCTTGTTTTGTTTTTGTCTTTTGTTTCAGCCTTGCGATTTTACTTCTGCATATTATGAATAATTCGCTTTTAAAGTATTGGAAGCTTATTCTCAAAATGAAAATCAATCTATTCGAAGTTTTTATACCGAAGTATTGAAATTATTTGAAGAAGCTGATTCCGATATGAGTGAAGCTACAAAATTAAAAATCTTTCCCCCCAGCATGATAAAGTCCTTCTGAGTTCGTATTTTATCCATAAGTAGGAATCTTATAGTAGGTAAAAACCCTGAAAGAGTTCGTGCCATTGACACTGTATTAGGAAGAAACAGCAATAACACTATCTCTAGAAACACATGTTAATATAAGTGTATTGTATTATTACATGCTCTTATTTTTTTAAATATTTTAGCTCAAGAAAATGATAGAATGAAATTTTTTTTAATATTTTTATCTTGACATGCTTTATAATATTCTATATGAAAAACAGATTAGCTTTGCTGTCATAATGTTTTTTTTTACCGCTAATAACTCTAGCATATGGTGATTCGGACTATTTAGCTATAAAAAAAACACTATGACAGTAGAGTTAATCTAGTTTTTTTTGTATAGAATATTATAAAGCATGTCAAGATAAAAATATTACAAAAATGTCGTTCTGTCATTTTCCTAAGCTGAGATATTTAAAAAACAAGTGCATATAATAATTCAGTGCACTAATACTAACACGTATTTCTAGAGGGTGACCCGACAATTGAGACTAAGAGAGAGAGAGAGAATAATTAAAGACAGAAATACATCTCTAGGCACGAAACGAAATGAGGATACTAACTCCTGTAATTTTGAATCTAATTGTTCGTATTTTGCTCTTTGCCGAAGTTTAACGAGTCCAGCTAATAGTTGTTCCATCTTTAAATCTATGATGGATTCATAAATTGAGGGATATTGACGAACGGAATGCTAAAAAAGAAAAGCATTATAGAAAAAATAATTTCGAGTCAGTAATACTTGAATTGTTCTGTGGCACCCTTCATTGTTGTTATTTGTCCTTGGGAAGATATCGCATCATTATGTAATAGTATTATATTGACCACTATGTCATTGATTTTCATTAGTTAGATGATTAAGTGATAATTCTCTCTTTCTCTCTCTCTTAGGCTTAACTGTCGGTGTATCATTTATTTCAGCTATCAAATAACAATTTTAATTTACCTACTAATAATAATAATTCACAAATTAATCAAGACGATAGATCTATGTGGAATCCTATAACTCTCTCTTCGAAATATGTACTATGAAAACCAATATATGATAGTAATACAGCGAATTATTCGATTTGCCAATTTTCAAATTCAATTCAAGATAGACGCTTTCGGCCGAGTTATAATCCGAATCAGAATCGTAATGATAAATTTTCTTCAAATACACAACGCTCGAATCGAGATTTTCGAAATAACAATCCTAATTCGAATAATCAGTCGGCTAATCTTTCGAATGTTGCTCATAAAGTTAGCTTGATTGACACAGAAAATCAATTCACACCCATTGAAATTCCAACAGAATCTATTCAAGATTTGGTTTGCAATCGATGTTATCAACTTGGACATGAGAATTTTCATTGTTCACATTGTTAAATAAGAAAACATCGAATCGTGGCGTGGTCTCCGGAAATTTTTTTCCATTGTATTTGTTACCATTTTTGTTAATGAGTTTGTTCTTCAAATGTTAATGGACACCGGAGCAATTAAAATGTGTATTAATGAAAATATACTTAAACATTTGAAAAATTTAGAATTCATTAGCCAGAAATATTCGCCTTTTATTCTCACTGATGATATAGTTCAATTTTCTATTTTTGGACAAGTTCGTCGATCTACTCGTTTTAATAATGTAAATACTGTGATGGAATCGTCACCATAAGGCTATCATCATCATATATGATGATTGCCTCACGATTCTGAATGTAGACGGGTTTTTCTCGTTCCCGCTGTACAAATCACTCCCTTCAATGTGAACAGCGATAGATGGGGCTACTTGATTGGCTATTTACATTGCAGACGTAGGGAGAAGATAAAAAGAAAAAAAGAAACATTTAAAAGATGAATTAAGTCAATTTTGTTCATGTACACTTGATTAATTGTTTAGTATAGCATTCAAACGTCGATTCTCTCTTGAAGAGAAATTGGCGTGAATTAAACAGAAAAAAAATCCATATTGGATTATTTTCAATGTGCATCTGAGAATCCAGCATGAAACTATTGATTTTGAAGGATTCTTCTTTCTTATTTTGTGAATGATGTGACTAAATTTAGATAACATACTGTTATATTAAGCAATGAAAAAAAAGAATTGTAATATGTATCTAGAAAAAAACTACTTTTCTTACAAAATCCCCTCGTTAATGATCACCCCACTATTCTAAACGATTTTAAGAAATCTCGTGAGTGTTCACAATAGAGAGATTTTACTGGATATTGTTGTATATGTATTATCTCTCCAGTCAATAGACTCACGGGACATATTTCCCGTTACAGATACATATAAAGAGACATATGCAGGTCGTAATTTATGTATGAACTTGATATTAAGTATGGATTATATTAATAAATATAATCTTTGTGGTAATGTTAAATATCGATCCAAGTCAATCCGAATCGTCTGGTTAGAAAAAAAAGAGAGAAAAGATTCATTCAAGCTTTCGAGACATATTCTCTATTTCTCATCCTAAGGAAAGATGTCGTGTACAAGTTCATAAAAACTACTGTTGAATAAAATGTTGCCTATTGGATTTGATGTTGATGATATAAAATCTTGTTGAGATTTCCAAACGGATTAGAACACCTTGATTAGTCCTCCTTATGATTTCGATGTCTACTACTGAGAATCATATCTTAGATTTAGTTAAGAATTAAAACAGTAGGTAATTACATTTTTGATTAAAGTGAGTATCAGTTATAATACCAAGTTTCATCCTAAGCATAATTGTTATAGCTCAATTATGTAGGAATTCTCTCTTGGATTCGAAATGAAAGTCCGTAAATGAGTGAGGAAGTATGAAAACCTATTACATATTAATATCTTTAATGAATGAATCATCGACGCAATATAGATTCATTGGTTGAGTATGTTGCTTATTTGTATGAGAGTTCAAATGAGTAAATATATAGTCATTTGGAATAAAAGTATGACGATATTTTTGAGTATCATAGAAAAAAATGTTTTTGTTTTTCCAGATATGACTTACTTTTTTCCTCAGCACTCCCGGTTAATCACATTCGGTATATTTATTCGAAAGCAGAAGTGACAGACGCTAAGTTAACGGAATTTTCAAACCTTTTTTTATCAAACGGAATAATAGCAAGTACTCCGCTATCCGACATCATAAAAGATTTTAGGATGCTGAAGAAACAGTACCTAGTTTTTCGCATGAAAAATAACAAAGACAAGAATCATCTTTATTTCTAATATGACTTTTTCATCAAGTAGTACATGTGAGTGTAATGTCCGACATCCTCGATATGGATACTTATTTCTTTCATCAAAAAAACAAAAATGTCGGACGAAATACAATAAAAACGCGAAAGTATTGTTTCGTTTTGCAGTTTCTCAAAAGGGAATTACCCATAATATGATGGTACCCCTACCCCTGCTATTTCATTATCATTTCACGAAAAACACTCAAGACACGGGCGAAGTATTGCCAAAATGTCTTTCAATCCATTAAATTCTTGTTAACTGAACGAATTCTCGATCAAAAGAACGATTTCTAGCTTAAAAATACGAAAAAATCGCATAACAAGATGTAAGACAATATGCTTTTATCAATGGAAAATGTACTGCATTTGATTACAATGAAAATTGGATTGTTCAAATACGAACTCGTTTCGATGATACATCATCGAATTCATATTGGATTAAAATGGATTTAAATTTAGTTGGTAAACAAGATGATATTGTAACTGAATTTCATCTCATGCCACATGCATACTATTTTGTCACAATGACATACGATATTCAAAAGACAAAATTAATTCTTTGTACATGGCAGAATAGTTCAAGTTTCTCCGATATTTACATGTTTCATTTAGATCCAACACAAAATGGAACATTTCCTTATAAAAATCAGAAATTGAAATTATTATTGAAAACGAATGGCGAACAAGTTGAAACTGTTAAAGATGTTTGGAATCCAGTGAAGAGAGAAGTACTATATTTGATTCAAACGAATACTGGTACAGCAAGTCAAATCAAAAAATAATTATATGCTAAGAATTCAATTTGATACACGACAAGTATTGGAAAAAACATTGCTCACAAATGAATAACTACCATTTCTTGATTCTTGGCAATATTTGTATCTATAATAAGCACACTATCTCGAAATGCATAGATGCGTTAGAGTATTTTGATTTGTCATCACAGGTGATATGAGTTGTTTTATTTTGGGTTTTTTCCTATTTCATATTGACTATGGATGATGCTATTATACATGCAATGACAATAATCTATAACAGAATAGAATGGAACTTGCGTTCGCTTTCTGACAGTTCTGTTGGAACAATGTTGGACGATGATGAGACTATTAGTCAGTTCAAAGCTACTTACAATATTCTCCTTCGATTAAAGAAATCTAAACCAGATGAGAATAATAACAATTGGTATCAATTGTATTGTCGACGATTAGGTCGACTTGTGGACAATCATTTATTACTCATGAAGGATATATGTATTGAATTGTATGATGATATCAGTTATGTACTGGGAGAAACAAGTGTTCGACATAATCATTGGAATTGGACACGTTTTTTAGCAAGAATGAAATTCGAAGGTCAACTAGAGCAACGCGAACTACAGATGAGACATTCTATTGATAGATTCAAGAAACTGGATGATTTACTTTTCGAACATAATGATCTTTTAACGGCATATCTTCAAAAATGTATTTCTCTTCATTCAAAAATCGAAATACCAGAATTAATCGATAATATAGATCATCTTATTTCTCCAATTTCTGATGAAAAACTTTGTAGAAAATTGAAATGTATTGAGATTAATTTCAACTGTTCTAATAAGTCATTGCGTACTCTTACCTCTCCATCGTCTAATTCTGATCAAACGAATAACACATCTGATGACAATTATCGTAAGTTTTTACCATCGATTAATCAATTACAATTTACACCAGATACGAATATATGGAATATCGAACGAGTATTATCATGGGAACGATGGGTCGTTATTTTAGGAGATCCAGGAAATGCAAAAACAACTACACTTCGTTGGATCACTCGTATATTTGCACAAGCAATTCTCGAGCAAAAAAAATATGATTTTGGTCCAACTCGTGTTCCGATTCTAATACGAATTGGTGAATTTGCAAAGTGGTGCAATGAAAATCCAACATCATCATTAATCGATTATATTGGCAAGCATACTTGGTCTCAAAAACCATATATTGAACAAAAATATGCAAAAGTATTGCAGGAATTAGTCATACATGGTCATACACTCATTTTACTCGATGGTCTTGATGAAATTCCAGAAGTTCGACAAAGACAAAAGATTGTCGAACTTGTTCGAACGTTTATTGATGAATATGTTCGAGCACCGAATTTCATTTCACCATTCGATACAAGTCGATTTGAAGATAGTATCTCATTAGGAATACAATCACCACAAGAATTTGGAGGTAATCAAGTGATTATTACAAGTCGATTTGTAGGCTATCATCTATTTCCTCTCAACGGTCAATTTCTAAAGCATTATTTACTATTATCTATGAACAATGAAGAATCGAATCAATTTGTAACTGATTGGATCGAACAAGTCGAATCAAGTATAAATAAGATTTTCTTGGAAGAAAATCTTCCGTTGAATAGAGATTTACGAATATCAATCAAGAAACAGTATGATACTCTGAATATGTTACTTTGTAACTGTTCAAAATCTTTGATATCAAATCCTTTAATATTATCTATAATCTGTACATCTCTATTTAATTCATCTGTTGAATTTATTCATAAATGTCGAATTCAAGTCTATGATTATGCAGTTCAAGCAGCTCTACGGACTTGGCAAAATAAAAAAACAAATATTTCAACAGAAGTTCTACTCACTGTTCTCATTGATTTAGCAACGTATCTTCATTTAAAATCACCATCTGGTCTCATTGATGAACATGATCTAAGAGATTTGTGTTATTATACTTTGAGTCAACTAAGTCTTTCACATAGAAAGACAGAATTACGTGAATATACAAAAGAATTAATGACTCTTCTCGATCATCAAGTGAGCATTATTGCTGAACGTGGTTTACAAGTATTCGGCTTTCGACATCTATCCTTTCAAGAATATTTTGTAACAAGATCATTAGTTAACTTTTCTTCAATTGATGAAATTGCACAAAGAATTCTTGCATTTACTATTAATTCTCGTTGTCGTGAACCACTTCTCCTTGCACTTGGTTGGATCAGTTGGAAATACTCGTTCGATGAATATGAAAAGTTTTGTGAGATTGTTGTCACTCGAAATGAAAACTTTGTATTTCCTTTTGGAGCACTTCTATTATTCGATGCTTTTGAAGATGTTCAATCATTACCATCAAATCGTATACTCTTTGCGGCACTCAATAGTTTACTCGATCATCCTTTGAAACGAATTTCAATAGGATATTTTAGTCGAAATTTTGCGAAATTAGACGAAAATACTCAAATCCAATGGATACAACTTCATTTGATAAATGAACAAAGTATCATCGATTTTTGTTATTGTCTCCTATATGAAGTTGAGAAAAATCGTAAAAATATCAGATCGATGGATTCCAAATTAATATCACCTGCAATTATTCGTCAGTTGTGGACCTTCCGCAATAGAAATACATCGATTCAATATATTATTGATCATACTTTACAAAACATAATGCAATCAAATATATCATCTGATTCGATCTTTGAGGATAATTTCACTTGGAATTCTGATATTCATCCTTTAGTTTTGTCTGCTATTATTGCAGTATGTGGTGGATTTCGTGTAATATATGGATATGATGTTCGAGAACTTAAATTTTCCCTCAAACATATTTACAATAATTCGTCAATCTTAGAACCTATTAAAGAATATATTCTCAATACAAAACAATCTCATTGTATCAAGATACAAATACTTATCGATCGATACGAGAACATTCTTCGAAAATTCGCACCAACAGATACGTCTGCTGATATTGTCGATACATTCGTTGCTTTGATTTGTCTACGAGGTCTAACGAATCTGTCAATCTATGAACAATTCAGTACATATCAAGCATTTTCGCTTGCTATTCATAGATTTGAACGAATTTTGATCTATTTAACCGGATTGTATAATATTACTCTCGATCGTATAAATTTCATCAAATCAATAACTTCCGAAGTTGAAATAATTGTCGAAGAATTTTTTTCACATTCGACTCAATATAATGGGCTGTTGATGGAATTTTCATTTTCATGTGCAGCGGCATTACAAACCCTTCAGATGGGCTATGCATTCAACTTATCTCAATTTGCCATTTATCGAAATAGAAACATTGATCAATATTTGAACTTACAACCTGAAACGTTTGATTGTCGAAAAGATAAAAATAGAGAATATTCTAAAGAAATCTTAAACAATATTCAACGTTTACAAATGCTTCAAAATACACCATACTTTTTCTTAACATTTCTGCCACAATCATTACAAAATTTGTATCAATTATTAGTTATCAAACCCATCGATCAAAACGATTCACTACCATTAGTTATTCTTCTGTCTGAATCGCTCATATTCATTGAAAGTATTAGGAAAAGTGATTCTATATTCTACTGTGGTCTATCCATTCTAAAACCATTCTTCGAACAGACTAACTTAGATATCTATGCTTCTGTATTTTTCTATGAAGAGAATTTTCCCTCTGAATATCTCAAACATTTGCCCAATCAATATCCTTGCTTTGACTTAAAAATGTATTATAATTTCATTTGGTTTCAATGGTGTCGAGCTGATTTACTAGAATGTCCATCCGACAATCGAGATTTACAATTCTTTGCCACAGCTATTTCATTTGCTCGAGTCCTTCGTGCTTGCTATTCTTCTCAGACAGATGACATATCTGAAGATAGTAGCAAAATAATCTATTCATCAATTGAAAATATCAATAATCCAGTTCTACAGATACTCGCTTTGAGTACTATCTTAGCCTTGAAGGAACCTCTTGTTGTTGATGAAGAGCAACAAAACAACTTGAAATCCAACATATCGTCTCTACTCAAAGATCTACCAGAATGTATTCCCTTACTAACAGCTACAGTGTTATTTGTTCGATGTTATCCTGTACGACAATTCTTTCCTAAACAATATCCACAAATTCTCAATTCAATTGTCAAACAGTTGAATTTAGATTCGATTGATCAACAAATTCAACAAGCAGTCTATCTTGCATTGCGAACGCTCAACAATCCAGATCTATCACATTCTCTTTGTGATTTCGAAAAACGAACGAAAAATCTATCTGATCTATGTGAATTTAATTCAACAGTATTCTTTCGTTATTTTATCAAGATCAATTCATTCGAATTATCAAATGTCAATCTTCTATCATCAATGTATCTCGCTGAATTGAGTTACGATGTTGAAATTCTGAAAACATTTACCTGCAAAAGTCAAAAAGAGAGAATGACATCTTTGACTGAACTTCATCGATTACTCTGTGATCCATCAACATCCAAAACAATGATGAATTTCGAAGTAGCAACATGGATTGACAATAATTTACCATTGGCAAATCGACATCAAATTGTTACTATTATCAAATGGATATCGAACTATTTCATCGCTGAAAAAGAAGCTCTGTCTGTTCTGCAAAGATGGTTACAATATCGGACTGATGAATCTCGGAAATTTTTCGCACGATACGCAGCTTTACAGTTAGTTAAAGATAGTCGAAATTCATCTGATTTGATTGAGATCATCGAGGATATATTTGATGGCACGAAAGAATTCTTTTTTGAGATTATTACAAAAGATTTACTCGAATTCGAAAATATTGATTTAACAAAAAATCGTCAGATCTTTTTGATAATCATTCAAGGTGCTTATCGTTTGTCTTGGGAGCTAACTGCTACTATTCGTTGCAAACATATTTTAGATTTAATTCTCGAATTAGAATTTCAACGTATTCAATCAAATATGAACAAAAAAACAAACGATTCACTACGGTCATATTTATCAATGATCAATATTTGTTCATCAAGTGTACAAATACATCTTTGTAATTGTATCAACGAACAATCGAAATCTATACATCCTGTACAATCATATTATCTTGCTAGTATCTTACAGTGGATGATTTCGAGTTTAGCCTATATTCATACAACTAAACCATGTGCTCCCGAAGTATTCGAATGTTTTTATAGATTTCTTTATGATGCAAAGCATCCTCTAGTACAAAAGGCTATTATTATTGGTTTCAATAGAATATTTTTCTCGGGTAATTTACCAAAAGAACATGTCTTAATAAAAAGTGATGTTATGCATCATCTCGAACAATTCATTCATTCACATGAAACAATTGATTATGCTCATAGAGACGATCTTTTGGCTGCTTCGCTGTTAGCATACGGCAATGGACTACTCAGATTACAAAGAATTGAAATCAATTATATTGTCCCAGAAGAAACAGGTCATCTGTTGAAAACACTTTCTCAAAGATCATCATCAGAATTAATTTCAATACGAGCAAATTTATGTTATCTTTTCTCACGAACTTCGAATGCAACACGTAGTACAATATTCTCATCCATAAAAGAACAATCGATATTATTACAACAAACATTGTACAAACTTATTGATCATGATTTTCAGCAAGAAATGAAAATAATTACTGAATATTTGAAAACATGTCCAAGTATTGTTCTTGAGAAATTTATCGTTGACTTGTACAATGATTTGGAGAAAATGAATAGTTTTTATTATCTTTCAGATTACATACCCAACTATCTAAATATTGTTATTCATTTTATCCAAGAAAATTTTGATCTCTTTCTTCGCGCTTTACAAGCATGTACGTTTGACGAACGAAACTTTAAAAAAACTATTTACAATGCATATCAACGAACACATAATGAAAAGTTGATTGTACTCTACGGTAGCTTTGGTATAATTACAAAAGATCTCGTTAACATGTTAACGTATGAGAAAGATTCTTGGAGTCATGATATAAGAGAATGTATTGGAAAAATAAAAAAAATATCAGATCGAAATGCTGTCGAACAATTGTTCAATGTTTTAGAAACAACATTTCATTCTGATTTATTAGCATTAATTATTCAACTTGCTAAACTTGATCTTATATCATTATTAGAAGTTCATCAACGTGTCTCCGTTATTCTGACAAATAGCTCGAATAAAAACAACAAAATCTATTTGATTTTCAAACGACGAATTTTCGATCATCTGATGAATTTAAGTTGTATTCAACGAGATAACAACGATTTATTTGAATCGGAAATTGAATCGTTTATACCAGAACGAATTCATATGGAATCTATGGAACAACATCTCTATTCTAACAAATCACCACCATTATTTCTTCGACGAACATTTTTTTTGGCTACTCTGCACTCAAAATAAACTTTCATTAAAAAAATTCAATTTATTTCAAGTATTTACGTGCGCAGAAAGAAATTGTGTACAGAACGGGGAGAAGACGCTAAATAAAGAAGCAAAAAATGAAAACTGACTTTATTTCGTTAAGTTCTTTCTGTCGTTCTGTCAGGGACAAAATAAAATAAACTCAAAATACAATTTTTTTTCGAATAATATAGAAAACATGAAAAATAGTATCTGTGATCTATCGAAATTATCTGCAGA
>Ga0097679_1003503_pt1 | contig 11420 bp, 8 predicted proteins | sample ThiBiot_500_biof_2_FD_72848 | JGI IMG/M metagenome (GOLD analysis project Ga0097679, IMG submission 72848) | Wastewater bioreactor microbial communities from Cape Town, South Africa - Thiocy_cont_500_biof - 1398105538000 (version 2) (version 2) ...
GCGCTGTTTCTATCCACGCTCCCGCGAGGGGAGCGACCTGTTCGACGCGGAGCCGGCCGACAGCGACACGGTGTTTCTATCCACGCTCCCGCGAGGGGAGCGACGCTCCGCGGCGTCATCGGCGACAGCGCCAAGCGGCGCGTTTCTATCCACGCTCCCGCGAGGGGAGCGACAGGTGCAGGGTTGGATGATGCTGTACCTGATCCAGTTTCTATCCACGCTCCCGCGAGGGGAGCGACCATAGCCACAATCGCCCAAAGAAAATCTCCGACAGTTTCTATCCACGCTCCCGCGAGGGGAGCGACCAGCTCGCGACGCTGGTCGGCCAGACGGCGCCCGGTCGTTTCTATCCACGCTCCCGCGAGGGGAGCGACAACTTGGGCGCTGGAATATCTCGTCACAACACCCGGTTTCTATCCACGCTCCCGCGAGGGGAGCGACGACGACGATCTGGCCGGTCGTCGGGGTGAAGGTGTTTCTATCCACGCTCCCGCGAGGGGAGAGACAGTCCCCGAACCCGTCGAGTCCGGGCGGCGACGCGTTTCTATCCACGCTCCCGCGAGGGGAGCGACGCTATCGCACGACCGAGGCGAGGGTCACGCTCAGTGTTTCTATCCACGCTCCCGCGAGGGGAGCGACGTTTCATCAAGCGACCATCAACAACCTTGCCGTTGTTTCTATCCACGCTCCCGCGAGGGGAGCGACGATGCTCCGGCCCGAGCCAGCGCCGCCAGTGCGGCGTTTCTATCCACGCTCCCGCGAGGGGAGCGACCATGGACGAGCTGTCAGGTCACCCCAGGAGCACGGTTTCTATCCACGCTCCCGCGAGGGGAGCGACCTGTCGTCGCGACGACGTTCAACGCTCAAACGACGTTTCTATCCACGCTCCCGCGAGGGGAGCGACGGGCGAATGTCGCCGCGGAGCGACGCGCCTTCGAGGTTTCTATCCACGCTCCCGCGAGGGGAGCGACGGTGACGCGCAGGCCGCATCGCTGCGTCATTTGCTGGTTTCTATCCACGCTCCCGCGAGGGGAGCGACAGGCGATGCGGCGCCTGCCGCAGGTGCGGCCGGAGTTTCTATCCACGCTCCCGCGAGGGGAGCGACAGTCCTGATGCTGTCCATGCAGGTCGAAAAGCAGTTTCTATCCACGCTCCCGCGAGGGGAGCGACCACGCGGACGGGTTGGAGTCGTAGAGCTTCCACGTGTTTCTATCCACGCTCCCGCGAGGGGAGCGACAAGTCAATGGTGCGCACGCTGCATCCATCGCGAGTTTCTATCCACGCTCCCGCGAGGGGAGCGACGTCGAGCGCTTTCTGAGCGGCCTCTTTCGACCCGTTTCTATCCACGCTCCCGCGAGGGGAGCGACTCCTGCGGTGCGCGAGAAGATGAGCGCCGCGAGGTTTCTATCCACGCTCCCGCGAGGGGAGCGACGCGCCGGCGGCGCTCGATCGTCACGGCGCGCAGATGTTTCTATCCACGCTCCCGCGAGGGGAGCGACAGCAGCGCATCGACGCTCTCAATTTTGCGCGCGAAGTTTCTATCCACGCTCCCGCGAGGGGAGCGACCATCGAAGTAGTCGATGTAGGGTTTCTGAGCGTTGTTTCTATCCACGCTCCCGCGAGGGGAGCGACACGGCGAGGGACAGGTGTGTGGTCGTGATGTCCCGTTTCTATCCACGCTCCCGCGAGGGGAGCGACGTGGCATGCCCTTCACGTGGGCCTTGCGTGCGAACGTTTCTATCCACGCTCCCGCGAGGGGAGCGACGCCGCGCCGCCAGCACCGCCAGCAAGTCCGTCAGGTTTCTATCCACGCTCCCGCGAGGGGAGCGACCTCCGGCACGCCGCCTTGCCAGTGTGGATAGGCGTTTCTATCCACGCTCCCGCGAGGGGAGCGACGAGATCGAGCACCGTGCCGCCGGCGCCGGCGGAGTTTCTATCCACGCTCCCGCGAGGGGAGCGACGCCTCAGGAAGTTTGCCGGTCTTGGGACCGTCGAGTTTCTATCCACGCTCCCGCGAGGGGAGCGACAGCCGACAGAGGAAATGTATGCAGCCGGTTACCGGTTTCTATCCACGCTCCCGCGAGGGGAGCGACGCGCGCGCCGTGGCGTGGATGAAAAGACCGTCAAGTTTCTATCCACGCTCCCGCGAGGGGAGCGACATCTCGGCGTCGAAGCGCTGTCCGACGAAGAGAAGTTTCTATCCACGCTCCCGCGAGGGGAGCGACCGTTAGGCTCCAGCGGATAGTCCACCTCTTCGTTGTTTCTATCCACGCTCCCGCGAGGGGAGCGACGGGCGGTTCTTGTCGAGCCACTCGCGGGTGTAATCGTTTCTATCCACGCTCCCGCGAGGGGAGCGACAAGCACGCGACGCCGAACAACCAGCCCATCTTCTGGTTTCTATCCACGCTCCCGCGAGGGGAGCGACTCTCTACCGCACCTCAATCGAGGGAATGATGACGGTTTCTATCCACGCTCCCGCGAGGGGAGCGACCACTTGACACGGGAACGGGCCATGTCTCATCGCTGTTTCTATCCACGCTCCCGCGAGGGGAGCGACCCCTTCTTCAAGCTGCGCGCCGGCCCGGTCGCGAAGTTTCTATCCACGCTCCCGCGAGGGGAGCGACTGCACGTCGCTAACATATTGCCAGAATGGGGAAAATACCGCTGTTTGCGCGAACCCGCCGCGATCTTGGCCAAGGCGTCGAGTTTTTCTGCGGACGTTTTGTGAATTTTATTGAAAAACAGCAGCTTACTGCCCGCGCGAACTCCCCGAAGCAGTTCTGCGCGCTCGACGTTCGCGCGATCAGAACACCAGCGGCCCTTCCAGATCGATCGTCGATTTCGCGCCGACATGCTCGACGCGCCGCTTACCTTCGGCGCCCAGGCGATAGAAGCGCAGACTGTCCTCGGCGACCTCGATCTCGGCGATGAGCCTTGCCCGCAGCGTAGTCCATTGCGCAGGATCGACCTCGCATTCGAACACCGAATTCTGAACCCGCTGCCCGTAGTCCAGGCAGGCGCGCGCGACGCGACGCAGCCGCCGGCGGCCAGCGGCGTCTTCAGTGCTGACATCATAGGTGATGAGCATCAGCATCGCTATTTCCAGATGAAGCTTGGGTAGCCGTCGAGATCGCCACGGAGATGGCGCGCGAGCAACTGCGCCTGGACATGCGCTACAAGCCCGAGCGGAAGAGTCTCGTCGAGGAAGGGATGGCGCAATTCGTCCCGTTTGCGCTCTTGCCACGCCGTCAGCACGCGCTTGCGCGCATCGTCGGCGAGCCGGACGCCGCCGGCTTCCTCGACGATGAAGTCCGCGGCGCCTAACTGCCGGCGATTGATCAGACTCAGAGCCAGACGATCAGCCAGCACCGGCCGCAATTCCTCCATGAGATCAAGCGCAAGGCTGGCGCGGCCAGGTCGGTCGGCGTGAAGAAATCCTACCTGCGGGTCGAGGCCGTGCGCCTCAAGCGCAGCGCGGCAATCATGGCCGAGAATGGCGTAGAGAAACGAAAGCAGCGCGTTGACGCGGTCGAGCGGCGGTCGGCGCGAACGACCACCAAAGCGGAAGGCGGCGTGCTCGGTGCGGATGAGATCGTTGAACACGCTGAAATAGACCAAAGCCGCTTCTCCTTCGAGGCCACGCAGGGCGTCGACGTCGGAGACCGCGAGCGTGCGGCGTGCGACATCGCCGAGCCGCGCCTCTGCGGTCGCAAGCGCTTCCCTGCGGTCGGTGGACGCGCCGTCGCCGTGATCGCGCAGAGCGCGCCGCAGCACGGTGCGCTGGTTGGCTGCCTTCGCCGCGACGATCCCGCGCACGATCGGAATGGCGCGGGTGGCGTCGTCTGCGATGCGGAACTGGGCGCGGCGCAGCAGCACATTACCTGTGCGCGCTCCCTCGACGCGCGCGAGGAAGCGGCCATTCGGATCAAGGTGAGAGATCGTGATCCCGGCTTCAGCGCATGCAGCGAGCAGCGCCGGGGATGCGCCCGGTCGACCAAAGCTGACAACGCCGTCCAGCATATGCAGCGGCGCGCGCCCGCGCTCAGCGCCGTCGACCTCGACAACGAGATTGGCGCCATCCTTGCGCAGCCAGGCGTCTTCGCTCGTTACATAGATCGTGTTGAGCATGCGCCGCATGTCATGGACCTCAGTCGCGCAGCCGCGCTGCGAGCCAGCGCGTCACCGAGGGCGGCTTTTCGAGCCGGGCCGGCTGGCACAGCGCTTCGAGCGAGCAGCGGCGGCAAGCGGATGTGAAAACAGGCGCCGGCGTGCGGGCGGCGTCGATCATAGCGCGCGTCGCGCGGGCTGTTTCCAACGTGAGTTCGCGCAACGCGGCGTCGAACGCCACAGGCAGGCGCCGCCGGGTGACGCCGTAGAACATCGCGCCGTTGGGTACGGCGATCGTGAACATCTCTTCGAGGCAGATCGCCTGCGCGCAAAGCTGCACCTCGTCGGCGCGATGCGCCTTCGGCTTACCCCGCTTGTATTCGACAGGAAAAGGCGTCGCGCCATCGCCCTTTCCGTGAAATTCGACGATGTCCGCCTTGCCCGTGACGCCCAGGGCGAAGGAGCGCAACGCAACACCGCGCGCGATGCGAACGCCGGGCCGTTTCTCCGGCCGACCGGCGTCCGCTTTCTCGTGCAGCAGACGGCCTTCCGCCGTTGCCGCATCCTCGGCCCAGAGCTGCTCGACATGGATCAGCGCGCATTGGCGCGGACAGAAGAGATAGTGCTGCAGCGCCGAGAGCGGTATCAGCGCGTCTTCGGACACGCGATCGATCTGCGGCGCCGGCATCGTCTACGGCTCGATAATCTCGATTCCTTCCGGCAGCTTCTCGCGATCGATCGTGATCGCGTAGTCGGCGAAGCTGCGCGCCGGCGGCGCATTGTCAAGCTTGTCGTCGCCGAGTTGGTGTTTCTGATCTTTGAAGACGCGCCAGGTTTTCACCCGGTCAAATAAGCTTTGCGCTTGCGCGTTGCCGAGCGCCGAAGCGTGTCGGAAAACGATCAGCTTGCGGGTCGCCATCTCGCCTCGCGCCGCCGAGCGGTCATGCTCGAACATGTTCGACAAGGCCTCGAACAGGAGCGCGAGGTCAGCATCGGAGAAGCCAGTGCCTTTCACGGGATGCGAGGCGAGCGGCGCCGAGACGAAGCCGTGCACGCGATAAAGTCCGTACGGTACGATGTGCTTGCGGCCCATGGTGCGCCCGCCCTTTGCTTCGGCGTCGGCCTCCGTCGTCGCCGCCATGCGCGTGATCGAGATCTCGAGGGGCAGGATTGGCTCGACCGAGCTTGCGAAAGCGATCTGCACGGGACCGCGCACCTGGCCGGCGTTGACGCCCGTCGTCATGACCGCGCCGAAAGCACGGATGTCCCAGAAGTTCGCGCACATCCAACGGGTCAGCTCGCGCGCCTTCGCTTCGTTCCTCGGCAGCTTCTTCAGTTCTTCGGCCTTCGTCGCTTCCGGCATGACCGCCGCCCAGGCGCGCTTGTGCTCGTTGTTGAGCGTCGCTCCCTCGCGCATATAGATCTCATGGCCGGGCGCATCCGGCCGCGCCATGGCGACATAGTTCCGGATCTTTCGTTTCAGCGCGACGTCGGAAACGAGCCCTTTGTTGGTCTCGGGATCGAGGCGAGGCAGGTTGCCGGCGTCGGGATCGCCGTTCGGGTTGCCGTTCGCAACATCGAAGAAGAGCACGAATTCATGCCGACGCGCGACGCCCGCCTGTTGCTCAGCCATTGTCAACATCCCCCGTATCGATTTCGATTTCCGCCTGAGTGAGTTCCTGATTAGCCTTGGCGTCGGCGAACTGTCCCTTGCGCTGATGATAGTAGCCGAGCACGAAGCGCCCCTGTTGTTCGAGTCTGAGCGAACGCGGTAGCGACGGGGGCAATCGATTGCTGATCTCCTCGATTTCGCGCTCCAGCCAGAAACCCTTGCCATCCTTGCGCAGCTTGCCGAGGTGATTCTGCACGCCGCGCATCAACAGGGGAAACACCGTTGCAGGCGTCGCCGAGGCGGCGCCGAAATAGCGATCGCGAATCGTCGCATTGACCTTGCCGAGCGCCATGCGCTGCGCGGTTTCCACCGCCGCGAACAGGCGGCCGAGCTGATAGGCCGGATGGGGATCGTCCCTTTCAAGGCTCACGGGAGGCTTCTCCTCTTTTCGCTCAACATCTTTCCGCTCGATAGCGTCTTGTCCGTTGTCCGCTTCTTTTTTATTGCGCCGCTTCAGGCGATGATCGCGCGCCAGCACCGCCTTGATCGCGGCGGCGTGCCATCCGGACGAAGCGTCATCGCCGGCGCGTAGCCGCCCGACCGTCGCGGCGAGCAGCGTCTGCGGATAGCGCGTTCCGGCAAGGACGGCGCGCATCATCTCGCCGGCGAGCAGGGGCGGGATGTTGTCCGCCTTATCCAGCAGCGCCGTGGTCCGCATCAGCAGATAATTGACGGATGGGGGATTCCGCCATGGCGCGGGATCAATTCTGAGATCCTCGAAATGCTCGGCCAGCCTTTTTACGAACGCGCCGAAATCGCCCGTCAGCCAGAAGCGCACCGCCAGGCGTGCGGCATTCGGAGATAGGCCGAGGATGTGAAAACGCGTTCCGCTTTGAAGACCGGCGGCGCTCAGCGCTTCGACGGCGCGCCCTTCTGCGAGAAGCTCGAGGCGATCGCGAATCTTCTTCGCTTCGGTTTCATCGCTCGACGGTTCGACAAGGCTTGCGAAGAAATCTTCCGCGGCGTCTGCTTCGCGCTCGTCGACAAGTTCGGATGTGTCGGCCCAGAAGACGACAGTCGCGTCTCCTACGCCACGCTTTAGCCGGTTGCGGCTCGAACGCTCGAGCATGCTGTTCAACGCCGCGCCGTAGCGAAAAGCCGCCGCTTCTGATGTCGGCGCGTTATCGCCTTGCTCCTTGCCGTGGGACGTGAAGGCGTCGAGATTGAACGACACCAGCGCAGCGCCGGAGGATTGTGCGCCGTCGACGCCCTTGATTGTCGGATGCAGCCGTTGTGTTACAGCCGCGCGGCCGCTCACGAGGCAGAATGTGGCCTCGCCTTCGTCTGGGCGGTCGTCAGCGATGATTCGCTTCGCGGCGTCGCGCGTGTGAATGAAGCGGCGCTCGCCCTCCAACTGAAAGACGATGTTGGCGTCGAGCATGTCGGGTGTGAACGGCGCAGCGTCAAATCGATCCGGCGTCCATGACGCGAGGAAGCGCTTCAGCGCGACAAGGCCGGGATCGTCGGATTCGCCGATGGCGGCCAGGTTCGCTTCCTTGAACGCAGCGTGCTCCTGCGCCGTCCGCTTGCCGTCGCCGGCCGTTCGGCCGAGCACATAGGCGCTCTTGTCCCAGAACAGGTTCGGGAGGATGGCCACCGTGCGCTTGACCGCGGCGGGCACGGCGAGCAGCTGAGGCGCCAGCTTCTTGCCGCTTGCGATACGGAGATCGGCGACGCCGATAGGATCGCCCGCCGCGGACAATTCAATCGCGAAGCTGATTTTCTCCCGCGAGAAGCCCGGGGCTTCAGCTTCGCCGCGCGCCGCCATCCGGTCGTAATAGCGGTCGAGCGCCTGCAGGATGGTCATGTCGCGCTCGTCTCAGCGAGGCATTTCTGCACATCAAGCACGCCATCGTTCAGCCGCGCGCGGAAGAAGCGCGACGTCTTTCCGTTGACGAAATCGATGTCGTGCAGAATCCAGCCGAGATCGCGATCTCGCTCTTCACCCTTGAGCTCGCTCGCCGGCGCCGGATCGTCAGCGCCGAGAAGAGCAAACTCGGCGGCGAATTCACGCGTTCCGAGGCAGGGGCGGTGAAAGCATTGGCCGGCGGCGGCGCGGCGGTTGAACATGCTGGCGTGCTTGGCCGGGGTGTCGCCCGCCTGGGCCTTGCCGGTCATCTCGAAATGCGCCTCGATGACGTAATCGACATCGACCAGCATCATGGTGGCGCGCTGCTGGCGATTGTCCTCGACGATGATCCCGAGATCGCAGAGAGAGCCGTTCTTCATCGCTGAAGCCGCGTTTGACGCGCTCGCTTTGGCGCCGACCTCGTTGCGCCGGAAGGACTGGAAGCGGATCGGCTTCAACACATGGATTTTGTCGACGACCCAGCGGATGGCGGGTTTCCAATGGATCGCTTCGAGAACTCCGCGCGCGGCGGACGGCGTCATCAGGTCATAGCTGACGCGCTCAACTTTCATTTCCGGGCGTGTAAAACATGCGCGGTCGCCCCAGACGCGCAGCCTGACGCCGTAGGACATGCATCCTACTCCATGCCGCCGACATCATGGAAAGACAAGGTCATAGAACGACTAGCCAAAATTTACCCTCCGTGTTTCCTGCCACATGTAGCGCGCGTCATCAACCTTCCTTGCGACATGGTTATGCGCGCTAGCGCAGCTACTAGCTTGACATGTCTTCGAACATTCCTTAGAAGTTCGCTTGGGGCAGGAGAATCTCGCGATGAAACGCAAACGTTGGCGTATCCGATGGTGGTTTGCCGTCGGTCGATTACATATGGAGGGTGGCATGGAATACGAACCTCCATAGTCGCTCCCTTTACGGGAGCGCGGATCGAAACCTTGCAACATGCTATGCACGCTCTCCGCATGCTACCGACAAGCCCCCAGCGCTTACGCGCTGGGGGCGCATTTAAGTGTCTCGGCATACGCGGTGCCCGCTGCACGAAATTCATCTCTACAAATCATTGGGCGGGTGAAACATGCGCAGTCTCCCCCAGACACGCAATCGAACGCTGTAGGGCATACAATGGCTCTCGAATAATCAACACGAAAACAGGCTGATAGTGTCATCGCGCAGAAAGCCGACAAGCTGGCGCCGAAACTTATCCACCATTTGATGCGGCCTGCGAAGTTGACGTTGGAGCAATCAGACGTTGCGGTGGAGGATCAACCGATAATGTTGCTCCCGGCGTCACGGGTCGTCGGATTCGCAACGGTTACGCCGGTTTCCGCGTCATAGAGCGACAGATCCGCAAATTTCAGCATCGCATCGCCGAGCGCCGGATGAACCGGCGTCAGGACGTTGCGCCGCAGCCATTCATCGCGCGCGGTCTTCGGAATCGGCACCGCATATTGCTGCAGCCGGCGCAGGTCCCGGCCCGAAGGTTTCGCCTGCGCCGCTATGCTCTGCAGCAATCTATCGGCCTCATCGTCTGCTTCATCGGCGCGCCAAGGAACGATCACCGCTTCCATGGCTTCCTCGTCGATGAGCTGAAAGGCTTCGGCGATCGATCTGAAGGGATAATCGCCGTCGGCGACGCATTCGCGGATCGCCGTCAGCACGCCCACGCCCTGCCTGCCCGAAATGTCGGCCGAATCGAGCTGCGCGTCGCCTTTGCGCCAGTAGAGCTCGCTAAAATAGTCGCGCACCGCATCGATATCCAACGGATCGTCAAACCGTTTCAGCGCGCCCTGCGACGCCTGCCAGCGCACCTTGATCTCATGCTGCGTCTTTTCTTCAGCGGGTTCAAACACGATCACGCGGCCGAGGCGAGGACGGCCGTCATGATCTTTCAGCGCCCCGCTGCGATTACAGCGCCCGGCCGCCTGCGCGATGGAATCCAGCCCCGCCGCGGCGCGCCAGACCTCGGGAAAATCGATATCGACGCCGGCTTCGATCAGGGACGTGGCGACGAGCCGAACGGGCTCGCCCGCCTTCAATTTTCCGCGCAATTCCGCCAGGACGATGCGCCGATGACTCGGACACATCAGCGTCGAGAGATGCGTCGCGCCAGGTTGCGAACGGATCATTTCATAGAGCTTCTGGGCGTGCTCGCGTTTGTTGACGATGCAGAGCATCTGCGGCTGCTCGACGAAACGCGCTGCAATGCTCTCGTCGGTTGTCGGCGCGGTCAGCCGTTCAACGGCGACCCGCTTCAGGCGGCGGTAAAGCTCTTGCGGATCCGGGGCCAACTCCCGATCCTCGTCGATGGCGAACCCGTCGGTGAAGCCATCTTTTACGCGCAACGCCGGTTGCGTTGCCGTGCAGAGAACGATGCTGGTCCGGTAGTTGCGCGCCAACTCGTCAATCGCGGCTACACACGGTTTCAGGAGCGGCAGCGGCAAGGTCTGCGCCTCGTCGAAAACCACGGCGCTTCCGGCGATGTTATGGAGCTTGCGGCAGCGCGACGTGCGATTCGCGAACAGGCTCTCGAAGAATTGCACCGCCGTGGTCACAACAATCGGAACGTCCCAGTTCTCCGCCGCGCGCCGCAGCTTGTCGATCGCCGCGGGAGAATCGTCATCGGGGTTTCGCGTCTGTTTTGCACGCTCCCAATCGAAGCTGGCGTGATGTTCGAGAATGTCGTCTGGCGATCGGAGCGCGCCGCGGAATACATCCGCGGTCTGTTCGATAATGGATGTGTAGGGTATGACATAGATGACGCGTCGCAAATTATGACGCACCGCATGTTCGAGCGCGAAGGACAGCGACGCCAGCGTTTTTCCGCCGCCGGTCGGAACGGTCAGGGTGAACAGACCGGGCGACAGATCAGCTTTCGTGATCGTGTGATCAAGGATGCGCGTGCGCACCAAGTTGATCTCCTTTGCTGCGTCGGCGCGCATATTGTCCATATGCTCGCGCAACCGGTCGCGCAGAGCGATCATTGAGCTGTATCCGCCGCGTTCGACTGGCAGTCCTTCGGCCGCGGCATAGAAAGCCTCGGTCGCAAGAAAATCCGCATCTACGAGGCAGGAGAACAACATTCGTGTGAGGAAGCTTTGCGAGAATCCTTTCGGGCCCTGACTAAAATCAGGCCGGATCGAGGGATTCAGCGCAGCCGCTGATGGCAACGGCCCGATCCATTCCTGCCATCCTGGCGGTAGTTGCTTTCCGATTGGCTTCAGGCGCTCGATGAGATTCCGTCCGTCGACGAGGCCGGCGTGATGCGCCGCGATGATCGCCGCGAAGATTTTTCCGGCAGGCGACGGATAAGCGTCGCGCGCGATCCACGCTCCGGCCGAAGAATGATCGCCGCCAGAGGTTCGTTCGCCGCAAATATAGGCCTGGAACTCCGGCGATAGCTTGCCGATATCGTGCAATTCGCCAGCGAGGCGCGCCAGTGCTCCGAAGCCGAAAATATCGGCAAACTCCCCTGCGAGCGCCGCAACAGCTGTTTGATGTTCAGCCAAACTCTCCCAGCGATCATGTGGTTCGCCGGGTAGCGAATGAGCGAAAATCCGTGAAGCCATATCAAATGACCCAGCTAATTTGACGGAATGGATGGCACGCGATTTTTCGCGAGCGCTCGTCATTATAGATTTGGCGAGGGAGAATTTCTAGGTTGCCGAGTGGTCGGTTCCACCGGATATTTGAGCGTCAAGCTTCGTTTTGAGAGGCAGCCCTTTGACTATAAGGGTTCTGCTTAGAGGCGAGTAGGGATGGCTGCTGTAGGAGTAA
>Ga0097679_1003510_pt1 | contig 11389 bp, 9 predicted proteins | sample ThiBiot_500_biof_2_FD_72848 | JGI IMG/M metagenome (GOLD analysis project Ga0097679, IMG submission 72848) | Wastewater bioreactor microbial communities from Cape Town, South Africa - Thiocy_cont_500_biof - 1398105538000 (version 2) (version 2) ...
TCTTCGACTTCGGCGCGCAACCTGAGGCTCGACATGTCGCCGAATACGACGAGGGCGCTGTCGGGCGACGGCACGGCGGTTTCGCCGACCTTGGCCAGCATGTTCAAAACCGTACCATCGGCCGGGGCGCGGATGCGCGTGCGTTCGAGCGCCAGTTCCGCCGATGTGAGATCGGAACGTGCGAGAGAAAGCGACGATTCAAGTCTCTGCGGCAGCGGCATGCCGGACTTGGCCTCGACTTCGCTCAGCTTGTTCTTGGCGACCGCCAAGGCTTCCTTTTTCGATACGAGGTCTTTGCGCGCCGTTTCGACGGCGTCGTCGGTGCCATTGTCAGCCTTGGCCGAGCGATAGGCCGCGTCGAAGGCTTCATGGGCCGCGAACACGGCGCGCTGCGCCTTTGAGAGGTCGTCCTCGGCGTTGCGGCGATCTTGCGCCAAGCCGGAGACCTGTTCCTCGCTGCGCTCGCGCTCACGCACACCAGCTTCGGAGGCTGCCGCAGCGATCTTCGTGTAGTAATCGGCATCATCGAGGCGGAGCAGCAGATCGCCGGCTTTCACCTGATCGTTCGTCTTGGCGAGGACTTCAGCGACCTTACCGCCAACCTCGCTCGCGATGCGTACTTCACCGTCCTTCGGCTCGACGCGACCCGTAGCTGAGGCCGCCCACTGCGGAACGGGAACCGGCGTATCGGCGCGCGCAGATCCTGCCAGGTTGCTGAGCGCCGTCCGGTCGCTGAACGTCTGGATTCCCAATCCAAGCGTGACCGCGATGGCAGCCGCGATCAGGATGGTCGAAACCGCGGGATCGATCTTTTTAAGCATGCAGCTTTCGCCTCTTCGTCAAATCGGTGATTTCCGGAGCATTGATGCCCTCGGGTCTACGTTCTTCGCCGACGATCCGGCCGTCCTCGATGCGGACGACGCGGTCGGCATATCCCAAAGTTCGGGGATCGTGCGTCACGGCAAGCACGCTGCGGCTCTGTTCCTTCGCGATCCGCGACAGCAGCGACATGACGGCATGTCCGTTTTCGCTGTCGAGTGCGGCGGTCGGTTCGTCGGCCAGCACGATCGACGGCGAGCTTGCGATGGCGCGCGCAACCGCGACGCGCTGCTGCTCACCGCCGGACAGGTTGCCGGGGTAGTTCGTCAGCCGATGGCCGAGCCCGACCTCGCGCAGTACTTCCTCGGAGCGGCTGGTGGCCGCGAAGCCCTTCACGCCGCGCACGTCGAGCGCGATGCGAACGTTCTCGAGCGCGTTCAGCGTCGGGAAGAGGTTGTAGGACTGGAAGATGAAGCCGATGTGATCGCGCCGGATCTTGGCCAGCTCTTCCGCCGAAAGGCCGTCGAGCGACTGGTCGGCAATACGGATCGTGCCCGAGGTCGGCTTCATGATGCAGCCGAGAATGGACAGCAACGTCGTCTTGCCGGAGCCCGATGGCCCCATCAGAAGCGTCAACTCGCCGGGGACGAGATCGAGCGTGACGCCTTTGACGGCGACCACCAGACCTGCGCCGGAGCCGAGCTCCTTGACGACATTTTCAGCATGTAAAACGGAGGACGTCGTCATCGCGAGAACACCGTAGCCGGATCAATTTTCGTGACTTTGACGATGGCCGAAAGCGCCGAAATCGAGCACATGAAAAGCGTCAACGCGAACAGCCAAAATGCCAAGCCTGGAGTCATAACGAGCGGTAGCGACGAATTACGGCTGGCGTAGAGAACCAATAACGCGATCGCCATGCCGAGAACGTAACCGATCACCGCGCTGAGACCGGCCTGAGCCAGAATAACTTTGTGAATGTAGGACTTCGACGACCCCAGCGCACGCAAGGTCGCGAATTCGTGAATGTGATCCTTGGTGCTCGAATAGAGCGTCTGGGCGACGATCACCGTACCGACGAGACTGCCGAGGATCGCGCCGCCGATCAACGCCAATCCCGCGCCGGTGCGGAACAACCATTGCAGCAGACTGCGGCTTTCGAACTCGTCTTTCGTCAGGACATCTGCGGACTCGAGACGGCCGGCGAGATCAGCCTGCACCTTCGCCATGTCAGCGCCGGGCGCCAGTTTCACGAGAAGGAACGTCGATCGGTCCTCGGGCACGCCGAGAAGCTGACGGGCACGATTGAGCGTCGTGTAGGCGTAAGGCGATTGCGTGAACGAGCGGATGCCTTCGGTCAGCGCTCTGATTTTAACGCGGCCGTTGGCGGCCTGCGCGCTGTCGCCAATCCCTGAGACGCCGAGTTCCCCGAGATAGCTGCGATCGATCGCGATGGCGTCGGGCGCCTTGATGTCGTCGAGCGTGCCTTCGACAAGCGACCAGGGAATGAGGCCGCGGTCCTCAGCGTCGGAGCCGACGAGAACGACACGAGACGATCCGCCGGACGGCTTCCGCCATTCGGCGAATGAAACGACGAGCGGCACGACGCTTTCGACGCCGGGTGTCGCGAGCGCCTGATGGCGTTCGCGATCCGTGAGCAGTACGCCGCCGTCCTCGAAACTCTTCGCCCCATAGGTGGTTATGAAAAGATCCGCGTTGGAGCGCGCGATGTTGGCGGTTATCATCTCGCTCGAACCGAGGTACAGGCCAAGCTGAACCGCGACCAGCACGATCGAGAACAGGATGCCGATCAGCGTCACGGCGAGGCGCACACGATCGTGCAGCAAGTTGCGAAGCGCGAGAGTAAAGATCATCTCAATGCCGGGTCTCGTGTTGCAAACTGGGGTATCGGCTTATTCCGTACAGAGCCTTTCAGCGGCTCCAGCTGCCTGACTTCGTATAGCTCCAATGCGAGCCTGCTGCCATCGCGAACCCCGTGAGAAATGCGCGCGTCCTGATGCCAGGAGCCTGTCGCGGCATTGGGTCCGGCACCGGAAATCGCCGGAAAGGCTTAGCAGCCGGTTAACAGTTTCACTCCAATGTTTCGCCGTTTTCGAGGCATAGGAGTGAAAACGTGGTCTTTACTCTGCGGTTTATTGTCATGCGTTCTAAGACTGTTTCCCCGTTTTCAGCTGGTCTGCTTCGCTTGGTTACCGCTGCCGCGGGGGCTATGCTTTGTTATGTCCCGGCTTTTGCCGATCCGCGCGAGGTGGGCGTCTGGATCGATGACACCGGCAAGGGTGCGGTCAAAATCGAGATTTGCACGCCGACGACGCTCTGCGGCAAAATCTACTGGCTCAAGGAGCCGCTCGGCACCAACGGCGAACCGAAGATCGATCGCTACAATCCCGAGCCCTCGATGCGGACCCGTCCGATCTGTGGGTTGCCTGTTCTCGGCGATCTGTCGCAGCTGGCGGAAGGCGGCTTCGACAACGGCTGGGTTTACGACCCGAAAGAAGGAAAATCCTACAGCGTTGCCCTTGATCTCGTTAATGCGGATACGCTGAAGGTGACCGGCTACAAAGGTATGCGCTTCCTCGGCAAATCCTTCATCTGGACGCGAGCGCCGGCAGACCTGCCGTCGTGCTCAGCGGATGCTGCCGAAGCTCCGGGCGAAGCCAGCCCTCACGCCGCAAATGCAAAGGCCGCCTCACCAGCCAAACCCGGTAAGACGGCCTCTAATACAAAACCCAAGCCTAAAAAGGCTGCTACTCCGCAGCACCCAGTTGCTTCGAACTAGAAGATGCCTGCTTGCGGCCGGACTTGACTGCTTCGGCCGCCAGGATGCGATCAACGAATTCAGCCGTTCTATCAACGACATAGTTGCGCTGACGATCGAGCGTGACGAGGTGATAGCTATCCTCGAGCACTGAAACTTCGACCACGCCGCCCAGCTTGCGTTGCAGCGTCATCGTATTCTTGATGTCGCTTTGATCATCGTGCCGGGGGTGGAAGATCAGCGTGTGCAGCTTCACCAGCGACAGCATCGGCCGGACATTGCGGACGAGCGAGAAGAATTCATAGACCGTTCCGCCGCCGCGCACCGTAATATCGGCGGGCATGTTGTCGGCGCCGCGCATCGCATCGAGCGCAAAGTTACGGATGCGCTCGTCCTTGATGCCGTAAGGGGCCGGAGTGCGGAACTTGAAGAGGCGCGCCGTCCACTTGTCCGTGACGAGGTGGAACAGCTTGATCATCTTCGGGATCGCCCAGCCGTTCACGGCCAGCGTCGGCGCATAGAGCATCAAGCCCGCCGCCTGATCCTGCCGGTAGGCGGCAAGTCTCAGCGCCAGAATTGAGCCGGCCGATGCGCCGCCGATGATGACGGTGTCGCACGTGCTGCGGAGATCGTCGAAAGCCTTGGAAACTGTCTGATACCAGTCATGCCACGTCGAAAGACCGGAAACGTCGGTCCCGAAGGTCAGACCTGGAACGACAGGGCAGTAAACCGTCATGCCTTTGCGGGAAAGCGCGTGGGCCACCGATTTCATCTCGAGCGGAGATCCGCCCAGAGAATGAATCAACAATACCCCCGAGGATCCGCCCGGAATGAAGAGACTGCCGCGAGTAGGCTGAAATTTCTGTTTATTTGTCATTAGCTACTTGCACTTGCTGAGGACCAGCCGAACGCTCTTTACGACGCAGCATCCCAAGATGCCAACGCAACTATGTGTCGCGCCACCGTAAATTTTAAGGGTAACCCTGGACGTCCCGCAGTTAAGATTTGGTTCGCGAACTTATTACGAAGTATCTGAAATGGCCACACCTTTCGACACCAGATCAATACACGTTGGTAAACAAAGACCTGACGCCGACCCGACCATCTCAGTGACTGCCAGTTGGCGCCCTAACTCATGATGTTGCAATGCGGCATAAAATGGGTGGGGCGTGCGGCGAATTGATATCGCATCATCGATGAGCCCTCCGTGCCCGATCCTTCGGACCGCGTGAAAGTCAGCTCCCCAAGTCGCTTCCGATACTCAACACCGGTCGTACGCTAGCGTTCCCCGCGTCCCGTGGTGTGCAATTTTTCCGTGAGATTCTGACGGATTGGCGGGCCAGTCACTGTTCGCACGCATTCTTTGATTTATACTCGCCGCAACTTTTCTATTGGACGCGCATGCCGACGACGCACGCCGCTGGGATTAGATTGCAGTGATTTTCTCGCCGCGCTCCGCAATTGCGCTTCTCGTGTGCATTGCCGTCGCATCGAGCCAGCTTTCGATTCCCACGATCGCGGCCGAAATCAGCCGCGCCGAATATGAGGCCTGTCAGGCTCGCGACGACGCCGGATTAAGAACCGCGGTCATCGCAATCGCGACCGACGCGATCACCAACGGCACCAAGACGATCGACTACGGCGCCCTTGTCGACACGCAATGGCGCGAGCGAAACCTCGACCAGATCATCGACAACCGGGTCGACATCGCGGTTACCGAGATCACCAACGAGACGAGCTGGACCGATCGGCTGAAGACTCTGGCCGACAATGAAAAAGCCCAGCAGCTCGCGACGGCCGTCGCAGAGCGCGTCTATCGCTCGGACGCGGTAAAGACGGCGATTGCCGATCTTGCCTCCGGGGTCGCGAAGGAAGTCGGTAAAAGCATCGAATTCGCCAGCACGGACGCAACGAACACGCTGCTTCAGTGCCTGAAAGCCTTCGTCGGGCCTCGCTACGGCGGAGCGGTCGCCAGCGTGCTCGCAGGCGACGCCAGCCGGAGCGTCAACGTCGACCCCAACAAGGCGTCGGGCAAAGTTTCGGCAGGTTCGGTCCTGAATGAATCGACCGGGGGCCTCGCGGGCGCGACGATCCTGATCGTCCGGCGGCAGCTCGCCAACCTCGCCCAGCGCGTCGGCCAGCGGATCGTCGGCAGCGTGCTGTCGCGCGTCGTCTCGGTGGTCGCCGGGGGGGTCGGGCTCGTGCTCATCGCCAAGGACCTCTGGGATTTCCGAAACGGCGTGCTGCCGATCATCGCCACGGAGATGAAGTCGCCCGCGACCAAGGTGAAGGTGCGCGAGGAGCTCGCCAACACCCTTGCGACCCAGATGAACGATCACATTAAGGAAATCGCAGAGGCGACCGCCGATCAGGTCATCGAAGTCTGGCAGACCTTCCGCCGGGCCCATGCGCTGGTCCTTCAGATCGCCGATCAGAACGGAGACTTCCGGGCGTTTCTCGATCGCGTCGATCCGCAGTCGCTGCCCCGGCTCGACGAAGTGGTGTCGATCCTTGCCGCCTCGGAAGGTCAGGACTCGATCCTGCGCAGGCTACAGGACGGCTCCCTCAACCAGGCCGTTCACCTGATGCCGGACAAGGGCCTGCAGATCGCGCGGGAAACCAACTCCGTAGCGACCGGCCTCGCCTGGACGGCATTGGCAGGCAAGCGGCTCGACCGCGTCGTCGACTATGAGTTGCATCGACGGATGTCGACCAAAGGTCTGACGACGGGATCACTCGATCGCATTCTCGACCTCAACGACCGGGCGGCGATCACCAAGATCGCGGGTGTGCCGGCCGCGGCGCGCGACGCTTTATTCAGTCTCGATGTTACCGACCTCAACCTCCTGCTGCGGTCTCTTTCCGAGGACGAAATAGAATCTCTTGCGGGTTATCTCGACGGGCTGAGGCCCGGACCGCGGGAAGCGGTTCTGAAGACGATCGCGGCAAGCCCCGCGAAGATGCAGTTGCTGGCGTCGCGGAGCATTCGCGAGGGCATCATCGCGAGCCAGGATCAGGAAATGGCGGCGCGGATGATGCTGGCGGACAGCAGCGGCCTGTCGCCGAAGGCCGTCGTAGACGATGCGCGACTGGTGTTTGACGGCCGCGTCGCGCCGTCTCTCTTATGGTCCAAGCATCCGCAAGCGATCGTCGCCGCGGGACTGCTGAGCCTCATTGTGCTTGCCTGGTTCGCCCGCCTTTTCCGGCGCAGGCGTCCGGCGCAAGCGTCCGAGAGCAAGACTTAAACCCGACGTTGCAATTCAGCCTTATCCAAAGGCTGTCCACATGCAATCCACCTTGCCTCGTCCCGGCGGAGGCGGGCTCCTGCTATAACGATTCGACGGTCATTGATGGACCCATAGCGAAGGGGGAAGATCATGCGCGTGCGGTTCAGAAACGAAGAGGGAGTTGGTGACATGGGATTGAAGGCGCCGGGGATCGTTACGTTCATGGTCTCCGTTATCCTTACGGTCATCGTTCTGACGTCGAAGTTTTTTGGCGCCGAGATTCCCGGCCTGACCGGTAATGAATCATGGGCGCTTCTCGCTTCCTACGCGATCCTCATGCTCGGCTGCATGGTTCGCGGGATGTAGCGAAATGGGTCGCTCGTGCTGCAATGCAACCGAGCTTCGGACATCGCTTTCGATCACTTCATCCCAGTGATGTGCGCTCCTGTCGCGCGGCAACCCGCGATATGGAGGTGCGTATGGCCGCTGGCTATCGAAGAGCGATGCCGAACGAGATGCCTCAAACTTTTGCGCGGCGCGCGCGCCACTCCAGCAAAGCCATCGTGATGGCTGTCGCGCTGACGCTTGCGGCGCTGATCGCGCTCGCTATCGCATCTCGCGACACGCGCCCCATGAGCATGAAGACGTTCACCCCGGTTTCGACGATGCCGGTCAGCGTCGAGTCAGGCGTGCTGCCGGTGGTCCACCGCTAAGCGCGGAACCAGCGGCTCGGCCCGCACCAGTCCGCGGACAGAATTCCCGAGATAGATCTCCGCCGCTCCGTTCAGATCCTGGATCGTCAGCCGAGCCTCCTCGGCGCGTCCCTCGTCAATGAGAGCCGCCCGCAACGTGCCGGGCAACACACCTGCCGCCAGACGCGGCGTCAGCAGCTTGCCGTCGCGCGCGATGAAGATCGACGTCCGGCTTCCCTCGGCAAGCTCGCCCGCCTCGTTAAGATAGATGACTTCATCGGCGCCGAGCGTGTCGGCGTAGTGCTTCCATTCGCGATCGTACAGCTCGCGCCGGGTCGTCTTGTGGTAGAGGAACAGGTCGGAGCTGTTGAGCCGGCTGTCGGACACGACATACCGCATCACCGCATCGGCCGGCGCCGCAGGCTGCGGAGCCGTGGTGACGGTTACGCCGCCATCTTCATCGAGCAGCAAGCGGACGCGCTGGCGCTCGTTGGCGTTCCCCGAAATTGCGGCTTCGATCGCGTCGTGAACCTTGCTCGCATCGAACACAAATCCGAAATAGGCCGCAGACGCCGCCAGCCGGGCCAGATGATAGCCGCGCAGCCAAATCCCTTTTTCCGGCTCATGCAGCATCGTTTCGATGAGTTCAAAGCGGCGCACGGGGTCGGTGAGGAACTTCATCTTCAGCAGGCATTCGGCGTATTCCTTGATGCCATCGGAATCCGCGACGATCCCCGAGCCGATCCCCATCTCGCCCGCACCCTTCCGATCGATGACCGTGGTGCGGATCGCGACGTTCAAAAGCGCCGTGCCGTCCGGCGAGAAGCGTCCGATGGCACCGCAGTAAACGCCGCGCGGCTCGGTTTCGAGTTCGCGGATCAGTTCCATGGCGCGGATCTTCGGCGCGCCGGTGATGGAGCCGGGCGGAAAGATCGCCTTCAGGACATCGACGAGGCCGGTGCCCGGTTTCAGCTCGGCGCGCACGCCCGACGTCATTTGATGCAGCGTCTTGAACGTTTCGACGGTGAAGAGATCGGTGACGCTGACGGAGCCCGGATCGGAAATGCGGCCGAGATCGTTGCGCATCAAATCGACGATCATCAGGTTTTCGGCGCGATTTTTCACGTCCTTCGAGAGGGCAGCGCGAACCTCCGAATCGGCATCGAGCGTTCCGGCGCGCGGCGCCGTTCCCTTCATCGGGCGCGTCTCGATCACCCGGCCGTCCTGCTTGATGAACAGTTCGGGCGACGCCGAGAGAATTGTAACATCCCCGGTATCGACGATGCCGGCGTAAGCGACGCGCTGTTTCAGACGCAGATCGCGGTAGAGCGCGAGCGGCGAACCTTGCAGATTGAACTTCGCCTTGAAGGTCAGATTGAGCTGGTAGATGTCACCGCTCTTGATGTTGTTTTGAACCTGCTCGAACCGCTTCAGATACGAGGCGCTGTCCCAGCTATGGGCAAGCTCGCCGAGCGTCGGGTTGCCGATCGCCTCCTGGTTCAGCCATTCCTGAACTTCGGAGCCCATCAACTCGCGCGGCGACGTATAAAGCCCGAACCAGAGAAGGGGCATTTTGCGCCGTTCGGGAAGGAGCGACGCGAGCCGCGGCTCCAGGAGATAGCCAAGCTCGTAGGAGAAAAACCCGGCGGCGTGCAGGCCGCGCGCAAGTCCCGAAGTCAACGCGGCCAGCGCTGCGTCGACGTCTTCCGGGCCATCAGCGCGAATGATCTCGGCCGGATGCTCGAACAGCTGCGACACCGCCTCGAGCGATGTGCTGTTGTCCAGCAGAACGAAGCCTTCGGCGAGCGCGGGCGTCTTATGAGCCGTGGAATTCGCTTGCGCACCAGCGCCGGATGTCGAGGGGGAATTGTTTGCGGAAGAGCGGTATGTCATCGGCTGGTTCTAACGCGGGCGCGCGGGGATTGCCACTCTGACGGCGTCCTTGCCGGATCGTGGCGGTCCTGGAAAACTGCATGTGGGACGGCGGTTCTGCCGATATGGAACGACTGGCGACGCCTGCAAAAGGTCGCATGGTGGTGGCTGCGCCGCGATTGAACTCCCAGATGCTTCCCGGCTCCGCGGAGCGCAATGCAGACTGAAACGGCATGGATTTTCTAGGTCGCGTCGAGACAGGCATAAGCTGATGACACAAAGCGCAGCGTCGCGCATCGAAACCGGTTGCGCTATCGTCGGAGCCGGGCCGGCCGGGCTGATGCTCGGCCTCATGCTCGCGCGAGCCGGCGTCGACGTGACCGTCATTGAGAAGCACGCCGATTTTCTTCGCGACTTTCGCGGCGATACCATTCATCCGTCGACGCTGGAAGTCATGCACGAGCTTGGGCTGCTGCATGGGCTACTGGCGCTTCCGCATACCGAGGCGTCGCGTCTGCACGCGGAGATCGGCGGCAAGGACATCACCATCGCGGACTTCTCGCGCCTGCCGACGAAATGCCGTTTCATCGCGTTCATGCCGCAATGGGAATTTCTCGACTACCTGGCGAGCGTAGCACGCAAGCTGCCGAATTTCCGGTTGGTGATGCCTGCTACCGTTACGGCGCTGATTTCAGACGGCGGCAAAATTGCCGGCATTCAAGCGACCGCAGCGAACGGCGATATCGAAATCCGATCGCGGCTCGTGATCGGCGCAGATGGACGCAACTCGGTCGTGCGCGAGAAAGCGCAGCTCGAGGTCGAGCGCTTCGGAAGCCCGAGCGAAGTCGTTTGGATGAAGCTGTCTCACGCTTCCGACGATCCACCATATACGATGGGTCACGGCGGCCCGCGCCAGGGCTTCGTCATGGTTGATCGCGGCGATTACTGGCAGTGCGGCTATGTCATCCGCAAGGGCAGCTTCGAGGATCTGAAGGCCGGTGGGCTCGACGCATTCCGGGCGACGGTCGCGGCTGTCTCGCCGCTGCCGCCAGAGCGCCTTCAGGAAGTTCGGTCGTGGGACGACGTGCATCTTTTGAGTGTGCGCATCGATCGTCTCAAGCGGTGGTGGCGGCCGGGGCTGCTGTGCATCGGTGATGCGGCGCACGCGATGTCGCCGATCGGTGGCGTCGGCGTCAATCTCGCGATCCAGGACGCTGTGGCGGCCGCCAACATTCTCGCGGCACCGCTCCGCGATGACACGCTGACAGACAAGCATCTCGCCGACGTCGAAGCGCGGCGGTCATTTCCGACGAAGGCCACGCAAAAACTGCAGCTGATGATGCGACGCGACCGGCGAAAGCGCGAGAGCACGGACGCAAAGCGGGACGGGCCGCCGGCCTTCATGCGCAAAATCGCACGCTGGCCGATGCTCGCCCATCTTGCCGGGCGTCTGATCGGTCTCGGCTTTCGCCCGGAGCATGTTCGAGACACATAGCCAGGGAGTTTGAACCGCATGGAGTATGCGGATCGATTTAGCATAAAGTATATCGCTGGTTCCTTTAGCTGACCCGCGCGAAACACTTTCGGAGACGTGGGCGGCGTGCTTTAAAGAGGCGGAAAGTCGCTTTTTAAGAACGCAGATACTCCGAACCATGAAATGCCGCCGATTCCTCATCGGCATGGGAATTCGGCACATCAGCAAATTCAAAGCTGAGTGTCAGCCTGCATCCTTCCAGCGTAGGACGGTTCATGGAAGTCGCCGCTAGAATTTATGCCGGGATCATTTTTCCGGACGTCAGTTCCAAAATCGAACCTCACCTCTCGGCCACGCAAAAAGCAATGCTGGATGCAACACCGGATTGCATCAAAGTGCTGTCGGTTGACGGCAAGCTGGTGACGATGAACAGGGCTGGATGCCTCGCGCTCAACATCCCCGCCGAATCCGAGTTCGGAATGCCTTGGCTGCCGTTGCTGCCTGAACAAGTGCATGAACCCGGTCT
>Ga0097679_1003535_pt1 | contig 11338 bp, 16 predicted proteins | sample ThiBiot_500_biof_2_FD_72848 | JGI IMG/M metagenome (GOLD analysis project Ga0097679, IMG submission 72848) | Wastewater bioreactor microbial communities from Cape Town, South Africa - Thiocy_cont_500_biof - 1398105538000 (version 2) (version 2) ...
CCCCCCCCCCCGGATTGCATGAGCTACACAGCCCTAAATACCCCCCCCCTTTATAGTATATGACTCTACGACTCTACCAATGAAGGAAACAACTGTGCTGCAAGGGTTTCTGCGGTAAAGTCGGCGGTAGAGGCTGACTCTACGCCTCTACCCTTGTGTGCTTTTTACAAACCCCGCTCGATTCTGCCCGAAAATTTTTACCTGACGGCGGTGCTCCCACCCCATCGACTCCATCGTGGTGCGCAATCGCTGCGCCTGCCCCGTTGACCTCTGAGCTTTGGGTATATCGAGAGCATTCATCAAATCATCCGCATGAACCCGATCGGGCGGCGGCGGTTCGTCGTCGTCTTCATCCTCTGATAGGTCGAAGTTGCTATTGTAACGTACGTGGTCGCGCTCTCGCTGCTCAAGAAAATCAGCGATGGTATCTTCCCATGGGTTATCCGCCGTCTCATTCTTTTGAAGCTCAGCGGCTACCGACCACAACGATTCCGGCAACGTAAGAGGCTCGCGGCGCTCTTCTAGCACTGACGCCTCTGCCCACAATTGGTCCCGATCGCGCGCCAGCTTTGACACGTCGATAGCTGTGCGCAGTTCGAGAGGCCAGAAGCGACGGCCGCCGGTCGCGTCCTTAAGATATCCGGACTCGTTGACCGTGGCGGCACACACGCTGCGACGCGGGACTTCACTCAGCATTCGGTCGTACGGGTCGCGCTGACGGTCCACCGCCCGACTCAGGAAGGCTTTCAAGGTATCAGCGTCGGCGCGGGTCAATGATCCGATCTCCGCGAACTCTTGGAGCCAAATACCCCGGAGCTTCATCGCGGCGTCCTTGTCGCGAAGGTTGCCCAAATCAGCGTCCGAAAACCACTCATCCCCAAACAGGACGCGCAATGCCGTCGATTTGTAATAGCCTTGCGGTCCCTTCAGGACGGGCATCGTATCGAACTTGCAGCCCGGCCGCCGTTGGCGACGCACGGCCCCAACCATGAAGCAGCGGGAGACCGCGCGCGTGTATTCGGAATCATCGCATTCGAAATAATTGGAGAACAACCCATCGACGCGCGCCACGCCATCCCACTTCAGCCCGTCAAGGTACTCGATAATGGGATTAAACTTGTTCTGGTAGGCGAGCGTCTTTATCACCTCACCTAGGTGGTGGATATCGGGCGTGTATGCTGCGGCCTTGTATTGCTCATGCATGTACTTCCGTGTGAGCCGCATTACTTTGTCGTCAAGCACGCGGCCGAAATCGTCCGGCCAAGGCAGAGACTCAGTGCGGAACTCATAGTTCTGTTTCAACTCGTTCCATGCAGGCTTGAGGTCCGCCTTCAACACCGCGTATTCCGCGTTAGCATATGTGTCGGGCGCAACGTTCGTCTTCCGGTTCATCTTGAATCCGCGCGCAATGATAAGCTCGGTGGATTCATCGCTGCCTTCCATCCAGTCGTCGGATTCGTCATCGTCCGGCAGTGGTTCGGGCAACGGCGCGCGCGAGTTGCGGCCGGGAACGTTACCTTTATCAGATTTGGAGGCGTAAGCGCGATAGACGATATCGATGACGGCAGTGCGCGAGACCTTTGGTGAGCCGTACTCGCAAATAATATTAGCGGCCGACTCTGGCGTTACGCCCCAATCGAAGAAGTCTTGGGCTGTGTTCCATAGCAGCCGCAACCCTTCTTCGGTCTTCCGATATAGCGACGCGTTCTTGATGCAGCGTTGCTTTGCGTCCTCAAGATCGATTTGATTATCCCATCCTCGGCGCGGTGCTGGTATATTTGTTGGTTGAGCAATACTATTATCAGTCATAATTCCGTTCCGGACGGTTTGCCTCACTGTCCTTTTCTTCGACTGTCTCCTTGAACCCGCCGGGCTTCACTGCTCGGCGGGTTTTTCTTTTGTCGCGTCATCCGAAGTCATCAACCGGCGCTTGTTCATATTCGATGCTGTACATAATGTAGCCGTCGTCGCGTTGCCATATGGTTGCATTAAGAATTGAATCCGGCGGCGTCGGCGGGATGCGCTTACGCTCATCAGCGTCGCTGCATTCGCGGATCACGTTGCGTAGAGCGTTGCGCAACGTGCCGCGATCTTCGTGAATCGGCGTGGGCGCGCGTGGCGGTTGCTCTCTCAACTTTGGGAAATCACCGCCCATAGTCCAACGGCGGATATCGTCGCGATGAAGCCAGAGTGTTTGCCCTGTCCGCAATACTCGAAAACCGAGACCAAATGGTGTGCGACATTGACTGACAAGTTCGTCGTCATCCCACTCTTGGGCGGTAAACGGGTCGTCCGATTCGCCCATTGTGCGACCGAAGTATTCGATGGCGTTGGGCGGAAACTTGATGATTTTCGCGCCATGATCGAAAGAGGCGCACACAGGGCCACCTTGCCCCTTGCGCTTCGGTCGGAAAAGGCAAAAGTCCATGGACGCTGCACGTTTAGTCATGCGCGAGAGCATAGACGGCACGGTGTGCGTTGGTGTCATCTTTATGGGCACGTTTCGTCTCCTTCTAAATTTGCTCCAAGCCGGGAAACTCCCATCCGTCTTCCTCATCAAGCCACGCGCGAAAAGCCGAGCGACGTATTTTGTACTTATCTCCGGATGAGAGGTTGAAGTAGATGGCGTCCACCATGATTTTAACGGAAACATCATCACTCAAAGGCATGGGCAAGGCTTCGGCCCAATCTACAGCCATCGGGTCGCCCTCTTTCAATGTGCTAAACGCGTATCTGTAGAGAAAACCTCTAGCGAGCGTGATTCGAATCTTGCCGTAATTCAGAACTACACAAAAATCGGCATCTTCAGCCCGAAACGTGTATACGTCGAGATTGCGTGCCTTTAGCAAACAACCTTCGACCGTCAGAATCTTGTCTCCGTTGTCTTTACTCATCTGACTCGCCTCGAAAATATCAATTGCCAACTGCCGTCCGGTCGCCGCCAGTACGTTCGGACAACGCCGTAACGATCCTCAACTCGTTTGAATCGTTTCACTTGCCACGGCGGCGCTTCGCTCGCGTTGTGCGGCCGTCCACGCGCGTCCGATAGAAATGCTGAACCGCGCGAGAGTCCCACACAAGGCGGCCGAGAAATTTGCCTAGCGGTTTCGGGAATGTCTTCCAGTGAATGTGCGCGTAAACCGTGGGCAGCGCGACGCCGCCGATAGCAGCGATGTTCTCTGCAATGATTCCGTTTTTGGGAAATTTCATTTTTGACTCCAACGTTTCAATCAATACTCCCAGTATCGGTTTGTTATTTTCGTTTCTAAACCAACGAAACGATCAAGCTCCGCACGCAGCCAGCGCGGCTCCATGCCGATCATTATTGGTTTGGGGAATTTCGGATCGCGGCGCACGGCGCGGATGGAGCGCAGGCCCAAATGCGCGGCGGCCTCATGGGCGTCGGCCGTCTGGCACATGACAGCGTGGAACAAAGCCGCGCGACTGGCGGAATCGACATATGCGGAATCGGCGGTCACGTCGATCGTGCCACCGATTCCGTGATCTATGTTGAAGAGCAACCGCACCGATCAACCCTCGGGCGGCGGCCAATTACGCTCAAACCAGTGCGCTACCGCTTTTTTGTCCCAAATATTATCTCTGTAGATCGGTGCCGGGAAACTCTTACTGTTTACAATTTGGCGAGTCCTTTCGAGCGAAAGGTTCATCCGGAGACTGATCTGGAAAAGGCTAATCGTACTATACGCCATGGCCCCAAACCTTCGCCGCGATGTCATCGAACGAGCGCGGCTTGAAGTCCACCGCCATCTTGCGCAGGGCAAGCGGCGTGTTCAAGAATCTGGAGGTGTTGACGCGCGCCGCCATCTTGCGCGGTTCTTCAACCCGATCCGCGAAGCCCATATCGACCGCTTCTTGAGCGGAGAGCCACGTCTCGCGGGACATCATCGTAAGCACGTCGTCCATCGGTTGACCGGACCGCGCAACATATGTTTCCGCGATTGTGTCACGCATCTTCGCGAGCGCTTCACCGAAGGAAATCAATGTCTCGGAGTCGCCGTTGACCGCCCCCCACGGGTTATGAATCATGAGCATCGAATTCGAAGGCATCACAATCTCGTCGCCCGCCATCGCGATGACCGAAGCCATGGAAGCAGCAAGGCCATCAACCGTCACGATTTTCTTCGCCGGGTGCCGATCCAGCATATTGTATAGGGCGAAGCCTGAAGGGATATCGCCGCCAGCGGATGCGCGCATTGAAAACCACGACTTAGCCATGATGAAAAACCTTTCATGGAGAGAATGGGCCGGTCCCGCTTGGGGCTGAACGGGACCGGCGGCACCGCCGATGACTTCGGTTAGGAGAATCGGCGGCGCAGCACGCGGCGGGCAGAAAGGTCTTTTCGGAAACCCGCCCCACCGCCGCGCGATCTCGGGTTAGGCTGACGGCGCTTCCGCGATCACGCCACGACAAAGCGTCTGCGGACGCAAGCACAGCGGCAGCGGTGCTGATTCCACAAGAATGCTGACGCTTCTGCCGTGGTTGTTGTCATCCTGAACGCTCGCATAACGCGGAAGACCAATCGTGTTGGCTTGCGGTATGAAATCAGCGGGCGCGTAGTATTCCACATAGAGACCCGGAACCCCGCTTAGGAAGAAACGGCATTCGTCCGGTGCGATGATGACGGTCGAATTGTCGTCGGTCCCTTGGTAATTCTCCCAAAAGACGCCCCCGTACTCAAAAATATCAAACGTATAATTTCCGCCGAGCGCGGCTTGCGCTGCCCCGTAACCGTCATACGTGCTGCGGACGGATGGGTGCTCCAGCAACTTGTCGAAAAAGTTGTCACCGCAGAAGGCCCAAATCTTTGCGTTCGCCGGGATGTTGGTTTTCGCCTGACGCTTCATATAGCGCTTGACGGCTTGGCACTGAATCCGGATTGCATTGCCCACGCCGACAGCGCCGTAATTATCGAGCGAGAACTCGAATTCTTCGGCCGCTGCGATGCCATCCGAATTCAGGAATCCGAACTCTGAAAACAAGTCGCAAAGAGTCGAACCGTCCGCATCCTTAATGACGCCGCGAAGTGCACCAAGCCTGTGATGCTCCAACGTCAGGTCAAGACGGAGGTTCATCTTCTCCATCTGCTTGTTGATGACGCTATCCGCGCTTTCCAACTCATTCGAACCGAACGCTCGAACATTCTGAATTGAGTCGGCAAAGATAGAATCTGTCAGTTGGATGAAGGGAATATCCAGCTTCAGCATTGATCGCTTGTCTTTGGTTTCCACCGGTGCGGGTGCACCGCGAAGCGAAGTCGGAATGAGCTTCAGGCCCTCCGGCAGCGACTCGATTGTAACTGAAGTTGTCGCGACGCCTTCGCCCACACCTTCAAAGGCGAGCGTTCCCGCACGGCCTGGAACCCAGTCCAATTCATTGATCGCCGCAGTTGTCTGAACGACATCGAAAACGTCAGATGAGAATGCATCAACCATGTTAGCCATAAGAAAGACTCCAAAATTTTTGGGTTGTGAAAATGTCTAAGCGGTCCGCATCGAGAGAACCGCAAGAACAGAAATATCGGGACGATGAAATGCAGTGCCGCCATCGGCTATGACGGCTTCAACGGCTGCTGCTTCGATGCGCTCGGCCTCGTCGATGTCAGCGGCAAGCGCTGCAATACGCTTGGCGCGTTGACCAATGGAGAGCGTTCCGGCTACATCGGCATAGCTGTCAATGAGCCCATCCAGCTTTTCAATAAGCTCTTTTTTGAACATGAAAGCGAGCAACGCCGCCGCATCTATTTGCAGGTTGTAGTTCGCGCCCACTTTCGCCGGGTTTTGGATTTTAGGCCAGTCAATGCCGCCGCCCGCGAACATCTGCTGGACCATCGGCACGCCCCGCGCCGCAAGGCGATTAATCTGGCGTCGCGCGACTTCCTTCACGTCAATAGCATGAAGCGGCTCGTTTTCCGCTGATCGCTTCGCGGCCTTCGCTAGACGGACATTTTCGCGGAATCTCGGCAACGCGTCAGCGATATCCCGCTCTCCATCGATCAAGATGACTTTCGGCCGTGCGCACTCCTCCAGAATCGAAGACGCTAGGCGGTCCAATTCTGAAAGGATGCGAGATGCGGTCAGACATGCAGGCGGCACTTCGGCTTCCATCTTCGCGATTTGCGAGTCGAAGCGATCGATTTCAGCATTACACCCGTCAACCATCCGCCGAAACTCTTTATCGGCGTCGCGCTCGGGCGCACTGTTGTTCAGCTTCTGCTTGTGGCTGCCTTTCCGCTTAAACACAGCGTTGGCGAGGAGACGGTCACGGAGGCGAACTACGTGCATCCGATCTTGTCGAAGCTCTTGGCTTTCTTTGAGTCGGGAGCGGCTTCGCACAAGCCGTTCCGCATCTTGAATCTGATGGCGAGTAATGATCGCCTGCGCTTCGGCGGGTAGCGATGTAATATCGAACATGCTAAAATCTTCGCTCTGTAAAAATGATGCTGCGAAGATAACGGCCGCACGCGCGAGAAGTCACGTGACCAATTCTTACGGTAAGAATTTCGTTCGATGATACCCGCGTCGCTGATGATGCCCCATTTCTTCAAGGGCTATCGTCACGCCTTGACGATTGCGCTTTTCAAGGTAGCTGGCGACGATGTGTGGACTCACGCCAGCGGCGGCACATGCGGCGGATAGCGTCGCCGTGGAATAGGACATGCCTGCGGGCGTCGCTTTCTCGATATCGCGAACGGCGCGAGCGATGCGTCTGTCATTGTCGGAAGGTCCGCGCTTCGGAATTCTGCGAAGAACAGCGCGAGTCTGCTCGTGGAATTCGAGAGGAACGGATTCGAGAATCAAGGCAAGGAGCAGCGATGCGTCGCCATTCTTTTCCGCCGCAAACGCCGTACGCCAATCACTGTCGGTTGAATCGCCCATTGTATGGTACGAAACAATCAGTGAGAGGCGCGAGCAACGAACGCGGCCAGTTCACCGCCGCTGAACAGGGTGCGAGTGCCGATGTGGAAAGGGATCAGCTTGCCTTGTTTGATAAGCGCGTAAATGGTGACTCGCGACACGCGCAAGTGGGCGGCAGCTTCAGGGACGGTAAACACACGGTCGGAGAATTCAATGTCGGACATAGCGGGCGCTCCAAATAAATGAACGCCCGCTAATGTTCACATGCGTCAGGCCGCCTCAACCAACGAAGCGAGGTTACCGGTCTCACCATTCAAGAATCTGCACCAAGCCTCCAAAAGCTTCCGGCGCTTGGCGAGCGCATCACCACGGCGATAGGCGGCTTCGGCCTTGTCACCCTTGACGTGCGCCAAACAAAACTCGCGAGCTTCTTCCGAGAAGGAAGAGCAATCGCCGCACCAGTCCGAGAACGCGCTACGGAATCCATGAACCGTGATTCCGGGATGTATTCCGCGAAGCGCTTGCAGCATTGCCATGCCCGAAAGTGGTTTTCCTTTGCGAGCGCCGGGAAAGACGAAGTCGCACGGCCTCACTTTTGGCGGTCGCACCAAGTTCAGAATCTCAAGCGCCCGATCCGAGAGCGGTACACGATGTTCGCGAGCCGCCTTCATGCGAAAGGCAGGCAATGTCCAGAGCTTTTGTGCGAAGTCAATCTCTGCCCACGTCGCACCTATGGTTTCGCCAGTGCGAGCCACGTTCAAGATTGTAAATTCGAGCGCGAGCGTAGAGACGCTTTTCAGCTTCCGCAAATCGATCATGAACGCGGGCATCTTAGGATAGGCTAATGCGGCGTGGTGAGCCTTCGGCCCTTTCCGCTTGCCTAGAAGCTCCTTCAAGTGACCTTTCCATCGCGCCGGGTTATCGCCGGTACGCAAACCCTTGGCGCGCGCGGCGTCAAGGATTCGCTCTATACGCCCCTGCGTCCGCTTGCCGGTCTCTGGCGTCTTCTCCCATAGGGGCTCTAGCACCCGAAGCACGTCTTCAGTCGTGATAGTGTCCAGACGCAACGGCCGAAGCGACGCGGCGTGAGTCTCGATCGATAATTTCCACTGGCCCTTGTGGGTTTCGGACTTAAAGCCGCCGGAAACGTTGGTGACGTAGGCGTCCGCGAACGGGCCGAACGTCTCAGTCGTGGCGGCAGCCCGCGCCGTGCGCTTTTCCGTGAGCGGGTCTAGGCCGTTCCAAAGCATCCGGCGCGCTTCTGCCGCCTTTGCCCGAGCGTCTGCAATGCTCACGCCGTGCTTATCTGGACCGGGCGCAGGCCCGAGTCCCATTTCCTTCTTTCGCTGAGTCTGGCGATCACGGTAGATGAAAACCCAATTCCGCATACGGCCGTCGATTGCGAGAAAGAGCCCGCCGCCATCAGCGTGGCGGGCCTTGCGTGTGAGGGTTAATATGCTTTTGGCGGAAAGCCGGTTGATGAGACGAGTCTGCGTCATATGGGGCTCCAAACAATCGGAGATTCGAACCCGGCCGAATCTGCTGTTGAACCCGCTGCGTCGGATTCGCCCTCTCGTAAACCCGACCATCTTTTGGCACAGCAAACGAATTTAGGCGAACTGTCGTGAACAACGTTGAACACTGCGATGCGAGGAAAGCCTTGCGGCGCAGTCGTTTCTTTACGTCAAACCACAACAGAAAACAGCAGCGAAGAGGGCTGCCGTCGCCTCCCTCTCCGCCACTTGCCGGAAAAGCCCTTATTTCCGGAGAGGATAAGGCAAAACAAGGACTTAGTAACGCTCATTCACCAGCCGCCTCACCGCGCACAAGCGGGACGTCGCCGTCTTCGTCCACGGCTTCAACACTAATTTTCAGGAAGCAGTGCTCCGGATTACGCAGATCGCCGCCGATACCCAAACGGACTACACACCAATCTTGTTCGCATGGCCATCCGAGGCTCGCGCGACCGCCTACGCGGCGGACGAGGACGCGGCCACCTTCTCGCGCGACCATCTCGCCGATCTCCTCACCAGCCTCGCTAGCAATCCCCGCATCGGGCGCGTGGCGGTCGTCGCCCATAGCATGGGCGGGTGGCTCACGATGGAATCGCTTCGGCAGTTGCGGCTCGCCGGCAAGAATTCCGTCCTCAACCGGCTCAGGGTCGTGCTGGCGTCACCCGACATCGACGTCGACGTGTTCCGCCAGCAGATTGCGGTGCTGGGCCCGATGGAGCACCCGATGACCATCCTGGTCGCCGACGACCGCGCGCTTGCGATATCAAGCTGCCTCGCAGCGTCAAGGCCGCGTGTCGGCGCGCTGAATGTCAACGACCCACGGGTGGTGGAAGCAGCGCAGAAAGCGCACGTCCGCATCATCGACATCTCAGCGCTGGACACATCGGACGCTTTCAGGCACGACCGTCACGTCCGGCTCACCGCGCTCTATCCTCAGATGGAAAGCGCAAGCGCGACCGCAGATCAGTCCGGAGCCTTCGTTCTGGACGCCATCGGTACAACCTTGAATCCGCTCGGCATAGCGCTCGCGGCACCGGCCGGCCGTTGAAATCGGCCTGTCGCCGATGCCCCTTGCGCGAACGATCTCGCCATGAACTCAGACCGCCGCTCGAATGGATTTTTATCTCTCGTCGAACAGATCGATTAGGCGGCTCGCGAAGGGAGGTTCCGGCTCATCGGGTTAGAGTTTAAGCGGCCTGCAGTCGATGCAGCAAGCGGCGGTTGGCGATATTGGCAAGCTTGATACGTTTGCGTTCGGCGAGGATCGTCTCAGATCTACCGAAGTAAACGTCGGCAGGTGTAACGTTGTCGATGCTCTCGTGGCAGCGGACGTGATAGCAGCGCCCGACGAAGGCGCCGATCTGCGAGGACGCCAGGGCAATTATCGTCGCAACCGTCATTGAGGACCCCCGCGATGTTCGTCGTGACTCTTGCTGCCAAAAGCACAGGCTGATCAAATCACAACTTCATCGACGGGCTGATAACGCCAACAGCGAGGAAACGCTGAGAACAGAGATCTTCACAAGCTTGTTCGCTTACTCATGGAGGCGCTATAGCTGGAATTGATCAAGCGGAGGCGTAAAGAGCTCCGCGAGCATTATCGCTCGTGGACGCTCCCGTCGCGGGCGAGCATTGCGGACGATGCGGCGAGTTTAGCTCTGGAAACGGGGGCAAAAGAATGCGGAGCGATACAGTCATCACGGCTTCAACAGTCATCCTCGTCTCTGTCGCCGTCGGCTTCGTCGCCTACCAGGCAGACGTCGTGTTGGCCCCTCTGACGCTCGGTCTTTTCATCATCGCCATTGTCTGGCCATTGCAGAACGCCTTGCAGAAGCGGGTGCCGGCGCTGCTCGCGCTGGCAATCACTATGGTCGCGACCGTCGCGACCATAGTGACCTTCACATCCCTAGCAGTCTGGGGCTTCGGGCGTGTAGGTCACTCTATCGTCACCGATTCAATGCGCTACCAGGCGATCTATGCTCAGTTCGTGAACTGGTTGGACGAACATGGCATTTCCATTGCGGGCCTGTGGGCGGAGCATTTCAATGTCGGGTGGCTATTGCGACGAGCGCAGGCGATCACGGGCCGTCTCAACGGCACGCTGAGCTTCTGGCTGATCACGCTCCTTTACGTAATTCTCGGGCTGATGGAGGTCGACAGCCTGCAGCGGAACGCGAAAGCTTTCCTCCCGCCTGAAAGCTCGCGGGCACTGCTGTCAGCAAGCGCCGAAACCGCGCGAAAGTTTCGCAAGTACATGGAAGTGCGCACGCTGATGAGCCTCGCTACCGGAGCGCTCGTCGGGATTTTCGCTTGGGGGGTGGGTCTTCCATTTGCACTGGAATGGGGCGTGATCGCCTTTGTGCTCAACTATATCCCTTTCATTGGTCCGTTCGTCGCCACCCTATTTCCGACTTTGCTCGCGATGACCCAGTTCGACAGTTGGCAGGCGGTCGTCGCAATCTTTGCCTCCCTCAACGTCATCCAGTTCGTCATCGGTAGCTACCTGGAGCCGCTCGTCTCGGGCAGAGTATTGGCGATCTCACCCTCCCTCGTGCTGCTCTCCGTTTTCTTCTGGACCTGGATCTGGGGGCTCTATGGAGCCTTCATCGGCGTGCCGATCGCGCTTGCGATTCTGACGTTCTGTGCGCACTATCCTTCAAGCCGTTGGATTGCTGACCTGTTTGGCGGGTCCGCTCCACAGGAGTCAACTGAGGGGTCATGAAATATCCACCCGTTTGGGCTCCGGGATTTGCTACGCAATTCTCCCTTCACTCCGGAGATTGAATCACGCCTTAAATCCAAACGGAATCCACTTTATAGGTTCGTGATCTAGTGGAGTGAATTTGACATTCGCTACCCACTTTGCAGCGAACGTGTCAGGCGAATGTCAAATTCAAAACTCCACTAGAAACCTGATAGTTGCTAGTGGTCCTTTGATTCTAACATTT
>Ga0097679_1003539_pt1 | contig 11325 bp, 9 predicted proteins | sample ThiBiot_500_biof_2_FD_72848 | JGI IMG/M metagenome (GOLD analysis project Ga0097679, IMG submission 72848) | Wastewater bioreactor microbial communities from Cape Town, South Africa - Thiocy_cont_500_biof - 1398105538000 (version 2) (version 2) ...
GAAGCGAAAACGAATCTGGCCTGGCTGGATGACGACCGGGTTTTGTTCGCGAGCGATTTCGGCCCCGGCACGCTGACGGCTTCCGGCTATCCGCGCATCGTCAAGCTGTGGCGGCGGGGCGGCGGCGAAGCACGAACCCTTTATGAAGGCCGCACGGAAGACATGCTGGTGGCGCCTTATGTCAGCCATGGCGATGTTCGTCGCGGGGGCGCCCCCATCGCGCTGATCCTACGCTATGTCAGTTTTTTCGAGACCGATTGTTTTCTGCTGCGTGCCGATAACACGCTCGATCCTGTGGCGCTGCCACGCTCTGCGGATGTGAAGGGCGCGGTTGCCGGCCATCTGATCGCCACCCTGCGGCAGGATTGGACACCGGCAGGAAGCGCAAACCCATTGCCGCAAGGCGCGCTGATCGCCTGCCAACCCGATGGCACGGAGCCCCAGATCCTGTTTCAGCCCCGCGCGCGGCAGGCCGTGGATGCGGTCGCAACCGGGCGCGATGCGGTTTATGCCGTGATCAACACCAATGTCACCGGCGCGGTCCACCGCTTCACGCCCACCGCAACGGGCACGTGGCAGGAATTGACGCTGCCGCTGCCCGATGGCGGTTCGGCCGGCGTCATCTCCGCCAATGAAACCGGGCCTGAGGCGTTCTTCAGTTTCGAAAGCTATCTGATCCCGCCCACGCTCTTTGCCGATGATGGTGCGGGCACACCCAAACCGATCCGCGCATTGCCCGCCCGTTTCGATGCGGCGGGGCTTGAAACGCGGCAATTCGAAGCGGTGTCGAAAGACGGCACGCGTATTCCCTATTTTCTGGTGGGCCCCAAGGGCGATGGTCCCCGCCCAACCGTGCTTTATGGCTATGGCGGCTTCGAGGTTTCGCTCAATCCCACCTATTCGGCCAATTTCGGCCTGTTGTGGTTGTCGCGTGGCGGCAATTTCGTGGTGGCGAATATCCGCGGCGGCGGCGAATTCGGCCCGGCCTGGCATGAAGCGGCACTGACCATCAACCGCCAGCGCGCCTTCGATGATTTCATCGCGGTGGCGAACGATCTTATTCGCCGCGGCTTCGCGACGCCCAGAAGCCTCGGCATCATGGGCGGCTCCAATGGCGGGCTGCTGGTGACGGCGGCGATGACACAGGCTCCCGAATTGTTCGGCGCGGTGGTGTGCCAGGTGCCGCTGATCGACATGATCCGCTATACCAAAATTGGCGCCGGTGCGTCCTGGGCGGCGGAATATGGCAATCCGGACGATCCCGCGATGCGCGAAATCATTCTCTCTTACTCGCCGTATCAGAATCTGAAATCCGGTATCGCCTATCCGCCGGTGTTCTTCATCACCGCCACCAGCGATGATCGCGTCACCCCGGTTCATGCCCGCAAGATGGCGGCGAAAATGCTTGAATCGGGTCACGACGTTCTCATTTACGAGAATATGGAGGGTGGCCACAGCGCGGCCGCCGATCATCGTCAGGCGGCGGAAATGTGGGCCCTGTCCTTTGTCTATCTGGCGCAGAAACTGGGGCTGAAGTGATCCGGTTTCGTTCCCTCTGCGCGGCCGCGGTGTTTCTGTGCCTGTCTGCGGGCATGGGGGTGGCTGCAAAACAGGCCGCTGCTCCAGACACCGATCCCTATCTCTGGCTCGCCGATATTCATGGCGCAAAGGCGCTCGCCTGGGCGCAGGACCAGACGAAGAAGACGAAGCGTCACCTCACCGCGGGCAAGGCATTCGCGCGCGACCGCGACACCTTGCTGGCGATGCTGAATGCGCCCGGCCGCATCGCCAAGGTCACGCTCCATGGCGATCATGTGCGCAATTTCTGGCAGGACAAGGATCATCCGCGCGGGCTGTGGCGCCGTGCGGCGGTTGCCGATTATCTGCATGGCAAGCCGCAATGGCAGACCCTGTTCGATCTCGATGCCTTCGACCGCCAGACGGGCAAACCCTTTGTCTGGAAGGGCGCGGATTGCACCGCCAAATTCGAACGCTGTCTCGTGATGCTGTCGCCCGATGGCGGCGATGCGGTGGTGATCCGCGAATATGATCCCGCCAAACGCGCATTCGTGAAGGGCGGCTTTTCCCTGCCGCTGGGCAAATCCACCGCGCGCTATCTCGATGCCAAGACCATCGTCTTCGCCGCCGATCAGGGATCGGCGTCGCTGACCAATTCCGGTTACCCCCGCATCGTCAAATTGTGGCGGCGGGGGCAACCCATCGCCACCGCGCAGACGGTCTATGAGGGCAAGCGGGGCGATGTCTGGGCCCGGCCTGCGGTTTTCCATGGGCCATATGGCACCGTGCCGCTGATCGTGCGCGGGACCGATTTCTTCAACAGCGATTATTTCTATCTCCGCCCGGATGGCACGGTGCTGCCATTGCCATTGCCGAAGGGCGCCGATCTGAAGGGCGTCAGCGGCGGCCGCGTCATCGCCACCCTGCGCGATGGCTGGACGCCGTCCGGTCAGCACGCAATCGCGCAAGGTTCGTTGATTGCCTTCCCGGTGATCGATTACGTCGTTACCAGCCGGATGCCGCGTGTCGATGTGCTCTTCACGCCGGATGCGCACAGCATGATCGGCGATGTCGCGGCGGGGCGCGATGCGGTCTATGCCGCGATCTATCGCGATGTGACGGGAAGCATCCACGCCTTCCGCCATGAGAGAGGCCAATGGTCGGACACCGTGCTGGCGCTGCCCAAGGATGGCTCGACCGCCATCATGGCCGCCAATGACTGGGGGCCGGAAGCGCTTTTCACCTTCGAGAGTTTTCTCGTTCCCCCCACACTTTATGCCGCCACCGGCACGGATGCGCCCCGCAAACTGCAGACCACACAGGCCTTTTTCGATGCGAGCAAATTTGCCGTCAGCCAGCGCTGGGCAACTTCGGCCGACGGCACCAAAATCCCCTATTTCCTGATCCGTCCGAAAAAGGCGCGTGGTCCCATCCCGACCATTCTCTATGGCTATGGCGGGTTCGAGGTTTCGCTGACGCCATGGTACTGGAACGATCCGGTCAAACCCTTGGGGGCGGGCCAGCTCTGGCTCGAAAAGGGCGGGGCGATGGCCGTCGCCAATATTCGCGGCGGTGGCGAATTCGGCCCGCGCTGGCATCAGGCGGCTCTGACCGCGCATCGCCAGCGCGCTTTCGATGATTTCGAAGCGGTGGCGAAAGACATTGAGACCAATCATCTCGCCACGCGGTGGAGCCTCGGCATCGTCGGTGCCTCCAATGGCGGGCTGCTCGTCACCACCGCCATGGTGCAACAGCCAAAACTGTTCGGCGCCGTGGTGTGCCAGCGCCCGCTGATCGACATGCTGCGCTACACCCATTACGGCGCCGGTGCATCCTGGATCGCGGAATATGGCGATCCCGCCGATCCCAAAATGCGCCAGACGATCGAGAAATATTCGCCTTACCAGAACGTGAAGGCCGGTGTGCGGTATCCGCCCATCCTGTTCATCACCGAAACCAGCGATGATCGTGTCACGCCCGTTTTCGCACGCATGATGGCGGCGAAGATGGCGGCACAGCATCACCGCGTCTGGTTTTACGAAAGCCCCGACGGCGGCCATGGTCCCGGCGCCACCCATGCGGAACAGGCCGCGATGTGGGCGCTCAGCTTCGCCCATTTCCGCCGCGCGCTGGGATTGAAACCGTGAATCTCCTCATCATGCGCGCCGCACGCGCCTCTCTGCGCGCGGTGGCGGAATTCATGAAGGCGGAAGCGTCAGGCGGCATCGTCCTGATGGCGGCGGCGGTTGCGGCCCTTGTGGTCGCCAATTCGCCATGGGCGCCGCATTATTTTCACGCGCTGGAGGCGGAGTTCTTCGGCCTCTCGCTGCATGACTGGATCAACGATGCGCTGATGGCGCTGTTCTTTCTCGTCATCGGGCTCGAGATCAAACGCGAAATGCTGGTGGGTGAGTTGTCCAGTTGGGGGGCGCGGCTTCTGCCCGGTGCGGCCGCGCTTGGCGGCATGGCGGTGCCGGCGCTGATCTTTCTCGCCTTCGATCATCCCGATCCGCAGCTTCTGCGCGGCTGGGCCATTCCCACCGCAACCGATATTGCCTTTGCGCTCGGCGTGCTGGCGCTGCTCGGCCGCCGCGCGCCATCCTCGCTCAAGCTGTTTCTGACCGCGCTCGCGATCATCGACGATATGGGCGCGGTTGCGATCATTGCGCTGTTCTATTCCGGCGGCCTGTCGCTGCCGATGCTGGGCGGGGCGGCGCTCTGTCTCGCCGCGCTTTACGGGCTGAACCGGGCCGGGGTGAGGCGGCTGTGGCCTTATCTGGTTCTGGGTCTGGCGCTGTGGGTGTTCGTCTTCCATTCCGGCGTGCATGCCACGCTGGCGGGGCTGTCTCTGGCCTTCACTATCCCGTTGCGCGTGAAGGGGGAGGGGCAGAGCCCGCTCGCCCGGCTGGAGCACGCATTGCTGCCGGTCTCTGCCTTTCTGGTCGTGCCACTGTTCGGCTTTGCCAATGCCGGGGTGGCGTTCGGCAATCTCTCGCTCGCCTCGCTCACCCACCCGGTCACCCTGGGCATCGTCGCCGGTCTCTTTGTCGGCAAGCAGGCGGGCGTATTTGGAACAGTGTTCGCTCTGGTGAAAACCGGTCTGGTTCCGATGCCGCCCGCCGCCCGTTGGTCCCAGATCTATGGCGTCTGCGTGCTGACTGGTATCGGCTTCACCATGAGCCTGTTCATCGGCCTGCTGGCCTATCCTGCCGCGCCGGACCTGCAGGACCTGCTGAAGGTGGGAGTGCTGTCGGGTAGCCTGATCTCCGGCATCGCGGGCGCCCTGATCCTGCTGGCCGTCAACCGACGGTCCGTTGGCTCCCCGGCAATTGACTCCAAACGGCCGCTGACCTAAAGCCACACGATCCGGATCGCCACAGGCCTTCCGGTCCCGGGCGCGGCCCGGGATCGCCCCCAGGCAGCGCAGGTGCGCCCCCTGGGGCGTTCGTGTTTGGGAGTTTGCATGTTCGAATCCCTGCAATCGCGTCTTGGCACGGTGTTCGACCGGCTGCGTGGCCGCGGTGCGCTTGGCGAAGTCGATGTGGACGAGGCGCTGGCCGAAGTCCGCACCGCGCTCCTGGAGGCCGATGTCGCCCTGCCGGTGGTGAAGGATTTCATCACCCGCGTGCGTCCGCGCGCTGTCGGCAGCGAGGTGATCCGCTCCGTCACGCCGGGCCAGCAGGTGGTCAAGATCGTGCACGACGCGCTGGTGGAAACGCTCGGCGCGGAAAATGCGGCCCTCGACCTTGGCAGCGCGCCGGCCCCTATTCTCATGGTCGGGCTGCAGGGCTCGGGCAAAACCACATCGTCGGCCAAGCTCGGCATGATGCTGCAGACGCGCGAAAAGAAGCGCGTGCTGATGGCCTCGCTCGACGTCAATCGTCCCGCCGCGATGGAACAGTTGAAGGTTCTGGGCGAACAGGCCGGTGTGCCCACCTTGCCGATCGTCGCGGGCCAGATGCCAGTCGATATTGCGCGCCGCGCGCTCGCCTCGGCCCGTGTCGGCGGTTACGACGTGCTGATCCTCGACACTGCGGGCCGTCAGCATATCGACGAAGCCCTGATGGCCGAAGTGGCGCAGGTGAAGGCGGCGGTCAGCCCGCACGAAACCCTTTTGGTCGCCGACAGCCTCACCGGTCAGGATGCGGTCAATATCGCCAAATCGTTTCATGAACGCGTGCCGCTGTCCGGCATCATCTTGACGCGTGCCGATGGCGATGCGCGCGGTGGTGCCGCCCTTTCGATGCGCCATGTCACCGGCGCGCCGATCAAGTTTCTGGGTGTCGGCGAAAAGCTCGATGCGATCGAGGCTTTTCACCCCGAACGCATCGCGGGCCGCATCCTCGGCATGGGCGATGTCGTCAGCCTGGTGGAAAAGGCCGCCGAAACGCTCGATCGCGAAAAGGCTGAAAAACTCGCCGCCCGGATGAAGAAGGGCGCCTTCGACATGAACGACCTGGCCGAGCAATTGCGCCAGATGAAAAAGCTCGGCGGGATGAGCGGCGTGCTCGCGATGCTGCCGGGTGTCGCCAAGGTGAAGGATCAGCTTGCGACCGCCGGTCTCGACGACAAGCTGCTCGCCCGGCAGGAAGCGATCATCCTGTCGATGACGCGCGGCGAACGCGAAAAACCCGATGTGATCAACGGCTCGCGCAGGAAACGCATCGCGGCGGGCGCGGGTGTTGAGGTCAGCGACGTCAACAAGCTTTTGAAAATGCACCGGCAGATGTCGGACATGATGAAGAAGATGGGAAAGATGGGCGGGCGCATGCCGGCCGGGCTTTCCGGTCTGATGGGCGGCCAGATGCCGCAAATCCCGCCCGGCCTGTTGCCGGGGGGCAAGCGGTGAAGACCGCGACCAACTTTTCCTCCCCCGTTTTTACGGGGGAGGGGGACCGCGAACCGCGGTGGAGGGGGCGTGTACGTTTACCCCCTCCGCCTCGCTTCGCTCAGCACCTCCCCCGCTTCGCAGGGGAGGAGGGACAGAATTTATCGAAGGGACTTTGACATGGCACTGAAACTCCGTCTGGCGCGCGCCGGCACCAAGAAGCGTCCGCACTACAATGTTGTAGTGGCGGATTCGCGCGAACCGCGCGATGGCCGCTTTATCGAGAAGATCGGCTTCTACAATCCGCTGCTGCCCAAGGATCATGCGGACCGTCTGAAGCTCGATGTGGAAAAGGCCAAGGCCTGGATCGAAAAAGGCGCCACCGCCACCGACCGGGTGCACCGTTTCCTTGCCGATGCAGGCGTCCTGAAGCCGCTTCAGAAGAACAACCCGGAAAAGGCCAAGCCGAAGAAGAAGGCACAGGAACGGGCCGCCGCGGCGGCCGCTGCTGCTGGCGCCGCTGCCGGTGGCGGCGAAGAAGCTCCGGCCGCGTAAGGATTTGCGGGTGCCATGCCCCGCGACGTTCTCCTCGGCATCGTGATCGGCGCGCACGGCCTCAAGGGCGAGGTGCGGGTGAAAACCTTCACCGAAACGCCCGAGGGGCTTGGCGCCTATGGTCCGCTCAACGACGGGCAGGGCCGCGCCTTTGTGGTGGAACACTTGCGCGCCACCGGCGCCGGTGAAGCGATTGCGCGTCTTGCCGGTGTGGCGGATCGCGCTGCGGCCGAGGCGTTGCGCGGTACCGAATTGCGGGTTCCGCGCAGCACGATGCCCGCTGCCGGAACGGGCGCCTTCTATCACGCCGATCTGGTTGGCCTGCGCGCCGAAGATGAAGCGGGCCGGTTGATCGGAACCGTCTCCGGCCTGCACAATTTCGGCGCCGGCGACGTGATCGAGATTTTGCGCGATGATGGCGACAATGTTTTCCTTCCCTTCAGCCGCGATGTGGTGCCGGTGGTGGAGGAGGACCGCATCGTCGTCGCGGAGCCGCCAATAAGCGGCGGCGATGATGACAGCGAAGGAGGCACAAGATGAGCGACATCACCTTCCGCGATGCACGCGAGGACGATCTGCAAACCCTGGTCGCGCTTCTGGCCGATGACGATATTGCGGAGGGGCGGGAACAGGCCAAGGGCGATCTTCTGCCCGCTTATTCCGCCGCCTTCGACGACATGGCGAAAAGCCCGGACAACCGCATTCTGGTGGCGGAGCAGGATGGGGACATCATCGGTTCCCTGCAGATCGTCTATGTTCCCGGCCTGTCGCGGCAGGGCGCCAAGCGCGCCATCATCGAATCCGTGCGGGTGTCGTCAAAGGCGCGTGGCCAGAACATCGGCACCCTTTTGATGAAGGAGGCGATTGCTCAGGCCAGGGCCGCCGGTTGCAAGCTGGTGCAGCTCACCTCCGACAAGCGGCGTACCCGCGCCCACCTCTTTTACCGCCGCCTTGGCTTCATCCAGAGCCATGAGGGCTTCAAGCTCGATCTGTGATGTGGGCCGCAACCGTCCTCACCCTTTATCCCGAAATGTTTCCGGGGCCGCTCGGCCAATCGCTGGTCGGCCGGGCGCTGGGTGAAGGCCTGTGGTCGCTGGAGGTGCGGAATATCCGCGATTTCGGTCACGGCAAACATCGTTCGGTAGACGATACACCGTCCGGGGGTGGCCCCGGCATGGTGATGCGGGCCGATGTGGCGGCCGCGGCCATCGATGCCGCCCGCGAGTCCGGCCCGGCCCGGCCTGCGCTCTATCTGACCCCGCGCGGGGCGCCGCTGACCCAGGCCCGCGTGCGTGAACTGGTGGCGGGGTCCGGTGTTGTTCTGCTCTGCGGCCGGTTCGAGGGGCTGGACGAACGGGTGATCGAGGCCCGCGGGCTGGAGGAGGTGTCGCTCGGCGATTTTGTGCTGGCGGGCGGAGAAATCGCCGCGATGGCGCTGATCGAGGCGGCGACCCGCCTGATCCCCGGCGTTCTGGGGGCGGAAGACTCGCCCGCGGAAGAAAGTTTCGAACACGGCCTCCTGGAATATCCGCATTATACCCGCCCGCAAATATTCGAGGGCCGGCCGGTGCCGGATGTTCTAACTCGTGGAAATCACAAGGAAATCGCGGCCTGGCGGCGTGCCCGGGCCGAAGCCGTGACAAAAGCGCGGCGTCCTGACCTCTGGGCCCTCTATGAAAAGGGCGAACCATGCGGTATACGGCCCGCCTTCCAATCGCGTAAGCCGCCGCCGGAGAACAAGAAATGAATATCCTGCAACAGCTCGAAGCCGAGCAGATGAATACCCTGCGCGGTGACAAGCCCCGTCCCGAATTCCGCCCCGGCGACACGTTGAAAGTGAACGTCAAGGTTGTGGAATCGACCTATGACGAAAAAGCCAAGCAGACCAAGACGCGCGAGCGCCTTCAGGCGTTTGAGGGTGTGTGCATCGCCCGTCAGGGTGCCGGCCTGAACGAGAGCTTCACGGTCCGCAAGATCTCCTATGGCGAGGGGGTGGAGCGCGTGTTCCCCGTCTACAGCCCGCTGGTCGATTCCGTCGAAGTGGTGCGCAAGGGCCGCGTCCGCCGCGCGAAGCTTTATTACCTGCGTGGCCGCCGCGGGAAGAGCGCGCGCATCGCCGAACGGCAGGACCGCGCCAGCGAAAGCGCGTCATAACTTTTTCGCCACAGCCGAAAAATTTCGCTGCTGCGCCCTTCCCAACGGGTGCCGTCTGAGTATTCTCCGCGCCCCCAAAACAGGCGCGTGGGCATGAACGGCCACATGATTCCCGATCAGGTGCTGCACCGTGCCGAGGCATTGGCCGAGGCGCGCCCGCTTGCGCGCGTGCCGAAAAGCCCGTTCGCCTTCATCTGGTTTCTGGTCCGCCATCATTTCCGCCTGAAGGTTGCAGTGCTGATGGCGCTCGCCGCATCGGCCACGGCGATCGATGCCTTCGGTCCGCTGGGTGTTTCGCATCTGATCAATGCGATCACCGGCGCGGTGAAGGGCGAAACCGATTTCGACACCGCCGTATTGCCGTGGATTTTCGTGCTGGGCGGCATCTGGCTCGGCGCTGCCATCGTCTATCGCGGCTATGAGGCGGTGGATGTCGAAACCAGCCCGCGTATGCGCGCACTCGCGCAGAAATATCTCTTCACCTACATGCTGGGTCATTCGCCCCGGTATTTTCAGGAAAATTTCGCGGGCAAGCTCGGCCAGAAGGTGAAGCAGGCAGGGCAGGCCACCGTCTCCATCCTGCAGATCATCTGTTTCGAGATGGTGCGGGTGACGATCCTCATCATCGTCGGCGGCGTGCTGATGTTCGCCGCCCATCCGTCTTACGCGCTGATCCTGCTGGTGTGGACGGCGCTTTATCTCGGCATCGTGCTCAGCCTGGCAAAGAAATGCGTCAGGCTGTCAAAGGCGTTCTCGGATGAGGTTTCCACCTCCACCGGCCGCCTCGTCGATGCCATCACCAATGCCGATCTGATCCGTGCCTTCGCCAAGGCGGTGTACGAACGGCGCTTCCTGTCGTTCTTTCTCGCCGATGAGATGAATGCCTCGCGCCGCCTGCGCTGGTTCCTCATCACCATGCGCGCCTTCATGCAATTGGCGACGCTCGCATTGCTGCTCGCGCTGGTTTACGTCTCGGCGAAGGACGCGCTCTCCGGCGCGCTGTCCACCGGCGCCTTCGCGATGGTCTATCTACTCGGCAACCAGATCGCGCGCAGCGTGCAGGAACTCTCCTTCCGCATGCTCGACTATTTCGAGCAGTTGGGCACGTTGACCGAAGCGCTGGAACTGGTCAGCACCCCGCATGAGATTACCGATGCGCCGGGTGCCCGGCCCCTCCTTGTGCGCGATGGCGCTATCCAGTTTGAGCATGTGCGCTTTGCGCACCCCGATGGGCAGGCGGTGTTCCGCGATCTCTCGCTTACCATTCGCGCGGGCGAAAAGGTCGGGCTGGTCGGGCCGTCTGGTGCGGGCAAATCCACGTTGGTCAAAATGCTGCGCCGCCAGTATGAGCCGCAAGGCGGCCGCATCCGGATCGACGGGCAGGACATCGCCACCGTGACCTGGGATTCGCTGAACGAAGCGATTGCGGAGGTGCCGCAAATGCCCGGTGTCTTCCACCGCGCCATTCGCGACAACATCCGCTACGCCGAGCCGGCCGCGGATGACGCGGCCGTCCTGCGGGCCGCCCGCGATGCGCGTGCGCACGACTTCATTGCGGCGCGTTCCACCGGTTATGAAACCATCGTCGGCGAACAGGGGATCAAGCTTTCGGGCGGCGAGCGTCAGCGTGTCGCGATTGCGCGTGCGCTGGTGAAAGATGCGAAGATCCTGGTGCTGGACGAGGCGACATCCTCACTCGATTCCGAATCCGAATTCCTGATTCAGGAAGGGCTGTGGGCGTTGATGCAGAACCGCACGGTGATCGCGATTGCGCACCGGCTTTCCACCATCGCCGGCATGGACCGCATCCTCTATCTCGAATCCGGCCGCGTGATCGAAGATGGCCCCCATGCCGAGTTGCTGGCGCGCGGCGGCGCCTATGCCCGGCTGTGGAACCGGCAGATGGGCGGCTTCATCGACGCGGCGTGAACGCGCTTTTCAGAAAAGGCGCCTCAGGAAAGCCGTGCACGGCCGAGGCGCAGCGCATTGGCGATCACCGAAACCGAACTCAAACTCATCGCGGCGGCGGCAAATGCGGGGCTGAGCAGAATGCCGAACACGGGATAAAGCACGCCCGCCGCCAACGGCACGCCAAGCCCGTTATAGACAAAGGCGAAGAACAGATTCTGCCGGATATTTTTCATCGTGGCGTGGCTCAGTGCGCGTGCGCGTGCAATCCCCGCCAGATCGCCTTTGACGAGGGTGACACCGGCGCTTTCCATCGCAATGTCGGTGCCCGTGCCCATCGCGACGCCGACATCGGCCTTGGC
>Ga0097679_1003541_pt1 | contig 11321 bp, 9 predicted proteins | sample ThiBiot_500_biof_2_FD_72848 | JGI IMG/M metagenome (GOLD analysis project Ga0097679, IMG submission 72848) | Wastewater bioreactor microbial communities from Cape Town, South Africa - Thiocy_cont_500_biof - 1398105538000 (version 2) (version 2) ...
CGCCAATGACCAATCCGGTGCAGACTTCTCGCCCGATCGCCCACTCGAAGTGGAAATCCGTGCCGCTTTGATAATCCGTTGCCGTGTTCTCGAAATTGAAGGTCACGCCGAAAGTGCCATTAAATTGGAGCTTTGAGGTCTTCTCCGTCCACGTGAAGCTCCAGCCCGTATCGATGCCCGGCCGGTTGAGGCCGATGTCCGGTTTGAACCCCACCTCGTACCGGCCGCTTGGCGCAACGACCTGCACATAGGCAGTATGAGCAAATTCTCCGCTCTGCCACCCGAGTTGTGCTCTCGTGGTGATGTCGCCCAATCCCCAGCCCGCGGTTTCGCGCTCGACCGGCGGTAGAGGGGGAGCACTCACGTTGGCTCTCATGCTGATGTGGCCGGTGGGTATAGTGACCGCAAGACCGAAATTACCGCCAAGGATTTTTCGATCCGGCACGTAGAGGCCGTTGATAAAAGCCTGGAAGAAATCAACGCGAGCGCCTGCGTTGAGAGTCACGTTTCCCAACGTCACCGCGCGGCCGATCTTTCCTGAATAGAAGCCGCTTCCGACGGTTAAATAGGTACCGGGCGGGGGCGTTACGCCCGCGCCAAACGCCGATCCGCCAAGCCCGTAAGAAGAGAAGCCCGCTTCATCTGCGCGTGCGGACGAGACGCCGGACAGAGCAAAAACCGCAATGACCGTGAAAGCAGATCGTGTGCGCATTCCGAGACCCCCATCCCGTCGAAAACGCAAACCGATTATACAGTACGCTTATCTTCTAATAGTCGTTCAATCTGTTGCGGTACGGTCACGGCCGGCTGATTTTAAGCGTCGATTGAGCGTTCGGATTCATCAAATCATGCCCGGGCTGGCACGGGAGCCTACGCGGATTGCTCACTCGGAAATGCTGAATTCAATAGGGATTCACATAATTCATAATTGCGCTCATGCGCAGCATCACGCGGCGGATCACGTGTGTGGCCTTGGCGTGATCGGTGAAGATCGCGGCATCTCCGGTACTGCCGGCGGGAAGGCTTGCGGCGAGTGACGGATCGTCGAGCGCAATTCGAACGACGAACGGCGCTGACGCGACTTGCTTTGGTGTGACGGCGAGGCCGGAAACCTGAGTCTGGCCTGTCGATACAGCTTGCAGGACAGTTTCCACTTTGCCGGTGAAGACCTGACCTGGGAGAAATTTGAACGTCACCTCTGCGCTTTGGCCCGGCATAACGTATCGAGCGTAGATCTGCGGTATCTCAGCCGCGACAATGGTATCCGATGTATCGATGAAGGCCATCACAGGCGATAGCGGCAGCGAAGCGACTCGTGCGCCCTTGCGGAGGGCGAGATTGGTTACGTAACCGTCCGCCGGAGCACGTACGATCGTCTTCTCAAGATTCCATTTTGCGCCCTCTATTTGCGCGTTGAGCTGATCGACCTCCGCCCGCCTTTGCTCGACGTCGAATTGTCTGCCCGCGGCCTTTTCGACGAGCTCGGTCATCTGTCCCAACCGTTGGGTTGAAAGTTTGAGCTGCGCTTCAAGAGCCTTCACTTGCGCTTCGAACGGAACGGGATCGATGCGGAATAGTATGTCTCCCTGCTTCAGCGGCGCATTCGGCTGCACGGGAACATCGATGACCTCGCCGGCGACGTCGGGCGTTATCGCAACGGAATGTCGTCCGACCACGAGTTGACCCGAAGGCGCGCCCCAGCCCATGGGGATGAAAAGCCCGACGAGCAATGCGAGCATGACGAGGATCGGCGAGATCTTCCAAAAGAGATTGAAGGGAACGGCCTTGAACCAGACAAGCAGAAAAAGCAGCAACAGATAACCGTTGAACAGGAAGGCGATCATCGGCCCTCCTCCTTCTTCGGCGTATCGACATAGGCCCAGATCAACGCGATGGGCCAAAGCACAAAGCCGCAAATCAGCGTGACCCACCCCGCAACCGAGACGGCTTGCGTCCAGGGATGATTCCGAGATTTTGCAATGTAGCCGGGCGCCATGGCCATCGCGACGAATGCCGCGACAGCCGTGACAAGAAGGAAGATCAGAACGAACCAGGAAAAATAATCGATGAAAGACACGGCCTTCTCCGCGGTCTATTCGTTTTGCGCTAGTTCCTGCCCTCGCCGCTGCTTGCTCCGGTTGCCGAGCTTGCTGTCCCAGCGAGTTGCGCTTCGGGGAACTTCCACGAGCCGTCCAGTATCGACGCCTGAGGACGATAGAGCCGCACGGTGTAGTTCCAGCCGGGCATGATCGGCAGGCAATTGACGGTCTTGCCATCGCAGCCGCCAAACTGGATCTCGATCGATCCGTCGGCCGCCTTGCTCGCCGTGATATTGTTGAGCGAATAGGCGTTGTATTCGTTCTTTTGCAGATAGCCCTTGGCGTTATAGACCGTGACCGACCAGAAGCCGTCGACCGGGACATCTTTGACGTTGAGCTTGTAGATCGCCGCGCCATCGTTCTTCGCGGGCACAAAGCTCAGATACGTTGCGTCTTTGTCGGGATTTCCACCCCATCCGGCGGCGGTGGCGATCAGGTGCCGTACTGGATCAACTTCGCTCTTGGTGCCGAAAGCATTCTTGAAGCCGCCAGTGAATTGCGACAGGACCAGAAGGGCGTCCCGGATCTTCTTTTGCGAGGCTTGATCCCAGTTCGGCACGTCGAATGTCCCGGCCGATTTCTGTTCGACCTTGATCGCATCCTGCAGGGCGTGAACTTCTTTCACGTCTTCGGCATCATTGGGATCGACCAGCGTTCGAATACCAACCGTCATATAGCGTGTTCCAACGTTCTCGCGCGTCAGCGTGTGCGCGCCCGGGCCGTAATAGACGGCGGGAACGTAATGATCCTCGTTGATGACCTGCAGCGTCATGAAGCGTTTACCCGCGTCGGGCATCGCGATTGTCACCGGCCCTGCGTCGAGATCGAATACGCCGAAGGAATAAAGCGTATCGCGGTTCATTCGGATGACAGTCTGCTTGTCGATCGGCGTCGGCTCGCGATTGTGTTTCAACTTCCCGAAGTCGCCGTCCTTGATGGCATTTGCCATGTAGACGTCGGACTCAGCGCGGGCGAAATTGTCGACGGTAACTGGAACTTCTTTCGACGAAGTCGATAATACCTCTTCAGCCGACACCTGACGCACCGCGCCGGTGACGGCGAGCGCTGCGCAAACGGCCGTTGCAGCGATCGTCCAATTCTGCGAATTGCTTGCCATGACTTTGTCTCCTCGCGAGATTGCTCAGTTTCTTCTGTCGCCCGAACCCTCCGCTGCCGAGTCCACGCTTTCGAGGTCGGGCAGCCTCCACGTCTTCTGAAAGAATTCCGGCTTCGGCCCATAGACGCGGAACATCAGCTCGAACTTTCTGGCTGGGTCCGTCGGAATCCAGTTTGCCTCCTGGCCAGGAGGCGCCTTGGCGCCGATATAGATGTCGACCGAGCCGTCCTCGTTCTTCCTCAACTCAGCGGCATTCGACGCGCGGCTGGCGCGATCGACATTTTTAATGAGCGCGTGAGTTTCACGGTCGTACGCAGTTACGGACCAATACTGGTCGACCGGCACATTCGGCGGAACATGCAGGCGGAACGTCTTTGCCCCATCGTAGCTCTCGCCGTTCTTATCTTTGATATTGATGAGATAGAACTGGCCGGCGCCCATGCGCTTGATGCCGATATAGGCGTAAGTATAGGTGAGCCCACGCCGATCGACAGGATAGTCGTTGGGATCGCTCAAGCCCTCGCCAACTGCCTTGATAAATTCGGGATGGCCCGGGTAGGTCCAATGCGTGCCTTCGTAGAACGGAGGCATGCCCGCATCGTATTTCGCCGCGAGTAGCAGTTGTGCGTCGTGCACGCCTGTCGCGAGCGCCTTCTTTGTTGCGTCGTCCGGAGCGAATGCCTTCCCCTTCTCGATACCGATGGAGCGCAGCTGATCGATCAAGGCGCGGTCGCGATCGAGCCACGGCTCACTCTGCACGACGCGGTTCAAATGCTCGAAAAAGCTTTCGTCATAGCGGATCGTCGAATCGAACGTGACGTCCTTGACGTCAGTGAACACGGTCGGCGGCGGATTTGACGCCTGCGAAAGCGGATAGACTTTGGCTTGCTTGGCATAGGCCGCCGATCTCGCGACATCCGCGTCGCCATGGCTGGTGAGATTCGAGCGGAGCAGCACGTAGCTGCCGAAAGAATCCGGCTTGAGCGGAGCATAGCCGTCAGGAATTTCTCCCGCGTACCCAGGCGGCAAAATGAGGAACTTCATCCCCTTGCCTTTGTCGATCCCAAGCCGTCCGGCGTCCTCCAGGGGCAATTGCCAAACATTGACAAAGTTGGCGTTGAGCGAACCGTTTTCATCCGCAGGCGGAATCTCCACTACGATCGGCCCGGCGTCTCGTGTGTCGAAGAAGGACATGAAATAGAGCGTGTCAGGATTGGGGGTTAGCGTCTGGTTTTTCCAATCGAGCGGGCGCCCCCAATAGATGAACTGGTTCACTTTGCCCGACGTCTTGCTCAGCATCTCTTGCAGCATGAGATCGTAGTTGACCGCAGGCATGCCCCAGATGACCGCCTCCACCGCACGGCTCTGCAGCAGGCGCGCTTTTACGTCTTCGGCAGTGAGCGTCTGTCCTTGGCTGGCAGAAAGCGGAAGAAGCAATACCAGCGCAGCAAGCAGCAGCTTCTTCATCGCGCGTCCTCCTTGGGAAACACCGTCTTCCAGTCCTGCTTCATGTCGACGATCGTCCATCCTTTGGCGGTCGCTTCATCGAGCGCTTTATCGAGACGGCCAACACGAGACATCCGGTCGTAGGCCCACTCGCGTTCGGCATCGGTGTGATGCACGAGAAGGCAAAGTCGCGCGCCGGGTGGACTGCAGGTCCATTCGAGCATCTGAAGATCGCCGTCGGAATTGCCGAAAGTCGCGATCGGCCGTCGGCCGATATGACGCTGGATGCCGACAGGCTTGCCGTCCTTATCGTCGTTGAGCACGAGGTCCGGCGTTTTCATGATGACGGGAACTCCGTCGCGCATCTCGAATTTGAGACCGCCGGAGCTGCCGATGACCTGCTCTGGGGGGATGCCGTAGACGCGCTCGACCCAGGGCCGCATGAACTCGATACCGCCGCCGGAAACAATGAACGTCTTGAATCCGTTTTCACGCAGGTACGCCAACAGCTCGAGCATCGGCTGGTAGACCATCTCGGTGTAAAGCCGCCCGGTTTTCGGATGCCGGGCCTTCGCGATCCAGTCGCTGACAATCACCGCAAACTCGTCCGTGCTCATTCCCGCATGCGTAATAGCCATCAGCTCGGCGATACCGGACTCGCCTGACGCCGCAACTCCCGTTGCGTCACCCTTGAGCAGCGATGCGAAAGGCTCTTTGCTCGTCCATTCGGGATGTTGCGAAGCGAGCACCTTCACGCGGTCAGCGACGAACACCGCCTGAGCGTACATCGGTTGCTCGGCCCACAGCGTCCCGTCGTTGTCGAAAGCGGCAACGCGTTGTGCCTCGGGCACGAAGTCCGCGCTGCCGTCCTTCGTCACCCTGACGACGAAGTCGATGATGGCCTGTTTGGTTGCACCGTCGTTCCACGACGGAAGCGGCTCCGAAGCGGCCGCAACTGCCATGCACATGAATAAGGGTGCCAGAATGCCCAGCATCCATGTCCCGTATTTTCGTAAGGTGATCACGGCCATTGGCCGTTCTCCGCTTGCCGCCTACTGCACGCCTTGCAAACGCTCGTCGATCATCCTGTTTAAGCCGCCGCGTATGCGATCAAGGTCTAAGTTTTTCTTGAAGGCTTCCCTCCGCTTTATGCCATCCATCTCATCCTCCATGATATTTGCCGGATTGAAGCTCGGCGGGAATGAGCGGGGCGGGAAATCCTTGAATGTCGACGCAAATTGGAAGACATCGTCCATCACGCCATACATGGATCCGACGTGGTCGAGCTGCCAATCCCAGAAGGTATTGGATGTGATATCGGCGCGCTCGAATGGGTCCTGGAAGATGTTGAAGATCTTCTGCAAACGGAGTGTCGTGAATGGCTCCGCCCATACTTCCATCGTGCCAGGGGATCGTTGCTCGGAAAAAACGTACTTGTAGTCTCCCTGCCGGAAAGCCACGAGCAGTCCATCATCGTTCGAATAGAAGAAACTGTTGCGCGCGCTCTTGAAGCCGTTGTTGTTGGCGGCACTGCCACTGACGTTTTGCAAAAACGCCGACTGGTCGTAGCCGTCGAGATGCACTTTGTAGGCGACGCCATTGGCGGTATAGCCGGCTTTGAGCTTGTTGACGATGTCAGGCTCGCCCGCGATTGAACAAAGTGTCGGAAGCCAATCGTTGTGACTCATAAGCTCGTTGCTGATTGTTCCGGGCTTGATGTGGCCAGGCCAGCGGACAAGACACGGAACACGAAATGCGCCGTCCCAGTTCGTGTTCTTCTCGGAGCGGAACCACGTCATGGCCCCGTCAGGCCATGTGTTCATGTGTGGACCGTTGTCGGTCGAATAGACCACGATGGTGTTGTCGGCGATGCCCAGGTCATCCAGCACTTTGAGTAATGAGCCAATCGTGTCGTCGTGCTCGATCATTCCGTCGATGTACTCGCTGTCTCCGTGCGTATAGCGGCCCCGATGGCCAGCCCGGACATGTGTTCGCAAGTGCATACGTGTCGAATTGAACCAGCAGAAGAACGGCTTTCCGGCCGCGTTCTGCCGCTTGATGAAGTCGATGGCGGCACTCGATGTCTCGTCGTCGACCGTCTCCATTCGCTTCTTCGTCAGAGGGCCGGTATCCTCGATGATCTGTTTGCCGATTTTACCGAAGCGAGGATCGACGGTCGGATCGTCAGTATCCGTTGCTTTGCATTTCAAAACGCCTCGAGGGCCAAATTTGACACGATAAGCCGGGTCTTTCGGGTAATCCGGAAGCTCCGGCTCTTCTTCGGCATTAAGATGATAGAGGTTGCCGAAGAATTCGTCGAAGCCGTTGACGGTGGGAAGAGATTCGTTGCGATCGCCAACATGGTTCTTGCCAAACTGGCCCGTCGTGTAGCCGAGATTCTTGAGGAGTCCGCCGATGGAGGGGTCCAGTTGGCTCATTCCCATCGGAGCGCCGGGGAAGCCAACTTTGCTCAGGCCGCTGCGCATGATGTGCTGGCCGGTCAGGAACGCCGAGCGACCCGCAGTGCACGACTGTTCGCCGTAATAGTGCTGGAGCTTAAGCCCCTCTTTCGCGATGCGATCAATATTCGGGGTCTCATACCCCATCAATCCGTTCGAATACGCGCTGACATTCGCAACACCTATGTCGTCACCCCAAAGGACAAGGATGTTCGGCTTACTATTGCCCGACGCAGGAGATGCGGCCGGCGCGTCGGATGGTTTCGCGTCTTGGGCGCTCGCAGAGCCGGTGCCAGTTGCCACAAGCGTAACGAGCGAGGCTCCGCTCAGGAGGATGCTTCGACGATTCAGAGCGGTTTCAGTATCCTTCCCGTCCAATGAAATGTTGGCAGTCATTTTCGCTACCTCATTCTTTTAGCTACTGCCCTCGGCGTTTCCCCGGCGTAAGTCTCCGTATAATGACGTTTTAAAAAGCGTTTCCTGCTTCAATCACCTTCGTCTACCGCGACGGCCCGCGCCGCGATGCTGAACGGCGGGCTTTTTGAAATGAGCCGCTGGCCGCGTCGCCCGACCGCCCCCTCTCTTTTCAAATTTCTTGGCCGCGCTACCACCGCGGGCGTGCGCGGATCGAACGGCACCTGTCTTAGCTTTTGATATATTTCTCGCGCTATTCGGCAGCTGAGCGCCGTGCTCGAATTTCTTCTTGGCATCCGGACGGTTGCCGTCGTGCAGCCGACGTTCGATGTCTGCGCGGTTGAAATTCTTGTCACCGCGCCGGAGATCTCCGCGATGTTTCGGATCGTGTTTCCAGACGTTGTTGCTGATGTTGCGGCGGTTGACATCGATCCGGTTCCAACGGTTGGCATCAATGTCGATACGGCGATTATGCCAATCCCAATGGTTCCACCCCCAGATACCGCCAGCGATCGCGATGCCAGTGGCGCCCCAGAAAAAACCGTCCGTGAACACGGCGCCAGGATAACCCCAGTAATACGGAGGATAATCGGGATACCACCATGTCCCGTAGACGACCGACGGCTCATACACCGGCACATAGACGGTATCGGGATTGGCGGGCCGGATGACATACGCGCCATCCTGTTGTTTCACTGTCTGTTGTGAGTTGCTTTTCAGATGACCGCTTGAATCAGCCTTCGATCGCAGAAACTGGACCTGATCCATCACCTGATCTTGCTGAGCAAGAAAGGCATTCCCGAGATTTTGCGTCCAATCGAGCTGATCGCTCATCATCTTTAGAACGTCAGGAAATTGCACGAGGGCTTTGATGCTCGGGTCCCAGTCTTTTGACTTGAGCGCATCGACAAGTGCATCCCCCTGCAGGCTGGCGTTTCCAGGCACGCTTCGCCACCGCTGCGCCTCGACGACATCGAGCGGATATGTCGATGCCATTAGGACATTCGACAGAAGATCATCAGGATAGAGCGCGATCGGCGCCAGCATCTGGTCGAGCTGCTGTTTGGAAAACTTCTCGTCGTCCGCTCGCACCGGCGCAGCGCCAATCATGACGAAAACGAGCAACACCAATGAGAACCCAAAAATTGATTTCATCAATCCCTCACAAAAAACTCAACTTTCAGCACGTGGCCGGACGATGCAGCGAAATCCGACATGACTTGTCGACGTATCGATCGGCTCAGCATGGCGCGCAGCCGGCCTGTAGCGCCGGCAATAGTTTGGCGCACAGAGATGAGACCCGCCTTTGAGAACCTTGCGGGGTATGCGGATCTGAGGCTGACAAGGATCCAGGCTTTGATCCCGCCCTGGACCGCGAGGATTCTTCGGAATGCAACACGCCTTCTGAGCATCAGCAGGATGCTTCGGCGCATACCAATCGCTCGTCCATTCCGAGACGTTGCCGATCATATCGTGGATTCCGTAGCCGTTCGGTGGAAAGGCCTTGATCGGCGAAGTGCGCTCATAGCCATCGAGCTTCAGGTTCTCGCGCGGGAAAATGCCTTGCCAGGTGTTGGCCATGTACTTGCCGCCTGGCGTCAACTCATCACCCCACGCGAATTCGGCCCCTTCGATGCCGCCACGCGCCGCGAACTCCCATTCCGCCTCGGTTGGCAATTCCTTTCCTGCCCAATGCGCATAGGCCTCCGCATCGCAATAGGCGACGTGCACGACAGGGTGTTCGTCAAGACCCTTGATTGAACTTCCACGGCCGTAAGGAAGGCGCCAATTCGCGCCGAAGCGAAATTCCCACCACTGCCCCCAATTCCTAAGATCGATTTCCCCCGCCGGCGGTTTGAAGACGAGTGAGCCTGCCCTCAACATGTGCGGCAACGCGCCGGGATAGTCGCTCGCTTTCGGCGCCAGCTCGGCGAAAGTGACGTAGTTTGTTGCGTCCACGAAGCGACGGAACTCGGCATTCGTTACCGGCGCTTCATCAATCCAGAATGAATCGACGCTGACACGATGCGCGGGCGCTTCCTCGGGATAATGATGATCGGATCCCATGCGGAACGTCCCGCCAGGAACGAAGACCATGCCACTGAGCAATCGATCAGCGTTGCCATCGTGACGTTGTGGAATTCCAAGATCGTGCGACGGAAGGCTTCGACTCATCGCTTTGCGCTCCCCCGAAGATGCGATGCGCATCGCGACCCGGCGGAGTTGAAGAACAACGCGAAAAACATCAATTGCGATGAAGGCGAGAAATAAAACGGAGCGGCACGCTGGCAGCAGCTCGCTACTGGTGTGCTTTTGACGCGCAATAGCATTGCCGAACTCGCGCTCGCATGCGTAGCAACCCACCCGTCCTCGGGCGAAAGGGCGCTTGCGGATGTTTTAAGTCAATTGAATTCGTCGTTGCATCGCGAAACTCATGAGCGTCTAGTAAATAAAAACGAATGTTCAAAAACAGGAAAAGCTACCCGTCCGCAGCGAGGTCCAGGCTGTCGCGCGCCAGCGTTGCCGAAGCATTCGCGAATCCATCTCTACTCTACGAAATACACTAGGGGTCACCGTGCTTTGTTGAGGTTGCGCTGTTGTCTCGCCCGAAAGAACAAATCTCGATCGATAAAGTTATCCGCAACAATAAAATTACGAAGAAATAAATACCCGTCACCATCCGCTTTGAATGGTCCGGCGACGAATAGCTTGGCGCGACTGCAAACAAATTTATTCAATTCGCACTGGTGGGCTGTCGACATGAAGAGCTTCGATATCGCCCGTATTGCCGCAATATCTATGTATGGGCTGGAATGCCAACGTCGGAATAGCTTTTCAATGGATGAGCGTGGCCGCTTTTCTCAGCACGTTGCGGTCGCCAGTGACGTAGAGGTCAGCTGTCGTCACCAACTTTATCGAGAGTCCAAGCCGATCTGTCACCCGCGCGTGCGGAATAGCTGAAGGCCTTCACGAAATCCGGCATCTTGAGCCCCGGCGCCAATCTTGGGTCGGGAACTGGCGCTTTTTGCATGAGTTCAAGCGCAACCATGCCTGCCCAACGGTCTGTTGTAAGATCAGGCTCTTCATCACCGGGCAGCGCATCATTCACCTTGGCAGCCACTTCGTCCAACTTGAGTTTGATGACCTTGGTCGCTTTCCACTCCTGCTCGTTCGGTTTTCGGGCGTAGTCCCAAAGACCTGGAGCCAACCGGTCGCAAAAAACAGAGAGGACGTGCCTTTTCTCCTCTTCGCTCGTGACCGATGCGTTGCCGAAAGCCATGACGGAGCGATAAAGAATATTGTGGTTCATCGCGGCGCGCGCGAAGACGATGCCGTCGATGTGGGTGACGCTGAAACAAACTGGAATGTTCTTTCCTTGCGCTTTGAGCATCCGACTTGCTGACGAGCCGTGCCAATAGACATGGTCATCGATGCGCCAATGGCTCGTTGGCGTAACGTATGGTACTCCGTCGAACACATACCCAACCTGGCAAATGATCCCGGCATCGATGATACTATTGACGCTTTCGCGATCGTATTTGGCGAGCCAATGGTAGCGCCGCATTCTCGTGCGGTCCGATAACGGCAGGTCGCTCTGGGTGTCCATTCTGAATTCCCATGATATTCGCACTTAACGCGGGAATTCTTATCCTCCATGTGGGATGCTGTATTCATCCACTTTGGATACATGCGGCAGACCACATGGAAAAATTGCTACTGATCCGGCGCAACATAAGGTGAAGCGTCTGACGATCAGTGGGCCGCAATCCCCTTCAAGACGCGAGC
>Ga0097679_1003559_pt1 | contig 11261 bp, 10 predicted proteins | sample ThiBiot_500_biof_2_FD_72848 | JGI IMG/M metagenome (GOLD analysis project Ga0097679, IMG submission 72848) | Wastewater bioreactor microbial communities from Cape Town, South Africa - Thiocy_cont_500_biof - 1398105538000 (version 2) (version 2) ...
GCGCTATCAAACGGTCGCTTACTTGTACTATCTACAAGGTAGACGCCAGAGCCGGTTGAACCGCCCTTGATGAGTTTTCCTGTGTAAGCGGCGATGTTAATGCCAAGATCTGGACCGGTCGGGATACTTGTTATAACAGAATCGGGTACAGTACTGACATTGTTCCATGTGTACATATGGCTATACAGAGCGTCAACGCTATTAAATGCTCGCTTAATGCCGTTCTCTATAAGATACACGCCAGAACCTGCTATATCACTCCTGATAACCTTGCCATTGTAAGAGGAAAGGTTTACTCCTAGTGGCGTGCCGTCTGGTATATCTGCCATTACCGTGCCAGATACAGTGACGATTTTATTCCAATCATATCCGTAGCTGTTGAAAGCTTGGGCGCTATCAAACGGTCGCTTACTTGTACTATCTACGAGGTAGACGCCAGAAGTTGTGGCACTGCTTCTAATAAGTTTACCTGTGTAGGCGGCGATGTTTATGCCAAGAGTTGGTCCTGTTGGTATAGTCGTCACCACAGAATCGGACACGGTAATGACATTGTTCCATGTGTACATGTGACTATACATAGCTTCTACGCTATTAAATGCTCGTTTAATACCATTTTCTATGAGGTATACACCTGAACCTGCAGCGTCGCTTCTAATAACTTTGCCATTGTAGGAAGTGATGCTAAACCACTCTTTGAAATATGCATAGAAATTACGGTTTCCATACGCACCACAGGGAGCGGTGCCCGGGTATGTAGCCAGACTTGCATCATTCGGTGTGTACGGAGTGTAGATGTATAAACTTAGTGTCGCGATATTTTCTATATATACTTGCTTTGTTCCACAGTTAATATCGGGTGAGAATTGAATATTATTCAATCCGATACGGTAGCGGTAGTTATTTGGGTGCTCTTTGTAGTAGTTTAATTGCCAAGCCGAGAGGGTTACTTGATTATAAAGCCCTGCGTAATTACTGTTACAGTTTGCTGAATTATTAGGACCGCTGTCGGGGCATGCGTATCCCATTGAGTAATTGTACTGTGATTTTAGAGGCCAGTTATCGGCAGTGAGGGGGCCGGCAGATTCTTTCTTGAGCATAACAAGAAGTACCTGTGGGTTAATATTGTAAGTTTGAGCCGCATTATAGATAATTTGCGCAGCGCTAATGCCGCCAGCGAAGGCGCCTCCACCTTTCTCGTACGATGTTTCATGCGTGGTAGGGTTTTCATAATATTTATTAATACAAACATAAGGAGGCCCAGCCCATCCCTTTATCTGTTGTGCGTATTGTGCATTTGTGAGGTTGCCATAGCCAGATTTTTGAGTACCCCATACGTCACAGTTAGGGATGAGGGTATCAAGGAAATTTTGGATATCACTAACAGACATCGAACTCTTATTGTAGAAAATGTCATCATCAATAATACGGCCAGGCTTGAAGTCTGTAATAGGTGCAGCGCTTGCTGAAGGTGTCGATGTTACTACAATCGCAAAGGCAACTACCAATACAGCTATTGCTTTAAGGAATCGGCGATTAAATAGAGAACGTAACACTGTTAGAAGCTCCTATGTATTTATCTGATTCATATTGCAGTTTAAATGACCAAGTACCAGCGGTAAGCTCTGAGACAGGTATTGAAATAGTCTGACAGTCGGTCGATGCCGGACCTTGCAGCAAGCTGGTTTCCTTGGTAACTGTTTGGCCGGTAGGGCCGGTAAGTGTTGCGAAGCAGCGACCACCGCTTACTGGGTAATTAATACCACCGCGAATGTATACAGTATTGTTGGATTTGTCAGACGAGGCTTCTAGTTGAACCTGTTGCTTGCCAGTACTTTCATCTACTGTTTCGGGTGTAGACGGTTTGTCGGTATTTTGGGATTGCTGTTTATCGTCTGGATTATCTTTGAGATTTTGTGACTGTTCTTTGTCAGATTCATGTAAAACTTTAGGAGTGTTCGATTTACCGTCTTTGAATTGAACATATGCATATACACTTGCTGGAATTGCAATCAAGAGCAATAGAGAAAGGATTATCACTAGGGGTAGTCGTTTTTTATTCTTGCTCTTTTGTATTTTCATAAAATCAAACTCTATACATACTATAGCATTAGCACTATAGATTGACAACCTGAAGAGCGGGGTGAACTATCAAGCGTAACCGCTTGGATTTTGCGATTGCCATCGCCAAGAATCTTCACAAGCCTCTTCGATTGATTTCTCTGCAAACCAACCAAGTTCCTTGTTGGCTTTCTCGGGGCTCGCGTAACATGCACCTACATCACCAGGGCGACGTGGTACGATCTCGTAGGGGATTTCTTTACCCGCTACCCTTCCAAACGCTGTAATAAGCTCTAATACAGAAGTACCGGTACCAGTACATAGATTGTAGACTTCGGTACCTGGTTTTGAGTGATTAAGTGCTGCGACATGCCCCTTAGCAAGGTCGACTACGTGAATGTAGTCGCGAACACCAGTACCGTCTGGCGTATCGTAGTCATCACCAAAGACACTTACTTTTTCGAGCTTACCGACAGCCACCTGTGAAACGTAGGGGAGGAGATTGTTAGGAATATCATTAGGATCTTCGCCGATTGTTCCACTCGAATCGGCGCCTACTGGATTGAAGTAGCGGAGAAGTGTAACTTCGAAGTCCGGGTTTGCAATAGCAACGTCAGCCAAGATTTGTTCGAGCATGAACTTAGTTTGTCCGTACGGGTTTGTGATGCCAAAGCCAGTTCGATTTGTTTCTTTAAGTGGTAGTTCCTCGGGAGTGCCGTAGACGGTTGCTGATGAGCTAAAGATAAATTTCTTCACACCGTAATCTTGAGCAACGTCGAGTAGTACGAGGGTGGAGTCGATATTGTTTGAGTAATACTCGAGCGGGTGACTCACTGATTGCCCAACAGATTTAAGGCCAGCGAAGTGGACGATTGCGTCGAAAGTGTTGCGAGAGAATACCTTCTCTAATTCTTCCTTGTCTTGCACATCAATCTTGTGAAAAGGAATGCTTGTGCCTACGATCGCTTCAACGCGACGAATTGATTCGGCGTTACTGTTCGAAAGATTATCGACCACAACTGGACTGTGGCCATTTTTAATAAGCTCAATAAGTGTATGGGTGCCGATGTATCCGGCGCCACCTGTAACGAGGATATTCATATTTTTTATTATACCGCACTAAAGTGGAGTACATATAAGACTACCTATATAAACGTTGTAATTTTAGTTTTTATACAAATTTCCTAGATTTTATATAATGATTGCGCTTTAATGAGAAGTATTGGGCTCCTACGTCTAGTCCCAGAAAGGAAATTTGTTTCATGTGCGGAATTGTTGGTTACATTGGTCAAAAAGAGGCGCAGCCTATCCTACTTAGTGGATTAAAGCGACTTGAATATCGCGGCTACGACAGCGCGGGTATTGTGACAATTGACGAGAAATCAAAGGCGACATTACTTCGCGCAAAGGGGAAGGTTGCTGAGCTTGAGGGTAAGGCACTTACCCATACGACAAAAGATTCTGTCGGTATTGGACATACCCGATGGGCGACACACGGGGAACCAAGCAAGCGCAATGCGCACCCTCACCACGTTGGTGATATCTATCTTGTGCATAACGGTATCATTGAAAACTACCAAGACCTTAAGCATATGCTTACCAAGCATGATTACATCTTTAAGAGTGACACCGACAGTGAAGTCTTAACCGCACTTATCGATTTCCTCTACAAAGACGCAGATAGTCTTCTCGAAGCGGTAAGCGGCGCTTTGAAGATGGTGGTTGGTGCTTACGGCATCGCACTCTTTAGTGTGCAGAACCCAGATGAAATTATTATTGCGCGTAAGGGTAGTCCATTGATTGTCGGCGTGGCCGAGGGTGAAGTATTTATCGCTAGTGACGCGTCGGCGCTTGTGGGTCACACTGACCAAGTAATTTACCTCCACGATGGTGAGATTGGCGTCTGTACGCGTGAGGGGATTCAGCTTTACGACATTGAAACCCAGGCGGTTGAGGCTGAGGTTGAAAAGCTTGAACTTGACCTTCAGGCGATTCAAAAAGAGGGCTTCGATCACTTCCTTCTTAAAGAAATTTACGAACAGCCGAAGAGCCTTCGCTCAACCCTAAGCGGGCGCATTAATCTTAAAACAAATAGCGTGAAGCTCGGTGGCCTTAATATGACTGACGACGAGCTTCGTGAGGTGCGTAATATCATGGTGATTGGCTGTGGCACGGCATTTTATGCAGGTATGATGGCAGGCTACTTTATTGAGCAGTTTACCGATGATGTGGCGGTTCGCTCAGAAATTGCCAGCGAGCTTCGCTACCGTTCATTCCACGTGCCGGATAATACAGTTGCATTGATTGTGTCGCAATCAGGTGAGACGGCCGACACACTTGCGTGTCTTCAAGAGCTCAAGCGCCGTGGTGTGAAGTGTCTTGGCGTGGTGAACGCGGTAGGAAGTACGATTGCTCGTGAAGTTGATGGCGGTGTGTATGTACACGTTGGTGCGGAGATTAGCGTTGCGAGCACCAAGGCATTCACGTCACAGGTTGCAGCAATTACTATGTTTGGGCTGATGGTGGCGCAGGCAAAGGGCGCAAGCTCAAAAGAACTTAACACCTACATTAAGGAGCTCGACCTTCTTCCTGGTGAGATTGAATCGGTACTTGAAAACTCGACTGGTGAAATCAAAAAGCTCGCCAAGAAGTATGCGAAGTATGAGCACGCACTGTATGTTGGTCGTGACACCCAGTACCCAATCGCGCTTGAGGGTGCCTTGAAACTGAAAGAAGTGAGCTACATTCAAGCAGAGGGCTATGCGGCGGGTGAGTTGAAGCACGGTCCAATTGCGCTGATTGACGATCGCTTCTTTGAGGTCTGTTACTTGCAGGACAACTGGCTTTACGAAAAGTCACAGAGTAACCTGATTGAAATGAACGCACGCGGCGCGCACGCAATCGTAATTACTGACACTGATAAGCGTGTTGCGGCCGAAGCGGTGGTACGGGTGAAGACGAAGTTGGAGCTTTTGACACCGTTAGTCTTCAACGTAGCCTCGCAGCTTCTTGCGTACTACATCGCAATTGCACGCGGAAATGACGTCGACCAACCGCGCAACCTCGCTAAGAGTGTGACGGTTGAATAGAAAGCTCGTCTAAATAAACAAAACCGGGGCGCTATGGCCCCAGTTTTGTTTATTCTGCGAACCGTGCGAGGGTTTTGCCGTACTCTGATTTCATGAGCGGCTCGGCAAGCTTTGCAAGCTGGGTCTTATCTATAAACCCGGCTTCAAAAGCCGCAAGTTCAGGGCTGCCAATAAGGCGGCCAGTCTCTTTTTGTACCGCACGCACATAACTACTCGCGTCGCTCAGTGCGTCTGGATTCCCTGTATCGAACCAGTGAGTATCTAGTCCGAGTGGCACTCCATCAAGGCGACCATCTTCAAGATATGCATCATTTACGCCAGTAATTTCGTACTCACCGCGTTCACTGATTTCAAGTTGCTTTGCAAGTGTAATCGCCTCGTTGGTGTAGAAGTAGACGCCCATAATCGCGTAGTTCGACTTTGGCTGTGCAGGTTTTTCTTCGACAGAGAGGACCTTGTTATTGGTATCAAACTCGACAACCCCAAAGCTCTCGGGGTTTTGCACCGAATAGGCGAAGATTGTTGCGCCACTTGGATTGGTTGCTGCTTTTAGTGCTTGGCCAAATTGCTCGCTATGAATGACATTGTCGCCATAAATAAGAGCAATAGAATCATCGCCAATGAATTCCTCGCCAATAATCAGTGCGTCTGCAGTTCCTTTTGGTTCGTGCTGAATCGTGTAGGCGAGATTGATGCCAAGGTCGCTGCCGTCACCGAGGCTCTTTTGGAATTGATCAATACTGTCGGGCGCACAAATAATAAGAATATCTTTAATTCCCGCAGAGATAAGATTTGCAAGAGGGTAGTAGATGGTCGGCTTGTCGTAGACCGGCACGAGCGGCTTTGACACCCCAGTGCCATGCTCGCCAAGCCCTAACGTAATTGGCCCGAGTCGAGTACCTTTTCCTGCTGCTAAGATGATGCCTTTCATGCCATTTTCCTCTCTGTAGATTGCTACCTATAAGTATACAGGACGTAAAACTTGTATAATGAGTCGTATGAAAATTGTAATCGAATCCGGGTTCTTTAACCCACTACACGGCGGCCACCTTGATATGATCGAAGCTGGTGCGAAATTGGGTGACAAACTAATTGTGATCGTGAATAACGATGCACAGCAAGTAATGAAGAAGGGTAAAGTAATCCTTACGGCTGAAAACAGAGCGCGCCTCATTGGTGCACTTCGAGATGTCGACGAAGTTCTTATTTCTGTAGATGAAGACCCAACGGTCATTAAATCGCTCGAAGTGATTGCACAAAAATATCCGGACGATGAACTTGTGTTTGCGAACGGCGGCGACCGAGATTCCGAGAAAGCAATCCCAGAGGGCGACGTCTGCCGACAATACAACATTGAAATGGTGTTCGGCGTAGGCGGTACCGAGAAGGCTGATTCATCAACCCGTATTAACCAAGCGATGGGACACGATCGTTAATGAAGAAACTCCTTGCTTTCGACCTCGACGACACACTCGCAATTACTAAATCACCAATTTCCGACCATATGTCAGAGACTCTCGGCAAGATTCTTGAGGAATTTGATGTCTGTGTGATCTCTGGTGGTGCATTCGAACAAATCAGGCAGCAGGTAGTAGATAGGCTCCATGTTGAGCCGCGCAAGCTTTCGCGACTGCACATTATGCCAACCTGCGGCACGCAGTATTACCGCTTTGACGAGCTTGATGAAGAATGGAGACAGCAGTACGCGGCAAACCTTACGGATGAGCAAAAGGAGCGCACCTATAGAGTACTTGAGGCTTCGGCGCGCGAATTAGGCCTGTGGCCAGAAAGCCCCGCCGGTGACGTTATTGAAGATCGTGGTCCGCAAATTACTTTTTCTGCGCTTGGCCAAAAGGCGTTGCCAGAAGATAAGTACGCATGGGATCCGGATGGCGCGAAGAAGCTTGCGATTCGCGACCTTGCGGCACCAGATTTGCCCGACTTAGAGGTGCGTGTGGGCGGAACGACATCGGTTGATGTCACCCAAGTGGGCGTTGATAAGGCCTTTGGTATGCAAAAGCTTATTGACGAGCTCGATATCTCAAAAGAGGACATTTTGTTCTTTGGCGACAAGCTTTACGAGGGCGGAAACGACTACCCAGTGAAAGAAATGGGCATTGATTGCCTTGATGTTTCAAAGTGGGAAGACACGGTGAATCGCCTCGAGACTATTCTTGCGGTCATTAAATAATACAACTGCTTCACAAATGAAACGCCCCTGACCAAGGGGCGTTCCTTGTGGTAACAAGTGCCTCCTCAAAGTCAGGGGTGGGATTGGGTGGTGCTGCTGGTCAGGCAGCGATGCGGGCGTCTTCGGCGAGCGGGACGAAGCGAGCCGTGGAGCCCCGGAGCGTCGGCTGGTTGAAGCTGATGACGCCGTCGTCGGATTGCTCGTAGTCCGCGCGCAGGATCGACCAGGTCGCGAGACCGTTCGACTTCTGCCACTTGACCTTCTCGAGGTCGTCGAGGCTGCCGGAACCGAACCGCTCGATGGTGTACTTGACGGTGAAGACGTCTTCAGCCGAGGGGTACAGCTCCAGGATGGTGCCCTGGTAGAGGTTCTGTCCGTTGCCGGACGCTCCGTTGGCCAGCGTGATCTGCAGGGAGATCTGACCGTTCTTGAGCTCTTCGGCGAGCTCTTCGATGCGTTGCATGTCGTTCTCCTGTTCGAGGGGATGGGCAACTGCATACAAGCGTACTCCTATGCTTATGGTTTGTATAGACTGGAATCGATAGGCGCAGGGGAGTATAGTAATTCCCCATGGAGTCACAAATGATCATAGAACAAGAACACCTACAACCAGTAACCGTAATCGAAGTCGCCCCAATGGGGTACGGCAACCCAGATTCATCTATTAGCCGCAAGAAGCAGCTTGAAAGTGGTGAATTGGAGGCGGAAGTCGATACTAGGGCGCAGGAATTTATTATTTCTGGTGAGGGTATCGTCGAGGTACAAGAGCGCGATGACGGCTGTATTGATGGGCGTGAAACGCTCGAACTTTACGTGACAGGGGACGGGGACTTTTACACGAAGCCTGCCGATAACAGCAACCACGAACGCGCGAAAGTAGCGGGCGGTGGCTACATTACTACTCAGGCCATGCGCCTTGGGGTTGGCCGACGTGGCGATTCAATTGATGACGACCTCGCACTTGTGGGTTCTGACCTTGCTGAAAAGGAAATTTACTGTGGTGCTCACTCTGGTGCACACCAACACGGTGAAGGAACTGACTGTGGAGCGAACGATAAGTTTGCGCTCATTTTGGAAAACGGACTTAAGTTCAGTGACCAAATTACCGCCTCAACCGAAGCACTCGTAAAAGCGGCGGGTCTTGAGTTCCACCCAGAAGTGCTTGAACGCGTGCTCGCAAACTGGCAAGCGACACTCGACGACGAAGGGTACTTCGCGGGGAGCACTGGTGCAAGTCGTCTTAAGACTATTCTTGCAACGCAGGCTGCGGCAACCGAAGCAGCAGGGGAAGAGAAGCCACTCGCAGTGACCAAGCACCTCGACGGTGACCACAATGAAGATTACATTATTGTGAACTATGTTGAGGGAACGACCTTTAGCCAAGGTGCGTTTGCGGACACACTTCGTGAATCATTCCCAGACAAGGACGACAAGAACCTTGCTCAGGCCTTTGTGGTGGATGCGTGGCGTGTTGTCGAACTTGCGAAAGCTGCGGTAGGGGAAGAGGAGTTTGAAGCTGCAATTTACGCCGGTGTTGCGTACCAAGTTGCGACCGCAGCAACGCTGACCGACGGCACGCTCAAGATGTTTGCCTACACACAAGCTTAATAATATCCCTCTAAAAAAAGAGACGCCCCACCACGAGGTGTCTCTTTTTGAAACAACCTCCTCGTGGTTAGGGGCGGAAACGATTGTGCATGCGGCGCGCGACGAGATCGAGCTGGCGGGCCCGTTCGAGGCGTTCGTGTACGAGTGACACGTTGACGATTGGCCAGAGCCCGAGCTGCACAAGAAGTGCGGCAAGAGGGAGGGGGACCTGTTGGGGGTTCCACCACACAAGGCTACTCATCACCACGGTCGCCATCAGGACGAGCGTCCCTTGGTGAAAGAGTATCTTCCACTCAAGGTGACGCGGCACGCCGCCCCAGCGATCGATGACTCGAAATGCGAGGACAGAATACACAACAATTGTTGCTACAACGACCCAGTAGAGGACGTTGAGTATGATGGGCAGTGCCACCACAAGCACTTCCATGAATTGCTTCATGAGGTCCTCTCGGTGTGTAGGGGGTACCACGGATGTGGTTTATACTATTATATACTTATTTAATAAAAAAGCAAATAATGCAAATCACACGCGAGGGGAGTGGTCTACAACGATTTTGCGCATCTTGGTTGCAAAGAAGCCTTTATCGAATCGCTTTGCCTTACGATGCAAAGTCGCAGGCAAGAATTCCAAAGTCTCAAATTGCTTCATTGCCTCTACCAGGCTCTCCACGGTCTGTTCTTCAAAGAATACACCCGTTTCCCTATCTTGGACGATATCGAGCGCACCACCTTTCTTATACGCAATCACGGGTGTACCTGCAGCCAACGCTTCAACAGCTGAAATACCAAAATCTTCTTCGTTAGGAAAAAGGAAGGCTTTTGAACTTTGGGCAAGCTTTACGAGGGCTTCGTCGCTCACGCGTCCCACGAATTTTACAGTCGGTCCTGCAAGGCTTTTAAGACGCTCTGTGTCTGGTCCGGAACCTGCGATGGTAAGTGGAGCCTTTAACCTATTTGCAGCTTCAATAGCCAGGTCGAAACGCTTATAGGGGACATGCCTCCCCCATACTACATAGCCACTTCGCTCCCCTTTTGGCGGCGGTGTAAATCGAGCCACATCAACCGGGGGATAAATAACAGTGCTTGGTTTACCATAATATTCTTTAATCCGTTCCTGGGTGACAGTAGAGTTGGCAATGAAGACGTCGATATCATCAACTGATTCAAGATCGCGTTTGCGCATTTTTTTCACAAAGAAAGGAATGACCGGGCGAATAAGTGGTGTGAGCGCACCAAACTTAAATTCGTTTTTAAACTCTTCGTAGTGACTCCAATAGTAACGAGGCGGGGTGTGAATGTAGGCAATGTGCACCTGACCTTTACGGGTTTTGCGAACAGCTTTCGCCTCGGCACTTGAGCTGCTAATAATGATGTCGAATTCCGATAGGTCGAGCTCGCGAAAAGCCTGCGCACGCATAACCGGCCAAAGAATGTGCTTGTAGCGAAGCTTTGCGGGTAGGGCGGTTTGAAGTTTCGTGGTGCGCACATCGATATCTTTAAAGGCCTGCATTTTTTCGGCGTCGTATACAGAAGTATAAATAGGAGCGTGAGGGAAGAGTTTATGGATCTCAAGTACGAGTGGCTCGGCACCACCCATGTTAGTGAGCCAGTCGTGCACAATCGCTACTTTTGGAGCTTTCGCCATCAGCTACTTCGCTCCCCGACCCTTAAGTACAACCCAGACAGTCTTAAAGAGAATTTTAATATCGAGCCAGAAGGTCCAGTTTTGGGCATAGAAAAGTTCAAGTTCAATACGGTCTTCAAAGCTCAGTTCGCTGCGACCCGACACTTGCCAGAGTCCGGTCATACCAGACTTCACACTGTGCAGTAGGGCGGTGCGGCCTTTCGCCATCTTCACTTCTTGTGGAAGGATTGGCCGAGGCCCGACAAGGCTAATGTCACCCTTGAGGACGTTGAGGATTTGTGGGAGTTCGTCGATTGATGAGGCGCGCAGGAATCGGCCAAATGTAGTAATGCGTGGGTCGTTTTCGACTTTGCGGTTTTTCTCGTATTCGAGGGCTAAGTCTTCGCGACCCATCTCACGGAACTCTTCGGCGGCGTCTTTGCTTCCATATTTTGCGCCCATACTGCGGAATTTAATGAGGCCAATTGGTTGTGAGAAACGGCTGAGGCGCTTGCTCACGTAGAAGGCTGGTCCTGGGTCGGTGAGCTTGATAATAAGTACAATAATCAGAAAGAACGGAAGAAGAATAATACTGCCGATAAGGCTAAGTACGAAGTCGAAGATACGCTTAACAATTGACCCCCAGCCCACAAGCGGCGTTTGGTAGACGGTAATCATAGGGTAGCCAAGG
>Ga0097679_1003568_pt1 | contig 11234 bp, 8 predicted proteins | sample ThiBiot_500_biof_2_FD_72848 | JGI IMG/M metagenome (GOLD analysis project Ga0097679, IMG submission 72848) | Wastewater bioreactor microbial communities from Cape Town, South Africa - Thiocy_cont_500_biof - 1398105538000 (version 2) (version 2) ...
CGGCCAGCAGGGCCAGCAGGCTGCGGCGGACGGTCATGGGCAGTCTCCAGTTCACTGCCCGCAACGATAGAAAACCCTGGGCCACAGGGCACCAGGGTTTGACTGGAGATCCGCTTCGCCATTCGGAAACCCGCGCTTAGGCCCACTGGAACGCGTGCTAACCCCTTGCCGAAAAGGCGGCCACAAGAAAAAAGGCGCCGAAGCGCCTTTCATTGACCGTGTGGTGCACAGCGCCAAAAACTGGCGCGTCCCAAGTCAGGGACACCGAGCAAGGGCCGCCCTGCCGCGAGGGTGTCGTCCCCCTCCCTTGCGAAGCAAGCAGAGAGGGGGGGAAGGCGCGTCCGCACCTCAGGGGGTGATCAGGGATACAGTCCCCGCATTTCGCGGGCATGCAGGATGCGCTGGCAGGCCACGATGAAGGTGGCGGTGCGCAGCGTCACGCCGTGCTGCTGGGCCACCTGCCAGATGGCCGCGAAGGCGTCCTGCATGATGCGCACGAGGCGGGCGTTGATCTCGTCCTCGCTCCAGAAGAAGCTGGAGAAGTCCTGCACCCATTCGAAGTAGCTCACCGTCACGCCGCCGGCATTGGCCAGCACGTCGGGCAGCACCAGCACGCCCTTTTCGGTCAGGATGTCGTCGGCCTCGGTGGTGGTGGGGCCGTTGGCGCCCTCGATCACCATCTTGGCCTTGATCTTGCCGGCGTTGTCCTTGGTGATCTGGCCTTCCAGTGCGGCGGGGATCAGGATGTCGCAGTCCACGCCCCAGAAATCGGCAGCGTCCATGGCTTCGGCGCCGTCAAAGCCGCCCACGCCGCCCTTGGCGGCCACGTGGGCCAGCAGGGCCGTCACATCCAGACCGTTGGCGTTGCGGATGGTGCCGGTGTGGTCCTGCACGGCCACGACCTTGGCGCCCGCGTCGGCGAACAGCTTGCCGGCCGTGCCGCCCACGTTGCCGAAGCCCTGCACGGCCACGCGCGCGCCTTCGATGGGCATGCCGGTCAGGCGCGCGGCCTCGACCCCCACGGTGAACACGCCGCGGCCCGTGGCCTCCACGCGGCCCAGCGAGCCGCCCAGGTCCACGGGCTTGCCCGTGACCACGCCGGTGGCGGTGGCGCCGGTGTTCATGGAGTAGGTGTCCATCATCCAGGACATGATCTGGCCGTTCGTGTTGACGTCAGGCGCTGGAATGTCCTTGGAGGGGCCGATCAGCAGGCCGATCTCGCTGGTGTAGCGGCGCGTCAGGCGCTCCAGCTCACCGCGCGACAGCGTCTTGGGATCGACACGGATGCCGCCCTTGGCGCCGCCGTAGGGCACGTTGACGGCCGCGTTCTTGACCGACATCCAGGCCGACAGGGCCATGACTTCGGACAGGGTCACGTCCTGGTGGAAACGCACGCCGCCCTTGCCGGGGCCGCGGCTCAGGTTGTGCTGCACGCGGTAGCCTTCGTAGTGGGCGATGGTGCCGTTGTCCAGCTCGATCGGCACATCGACGATCAGGATGCGCTTGGGGCGCTTGAGGGTTTCGACCCAGCGGGCGAGATGGCCCAGGTAGGGGGTGACGCGATCGACCTGCTGCAGGTAATTGCCCCAGGGGCCGAGGTGATCGGCCTGCAGGTAGGAAGGGATGGCGTGGTTGGTAACGCCGGCCGAAGCGGGTTGCTGCATGGTGGTTCCACACAAGAGTTGTCTGAGGGTTTTGAGCTTATTCCCGGGGCTATGCGCTGTCCAACGCCTTATGCGCGAGAGCCTTATGCATTTAATGCATAACCATGGGATCGCCTTGTCCAGCGGACAATCGGGGCCGCTTGCGACCCTCCGATGCACACCAAGAAAGCCGCTCCATGACGAACAACCCCCGCACTCCCACAGCCTTGGCCCATGCGCTGCTCCAGGCGCGCCACAGCGGCGAATTGCTGGATGCCGACGACTGGGCCGACGTGGTGCGCACGCCCGCAGATGCGCAGGCCGTGCAGGCCGCCATGGCGCCCGCCCTGGGCTGGCGCGTGGCTGGCAGCCAGCAGGGACCGGGCCGCGTTCCGGGCTATTGGAAGTCTGGCGCGCCGCGCCGCGATGCCCCGCTGACCCATGCGCCGCTGCCCGAAGAAGGCGTCTGGGCCAGTCCTTCGGTGGCCGGTGGCGCGCCGCTGCACCTGCGCGGCATCGAAGCCGAGATCGCCCTGCGCCTGGGCCGCGAGGTGACGGCCGAGATGGCTGCCGCGCTGCAGCCCGGCGATGGGCTGGAGCTGATCGACGGCATCACCGCCGCCATCGAGGTGGTGGATACGCGCTGGCGCCAGCACCTGAAGGCGCCGCCGCTGCTGCTGGCCGCCGACGGCCTGTGCCATGGCGCCCTGGTGCTGGGGCCGTGGCAGGACGCTTCGCGGCTGCTGCCGCGCGAGTCGCCGCGGGACTGGTCTGCCCAGGTCTGCCGGTTGCGCGTGGGTGCGGCGCCGCTGCAGGCGTTCACCGGAACGCATCCGCTGGGCGATCCGCTGTGGCTGCTGGCCGGCTGGTTGCAGGAGCTGGTGCGCCGCTATGGCAACGTGCCCGCAGGCACGGTGGTGACCACGGGCACGTGGAATGGACTGGCCTTTGCCCAGGCCGGCGACCTGGTGGTGGCCGAGCTGGACGGCATCGCCGAGGCCCGCCTGCAGCTGTGAGGCTTCAGGCAGGCCATCGAGTGATCAGGTGATCTTGTAGTCCTTGAGGGCCGGATCGCCGGGCGGAAAGCGCAGTTCCAGGTTGCGCAGCACCTCGCGCAGCAAGGTGGCGATCATGAGGTTGCGGTGCGTCTTGGAGTCGGCCGGCACGATGGTCCAGGGCGCCCAGGGCGTATGCGTGGCGCCCAGCAGCTGGCCGTAGGCCTGCTGGTAGTCCTTCCACTGCGTGCGCACCTTCATGTCGTTCTCGTCGAACTTCCAGTGCTTGGTCGGGTCGTCCAGGCGCTCCTGCAGGCGCATGCGCTGTTCGTCGGCGCTGATGTGCAGCAGGAACTTGACGACCACGGTGCCCGTCTCGCTGAGCATGCGCTCGAAGTCGTTGATGTGGGCAAAGCGCTGGCGCTGCTGCTCGGGTGTGATCCAGCCGTTGACCACGGGCACCAGCACGTCCTCGTAATGGCTGCGGTTGAAGACCGTGATTTCGCCAGCGGCAGGCACCTGCTGGTGGATGCGCCACAGGTAGTCATGGGCGCGCTCGGCCTCGGTGGGGGCCTTCCAGCCCACGGCGTGCACGCCCAGCGCACTCATGCGGCCGAAGACGCCACGGATGGTGCCGTCCTTGCCCGCCGTGTCCGTGCCCTGCAGCACGACCAGCAGCTTGTAGCGGCGGTCGGCGTACAGCAGGTTCTGCAGCGCATCCAGCTCCTCGGCCAGGGCCTCGACGGCGACCTTGTCCTCGGCCTTGCCGTTGCCATTGGAAAAGGGCTTGGCGCCCGGGTCGAAGTCGGCCAGGGCAATGGGCTTGTCCTTGTCCTTGTCCTTGTCGGACTTGGCGGAGCGCGGCTGCCACTGTTCCCAGAGCTTTTGCACGGCCGCATCGCGGCTGGAGAAAGGGTTGGAGGCGTCCATGGATAGAGCGGTGGGTGAGGTGGAATGTCAGGGCCGGGCGCGAATGGATTGCACCTGCAGTTGCGGCTGCGCCATCGAAGGCGCGGCGCCAGCTGCGGGCCTGGGGCCGGGCTGGCCCCGGACTTCCACGTTCTGCCGCTGCCACTGCGTGATCTGCTCGGCGCTCAGGCCCTGGAGCTGCCAGGTCTCGCCGGAGGTGGTCTGCAGAACGGGCTGCTCATGGGGCGCATTGCCGCGCAGCACCAGACGGCCTTGCAGGGTCAGGGGTTGGCCGGCATCCGGCGCGGCGGGCGCGGCCGATGCCGAAGCGGGCGCCGGTGCGGTTGCAGGAGGTGGAGGTGGCGCGGCGCAGGCCGTGGCCAGCAGCGACAGGCTGCCGGCCAGCAGCAGGGGCAGGGCCCGGGCAACTGCGGTATGGGATGTCTGGGTCATGGCGGTCATTGCACGATGGCGGTGAGGGTGGTGCCGGCGGGAACGCGCAACTGCTCCTGGTACAGGCCCTGGGCGTCCGGCTGGCGTACGAAGGGAAAGTGGCCGCGCGCCGCGAGCTGGGCGGGCACGGTGGCGGGCAGGCGGCGTGCCGCCGCATAGCGCTGGCCGTCGATGCCCACCAGGGTGAAGCCCTGGTCCGTGCGTGCGGGCCAGCCGTAGCCGGCCGGGCCGCTGGAAGGCAACAGGGCGATGTTGGACCCCCATCGCTGCAGCGTGACGGGCAACGAGGGGCCACCGGCCTGTGCAATGGCGTTGCCGAGCACCTGCAGCGAGTCGGGCGAGGAGGTGTTCCTCAGCATTTGCTGGTAGAAGCCCACGCCGTGCTGGCGCAGCAGATAGGCGCCCAGGCTGCCCGTGACGTTGTAGCCGAAGCAGGTGGCATTGACATCCGAGGCCCAGCTGGCCAGGTCGCAGTTGAAGCCAGGCTTGGACATCCAGCCGGTGATGCGGCCGTCACGCATGGGATTGGTGCCGGGCGTGAGTCTTTCGGCCAGGATGTCTTCGGACATCAGGGCCGACATCTCTTCCAGGAAGGTGTCGAACATGTAGTCCGAGCCCTTGAGCGCGCCGCGCTGGTAGAAGTTGATCATGTGGATGAACTCGTGCGACAGCGTGCTGATCTGCGTGGTCAGCCCGTTGGCGCCGCCCAGGTACAGCGTTTCCGTGTCCATGTAGAACGACAGCGATTCGTTGCTGTACTGGAACTGCGAGCTGCCGGCCGTGCGCTTGAAGTTGTTCACGGCCCAGAAGTAGCCCAGCAGGCCGTAGGGCTGGCTGTCGGGCGTGAAGTTCACGAACACGATGTCGATCGGCTGGTCGGCCGCGATCAGCTCGCTGTGGGCCTGGGCTCCCCAGGGCTGGCCCGCCAGCCCCGTGACCAGGGCGTGCACGGAATCCGGCCCGCTGGCGAAGCGCTGTATCACGGTGTCCAGCAGGGCGTCGCTGACCTTGGCGCTGCCGTACTCGCTGTCTTCCAGCCACAGATTGATGGTGCGGGTGCCCGTGGGCGTGGGCGCGGTGGTCTGGCGCCGCAGCGTGGCGCTGCGCGTCTCGACCGTGGGGCTTTCCGTGTTGACGAACCAGCTGCGCTGGCTGCCCACGGGCAGCACGGCCGCCGACACCGCGCGCGAGGGCTGCACGCTCTGCCCTGCAACCGGGGCGGGCAGGCTTGGCTTGAAGTCACGTACGCGCTGGGGGATCTGGTTGACCAGCTGCGCAGCGCTCAGCGACTGTTGCGCCGCAATGCCCTGCGCCGCTGCGGCTGGCGGCGTGAGCGTGATGGGCGGCAGGGCCACGGCGGCATCGCCGGTGTTGGTATAGATCAGCGTCACGGGCCGGGTGCCCAGATTGCGCAGGCCCACGGCAACGGGCTGCTCTGCGGCGGTGGCGTTGGTGTAGCTCCAGACGCCGACGCCCTGGCCGGAATAGGTGGTGGCGTCGGTCGCGCCGCACGAGGCGCCCGTGCAGGCGGGGGTCAACTGTGTCGTGATGGAGTCGCCCGGCGTGGAGCCGCCGCCCCCGCCGCCGCAGCCTGCCAGTCCCGCACCCAGTACCAGTGCAACAAGGGCCTTGCCCCCAAAGTGATCTTGAAACATGGGTTCCTCTCGATGGTCCATGTCCAGCCAGAAGAAGGAGGGCGGCCGGACGCTTGCGCCACTATCCCAGGCCTGCCTGCAGGCGGCAAGCACCGGCCGGTTTCCCGCGTGTAGGCGCAGGGCTTGCCTGCAGGTCGCAAGCCGCAGGCCTCACCTGGGCTCCAGCCGCACCGGCACCTGCAACTGCTCCACGAACCGCCGCGCCGCCAGCCCCAGCGGGCGCTCCTTGGACCACACCCAATCGACGAACAGCTGGGTGCCGTTGCTGATGTTGCACAGCGGGATGCGCAGCAGCGCGCCCGTTTGCAGCAGGGGCTCGGCGACGCTGAAGGGCAGCCACCCCCAGCCCAGGCCGGCCGAGATCAGCGACAGGGCCGCCAGGTGGCTGTCCGTGCGCCACAGCTGGTGCGAGAACACGAAGCGCGGATCGGTATGGGCCAGGTCGCGGCTGGCCAGCAGGATCTGGCGCGCGCCGGCCAGCTGGCCCACGTCCAGGCGTTGCTGCCCGTCCACGCCCAGTTGCCGGGCCAGCGGGTGCCTGGCCGCCATCACGGCGACCATGGTTTCCTGGCCCATCTCCTGGAAATCCTCGCGCCCGTCGATGGCCGGGCGCTCGAAGACCAGGGCCAGATGTGCGCGGCCCGAGTGCAGTTCCTTGAGCGCATCGACCTGGGCGGCCACCAGCACTTCCACCTCCAGACCCGGGAATTCCTCGACCAGCGGCTGCAGCGGCGCGGCCCAGGCCGTGGACAGCAGCTCGGGCGCGATCACCAGGGTCAGCCGCTCCTCCAGTCCCTGGTGCAGGGCCAGCGCCTGGTGGTTGAGCTGCTGCAGCTGGGCGGCCAGCAGCCGGGCCTGGGGTTCGAGTGCGCGTGCCGCCGCCGTGGGCCGGGGCTCGCGGCCGCTGCGGTCGAACAGCTGCAGGTCCAGCTCGGCCTCCAGCTGGGCGATGGCCATGCTCACGGCCGAGGGCACGCGGCCCAGCTGGCGCGCGGCGGCGGAAAACGAGCCGTGGTCCAGCACGGCAATGAACAGCGGCACCTGGTCGGCTGGAAAGGACATGGTGGGGACCTGTCAGATTTATTGAAAGAATCTGACTTTAACGTTCAATTGTCGGCATATAGACTGCGCTCCCTATGACCTTGCAGACACACAAAAAGGGCCTCCAGGGGCCCAAGCGCAAAGTGGTCTTCGTGACCCTGTATGAATTGATCGCCATCCTCGCCTCCAGCCTGCTGTTCATGGCCATCGGCCAGAGCGCCGGGCATTCTGGCGGCATGGCGATTGCCGCCTCCACGCTGGCCATCGTCTGGAACCTGACCTTCAACCACCTGTTCGAGCAGTGGGAGTCGCGCCAGAGCGTCAAGGGCCGCTCGGTGCTGCGCCGCGTGGTGCACGCCCTGGGCTTCGAGGGCGGCCTGGCCATGGTGCTGATCCCGCTGATGGCCTGGTGGTTCGGCGTCACGCTGTGGGAGGCCACGGTGATGGAGGCCGGCCTGCTGGTCTTCTTCCTGGTCTACACCTATGTCTTCAACTGGTGCTTCGACCATGTGTTCGGCCTGCCGGCCTCGGCCTCGGCATCCGCTGCGGTGGCACCCCGCGCTCAGGGCGAGCCGGCCTGCAGCAGCTGACCGGCCACGGCGGCGGCGGCCGTGCGGGTCTCCACGCCGAGTTTCTCGAAGATGTGCTCCAGGTGCTTGTTGACCGTGCGCGGGCTCATGCCCAGGATGTCGGCGATGTCGCGGTTGGTCTTGCCCTTGCTCAGCCATGACAGCACCTCGGTCTCGCGCGGGGTGAGCGCCACCTGCTGCAGCCGGCGCGCGGCGGGCGCCTGCGGCGCCTCGTGGCTGAGCAGCACCATCGACTCCCCCAGGCCGCTGGCGCCCATGTGGCGCGCCAGCAACTGGCGGCCATCGGCCAGGGCCAGCGCCAGATCCTGGTGACCGGCCTGGTCCGGCTGGTGGGCACCGGCCAGCCAGTCCCCGGCCGCCTCCATGGGGAAGGGCTGGTCCGCAAAGGCCTCCTCCAGCCAGCGCGCTGCCTGGGGAGAGCGCCAGGCCACGCGGCCCTGGCCGTCGAGCACCACCACCCCCAGCCCCGCCACGTCCACGGCCTCCTGCGCCTGGCGCGTTGCGCGGGCGTTGCGCACATGGGTGGCCAGGCGCACCAGCACCTCGGGGATGCGCAGCGGCTTGACCACGTAGTCCACGCCGCCGCTGGCAAAGCCGCGGATGATCTGGTCCGTGTCCGACAGGCCGGTCATGAAGACCACGGGCACGTGGGCCCAGGCCGGCGTGTCCTTGAGCCGGCGGCACAGCGTGAAGCCGTCCATGCCGGGCATGACGGCGTCCAGCAGCACGCCATCGGGCACGGTCAGGGCAAAGCGCTGCAGCGCCTCGTCGGCATCGCGCGCGGCGAGCACCACGTAGCCTTCGGCGGCCAGGGCATCGCACAGCATGCGAAGGCTGTCCAGCGCGTCGTCCACCACGAGGATGACGTGGGCGTTGTGAGGGGGGTGGCTGGGGTGTCTGCTGCTGTCGGCGGTCGTCATCTGTGGCCTTTGCGGGTTCTCATTCATCGGTCTCCTCTCTTTCTTCGTCTTCTTCATCCTCTTGCTCGGGCCGCGGCAGCATGCGCGCCAGCGCATCGAAGTCGAAGCGGTTCGCGCAGGCCTGCAGCGCATCGAGCAGCGCGGCATGCGCGGGCGCCTGCTGGCGCGCCTGGCGCAGGCGCTCGCGCAGGGCCGTGGCCTGGCCCGAGCGCGCCAGCCGGGCCAGGTCTTCGCGCAGGTCGGGCGGGAAGGGGGCGGCTGCCGGCGCCTGCGCTGCCTTTGCCTCTGCCTGCTCCGCGCGCGGCGCCGGCAGCAGCAACGGGCGGTTGTCATGCACCCATTCGATCCGCAGCACGCGCTCGAGCACCTGCAGCAGCTCGGACTCGATCACCGGCTTGGCGACAAAGCCCTGGCAATGCGCATCGGCCAGGCGCGGCGGGTCGTTGTCGAACAGGTTGGCCGAGACGAAGACCACGGGAAGCTGCTGCGCATCCCGGCGCGCGCGCAGCAGGGCGGCGGTCTGCCAGCCGTCCAGGTCGTCCATGCTGATGTCCAGCAGCACCAGGTCAGGCAGGCTTTGCTCCACGATCTCCAGGCACTCGCGGCCGCTGGCGGCCTCGCGGATCTCGAAGCCCAGCGGCAGCAGCAGGCCGGCCAGCAGCTGGCGCTGCAGCGGCTGGTCGTCCACCACCAGCAGGGTGCGCCGGGGCGGCAGATAGCCGATGACGGTGTGCAGCGTGGCGGCGGCGCCGGGGGGCACCCAGGACGCGTCGGGCGCCATCTCGGGCAGGTACAGGCGCACGGTGAAGCAGCTGCCCTCGCCGGGCGTGCTGCTCAGGGTGAGCTGCCCGCCCATCAGCTCGGTCAGCAGGTGGGTGATGGTCAGCCCCAGGCCCGTGCCCGCCTCGCTGACGCGCCGCCCCGCGCTGCCGCGCTCGAAGGGCACGAAGATGCGCTCCATGTCCTGCGGTTCGATCCCGATGCCGGTATCGATGACCTCGATGCGCGAGACATGGGGCCGGAAATCCATGCGCAGCCGCACCTCGCCGCGCTGGGTGAAGCGCACGGCGTTGGACAGCAGGTTGATCAGGATCTGGCGCAGCCGCTTGGCGTCGGCACGCACCCAGCGCGGCATGGTGCCCAGCGTCTCGACCGAGAACTGCAGCCCCCTGGCCTGGGCCTGGGGCCGCATCATGGCCTCGATGCCGTCGATCAGCGCGGGCAGGGGCAGGGGGGCGAGGTCCAGGCGCAGGCGGCCGGCCTCGATGCTGGCCAGCTCCAGCGATTCGTCGATCAGCGCGCGCAGGTGCTGGCCGCTGTGCTGCATGGTGGACAGGGTCTCGCGCACCCAGCCATCGACCTGCGGGCTCTTGAGCAGGATCTGCGTATAGCCCAGCAGGCTGTTGAGCGGCGAGCGCAGCTCGTGCGTCATGCCCGCCACATAGCGGGTCTTGGCCTGGCTGGCCTGCTCGGCATGGTCCTTGGCGGCCTGCAGCTCGGCATCGGTGCGCTTGTGGGCGGCGATCTCCTGCAGCAGCAGCTGGTTCTGGCGCTCGGACTCGTCCTGGGCCATGCGCCGGCTGTCCGTGCTCAGCACCACCCACCAAGCGGCCACGGCGCACAGCAGGGCCAGCAGCGCGAAGACCTTGAGGAAGGGGATGCGCAGCGCGCCGCCATCGACGCTGCCTGCCTGCAGGCTTTCCTGCATGTAGACCACGCCCACCATGAAGGCCGTCACCGCGCACAGAGACAGCATCACCACCAGGTACTGGCCCGCGCGGAAGTTCACCTTGGTGGCCCACCGCGGCGGCAGCATGGCCGAGGCCAGCGCGCGCAGCTGCTCGCCCGCGCGCGAGCCGGTCTTGCAGCGGTCATGGCAGCGCGACTCCAGCGAGCAGCACAGCGAGCAGATGGGCGCGCCGTAGGCCGGGCAGCGCGCCATGTCCTCGGACTCGAACTGGTTCTGGCAGACGGCGCAGCGCACCGTCTCGCCGGGCTTCCACAGATTGCCTGCGGGCCGTGCCAGGTAGTAGCGCCCGCCCGTCAGCCAGGCCAGCAGCGGCGACAGCAGCATGGACAGCGCCAGCGCGATGAAGGGCGAGAACGCGGCCGCCGTCTCGCCCAGCAGGCCCGCATAGGCGCAGCAGGCCACGGCGGCGGCCAGCAGCATGGCGACGGGTCCCACGGGATTGAAGTCGTACAGATGGGCGCGGCGGAATTCGATGCCCGGCGGGCTCAGCCCCAGCGGCTTGTTGATGACCAGGTCGGCCACCAGCGCGCCCACCCAGGCGATGGCCACGTTGCTGTAGATGGTCAGCACCTTCTCCAGCGCGCCGAACACGCCCAGCGTCATCAGCAAGGTGGCGATGACCACGTTGAACACCATCCAGACCACGCGCCCCGGATGGCTGCGCGTGATGCGCGCGAAGAAGTTGGACCAGGCAAGCGACCCCGCATAGGCATTGGTCACGTTGATCTTGACCTGCGAGATGACCACGAAGACCACGGTCACCGCCACGGCCAGCCCCGGCAGGCCCAGGGCCTGCAGCACCTGCTGGAAGCCCGCCAGGAACATCTGCGTGGGCTCGGCCGCGCGCGTGGCGTCCACCCCCTGCAGCTGCATGGCCGCGAACGCGAGAAAGGCGCCGCCCGCCATCTTGAGCATGCCCATCACGGCCCAGCCCGGGCCGGCCACCAGCACCGCGCCCCACCAGCGCAGCCGGTTGGCCTGGGTGCGCGGCGGCAGAAAGCGCAGGAAGTCCACCTGCTCGCCGATCTGCACCACCAGCGCGAAGATCACGGCTGCCGCCGCGCCGAACATCAGCGGATCGAACTGGCTGCTGCCCGAGCGCAGGCCGGTGAGGCTGGCGAAGTCGCGGTACAGCTGCGGCTGGGCCAGCGCCATCCACACGAAGGGCAGCACCAGCAGGAACAGCCACAGCGGCTGCGTCCAGGCCTGCAGGCGCGAGATCAGCGTGATGCCGCGCATGGCCAGCGGCAGCACCACCAGGGCCGACAGCGCATAGCA
>Ga0097679_1003585_pt1 | contig 11197 bp, 15 predicted proteins | sample ThiBiot_500_biof_2_FD_72848 | JGI IMG/M metagenome (GOLD analysis project Ga0097679, IMG submission 72848) | Wastewater bioreactor microbial communities from Cape Town, South Africa - Thiocy_cont_500_biof - 1398105538000 (version 2) (version 2) ...
CCGCCGCTTCGAGGGCCCTCTGCGCGCGATCATTGCGGGCATGAGTGCGCCAATCAAGCCATAGAAGCAGGATGACGACCGGGACAGCCGCCATCCAGCCAAATTCGAAAAATGCGATCAAGGCGGCGACAATACCCACGGTGATGATGAAGCAGCCGAGGCCGCCCACACCAACGAAGTCGTATGGCGGCCATTGGTAAGGCAGATCACTGTCGGCGAAGAGTGCGAAACGGCTGAATGCTTCGCGACCCTCTGGTTTCAACGCATGGCGCCATGTTAGCGTATGCTCATATCGGTCGTCGTAAAATCGCCAGATCATGCCCTTCAAAGCGGACAGCGCGGGATCTTCAGATCCGTTTGGCCATTGATCTTCGAATTGGTCATTGCTGATTTCGCCGTCGCGGAAGCGGCGGATGAGGTTGGCAGCTAAGTCGCGTGCAGGGCGGTCAATCGGGGCGGTCATCATCCACCGATATAGCTTTCAAGATTGATCTTGTCGCGCTCATGCTGAGGCAGAAGTCTGGTGATGCGCATGAGCGGTCGGCTTGTTATTTTAAACTATACAGTTTACTTTTATCTTGTCAGGTTGGGGAGGGCCTGCCTGACGGTAAAGAATGGAGGGATAAATGCCGGTCACGTTACTCAACGTGTTCATCGTTCCTGAACATAAGGAAGAAGAGTTCCTGCAACATTGGCGCAGGACCACGGAGACTTTTCGCAAGAAAAAGGGCTTTATCGAAACGCATCTGCATCGCAATACGGGCGTCGGCAACCAGACGTTTCAGTTCATCAATATTGCGAAATGGGAAAGCGCGGAAGCCTGGCGGTCCACGCACGATGACTACAAGCCAACCGAATATACAATTGAAGGGGTGCGCGGGCATCCCGCCATATTCGAGTCCATCGTCAATATTCACTACGATGGCGATGAACCTCAGCCGAAGATGGATTGGTCTTGGTAGCCGATGCTTGCTAGCGCCGCTTCAAGGAGGCACCTGTTGCCTTTTTGATCAGACGAATCTTCTCGCGTGGGGAGAGCCGTTGCCAATGGCCAGCACGAACGACGAGATGGACACGTGAGACCCATTCGAGTTTGACGCCGCGAATAGGCGGAGCGTTGTAGCTTTCCAGGTCGAACGTGCCCTTCTTCTGTCCTTGCAGAATGCGCTTGAGATAGCGCTTGCCGTCGGAGGTACGTACCGCAGCTTCCCAGCCAACGATCTCCGTCGTGCTCGAGGGCTCGCCCCAGCAGATGACCACGTCGCCTGCATCATAGCGGGGGAACATGCTGTCACCCTCGACCTGGAGCGCCACGGCCCCCTCAGGCACTGGTACCAACACGTCAATATCGTAAAGCCCGTCCGGTATCTGCTCATAGTCCGGCATGATCTCGGCGCCCGCGCCGACGAGGCCGGCGACCCGCACGATGGTTTTGGATGGGGGCGTGGGATCTTGGCGTGTTTCCACGTCATCCCATGACAGCTCATCGAGGGAGACACCCAAAAATTCCGCGAGTTTCATCACTTTGGGATATTCGGGGGTGGTTTCCCCTTTCTCCCATTGCGAAACCGCCTGCACCGAAACAGCCAATGCTTCGGCAACATCCTTCTGAACAAGGCCGCGATCCTTGCGTAGGCGTCTCAAATGAGCGGAAAAATGACTCGCGTTCATAGATGCGATTGTAAAGCGTAACTTGAAAAAGAAAAGCAAGTTATTCTTGACTTTTGAATCAAGTTCAGCTTGAATGTGGTTATGGACGGGTAGCTACTCGAATCTTTCTCGATAAGGCCCGACCCGCCAAAGGCGGTCCGCCCGACGACCAAACCTAACAGCAACGACAATAGCGACGCGGAAGCGGCGCACGGACCGGCTTTGCCGGCGAGTGGAGGCAGCATGTTTACCCACGATCTGCGCTATGAGGACGCCTATCACGACCCGGGCCGAGCCCGAGCGGGTGATGGCGATCTTGTGACCATCAGCGGCTGGGGCTGCGGCGAAGATATTCGCCCTAGCGACTACCTTTTGATCGCCGATGATGGTCCGGGTCTGCGCTACAAAGTGGTGCGTATTACCAGCCGTTTTGCTCGCGGCTTGTTCTTTTGGACTGCGGCTTGTGTGCCCGCAGGCGTGTCCGAAGCCAATTCTGTGGGAGCTTCTTTGCGCCGGGCGATGCCATGAGTGCGCCAATCAGCGCCCGTTGGAGGGCCGAGGACGATGCTGTTCTACGTTCACTCTGGGCCGAACATGTGCCGACGGCAGATATCGCGATGCGGCTTGGTTGCAGCCGCAATGCAGTGATCGGTCGGGCTAACCGGCTGTCTCTTCCAGCACGCCGGGCGTCGAGCAGGGTCGGTGCGACGCAGGGATCGCACGAGAATGTTAAGACGCGACCACGCATTCCGATCATCATTGCCAAACCACGTCGTGTGGAAGACGTCCTTCTTACTCCGCCAGAGACAGAAGCAAGAGCGGGAACAACACGCTGGGCCGATATGGCGCCAGGCCAATGCCGCAACATCATTGGCGAAGAGGAGTACGTCTTCGATCGTCTGGTTTGTGGCAATGTTGCGGAGCTTGGCTCTTCCTATTGTCCGGCATGCCGATCGCGCATGTGGTGTACGCCCGACCAGGTTTTGGCGCGTCTTAAGCGGACATATCGAGGCGGAGGTGCCGCATGAACGAGTACTTCGGTCTTCGTCCATCCAAACTTCCATTCAAGCGTCCATCCTTCTCCGTGCAACCAGTGATGCGAGACGGGCGATGGATGATGGTGCGTATCGAGAAGAGGGCCATTCCACGCGAAACAAAGCAGGACGCTGAACCTCTCGTTCCGACTTCCATATCCGCTCGACAATCCATCGGGCCTCTCGCGAAGGACGTGATGCATTTATTGCGCACGAGACCAAGCGCACTTTGGAGCAATAAAAGATGATGGATCAGCAAATATCGCAGTCGGGTATGGGGCCAAGCGGAATCGCGGATAGCCCAATATCGCGGCGCTGGCCTGCGCGACGTATTGCCTGGGCAAGCTTTCTTTGCGGCCAAGGGGTTTCTTATGAGGCGATCGCCGCGGACCCTTGGATTTGCTCGTCAACAGCGTCGGTTCGTCGACAACTGAACCGACTTGGCGTGCGAATACGCGATGTTGCCAATGGGGACATTCGTTTCAACGTTTCTCGGCTGACGCTTGGCACATTTGACGCAGCCGCGGCTCGTCGTGGAGTGACCCACACTGAATTGATACGTCGCACTGTCGAGATCCTTGGCCGTGATGCCGCTTTGCTGGACAATGTGCTCGATGATCAAAACTAAGGAGACGATATGCGTACCTATTCTACGATCGAATTGGACGGCCTCCGTGTTAACAGTCTTGAGCGTCCGTATCTTGCGCATAACGAGCCGATTCCGGAATTGTGGACATCTGATCATCTATCGCGTCGGCTTGTCGAAGCGTTCACCGTTTTACGCCGTTTGCCTCGGGTGAAAGGGCCGCGTGCGCCGGGCAATCATGGACCAGCTTATATGCATGATTGGGCTGACCGCTTGGCTCAGGTGGAAGATCCTGAAATTCTGAAGGAACATCAAGCGGAGCAGAATCGTGACCGCTCTCAACCCTCTGCGCTGGACATTCAGCACATGGATCAGTGCAATGAATTTTTACGTGCCTTTCGCGATCAGGATGAACTTGGCGCATTGGTTCTCGCGCGTTGGGCATTGGCGAGCGCTTTTGGTCAGTCCGTCGCTAAAAAAGCCAAAGAGATGGGAATGGCGAAAAGCTCTTTCTATGCCCGTCGGGAGGGTGGATTGAAGACCTGTGCCGCTATGTTGAACCGGCGCGGCATCAGCGTGTTTTAGGGAGGCGCCTTCGGAGGGGGCTTTGTTTGCTGTTGGGGCCGGAGCTAGATTATGCTGGCTACTCGGCCTCAGCTTAATTGGACCGCCGAACCTATGAAAAGCCCGCCCATATCTGCTGAGGTCGCTGCCGTTTTTCGAAATTATCCGCCGTCGATCAGAACGTGTTTGATCGAAGTCCGGCAGTTGATTTTTTCCGTGGCGGCCTCGACGGAAGAAATTGGTCCCCTTTCTGAAACCTTGAAGTGGGGCGAGCCAGCTTATCTCACTGAGGTATCAAAAAGCGGTAGCACTATCCGCCTTGGTCGTATTTCAGGGCAGCCGAATCTGTGTGCCATCTATTTCAATTGCAAAACCACTTTGTTGGACAGCTTTCGCGCCCAGTTTGCTGATGTGCTAACTTTGTCTGGCGATAGGGCGATTATTTTGGATCCTGATCGGGCTCTGCCGCGCGCGCCACTTCAAATATGTCTCTTGATGGCGTTGACCTACCACCGCGCCAAGCAGCTTGCGATCAAGAAGCGAGCGAGGCAGAGGAACGCCCGTTAGCGCCAGAAGTCACCCGCATCTTCATTAGGTGCCGGTTTGTCGCTTCGGCTTGTAGCGATAACACTGAGAACCGAGGCCAGGAGAGCAATGGCGACGCGAAGCCAATGCAAGTTGAGCCACGTATCGAGCAAGGTTGGAACCTGATCGGGTGTTATAGTGCGGGTCAAAAGCTGGCTATTGACAGGAAGATGCCAGGCAAAGGTCACGATGAAGATGGCGACTAGGCAGGCGTAAATCGCAAGCCATAATCCCCGACGCCATGAATCATTCCAATCGTACCAGAGCGACCCTGCGAGGCCGACAAAACTGACGATGACAAAAAGAGGGATCGTACGTCCGACGAGGGGAGCGTTGGCGGAAAACCATTCGAGAAAGGCTGCTGGCGCCATGCTTTGCCAATAGGCGCCAAAGGAAAAGCCAATATGGGCCATGATGCCCGTGAACATGCATATGCCGCCGACGGCCAAGACATTGAAGACAAGACGCGCGGACACGGGATTCTCCTGCTGCGAATCGCGCTGCTGCCGATGGCCAAAATGAGAGCCAAGAAAGTGCAGGAAGCCGCGTTAACCGTCAATGGGTAGCCTTGTCGGAATGCGAATATATTCGCTCTTGCGAAAGCGGCCCCAATAACGGGGAGGGAGGGCCAGTACGGCCGCGCTACCATCAGCCTGGCGGGCAAGCGGTGCCGCTCGGTTAGCTCAGTTCTGTATGTTCGATAAGGCGCTAAGCGATTGTGCCGCTGGCGGTGTCGAGCCTCTTTCAGGCCGTCATTCGGAGCAATAGGGACCGCAGGACTGAAGTCATGACGTTGACGGTGGACCGGGTTGGAATGCTATACGTGCGTGGGTGAGAGGCGAACTGCGCCGGCGTGAATGAAGCCGGTGACGATTGTCGAACCCACCTTTATTTCGCATCCGGTATCCGGTCAGAAGCCCCGTGCAATTGGTCTGCTGGACCGCTGGTGAACCTTGTCATTAAGCCATCGGTTCAACGCGCTTAATACGGCGCCGTGGTTTGCTTTGATTGCTCATGTGCTCGCATCAGATAGATGCGACTGCTCACTTTCTAGAATGCGGTAGAAGCGGAAGCCCCTGCGCCGTAGGGATATCATATCCCATACTGCAAATTTCATCTGAGCAATGTGCCACGGCGAGCCTTCATCCAAACGTTGACGACGGACTGGGTTGGAATGCTATACGTGCGTGGGTGAGAGGCGAGCTGCGCCTCCTGTCCGGCACGGCTGAAAATCAATCAGAGGTGCCCATGAAAGAGGAATGTGCTTCCTGTCGGTTTTGGCGTCGTTTCCGTGAGAGCGATGCCGATGGTTCGTGCCGACGCCGCAGCCCGCAACCATCTTCGCTCATCGCTGAACATATCGCCGATATGCTGGGGCATATTTCTTCGGCGCAATATGCAGCTGCCGGCACGAATACGGACGAGCTGGACGATTACTACCCAGCTCCCAGTGAGAGCAGCTATCAGGCCCAGTGGCCCAGCGTCCATCAATCGGATTGGTGCGGCGATTTTGAAATCGCGCCGCTCAATGCCGGGTAAAAGCACCGCCACCGCATCTGTCCCGTCTCAAAGCCGTGCGCCACTGGATCTGGAGACCAAAAATCTCAGCCCGCTCGATGTCATGTTACGAGCGATGCGCGAAAAGGCCGCTAGCGGCAACTGGGACGCTGCGGCGTCGCTTGCCAAGGATGTTGCACCCTATGTGCATCCGAAGCTGGCATCGTTACGGCCTTCCGAAATTGATAGCGAGTCAATCAAAACTCTGGATTTGAGCCATGCGACGGAGGAACAGCTCGCGGCACTCGAGCAACTCTTCGGGTCGTTCGTCCAGGGCTCTGAAGATAGCGCTACCCTCTCCGACGATTTTGATGAGCGCGGTGAAAGCGGAGAAGACGCGTAGACTAACTGAAAAGCAGCAGAACTATTGGCAGGCTGAAATCGATGTTTGTCGAGCCGACATTCTGCATTGGTTCGATCGCTGGGTTTGGACCTACGATCCACGATTAATAGGGGATCGCGACGGTGCTTACGTGCCATTGAAACTCTGGCCAAAACAGCGTGAGATCGTTGTTTGGATGCTGGCCCAGATCCAAGCGGGACAAGAAGGTCTTGTGGAGAAGAGCCGCGATGTTGGTGCGACTTATCTCTGCGCCGGGGTCGCTCTGCACCAATGGTTGTTCAAACCAGGCTTTAAGGCAACATTCGGATCTCGCAAGGTTGACTATGTCGATCGACGTGACAATCCAGACAGTATTTTCGCCAAGATACGGCTGATGCTGCGCCGTTTGCCACGCGCGATGCTGCCAGACGGCTTCAACTATGTTCGGCACGATACATTCATGCGTTTGGTCAATCCGGCCAATGGCGCTTTGATTTGTGGCGAGGGTGGGGAAGACATGGGGCGCGGTGGGCGCTCCTCGGTCTATTTTCTCGATGAGGCGGCTTTTGTACCCCATGTCGAAGCGGTCGAGCGAGCACTATCCGGCAATAGCGATTGTGTGATCTGGGTTTCGTCAGTGAATGGCATGGGCAATCTATTTGCCCGCAAACGTCATTCGATTCTGAAGCAACATCAGATTGCACGGCTGCATTGGCGCGATGATCCTCGCAAGTCGGAGAGTTGGGCGCAGGCAAAACAGGCAAGTTTTGCCGATCCAGCTGCATGGGCCAGCGAGTACGACATTGATTACGCGGCCTCATTGGAAGGTGCGTGTATTCCTGCTGCCTGGGTGGAGAGCGCGAAGCAGCTCATGCGGCTGGAGCCGAAATTGATGAGCGCTAAAGCCGTTGTGGGCCTTGATGTCGGGGCGGGTAAAGCGAAGTCGGTGGCAGTGACCCGACATGGACCGCTTGTCGCCCCACCTGTTTCGCGAAGCGAGCCGGATACGACTGATACGGCCTTGTGGGCATTGGATATTGCTCGGCAGGCTGACGCGCGTTGTTTAGCCTTTGATGCACCCGGAGTTGGGGCGGGCGTCACATCGGCCTTGATGAAACAAGATGTTTCGAGCCGGCTTATTATCGCCCCGATCAACACGGGCACTGGCCCTTCGAGTCGGCGTTGGCCGGATGGCCGTTTGTCGAGCGATATGTTCGGTAATCTGAAGGCCGAGATTTGGTGGCTGTGTCGTACGGCGTTGCAGCGCACCCATGAGCATGTGACGTTTCTTCGGAGTGGAAAGGGTAGGGCGCACGCGCCGGCCGATCTACTGGCTCTGCCGAGTGGCGATGCGGAATCAGATGCTCTGTGTCTGCAACTCTCATTGGTGAAATGGGAGCGTAACGACAAGGGGCGCATCGTCATCGAGGGCAAGCCGGCACTGCGCCAAAGGGGCATTGCAAGCCCAGATCATGCCGATGCGCTGATGCTAACTTTTGTGGAGCCGGATTCTTACGGCATGTTGGAGGTGCTTTGATCGATGTTTCTTTTTGATCGTCTCAGCAATCTCGTTACCGGCATTGGCACAAGTAAGGATAAGTCAACCGCGCAGACATTTGCTCTTAAGCTATTAGGACGCGACGAACTTGATGCCATGTATCGCTGCGATTGGCTGTCACGCAAAATCGTCGATGTCGTCGCCTTCGACGCGACGCGGGAATGGCGATTGTGGCAGGCTGCACAAAATGAGATCGACCGGATCGAACGAGAGGAGCAGCGGCTCGGTCTGCGTGAAAAGTGTGTCCGTGCTCTGCAGCTGGCAAGGCTTTATGGTGGCTCAGCTATCTATCTCGGGACACGCGACGGTGATGTCGGTCAGCCACTCAATGTCGAACGCTTGAGTCTGGGTGGGCTCACTTATCTGCATGTGCTGACGCCGTTTCAAACGCGTTGCGGCGAAATTGACCGCGATCCGCTGTCGAGCCATTTCGGCGAACCGCTTTATTATGAGATTTTTGATGGACGTGGTCAGACCATACGTGTTCATCCTTCCCGCGTGGTGCGGTTTGTTGGAGCACCCTTTCCGGATCCCTTGTTCCTAACCCCAACGATTGGTTCCCAAAGCTGGGGGGATCCAGTGTTGCAGATCGTTTATGATGCCGTCGCCAATGCTGCTTCGTCGCAACAGCATGTGGCGGCTCTATTGCCGGAATTGAAGATCGATATCGTTAGCGTGCCCAACCTGCAGAATACCTTGGCGACGGAAGAAGGTACGAATCGGCTGGCGGCGCGTTTTTTCAACGCCAATCTTCTAAAGAGCCTGCACAATGTTCTCTTGCTGCAGGGGGGCGATGAGGCGGTTGCAGAACAGTGGCAGCAACGCCAGATCGATTTCACCCAGTTTCCTGAATTGCTGCGGCAGTTTTTGCAAGTTGCGGCTGGAGCCGCCGATATTCCTGTGACGCGTCTTGTGGGCCAGGCGCCGGCCGGCCTCAACGCGACGGGTGATGGTGACATCCGCAATTACTACGATCGTATCGCAGCTCACCAACGGGTTGACTTGGCGCCGCGTCTTGAACGCATCGACCAATGCCTCGTTCGCTCGGCGCTCGGCTCGCGGCCGGCAGATATCTACTACGAATTCGCGCCGCTCTGGCAACTGAGCGCGGTCGAGAAAGCGGATATCGCATTGAAATTGAGTCAGACCGTAACGGGATTGAAGGAAAGTGGACTCGTTCCATCCGCAATCCTCGCCCAAGGTTTGCGCAATCGGTTGATCGAGGACGGTATTTTCCCAGGGATCGAATCTGCATTTGCCGATGCAGAGACCATTGGAAGCTAGTTCGTAGGATTTTCGCATCATGAATCTGACAGACAGAGTCCCGCTCGGCGACGTGCGGGAAACCGCGGACGGCTACCTGGTCGGCGACGCCAGGATCGCGCGCGCCGGCATTCAGATCTATTCCGGCCATGAAGTGGGACGCCCGGCACTCAAGCAGGTACGCGTTTGGCGTCCGGAAGATGAAGTTTTTTCTGCCGCGGCCATGGCGTCGTTCGCGCATCGTCCAGTCACCGATGATCATCCGATCGAGCCGGTGTCGGCGTCGAATTGGAAACGTCATGCGGTGGGGATGACCGGGGATCAGGTGGCCCGGGAGGGGGGCTTCATTCGCGTGCCGATGATCTTGATGGATCAAGGGGCGATCGCCGCCGTGCGAGGCGGCAAGCGCGAACTCTCTTGCGGATATTCTTGCGATCTACGGTTCGAGGCGGGGGCAACGCCTCAGGGCGAGGTTTACGACGCTATCCAGAGCAATATTCGCGGCAATCATCTCGCCATCGTTGCCGCGGGCAGAGCAGGCGCTATCTGCCGATTTGGCGATGAGGATTTAAGACAAGAGGATGAGATGAAATTGCAGAGGGTGGTTCTCGATGGCGTGGCCGTCGATTTGCCTGAAAGCGCGGCTGTTGCCGTGACGGCGCTTCAAGAAGAACTCATGGAAGTACGAAGCGCGTTGGGCCAGCAAAGGCGAGCCCATGATAAGGCGTTGGCGGCGCGCGATGCCGAACTCGAGAAGCTGCGAACAACCGATTTCGATCCGTCGTGTTTGGATGTTCTTGTAACGGAACGGGCTGAGCTGATCCATCGCGCCAGATCCATTGTTCCCGATCTCGACCTTCGCGGCCTCGATGTCCCCGGCATCCGCCGTGCCGTCGTGGCGCACGTGCTGAGTGACAGTGCGCTTTCCGGTCGTTCCGACGATTACATTGAAGCGCGTTTCGATCTCATCGCCGAGCGAAGTGGTGATCCTGTACGTCCCGTCATTTCCAATGGCATCCAAAGTGATGCCTCCACCATCGGCAAGGCCCATCGCGGCATGGTCGATTTTGTCCGGAGCGCCTGGAAGGCGCCCTCGCAGAAGGGAGCGGCCTGATGCCCGCAGTTCAAACCACCTATTCCGCCACGCATGCCGCCACTTTCGAAGGCATGATCGCCAATTCGGAGCCGACGGTGATTGTCTCGAAGATCGCCGAGGATGCGGAAGGCATTGGCTTCGGCAAGGTCTGCGTTCAGGGCGACCAGGACAATACGGTGACCGACGCGGAGGCGGCAAAAAAATTTGTTGGTATCGCGGTACTGGATCCGACGCAGTCCGGGGACGTTTACGCCCAAAATGCCACCGTCGCGGTGCTGCGGAAGGGTGTCATCTGGGTGCAAGCTTCGGTCGCGGTGGCGGTGAACGATCCGGTTTATTTCGTGCCTGGGACTGGCGTGCTCACGAATGTCGCTTCATCCAACACGCAGATCGCTAATGCGAGCTGGGATTCGTCGACCGCTGGCGCCGGGCTGGCCAAGCTCCGCCTCGCCTGAGGCCTTTCGAAAGGACCGTTCATGACCATGCATATTCTTGATGCGCCGCAAAAGGCGCTGGCCTTTCTTGTGGCGCAAGCGGCCTTGATCGAGCCGACCGTGTATGAAACGCGCTATCAGGATATTCAGTATCCCGCGTTGATCCCCGTCGACATCTCTGCGCCGGAATGGATCAACTCCGTCACTTATTTCTCCATGGACGGTGTTGGCAAGGCGGATTGGTTTTCCGGCAAGGCGCAGGATGTCTCGCATGTGGAGTTGACCCGAGAGAAATTCGAGACCACGGTGGCTATGGCTGCCATCGGTTATCGCTACGATCTTGACGAGTTGGGCAAGGCGCAATTGCTTGGCATGGATCTTTCCGCCGATAAGGCCAATCTCGCCCGCCGCGTCGCGGAAGAGAAGATCGAGCAGGTGGCTTTCGCTGGTGATACCGCCAAGGGCTTCACCGGCCTCGTCAATGCCACGACGCCGACGGCAACCACTGCGCCGGCGGATGGTACGGGTTCGGCGACGACCTTTGCGTC
>Ga0097679_1003643_pt1 | contig 11036 bp, 14 predicted proteins | sample ThiBiot_500_biof_2_FD_72848 | JGI IMG/M metagenome (GOLD analysis project Ga0097679, IMG submission 72848) | Wastewater bioreactor microbial communities from Cape Town, South Africa - Thiocy_cont_500_biof - 1398105538000 (version 2) (version 2) ...
GCAGCATCGCCAGCGCGCTGGCGATGCTGCTCGAACCAGCTCAACCACCATCGAGATCAATTAATCTTGAAACCCCGGACTTCCTCGTTATGAATGGCACGGCGGAAGGGGGCAGGTCACGTGGTCGATAGCCGTTGTCCGGGTCAAAGCCGTAATCGGGAAAGAGATGCCCCTGCTCGGTCTCGATCGCGAGAATCCGACCTTGACGCTCCCATTGGATGGTTCGCGCACTGGCCTTCGCCCGGGTACAGGGCGACAAGGTCGCCACCTCGGCAACGCCAAGCCAATGACCCGAAGACATCACAGCCTGACGCGCATCGGCTTGCATCCGGTCCTGGATCGCAAGCGTCCTTTGAAGCTGGGACGCGGGCGCGGGTGAGTTCACAACAATCGTCACAGGAATCACCGTATGGTTTTTTCGAGTTTGCTCCGCTCATCTGTATCTCCTGTCTGCTGATACTTCGGACGCTTTGGCATCATTCATAGAAATTCTCTAGATTGGCCCTCGGCTCGGGAAAAGTGGCGTTGCATCAAAACCGCGGATAGTTGGGATTGCGCCCGTACTCCTCGTGCAGGTAGGGACGCGGCCGACGAACCGCATCGATGGCTGCGAACACATCAGTCGACACGTCTCTCCACTGCGTGATGCCGCGCCACTTCAGCCAGTTGGGCAACACGAATCGCTCTTCGGCGCCAGCACCGGGTTGTCCCTCAAGCAGATACACCTTGCCATCGGCCGCGAGGCACGCAGCCTCGGGGTAGTTCCATCGCACGATTTCAACGGACACGTTGTCGCAGCAGATCAGGTGGCGGGCGCCGCCTGGCAGTTCGATGACCTGCCAGCGAAAGCACGGGTGCGGGGGAATGTCATCGTGCATAGCTGTCTCCTCCTTGCGGCACGTCAATCACAAGGCCTGGGTTGAATGCGCCGTTCTCAGGCTCCCCGTGCCAGTTCACATAGCCACGGGGATTGCTAACAACCCGGCATCGGTCCACGTAATAGTCGAAGCTCTGGTGCGTATGGCCGTGAATCCAGAGCACGGGAGTGTCGAAGAACGCCGGCAGCATCTCGTTGACGTATCCGCCAGAAGACCACTCCTGCGCATGCCACGGTGCAAGAGAGCGCCGGTGCGGCGCATGGTGGGTGACGAGCACCGTCGAACCGCTGAACGGCTCACCCAGTTTCCCGCGCAGCCAAGCGCGTTGGCGCCTGTGGAGCAGCAGCGTGTCCATCGGAGTCAAACGCCGCGGCCCAAGCGGGCCAAACATCCAACCGGACGCCTTCGGATCGTTGATGCGGATCTCGGCATAGTCTGGGAGGAAGCGAGCGCTCTCGGCCATCGCCCGGTGGCGATCCGACAACAGGCGCATTGGTCGCCCGGGAAAGCCTGGATCGTCGATGCGAAGCGCGAAATCCGTCCACAAGGTGCACCCCAGGAATCGGACACCGTCGATCACGATTTCGTCGCAGTCCAGGAAGCCGACGCCCATGGCCTTGGCTTGGCGGCGCATCTCAGCGAGTTCCTCATGCATCACGGCGCCGAAGTACTCGTGATTGCCCGCAACCAGGACGACCGGCTTTCCGGGAAAGCATTTGCTGGCCCATGCAAACGCATGACGACCCGGTGAATGAATATCGCCGGCGAGGACGACGACGTCGAACTCGACGTTGCCATCGAGTTCGAACGGCTCGAAATCGAGGTGCAGATCTGAAAGAACCAGCAGCTTCATCGGCATATCAGCCGGGTGGGTAGCGAAACGGCGCCGGCGCTGCGTGCGGAACAACGGCGATAACGCCGAAGATGGAAGAACTCCTCCTTTCTCAAGTGGCTAGCCATTTTTCATCCACACGACGCAACGCCCTGCCGTCTCCTCCACTCGAAGCGGATGATTAGCGAGGACGTCTCGAGGCCTACCGCGCCTACGTCCGTTAGCGGAGTCCAACCAAGGGGCTATCCGCCAGCCCGAAGAGGCGGCATATTGATAGAGGAGCACAAGAACCGATCGCACGACTATCGGCGGCGCCCACTGCTCGTCGAAGACGTGTGACGAGCACAACGGCGCCGCTTCGACAGAAAAACTGGAGATGCAGCGTTCAGACAGAAATGAGCTGATCGCAGCCTTCGCTCCCTTCCAGTCCTTGTGACCCTCCTTAAAGGTGTCGGCACGGTGCTCTGCGCATAGCGATGCCCAAGGACCTTGGTCGTTGTTGATTTCGGACGGTGCCCCGCAGACGATGCAGGTAGACCGGAGCTTTGCCTCGACCTCGCGGATGACCTTATTGATCTGAAGAGCAACCGCGTCCTGGTTCTCTTTCAATTCGAACAACGCACCCGTCACGCTTGACGGCAGGTCGTCATTTATGGCAACGCGAGACCTGCCCTGCAGTATGTAGATGAAGCTGGGTGCGCCGTACTTCTCGCTCATTCGGGTCCAATGGAATCCGCGCTTGTCAGCACCGAGCAAGGCATCGATTCGGCGGCATGTGTCTACCAAGGACGGAAGCCAACCGCGAAAAAGCCGATAGGCACGCTGCTTCTCAGCGACCACCAACGGGAACATATATGGATACCGTCCTTGCAGCGCTGCCGAGGTAATGATCTCGGAATCGACGCCCAGTTCGAGCATGAACTGTCTTTCGTGATCCACGAGGGTTCGTTCATCGATCTTGTCCAAGTGCGTCTTGTAGATCGAAGCGATGGTCTTGCCATCGAGTCCACTTCCATAGGTGTGTTGGCGCGCGTGGGCTGTGAGTACGGGGTCCTCGCTCAAGACATACAGTGCTTGGAGGCGGTCGGATGCGGCAATCACTGAGGCCCCGAATCTGGCCGGAGGCTCTGGCGGCACAAGCGGCTTCATGACACCCTCCCGTCGAGCGCGCTGAACGCAGGTGCAGTCGTCCGAACTTCTGGCCTCCCGATGCCGAGCATTGCGGCTTCGTCTTTCCACCCTCGCACCACATCGAGCACTTCAGCCGCAACAGCGGCGGCTGTGGCCGCGGTCAATCCGTAGAACGCTGCGGTCCCAACGACCGTGTCCAAGTTCGGCCGGTTGTCCGAGTGATCGAGGTTCAGGACATGAGTCGCTTTGTCAACGTCCGGATTCACATCGAAGGCAGGGGCGAGCCGCCAGGCATTCCTTTCGCGAAGGAAACCATGGTTTCGCAGATGATCGTCACGGTTTCCCACCGCGACGTTGAAAACAACCCGACGAAACAACTGCGCGAGGTCCTCGCCGATGTGTTGGATACTCTGTGACTTCAGGAACTGTGCGATCTCCAGATAGCTTGCGTTGTCGCCCCGTTTCTTGCCCAGGAGCGTCATGGCAGAAGCGTAGAGCCGACGTGTCCCGCCCGAGCGGTCAAAGCGCTTGATGCAGAACGTGCCAAAGCCGCTACCTAGCGACAGCAATTTGGCCTCCGGTACCTCAATCCCTGCACGCCTCGCAAGGTGGTGCACAAGAAACTCCCAGGCGCCGACGTCGCGTTTGTCACTAAGCATGGAGAGCTTGGCAATCCACAGCGAACCGTTGTCCACATCGAGGAAACTGACCTTCGGCCGTGCGCCCCCCAACGATGCTCCCGGAATGAACAAGGTCGTCAGGGCACGCCGAGATGCCTCGGTCTTGAGGAGTTGATGCAAATCGATCTCCTGCGCGGCGGCCGCGAGGTTGTGCAGTTCGGCGGCGGGCGGAGCTGGCACGGCGCCGGCATCAATGAACTGCGCTGCACCCGCCGGGCGAAGTCGCAGCGCGCCTTGACGAGTCAGGTCCTGCACCCCGCACATGAAGTCCCACGCCCGTAGTTCGCGCGGGCCGCGCCGCTCGTCTCGCGCTTGAAGCCACTCCCACTGCTCCATGAGCGTCAGCCCCCAACGGTCAGGGCAGATGTCTCTGAATACAGCGAAGTTTCCGGGCTCGCTCGGCGCAAAGAAGAGCTGCTCGCTCAGCGGCAGGTCAGGACTGAGGCAAAAGGCATGCGCATCGTCGAGCCAAGAGCCGGTGTAATGGAACCGGATGCGGCCGCGATCATGAGCAAGCATGCCCACCTGTTGCAGTGCCCCCAGGTCGCTGTCGAGCCAGACCTCCAAATCGCTTGCTCCGGAGTCATTGCTTGACCTCATGACGCAGCAGGCCACTCAGGGCACCACACAGCGACCGTCATCCTTTTCCGACTGGCCCGCCTCATGATACGTTCGTACCGAAGCGACTCGCCGGGAACCTGTGGCGACTTGGACCTGGCTCTTGGGCCTACTGCTTGCAAAGTGTCATGCACAGTGTCACGATGCACCGACAGGTTTGCCATGTCATCCAAGAACACATCTGCATCATGTGGGTCCAAGTGGTCCAAACACAGCGGCGCCGAGATCGACGTGGTCGACGTGGCAAAGCTCTGGGCATTCAAGCGTGAATGGCAACGCAAAGACGTCGAACGCGTACGGTCGGGGCAGTGCACTCCTGATCGAATGAGCTGGTTCTCACACGAGCGGGCGCGCAGCGTGAAGCTCGTCGACTCTTCGTATTGACGGCGTGATTGCAGCCAGTCGTTGTCGCGGAGATCTGGTTGCCAATCGCGGCGTATGAGATAAGCCTTGCTCATCGCCCGACCTGCTTCACGCGCCGCCTGAGAATCACCGTCGAGTCGCCACGGTACGGCGCACGTAGAGTTAATGCCCCAGACATTGGGACCAGCCCGCCAGTGCGTCGACAAGGCACTTGATGTAGGGGCGCTCGAGAAGTGAGCGCTGGAGGCATAAGACCGCGTCATCGTATTCCTCGCTCTCTGTCGACCGTGTGTGGCCAGGGCAGAAAAAATCCCTTGTCCACACCGAAGGCAGCAAACGGCGCCGACGCATCCATCAAGCCGTCGCGGACGTAGTCGATGGTCTCGTGGTGGTGCCCGTGGACCAGAAGTCTGGCGCCAAGCGCGATGGCAAGGTCATCGAGGATCAGAAATCCGCGAGGATGGGCAGAAGGCGCTTCATGCGTGACCAGGATGTCCGCGCTCTGCAGGGACAGAGAATCGATTTCGTCCGGGAAGATACTCGAATGGTGCTTGCGCGCGTAGCCGCCCCTCCAGCCATCGTGCGCGGTCGCGCGGCCCCTGCGCGCATGCCTGAGCAGCTCGTCTCTGGATCTGAACGGTGCTTGTGACGGCGGCTGCGCTGGATCCCATATCTTTTGTCGAAAGACACCGCCGAGCCCTGCGACCCGGTAGCCGGCAATGTTTCGGACAATCCCATGCAGGTTACGCTCAGCGAGCTCAGAACCGAATAGACAATCGAAATCGTCATCGGTATCTGTGTCGTGGTTCCCATGGATAAACCACACGTCGGTCTGGTGGAGGATGGACGACAGCTCCAAATGCAATGGTCGCGGTGGTTGAAGGTCGCCTAGAAGAACAATCGCTTCGGGTCGGTACCGTTGCACTGCATCCGTGATCGGCGCGAACGCGCCATGCGGGTCTCCAAAGAACATGATCTTCGGGGCGTGCATTGGATTCGTCGAGCGAGCGCCGAGGCCTAGCCAGCCTTCGGCCCGGGCCAGACTTGGCGATCGAGCGTGATCGATGTGTCGGACCCATGGTGCACAAAACGCGCGCCACCCTCTTCCTCCATCAGGAAGTGCGCGGTGTCGTCGCCCATCGCGCCGCGCGCGGACCAGAGCTTTGAGACCTCTCGCAGCTGCATCCGGTACGGATCGCTTCCCAGCGGCATCAGGTATTGCAAACGCTGAAGCGCGGAAACCCCCACCTCCTTGATCAGGCCTTCCAGGTCCTTCTCGAGCATGAGGAAGGCACGAGCAGGAAACTTGCTCTCACCCACCGATGCGATCCATGTAGGAAGGAAAAAACGCATCGGGAAGCTGAGCATGACCGTCTTCCATCCATCAAGCTGGATTCCAAGAATTTGTGGCGTTACGCCCGTGCGATCGTCAGGTGATGTGAGGAACATGGAACAGATCAGTTGGTTGCGAACAAAAAGCTCCAGTCGGCGAGCCAGCCACTTCCGCCGCACCGGCGAACTCTTTCGCTCTGGAAGCCGCTCGGCGGCTGGCGCAGGCATTCCTGCGAAAGCGCCACAATTGTAGACGAATATGCAGTAGATCAAACTGCGGTAGCTGAATATGCGGTCGACCAATCGGCCTGATCTCGGCATGCTCGCCGCATGGAAATTGGCAGTGGTGGAGACTTCGCAAGACAGCTTTTGTCATGGAATCTCAAAAAGCATCGGGCAAAGCTAGGTCTGTCTCAGGAAGACCTGGGCACTCGCTGCGGGTTTCACCGCACCTACGTCAGTCGTATTGAGCGGCTTGAGACGGGCCCTACCATCGACAATGTGCATCGCCTGGCCGTCGGACTTGGGACGACGATCGGGGAACTGTTCAACGAACGCGAATTCCACAGCGCGGGCGAACCGTCCAGTCACTGATCACCAGTGCGGGCTGGATGTTCGAGTAATGCATCGCCTTCGAGGCTTGGATCTCACTGGGCACAGGCATCAAAAGCCCTCACGTCCAGGGCTATGCGTGTATGACCACGCCGATGTTGCCGAGTACCTGTTGATGTGTGCGTGTGTTGTTTACTGTACCGCTGGACAGACCATCACATTCTGTGTCGCGACGGGGTATCGTCGAGCCCATCCAATCACTGGCGGGGAAGCTTCGCCCCCTGATAGGTTCTGCCCACGCCACACTGACATCTCATCGCCCGTGCCGCTCTGGCGATGCCGGAGGGGAGCGATCGTTGCCCACCCGGCCAATCGCCTGAACGATCAAGGAATCCGCTGACCGGCGCATGACTGCAAACAGGGTTCGCCACGAGCCCACCTCGCTCCAGTTATGACGCGTTCTGTAGCGGCCTATCGCAACCTTTCGCGGTGTTCTAGCCTTTTTCCCTAAAAGACCATGATGCGGGCTTCCCAGCCTACGCTGGCGGCTCGGAACCGCGGGCTGTGCCGGTCGCGTTGTCACCCAACAGGTTCGCGACACGCGACCGCGTGCCGGCCTGGCTTTGGTAGTAGCCCACAGCACAGTTGAGACGTTTGTGTGGCCCGTGAGGGCCATGGTGTCGGCCAACGACACGTTCTGCGTCCCGGCTTCGGTCACGAACCCCGACCGGAGCGAGTGCGCAGAGAAACCACCCTCCAAACCCGCCAACGCCGAGCGCTTCTTGCCCATTTCACGCACCGTGCCCGGCGTCAACTACTTTGAGCGGCGCTCAAGATAATTGTCGTCCGCCAGCACCGCGGCCGGCGTGAGGGGCTCCGCCACATGGCGCTCCTTGCGAATGCGTCGAAACAGCGCCCCTGAGGTGTTGCCGCTGGCGCTCAGCCACGCCTGCATAGCCTGCGCAGCGGGGCCGGCCACCGGCTTGAACATGTCTGTGCGCGCAGTGCCCGCCTGGTTGGTCTTCGAGCGCCGCAGTTCGTAGATGAACGAACCGTCGCTCAGGAGCCTGAGTTTCTCGAATGTGGCGCCGGTGACTTCCGATCGCCTGCGGCCGCCCGAAGCAAAGGCGAACAACAGCAACGCACGGTCCCTCAGGCCTCGCGAGGACGCATCGCATGTCGCGAGCAGCGCCAGCAGCGGCTCTCGCGTGAGTGGCGCTTGCTTGCGCGGCGCGACGTCGCGCGCCGCATACGCACACCGAAAGCTCGCGAGCGCCTCGCGCACGCGCGGGTCTTCGCAGGGATTAGCCGCGTGCCCAGCAAGCGGTGGCAACAATGACCGCGCAACTCGCTGCCGCACAAGCGCGCAGCGTCTCAGCCGAAGAGCAACTCGCAAGGATGCGCGACAAGCTCGAAGGGCTGGCGGCCAACGAAACACGCCTGAGAGAAGTCCACCGCGTCGCTCAAGAACGTAATACAAAAGCCGCTGAGGATGCTGAAAACCGCCACTTCGCCAGTGAGCGTCGCCTGCTCGCGGAGGTCGACCGGGAGCGCCAAGCCGCCCGGACCATGCTCGCTGAACTGGCGAAGGAACAAAAGCTACGGCGCAGGGCAGAGGAAACCGCGGCCTCCCTAAACGCGACCGTCCAGGCAGCGCAACGGGACATCGATAAGGCGACCGGCGCATTGGCCAACCAGTCAGGAGGCTGTGCGCGTGCGCAATGACCTTGATGCGAAACTGATTGACGCACGCACCGACCTCGCCCAAGAGCGCGCTGCGCATCAGCAGACTCGGGACATGCTTTCGCACGCCATCGCCGCAGCGCCTGCCGCCACCCCGAAAACCAAGAGCAGGCGCGTAGCCCGCAGATCTGCAGACGCTGGGTGTTGATCGGAGCAACTCCGCGCCGGCCTTCTGGTTGCCCCACGGCCCAACCCATCCCGTTGCTGCACCGATGCCGCTCGAGCGTTCCCGCGCGAGGCCAATGCCTGAATAAACCATGCCATGTATACGGGTATTGCCGCTTGGCGCCAGCATTTTTCACGCGAAGACACCAGCACCGGAAGGTTGAAGAAGACGCAATCTCGTGTTTCAAAGAATGCATAAATCTTCAGTCTCTCAGTCCATGCACGACTTCCGTCGCTCCCCCTTTGGATCTGCCCAATTGATGTGCAAGCATGGTCCGAAGCTCGGTAAGGAGCCGCACAGTGAATTTCCCGCGCCTGGATTGCGAAGCTGACCAGTTGCCTTCATGGTGCCGGCCTTTTCCAGCAGTACCCCTCTTCTTGGCGAATAGAAGCACACCGACGTGCAAGGAGACGCCATGTCGTCGAGCCTCGCCTGAGAACCATCTCTGCCCATTCTTCTGGCCGGCGGTAAATGCAGAGGCAAGGCAGTCACTACGCAGCGAAAGCCACTACATAGAAAAAACCGGAACTGCAATCACACCCCTGGAGGGGTAGATGGGCGCGGCTATTGATGCGGACAAAGTGTTCACGACCTGGCGGCGGACGCTCCAGACCCGAGAACAGTTTTGCTACCCTGCACTTTGATTTTGCCTCGGCAGAGCGCTTGATCTGAACAGATCTATCGGTCTCAAAAGAGCAATCGCACGACGCAAAAGATCCCTCGCGGCCTCTCGCGTTTCCTCCCGAAGTTCATCTAAGAAAGCAGTCGACATAGGCTCGTCGGTCGAGGCCAGCGAGTTGGTGACCAGCGCCACGCGGACGCCCGAGGCCTGCGCCTCGGCCAGGCTGGCCACCGACGCATCGGACGGCACGAAGTACGGCGACACCATCTTGATTTCCTTGTCCGCCGTCCGGAACCAGCGGATCACGCCTTCAGTGACCGTGCCCTTGATCGAGTTCTCGCGCTCGTTCAGGCCCGCGGTCTTGGTGAGCGGGTCGAACAGCACGCGCGCATCGGCCCACAGCAACGGGCTCAGCTGGCGCTCGGCCAGTTCGAAGGGCAGGTTCATCATCGGCACCACGTCGAGCGGCAACCGGTTGGGCTCGCCCTCGAGGGCATCCGCGATCCGGCCGTCCGCCGGAATGCGCGGCGCCTGGGGCGGCTTCGCGGCCGCGGTGCGGGTCTCGAAGTCCTGCTGCAGCTGCGCCGTCGTCAACGCGCTGTGGGCGATGCGGCCCACGGGGTAGACCACCTCGCTGTTCCAGTAGTGATCGAACTCGTCCGACAGGCCGCGCACCACCGGCCCGGCCGCGAAGACGTCCATGTCGACGAAGTTGCTGCCGGTCGCATTCATCACGTACTCGTCCGCCATGTTGCGGCCGCCCGCGACGGCAGTGACGTTGTCGGCCACGAACAGCTTGTTGTGCATGCGCCGGTTGATGCGGTCGAAGTCGAAGCCGGAGCTGATGAAGCGCGTGGTGTCGCTGCCGCGGCCGGCCGGGAAGGGATTGAACAGGCGCACCTGCACGTTCGGATAGCTGGCCAGCGCGAGCAGCAGGTCGTCTTCGCCGGTCGTGTAGAGGTCGTCGACCAGCAGCCGCACGCGCACGCCGCGCAGGGCGGCATCGCGCAGCTCGCGCATGAGCGCGCGGCCGGTGTTGTCGCCGGCCAGCAGGTAGTACTGCACGTCGATGCTGCGCGTGGCGAGCTTCGCCAGTTCCATGCGGGTGGCAAACGACGTCGGGCCATAGGGCAGCAGGCGGAAACCGGAGCGGCGGTCGTCCTGCGGCAGCACCTTTTGCGTGATCGCGTTCAGCGGCGTGTCCGCGTAGTCGACGATGGCGCTCACGGGCGGCTGCGCAACGGGAGGCGGCAGGCTGGCGCAGCCGCTCGTCATCAACAACGCCGAGGCCATCGCCAGCGTGGCGATCAGCGAGCGCCACCGCGCGGGTGCGCGCATATCGCTCCAGCAGGCAGTTGTCATTTTTTGTAGCTCCCGGATCGATTGGAGAGGCCGTCGCATCGCACGGCGACCCGGCAGCGAGTATTCAGGCTACGGCAAGACCTGGCAAGACCCGGCAGGTGTCGGGGCATGAAGTGGAGAGCCTCGGCCAAAGGCTGCAATACTGGACCCGGGACACGACCGCATGACCTTCACTACCCCGACCCACCTCGACGCCCCCGCGCTCGCACTCATCGACACCTGCGCGCGGGCTTCCCTCGAACTGCTGCAAAGCAACCTCACGCCGCACGGCATCCTGGCCGCCAGCCGCACCGAGGCTGCCGTGGCGCGGCGCTACACCCGCATCTTCGGCCGCGACGCCGCCATCTGCGTCATGGCCATGTGCGGCACCGGGGTGCCCGCGCTGGAGCAAGGCGCCGTGGCCAGCCTCGACGCACTTGCGTCGCAGCAGGCGGCCAACGGGCAGATCCCCAAATACGTCGACCCCGAGGGCCAGGACGCCGACTTCTGGTACCTGGGCTGCATCGACGCCACGCTGTGGTGGCTCATTGCGGTGGACCATGTGCGCAGGCACGGCAAGGTGGGCGCCACGCACTGGCATGCCGAGGTCGAACGCGCGATCCACTGGCTGCTGGCGCAGGAGCACCAGCACTTCAGGCTGCTGCAGCAGAACGAGGCCAGCGACTGGGCCGACATCATGCCGCGCTCGGGCTATGTGCTGTACACCAATGCGCTGTGGTTCGATGTGAAGCGCCGCTTCGCGCTCGATCATGCCGAA
>Ga0097679_1003666_pt1 | contig 10995 bp, 8 predicted proteins | sample ThiBiot_500_biof_2_FD_72848 | JGI IMG/M metagenome (GOLD analysis project Ga0097679, IMG submission 72848) | Wastewater bioreactor microbial communities from Cape Town, South Africa - Thiocy_cont_500_biof - 1398105538000 (version 2) (version 2) ...
ATCAACGTGACGCCGTTCATCGACGTCATGCTGGTGCTGCTCATCATCTTCATGGTCGCGGCGCCGCTGCTGACGGTCGGCGTGCCGCTCGATTTGCCGCAGACGCGCGCCGCCCCGCTCAATATCGACAGGCAGCCGGTGACGGTGTCGATCAACGAGCGCGGCGAAGTGTTCATCGGCGAGACCAGGCTGACCGACGAGACGCTGGTTCCGCAACTGCAGGTCGCGGCGAAGCAGGGCTTCGAGGAGCGCATTTATGTGCGCGCCGCCAAGAAAGTCGATTACGGCCGCGTGGCCCAGATCATGGCGACCATCACACAGGCGGGCTACAAAAAGGTCGCACTCGTCACCGAGCCTGATCCCAAGAGTTGAGGCTGACAGGCTCCGTGCGTTTCAACCGCTCCGAACCGGGGATGATTTTTTCAAGCGTCGCGCATGCGGCGCTTTTCGTCGTTCTTTTCGTCGGCTTTTCGAGCGCTAAGCAGTTCGCCGACCACGAGGAGGCCATCCCCGTCGATTTCGTGAGCGAGTCGGATCTGCGCCAGATGACGCGCGGCGAGCGCGACGCCAAGACCGTCGTCGCCAACGCGCAGCGGAAGGTCGATCGCGCGGCCGAGAACGCCGAGCGTAAGCAGGACGCGCCGCTCGCGCAGCGCGACGTCGAGGCGCCGGCCGGGCCGCCGCCCTCGAATGAAAAGGCGGAAGCCGAAGCGGCGGACAAGAAAGCCGCCGAAGAGAAGGCGCGCGCGGACGCCGAGGCGCGCGCCAAGGTGGAAGCCGAAGTGAAAGCCAAAGCCGCGGCCGAATCTGCGGCCCGCGCGGCGGAGCAGGCCGAACGGGCGCGCCAGGCCGCCGCCGCGGCGGCCGAGCAGGCGCGCCAGGACAAGGCGCGACAGGAAGCGGCGCAGAAGGCCGCCGAAGAGCAGGAGCGCAAGGAGGCCGAAGAGCTTCGGCAGCGCCGGGCGGAGGAAGCCAAAAAAGCGGCTGCGGAAAAGGCGCGGCGCGAAGCGGAGGCTCAGGCCCTGCACGAGAAGATCGCGCGCGAAAAGCAGGAAGCGGAGGAGCGCAAGGCGGCGGAAGCGGAAAAGGCGCGCAAGGCCGCAGAAGCGAAGCGCATGGCCGACGAGCGCGCGAAGAAAGCCGCCGAGGAGAAGGCGAAGCGCGAGGCCGAGGCGAAGGCCGCCGCCGCGCGCCGGCAGGCGGAGCAGAAGCCGTTCAACCCGACCGACATCGCGACGCTGCTCGCGAACAAGCAGCCGGCGCAATCCACCGGCTCGACGGGCGCGCAGCCGCAGCGGCAGGCGTCTCTCGGCTCGCCGACATCCTCCGCGCCGAAGCTCAGCCCGTCTGACCGGGAATCGCTGATCGGCTATCTGCAAGCCAAGATGCGCGACTGCGTCAGCGTGCCGCCCGGCTCCAACCGCAACGCGAGGCCCGAGATTCGCGTGCTGCTGACGCGCGACGGCGCGCTCGCCGCGCCGCCGGCGCTCGTTGGAGGCGACCGCGCCGTCGGCGAAGCGGCCGTGCGCGGCATCCGCGCCTGCGCGCCCTATAAAATTCCCGACCGCTTCATGGCCCAGTACGAGGAATGGCGGTCGATGATCATCACGATCGACGCGTCCGATCTTTGAACGATGCGCACCGCAAATCCGTCATCAACCTCTGCAATGTCCGGCGCCATGTTCTCACAACAGCCCATTCTTCACCGGCGGCGCCTGATCCGCCTTCTGGCCGCGGGCGCGGTCGCGCCGATTTCAGTCGCCGCGCTCGGACCCGCCCATGCGGAGCTGCGCTTCGATCTTCGCCCCGGCTCGTTCAAGCCGATGCCGATCGCCATCGCCGACATGATCGGACAGGGCGACGAGGGCCAGCGCGTTTCCGCCGTGATCACCAACAACCTGAAGCGCAGCGGCTATTTCGCGCCGATCGACCGCGAGAGCTTCGTCGAGAAGGTCTCCAATCCCGACAACGCGCCGGACTTCGCAAGCTGGCGCGCGCTCGGCGCCGTCGCGCTGGTCACGGGCCGCGTCTCGCGCGATCCGTCGGGACGCATGCGCGTCGAGTTCCGGCTGTGGGACGTGGCCGCCGGCCAGCAGGCGGCGGGCCAGCAATTCTTCACCGATCCCAACAACTGGCGCCGCGTCGCGCATCTGGTGTCGGACGCGGTGTGGGAACGGATCATCGGCGAGAAGGGGCATTTCGACACCCGCGTGGTGTTCGTCGATGAAAGCGGATCGAAGGAGAAGCGCCGCAAGCGTCTCGCGCTCATGGATCAGGACGGCGGCAATGTCCGCTTTCTCACCAGCGGCGCCGATCTCGTGGTCACGCCGCGCTTTTCGCCGCGCACGCAGGACATCGCCTACATGGCGTTCGGCTCGAATGGCGAAGCGCGCGTCTACGTCCATAATCTCGAAGGCAACCAGCGCGAGGCGGTCGGCAATTTTCCCGGCATGACGTTTTCGCCGCGCTTCTCTCCCGACGGGCAGAGTCTCGTGATGAGCCTGCAGCAGGGGGGAAACTCCAACATCTTCATGATGGATCTGCGCTCGCGCGCGACGACGCGCCTGACCGACACCGGCGCGCTGGACACATCGCCGAGCTTCTCGCCCGACGGCGCGCAGATCGTGTTCGAGAGCGATCGCGGCGGCGCGCAGCAGATCTATATCATGCCGGCGCGCGGCGGCGCGGCGAACCGCGTTTCTTTCGGCGAAGGCTCCTATGCGACGCCGGTCTGGTCGCCGCGCGGCGACCTGATCGCTTTCACGCGGCGGCGCGCGGCCTCCTTCGCGATCGGCGTGATGCGGCCCGACGGATCGGGCGAGCGCATCCTCACAGAAGGCTATCACAATGAGGGGCCGACCTGGTCGCCGAACGGCCGGTTCCTGATGTTCTTCCGCGATCCCGGCGGCCAGTCGGGTCCGAAAATCTACATGGTCGACATCACGGGCCGCGTGGAAGCGCCGGTGCCGACGCCGAATTTCGCGTCCGATCCGTCATGGGGGCCGCTGCTGAGCTGAGCTGCGACCGCGCCGTTCGTCGATCTCCCTGTTCAGGGGGAGAAGGCGGCGCGCGGCGCCGGATGAGGGGCCGTCATGCGGCTTCTTTCGGGATGGGACCGATATAGCGCGACTTCGGCCGGATCAGCCGTCCATTCAGAACCTGCTCGCGCGCATGGGCGATCCAGCCGCCGACGCGCCCCATCGCGAAGACGCAGGTGAAGGCGTCGCGCGGCATGTTCAGGGCTTCGAGCAGAAGCGCCGTATAGAATTCGACGTTCGTATCGAGCGGCCGATCAGGTTTTTTCCGCTTCAGCAGCGTCAGCGCCGCGCGCTCCACGGCTTCCGCCAGAGCGACGCGGGAGAGATCGACGCCGCCGCTGCGCGCCAGTCTGGCGAGCGCCGCCTTCAACGCGTCGGCGCGCGGATCGCGCACGCGATAGACGCGGTGACCAAAGCCCATGAGACGTTCCCCCTGCGCCACAGCGCTTTCCAGCCATTCCTCCGCGCGGTCCGGCGCGCCGATGCTGTCCAGCGCGTCGAGCACGGGCCCGGGCGCGCCGCCATGCAGCGGCCCTTTCAACGCGCTGATCGCGGCGAGAACGGCGGAGGTCAGCCCGGCGCGGGTGGAGGCGACCACGCGCGCTGCGAAGGTCGAGGCGTTGAGGCCATGATCCGACACGGTGACCAGATAGGCGTCGAGCGCCGCGACGCGTTCTGGTCCCGGCGTCGCGCCCTCGATCATGCGCAGGATGTCGGCGGCGTGCGTGGCGGATTCGTCCGGCGCGAGCGGCGCGAGGCCGCGGCGCAATCGCAGAACGGCCGCCGTGAACACGGCCGGCGCGGCGATCAGCTTCAGCGCCGTTTCACAATCTTCGCCGTCGGGGATGCGCGCCATCATCGCGCGCACGGCTTCGATCGGCGGCAGAGCCGCGTCGTCGGTCCGGATCAGCGCTGCGACGTCGCGCCGCGTGGCGCCGAGCGCCGCCGGCAGGCGCTTCTCATCAGGAAGGTCGGGGAAAAAACCCGCGAGCAGAATCGACAGCATGTCTTCATAGCGCGCGACGCCGGCGAGATCATCGAGCGAATAGCCGCGAAGAATCAGACGTCCGGCGCTTCCGTCGACATCCGACAGCACCGTCTCGGCGGCGACCACATCATCCATTCCGTTGTTTGGCATAGCGGCCTCCAGTCTTGCTGTTCAGATGCGGCCTGCTAGAATTGACGTCAATCTTGATCGAATTAATCAATGTGAGGCGCGATGGCGTGGATGACCGCCGGCGAAGCGCTCGCGGCGCTTGGAACGCGGCCGCAGACGCTCTACGCCAATGTGAGCCGCGGCCGCATCGAGGCGAAGCCGGATCCCGCCGATCCGCGCCGCAGCCTCTACAGCGCGGCCGACGTGAAGCGGCTGGCCGCCCGCCGCCGGCGGCTCAAATCGGAAACACTGGCGGCGGATGCGATCCGCTGGGGCGATCCCGTCCTGTCGTCGGCGCTGTCGACGGTGCAGCGCGGCCGATTGTTCTATCGCGGCCGCGACGCGGCCGCGCTCGCGTCGCACGCCACGCTTGAAGACGTCGCCGCGCTGCTGTGGCGGGCGCCGACGGTCGGTTTTTCACGCGAGCCGCTGAAGCGCGGAGCGCCTGACGCAGAAACGCCGATCACGCGCGCGTTCCTCGCATTGTCGGCGCTCGCCGGCGCCGCGCTGCCGACGCTGGGCCGCTCGGAATCCGCGCTCCATGCCGAAGCGTGCGCGGTCGTTTCCGCGATGGCGGACGCAATGCTGCGCGACGATGCGCGAGCGCGCAGGCGGTCTCTTCACGAGCGCATCGCGGCGGCGTGGGCGAAGCCGAAGGCCGCCGATCCGATCCGGCGCGCGCTCGTTCTTCTCGCCGATCATGACCTGAACGCATCGACCTTCGCGGCGCGCGTTGCGGCTTCGACAGGCGCATCGCTCGCCGCCTGCGCCCTGTCCGGGCTTGCGACGCTGACGGGTCCGCGGCATGGCGGCGCGTCGGCCGCCGCGCAGGCGTTCGCTGCATCGGCCGCGCGCGACGGCGTCGGCGAGGCGGTTCGCGCATGGCTCGCGCAGGGGCGCGCCATTCCCGCGTTCGGCCATCGGCTCTATCCAGACGGCGACGCGCGCGCGGCCGCGCTGATGGATTCCTTCACGCCGACGCCGCTTTTCGCCGAACTCGCCGAAGCCGGCGCCGCGGCGACGGGCGAGAAACCCAACATCGACTTCGCGCTCGCCGCGATGACAGCGTCGTTCAAATTGCCGCGAGAGGCGCCGATGGTTCTGTTCGCTCTGTCGCGATGCGCGGGATGGCTCGCGCACGCGCTGGAGCAGGCGGCGAACGGCGATCTGATCCGGCCGCGCGCGCGCTATGTTGGGCCGCCGCCTTCTTTGTCCGACCGCGATTGAGCGACGCTCGTCGCGGCGGGCCCGTCAAAGAGAAATGGGCTCGTCGGGAAAAGCGAGATTCTGGACGTTGCGATAGGTTTCGCCTGACGCAGCCGGTCCGAGATAATTCACGATGATCGTTTGCCGCAGGCCGTTCAGCGGACGGCGATCGAAGCCGTGCCAGCTCACGTCGGACGGCGTGAAGAAATAGCCGAACCGCGCGCCGTGCGGCGGCCGCGCCGTCGCCTGTTCAAAATCGGCGCGATCGGGGTCGCGTCCCTGCGCGACGGCGGCGCTGATGCGCGCGGCGCGATCAGGCTTCGGCGTGTAGAGATCGGTTCGGGCGTCGGCGAGTTTCGGATCGTCGCTCAGATAGAACAGGCCAGTGAAGCGCTTGACGCCGAGATCGCGATGCGGGTGCAGTTCGCTGACGCCGCAATCACAGGCGAGCTCCATCAGGAGATACGCGCTTTTGAGCAGCGCGCCGGACGCGGCCGCGAGCGCCGCGACGACGTCGCGATCCTGAAACACGCGCGCCAGCATGTCAGCCGGCCGATGCGCGGCGCGAACCGAAGGATTGAAATAGAATCGCGAGTCGTTGCCGTCCGAGCGCGCGCCAGTCATGGCGCGCGACGCCGCAGGCAGCGCGCGCAAGTCCTCGCGCAGCGGCGCGGCAACGGGATCTGTCACGACGTGATAGGGAAAGGGCCTTTCATGATCCGCGCGCCGGTCGCGAATGCTGTCGAGAAGCTGGCGTTTCGCCTGATCGAGACTGCACGGCATCCTCGACCTCCGATCTATGGGCTGGGAATAAAGCTGAAGAACAGACTCGCGGGACGGCCGTCGCGACCGTTCGCGACAACGAAACGCAAGGAGCGCGCGTTCCGGACGGCGCGCCATGGAGGCGCGCCTTGGAGCGGATGATGCAGGTTGGCGGGATGGCGCGCCTTCTCGCAAAACCCGGCTCGTCCGCCCATCTGCGGGATCGTCGCGCCGGCTGCGCAGGCCAAGGGATTCAGACGCATGCCGATCTCGGGCGCGACTGCCTGTTCGCACGCACCGTCAGCCCGCCACCGGCCAAGATTGTGGCGAAATTGATCCAAAATCTCGATATGTGACGGGAAGCCGCCAGCGCGCGCGTCTGTCGGCGCGCCGCCGTCCGATGTTGCGCGTTTACCACGCATTGACCAAACCGCCGCGATCGCTGCGCCAGCCGCGCTTCGGTTAACCTTACGCCGAAGTTTCGCCAGAACCGGGCGATTTTCATGGCGGCCGAAAGATCCGGTCAAGGTTGATGAACCTTTTGTTGACCGGCCGCATGCGAGAGGTGAGCGACGATGATTTTCGCGGTGTCCGGAGTGACGAGTATGCGTATCGGCGCGCGTTCCATGAAACTGGCCGCCGTGTTCGCCGCGGCGCTGGCGATGGGCGCCTGCGCGCGCAACGCCGCAGACGGCGGAATGAACGGCGCGGGCGCGCTCGGCTCGGCGCCGGCCGGGTCCGCGCAGGAATTCACCGCGAGCGTCGGCGATCGCATCTTCTTCGAAACGGATTCGCCGCAACTGACCGCGCAGGCGACCGCGACGCTGGACAAGCAGGCGGCGTGGCTGACGCGCTACTCGCAATATCCGATCCTGATCGAAGGCCACGCCGACGAGCGCGGCACGCGCGAATACAACTTCGCGCTCGGCGCGCAGCGGGCGCAGACGGCGCGCGACTATCTGGTGGCGCGCGGCGTGCCGGCCGGGCGCATCCGCACCACCTCCTACGGGAAGGAGCGGCCGGTCGCGGTCTGCAACGACATTTCCTGCTGGTCGCAGAATCGCCGCGCCGTCACGGTGATCGGCGGCGCGCCGACCTCCTGACCGGATCGCTTCGACCTCCCCCTATGCGGTTGCGCGGGCGCATGGCGTCCCCCCGTGCATGGGAGGTTCGGGGGCGGCCGCTTCCTGAGCGGTTCATGCCCAACCGGCGTCCGGGCCGCTTCAGGCGTCCGGACGCCGGTTCTTTTTCATCTTGGTTTGCCGAAGCGCCGGTAAAGAGGCGGCCGCGTCCATAATTTGGGCGCGAGGCGCGTCGATGATAGACGCACCATCAATTCTGCGAGGCTCCGCTTCGCGCCAGACGACACGAGCATGAAACGCATCGTTTTTTCATTGGCCGCGGCCTTTCTTGTCAGCGCCGCCCCCGCGGCGCTCGCCCAGCAGGACCCGGCGGAACTGCTGCTGCGCGTGACGCGGCTCGAGACGCAACTGCGCCAGATGTCGGGGCAGATCGAGGCTCTCCAGTTTCAGAACCGGAAGCTCGAGGAGGAGCTGACGCGCTTCCGGAAGGATGTCGACATCCGGTTTGAGGATCTGGGCAAGCCGGCCGCGCGCTCCGGCGGGGCCGCGCCGCCGCGCGCCGGCGCGCCGACGCCGGTCTCCCCGCCCCCCGCCGTAGGCGGCCGCCGCAGCGACGCCTTCGATCCCGACACGCACCCGGAGTCGCCGGGCGTTCCGCGCCAACTCGGCTCGACGCCCGCCTCGCCGCCGCTGGCGCGGTCCGGATCGACTCAAGGCGACGCCATCATGGAAGAGGACGAGCCGGGGACGCGGCAGGCCGGCGCGCCGCTTGATCTCTCTCAGCCGCGGGCCGGCGGTTCGCCGCCGCCGATCGGCGTTTCGCCGCCGAGCCAGGCGCGCGCCGATTTCGACGTCGCGATGGGGATGATCCAGCGCGGCGAGTATCCCGCGGCCGAGATGGCCTTCCGGCAATTCCTCCAGTCGCATCCGCGATCGGCGCTGGCGCCGGACGCGACCTATTGGCTCGGCGAGAGCTACTCCCAGCGCAATCTGCATCGCGACGCCGCCGAGCAATATCTGAAGGTGACGACGAACTGGCCGCAATCGGCCAGAGCCGCGGATTCGATGCTGAAGCTCGGCGTTTCGCTGGCCGCGCTCGGCGCCCGGGATCAGGCCTGCTCGACCTATCGCGAGGTCGACCGCAAATATCCGAACGCCTCGCCCGGCGTGAAGCGCGGCGTGGAGCGCGAGTTCAAGCGCGCGCGGTGCGCGGCGTGATGGTCCGCGGTCGCGACGGAGCGATTTCCGCCGCGCCGCCCATCGACGACGCGGAGGCGGCGGAACTCTTCTCTCCCTGGGAGGCCGCGACGGCTGTGGTGATCGCCGTCTCGGGAGGGCCGGATTCGGTCGCGCTCCTCGGGCTCGCGGCCCGCTGGCGTCTCGCGGGCGGCGGCGCGAGGCTGATGAGCGCCACATTCGATCACGGGCTTCGGCCGGAATCGGCGCGCGAGGCGCGCGCGGTGGCGGCGTTTTCGGAACGGCTCGGGGTCAACCATCGCACCCTGCTCTGGGAGGGGGAGAAGCCGACGACCCGCGTGCAGGAACGGGCGCGCGAGGCGCGCTACGACGCGCTCGCGCGGCATGCGATCGAGAACGAGGCGAGTCATGTCGCCGTCGCGCATCACCAGGGCGACCAGGCGGAGACGGTGCTGATCCGCATCGCGGCCGGCAGCGGCGTCGGCGGTCTCGCCGGGATGAGCAAGGTGTCCTGGCGCAACGGGGTGGCCATTCACAGGCCGCTGCTGGACGTGACCAAGGACCGGCTCGTCGCCACCTGCCGCGCCCGCGGCTGGCTGTTCGTCGAAGATCCGAGCAACGAGAACGACCGTTTCGCGCGGGCGCGCTGGCGCGCGCTCACGCCCGCGCTGGCCGCGGAAGGGCTGACCGAAAAGCGCCTGATCATGCTAGCGAGCCGGGTTCGCCGGGCCGAGGCGGCGATCGAAGGCATGGTCGACGCCTGGATGGAAGCCGATCATTGGCGCATCGAAGACGACGGGCTGATCGTGGACGCGCAATCCTGGGCGGCGGCGGCGGCCGAAGTCCGCACGCGGGCGCTGTCGCGATTCATCCGCAAGACGGCGGAGACCTACGGCGTCGCCGGAGCGCCGGAGCGGCTGGAAAGGCTCGAGCGACTGGAGGCGCAGATCGCGGCGGCCGTCGCCGCGGCGCAGCCGCTCACCCGCAACCTTCGCGGCGTTCTGGTGAGCTTCGACGGCGAGGCCACGCTCGTTTTCGCGCCGGAGCCGCCCCGCCGGCAAACAGCGCGTTCATCCTGACATCAGATTCCATGCGCCGACGGGGGTGAATTGCGCCGGCTTCACTTGGCACAATCCCGCCGCGAACCTATCTTAACGTGGCGATTGGGAGGCTCGGCGGTTGGTCGTCATCGCTCCCGTGGAAAAGGCGATGAACCCGAACTACCGAAATTTCGCCCTCTGGGTGATCATTTTCCTGCTTGTCCTGGCGCTTGTGACCCTGTTCCAGGGGCCCGGCCAGCGGACGGACAGCCGGGCCATCGCCTATTCTCAACTCATCGACGACGCCGAACAGGGGCGCATTTCGTCTGTGACCATCGCAGGACAGGAGCTCTCGGGCGTCTATCGCGACGGACAGACCTTCTCGACCTATATGCCGTTCGATCCCGGGATGGTGGAGCGTCTGCGCCAGAAGGGCGTGCAGATCACGGCCAAGCCGCCATCCTCCGATACGCCGTCGATCCTGGCGATCCTCATCAACGCGCTGCCGTTCCTCGTCTTCCTCGGCATGTGGATCTTCCTGTCCCGGCAAATGCAGAACGGCGCTGGCCGGGCGATGGGCTTCGGCAAGTCCAAGGCCAAGCTGCTGACCGAGGCGCATGGCCGCGTGACGTTTGAGGACGTCGCCGGCATCGACGAGGCCAAGGAAGACCTGCAGGAGATCGTCGAGTTCCTGCGCGACCCGCAGAAGTTCCAGCGGCTCGGCGGGCGCATCCCCAGGGGCGTCCTCCTCGTCGGCCCGCCCGGCACCGGCAAAACCTTGACCGCGCGCGCCGTCGCCGGCGAGGCGAACGTGCCGTTCTTCACCATCTCGGGCTCCGACTTCGTCGAGATGTTCGTCGGCGTCGGCGCGAGCCGCGTGCGCGACATGTTCGAGCAGGCGAAGAAAAACGCGCCCTGCATCATCTTCATCGACGAGATCGACGCGGTCGGCCGCCATCGCGGCGCCGGGCTCGGCGGCGGCAACGACGAGCGCGAGCAGACGCTGAACCAGCTCCTCGTCGAGATGGACGGCTTCGAGCCGAACGAGGGCGTCATCATCATCGCCGCGACGAACCGGCCCGACGTGCTCGATCCGGCGCTGCTGCGGCCGGGCCGTTTCGACCGGCAGATCGTCGTGCCGAATCCCGATCTCAATGGCCGCGAGAAAATTCTGCGCGTGCATGTGCGCAAGGTTCCGCTTGGCCCTGACGTCGATCTGAAAATCCTCGCGCGCGGCACGCCCGGCTTCTCCGGCGCCGACCTGATGAATCTCGTCAACGAGGCCGCGCTGCTGGCGGCCCGGCGCAACAAGCGCATCGTCACCATGGCGGAGTTCGAGGACGCCAAGGACAAGGTGATGATGGGCGCCGAGCGCAAATCCATGGCGATGAGCGAGGAAGAGAAGAAGCTCACCGCCTATCACGAGGCTGGCCACGCAATCGTCGGCCTTTCGGTGCCAGCCGGCATTCCGGTCCACAAGGCGACGATCATTCCGCGCGGACGCGCCCTCGGCA
>Ga0097679_1003719_pt1 | contig 10914 bp, 9 predicted proteins | sample ThiBiot_500_biof_2_FD_72848 | JGI IMG/M metagenome (GOLD analysis project Ga0097679, IMG submission 72848) | Wastewater bioreactor microbial communities from Cape Town, South Africa - Thiocy_cont_500_biof - 1398105538000 (version 2) (version 2) ...
CCGCCGCCACTCCACATCGCTCAGCCAATAAACCTGCTTCGCCATCCAAGCCCCCAGATCATGGAAAGCTTGAATCACATAGCCCCGCTCGTGGGAATCCTTATTGAGTACGGACCCTAACTCAAGTCTGCCCGATAGCGCTTTCGAGCGAAGTGGGTACCGGTTCGCGTCCAGAAAACGCGTCAAATTAAAATCATAGAGCCCCGCTTCTGATTCCGCGTGATCGGGCGTCGGCGTCAGGGACGATTTTTGTAAGACGGAGCGCTGGCGCAAAAATACGCAAAATAAAAGACCAGCTTTCGCCGGTCCGATCTCGTCTCGATTCCAATGTCGTCTCAAGCCGTAGGGTGAGGCTGTCGTCCCCTGCGATGAGGCCCGATCCTGACAACTCCGGGGGGCTGGGGGCTGAGGATCCGGTGCCGAAAGAATCGGGCCATCGCAGAGCTGTTTGTTTCTCAATCCAGCGGGGCGGTTGCTTGACGGAAATTGGGCTGCATTATGATTTTTGATCACGGATCTGGTGATGACTGGCCGTCGCTCCGGCGCGGCTTTGCGGGACGGTTCCAGTTCGGTCTGTCGGAGGCACCCGCAAGCCTCTTGCGGTGAGGCCCATCCGGGGCGATCATGTCGTTGACCTGACAGGAGGCGCCGATGAGTTCGCTATCGGACGAGGTTGATCCGGGTGAGGCCCGTGCGGCGGAACGCGGCTCTGCCGCACTTTCCGTTCCCAGCCGCGTGACATTCAATCGTCTCGAACTCAACCGCATCCTCAATCTTTATGGACGCATGGTCGCAGCCGGCGAGTGGCGGGATTATGCGATCGATTTCCTCAAGGATCGGGCGGTGTTCTCGATCTTCCGCCGCGCCTCCGAGGTTCCGATCTACCGTATCGAGAAAGATCCGCGGCTGACGCGCAAGCAGGGCGCCTATAGCGTGATTTCGGCCAGCGGACTGATCCTTCGGCGCGGTCACGAACTCGACCGCGTCCTGCTTGTTATCGACCGCAAGCTGGCGCTGGTCTGACGCGGCTCCGGCCGTGGACCAGTGGGTGCCGTGGCCATATCGCGGGCGGTTGTTGCAGAAAATCTGGAAAATGCGAACAGCGGGATCGCCCGCGCCGGGATCGGCGGCGGGTTGAACGGCGGCTGCTTTCGGGAATCCATTGTGAGCAAATGCGGGATAAACCGCGATCGGGGCGTGACAAAGCGGCGATATTTCCCGAGAATCACGTGATCCGAGGAAGGTGGACGAATTTGTTGGCAGTGGCTGGCGCGAGAAGAATTCTGGCCGGTTTTGCAATGGCTTACGGCGCAATGGTGCTGATCTCAACCCGCGCCGATGCGGGATGGTGGTCGCGTGCCCCGGCTGATTTCGAGGAATGCGCTGCGAGCGCGCAAAAGAACGCGACCTCGCCCGAGGACAAGGACAAGCAGCTGACGGCGTGCGAGGCGCGGTTCGCCGGCCGGCGCAAGCCCGGCGGCGGCTATACCTATTTCGACTTCATGCAGAACAGGCATTTCGACATCGCGGGGCCGAACCCGACCGCGGAAGAGCAGAAACACATCGATGAGCAGTATGCCGCCTTTCTCAAGGACCAGCGGCGCAGCATCATCGCGGCGGCATTTCTTCAGAAGCGCCAGCAGGTCGAGCAGGCCACGGTGGCGGCTTCGGCTGTTGCCAAGCCGGCAACCGACCCTAAGACGCCTTCCGGCGGCGTCAGGCCTGCGGCCGCGCCAAAACCGGCCGAGGCGCGCATAGCCGTGCTTCCGCGTCCGCGTCCGAAAATGCTTGGCTGCGAAAAGGAACTTTTCTCGGCATGCAGCTGGTCGCGCATGTCAACCGGCGTGCGCGACCTCAAAAGGGCCCTGTTCGGCTCGTCCTCCGGCAAGGATGAGCGCAGCTAGAGCATGACCCTGCTCCGGGCCTGATGCGAGGCCGGAACCGGTTTTTGACAAGATCCTGCTCAATCAAAAAGACCCCCTGAGACGGGTTCAACGAAGTTGGATCAGCCTCGAATTGTGGTCGCGCCTGATGTAACCGCCAGGATCCGTCACGGCGCGGCTTGCCGGGTGATATGCGGCTTACCGATAAAATCCGCGCTCGCGAAAAGCAACGCGGGGGTTGATGCCGCAATAGGCATCGGTTCCAGATGCCGTGGCCATGCATTGCCGATAGGTCGAGAACTGGCAGTTTCCCGGATAACCCCACTGCTTGCCTTGCAGGCAGTATCTGTAGTCACGAGCTGATGCCGGCGAAGCAGCGGCGATCGTCAGGATGAAAGCGGTCAATAAAGCCACACCAAGCAAATTCTGCATCTCGCGTCTCCTTTGCGAATGAACGAACCGGAAACGAGGATGTTCCATAGATCGACAGATGCCATGGCGTCGACTGACGCGGCGAACAACTCGGCGTGTCGCTGACTTGGCCGGGATCGGCTTGCCGGCAAGGTGAACGCGGGACTACTCCGCGCTGCTGACCAGCTTGATCTTCGGGGCCGCCGCCTCGATCAGATCGTGATAGGCATCAAGGTAATCCAGCGCCATGCGGCGGGATGTGAAGCGCGCCTCGAATTCGGCCCGGATGGTCCTGCGGTCGAGCGTCGCTAGGCGGTCGACGGCTGTGGCGGCGCTGATCTCGTCCTCGACGATGAAGCCGGTCCGCCCGTCCTCGACAATCTCGGCAACGGAGCCGTGGTTGTAGGCGATGACCGGCGTTCCGCACGCCATGGCCTCGATCATGACGAGGCCGAATGGTTCGGGCCAGTTGATCGGCAGCAGCAGGCCGACGGCGCCGCTGAGGAAATCGGACTTCTCGCGGTCGCTGATCTCGCCGATATAGTCCACGAGCGGATGGTCCATCATCGGGCGGATGATTTCATCGAAATAGTCCTGATCGTCGCGGTCGATTTTCGCGGCGATCTTGAGCGGGATGCCGCAGCGAACGGCGATCTTGATCGCGCGGTCGACGCCTTTTTCCGGCGCGATGCGCCCGAGCACGGCAAGATAGCCCGGCGTGACCGGGCGCGGCGTCAGCAGATCTTTCGGAAGCCCGTGATGGATCGTGCGCAGCCAGCGGGCCTGCGGAACCGGACGGCGTTGCGCGTTGGAGATCGAAATCACCGGAATTGATGAAAATGCGTTGAAGACCGGCTGGTGCTCCGGAAGGTCGAGGCGTCCGTGAAGCGTCGTAAGAAACGGCGTCGGCTGGCGCGAGAACAGCGAGAACGGATAGTAGTCGAGATGGAAATGAAGGATGTCGAACTCTTCATCGTCGCATTTACGGCGGACCCGTTCCAGCATCACCGTATGCAGGGCGTTTGGATCCCGAACGGCACCGTCGAGCCGCAGGGCTTTCGGCCAGGTCGCATCGAGCCTAGCTGAGGTGCGAGAATCGCCGCTGGCGAAAAGCGTCACGTCGTGACCCAGGGCGACAAGCTCCTCGGTCAACCAGTAAACCACGCGTTCAGTGCCGCCATACAGTTTCGGCGGGACAGCCTCCGTCAACGGAGCAACCTGCGCAATGCGCATCTAATCGTCTCCTATCACATTCACGTTTTCATGAGATTGAAAGCCCTCGACAGCGCCAGCATCGCCATTTCGGGAACGCATTCGCGTCAGCGCAGTTCCCTACATTCTTTCCACATTGTCGTCTTGCTGATGCCATCACGGCCTTTCAGACAAGCAAGTGTTCCGATTCCGGAGTTCGCCTGCCCTTCACACAACCTCCGACGCAAACTTCGAAATCAAAGGGGCACGAGCAACTTTATGAATTCGGTGCGGGTTGGTTTCAGTTCGCTTTGACGGATTAGCCAAGACTGATGGAGCGAACTTCCGAACGAACCTCCACACTAGGCGGTCAATGCAACGAAGTTTCTGCGCATTGACGGCTTTTCTGAGGGTCTTGTGGGGCGGCTGGATCCAAGGCGACGTCGCCATCCGGTCAACTTCAATCAACTTCAAAGCGGCACGGTGGGAACGCATGAACGATTTTTCGGGATACGGCGGTCGGCCTTTCTCTTTCGTGATGCGCTATTGCCGCCAGCGGTCGGCCTCGCATCTCGTAATTCTCTTTTGCGTCGTGGCGGCGGTAACATGTTCGGTGGGAACGCAATACGGCGTCAAATCACTGGTCGATGCGCTGGCATACGGGCCCGGGCGTAGCGGCGCGGTATGGCTGGCACTTATCTTTCTTATCGCGCTGATCGCCGCCGACAATTTTCTGTGGCGGGTCGCGGGCTGGGTCGCGAGTTTCACCTTCGTCGGCGTCACCGGCGACCTGCGCCGCGATATTTTCCGGCATCTCACCGGCCATGCGCCGAGCTACTTCGCGGACCGGATGCCGGGGATGCTGACGAGCCGGATCACGGCGACATCGAACGCCGTGTATACCGTGGAGAACATGCTGGTCTGGAACGTGCTGCCGCCCTGCATCGCGACCGTCGCCGCGATCGCGTTGATCGGAACCGTCAGCCCGGCGATGGCGGCGGGGCTGACGGTTGTCGCCGGCGTCATGGTTGCGGCGATGTTCAGAATGGCGGCGGCGGGAAAACCCCTGCATGACGATTTCGCCGACAAGGCCGCGGCGGTTGACGGCGAGATGGTTGATGTCGTCAACAACATGCCGCTGGTCCGGGCGTTCTGCGGAATCCATCACGAGCATGACCGTTTCGACATCACAGTCGGCAGGGAGTTGAGCGCGCGCGGGCGAAGTCTTCGCTATCTCGAAAAGCTCAGGATCACCCATGCCGCCATCACCGTCGCGCTGACCATTTCGCTGCTGGTATGGGCCACCACGCTCTGGCAACGCGGCGGCGCCACCACCGGCGATGTCGTGCTGGTCTGCACGCTCGGTCTGTCGATTCTGCATGCGACGCGCGATCTGGCCGTTGCCCTTGTCGACATCACCCAGCATGTCGCGCGGCTGTCCGAAGCGGTCGCGACGCTGCTGGTTCCGCATGAGCTGACCGATCATCCCGAAGCCGAGCCGCTGCGCGGACATGGCGCGGCGGTTGCGTTCAACGCCGTGACGTTCCGCTATCCCGGCGGCGGGACGGTGTTCGAGCGTTTCAATCTCCGCCTTCAGCCCGGACAGCGCGTTGGACTGGTTGGCGAATCCGGTGGCGGCAAGTCGACGCTGTTCGCCCTGTTGCAGCGATTCTACGATCTCGAGCGCGGCAGCATCACGATCGACGGCCAGGACATTTCACGGGTCACGCAGCAGAGCCTGCGCGCCGCCATCTCCGTGGTGCCGCAGGACATTTCCCTGTTTCATCGCTCCATCCTCGAAAACATCCGCTACGGCCGTCCGACCGCGACCGACGACGAGGTGCTGCGCGCGGCGATCGCGGCGCGTTGCGATTTCGTCGAGAGCCTGCCCGAAGGGCTCGCGACCATGGTTGGCGATCGCGGCGTGAAACTCTCCGGCGGCCAGCGCCAGCGCATCGCCATCGCGCGCGCCTTCCTCAAGGATGCGCCGATCCTGCTGCTTGACGAGGCGACCGCGGCGTTGGACAGTGAATCTGAGGAAGCCATCCGCGAGGCGCTCGGTCGCCTAATGCGGGGCCGCACCGTGATCGCGATCGCGCACCGGCTTTCGACGTTGCGTGATTTCGATCGCGTGGTCGTGCTCAGGGACGGAAAGATCATCGAAGACGGCCAGCCCGGCCGCTTGATGCGCAAGGACGGACACTACGGGCAGTTGGTCGCGAAGGAGATGAGCCGCCTCTCGGTTCATGCGGCCTGAAACGCCGGGTTGGGGGCGGGTGTCGGCGGGGGCCGCGCGGCGATAAATCCGGGGGAGTCAGAATGACGGCAATCAAAGCCACGGCTGCTCAAATCAAGACGGCTGCTCAAATCAAGCTCCTGCCGTCGCCAGACGGTCTGGTGGAGGAGTCGCCGTTCTATATTCCGATGACGGGCCCCTCGGCCCGTCCGCGCCGCACGTTGAAGCACGACGACACCTTTGTGGTGCTCGACAGTCACGGTGATATCGGAGCCTCCGCGGGAGGACCCGACGGTCTGTTCAATACTGATACGCGCTATCTTGCCAGGCTCGAGATGGTTCTCAACGACATGCAGCCGCTTCTGCTCGGCTCCAATCTGCGCAACGATAATTCCGGTCTGACGGTCGATCTGACCAACCCGGATATCTACGACGGTAACCGGATCGTATTCCGCAAGGATACGATCCATATCGTGCGCACGGTTTTTCTCTGGCGCGGCACCGCGTATCAGCGGATCGGCATCCAGAACCACGGCGAGGAGACCGCGAGCTTCGATCTCTCCCTGCTGTTCGATAACGATTTCGCGGATCTATTCGAAGTGCGCGGCGAGCGTCGGGCCCGCCGCGGCGTCGGCACCGGCGAACTGTCCGATCTATCGACCGTCGTCCTGTCCTATGTCGGTCTCGACGACGTCGTTCGCACCTCGCGCCTGCATTTCGAGCCACGCCCGACGCGCCTGTCCGTCAACAGCGCGATCTATCATCTCGACCTGCCGGCGCAGCAGACTGCTGCGATATTTCTCACCGTGTCCTGCAACAAGCCGGCGACGGAGACGCCCGCTCCGTTTTATCGGAGCTTGCTGGCGCATCGCCGCGAAATGCGACGTGCCTGGTCCGGCGCGACGAATATCGAGACCTCGAACAACATCTTCAACGAGGTCGTATGCCAGTCGATGGCCGATCTGAATATCCTGATGACGCAGACGCCGCACGGTCGCTATCCCTATGCCGGAATTCCCTGGTACTCGACGACGTTCGGGCGTGATGGACTGATAACGGCGTTGCAGATGTTGTGGATCGATCCCGGCATCGCACGCGGCGTTCTCAACAGGCTCGCGGCGTTTCAGGCCCAGGTGGTCGATCCCAGCGCCGATGCGGAGCCGGGAAAGATTCTTCACGAGATGCGCGGCGGAGAAATGGCCGCGTTGCACGAGGTGCCGTTCGAGCGATACTACGGCAGCGTCGATTCGACGCCGCTGTTCGTGCTGCTTGCGGGACTCTACGTCGAGCGCACGGGCGATGAGTCGATCCTTGAAGGACTATGGCCGGCGATCGAGGCGGCCCTGGGCTGGATCGACGGGCCTGGCGATCCCGACGGCGATGGTTTCGTCGAGTACCGCCGCGCGTCCGAACAGGGCCTTGCCAATCAGGGCTGGAAGGATTCGTTCGACGCGATATTCCATGCCGACGGCACGCTTGCGGAGGGCAATATCGCGCTGGCCGAGGTGCAGGGTTATGTCTTTGCCGCCAAGCGGTCGGCGGCGCGGTGCGCGAGCGCGCTCGGTCTGACCGATCGCGCCCGTGAACTGGAACGCGCCGCGGAACGTCTGGCGTCCCGGTTCGAGGAGGCGTTCTGGCTGCCGGATCTGCGCACCTACGCGCTGGCGCTCGACGGAAAGAAGCAGCCTTGCAAGGTACGGACGTCGAATGCCGGACAGTTGCTGTTCACCGGCATGGTCCGGGAAGAGCGGGCGCGCATGGTCGCCGCCGACCTGATGCGGTCGCAGCTCTTCACCGGCTGGGGGATTCGCACTGTCGCCGCCGGGGAGGCGCGTTACAACCCGATGTCCTATCACAACGGCTCGATCTGGCCGCACGACAATGCGCTGATCGCGCTCGGACTCGCGCGATACGGCCTCAAGCATTCGGTCGAACAGGTCTTCAAGGGATTGTTCGACGCGGCCACCTACATGGATCTGCGGCGGTTGCCGGAACTGTTCTGCGGCTTCCGGCGCGAGCCACGGCGCGGGCCGACGCTCTATCCGGTCGCCTGTTCGCCGCAGGCATGGGCGAGCGCCACCCCTTTCACGCTGCTGGAAGCGGCGCTGGGTCTGGAGTTTGATGCCGCACGGAACGAGATCAGGCTGCGCAACCCGCGGCTTCCGGCATTCCTGAACGAGATCATCCTGCGTGGGCTGCATCTTGGCGAATCCAGTGTCGATCTGCGCCTGCGCCGTCATGATGAAGATGTGTCGCTCGAGGTGTTGCGCACGCGTGGCCACATTCAGGTGTCGATCGTTCTGACGCGCTAAACCGCTTTCGCGCGCCGCGATTTCAATTGGGCAGCGAGGACTCATGTCTCGAACAGGTTCGACGAAAGCCGTTCTTTCGATCGCCGTCCTGGTGCTCGCCGCCATGCACGCGATGGCCGACGACGCGGTTCAGCCGCAGGCCGGTCCCGCCCCCGCAAGTCCGCCGGTAGCAGCAAGTCCGCCGGCGGCCGCAAAGCCTTCGGACAAGGCGACCGCTCCGCCGCCATCGATCACCGTGATCGGTCCGGCCGATGCCCATAGCGTGTTGGGACGCGAGGTGCGAAGCACGAGCGGTCAGGACATGGGGCGGATCGTCGATGTGATCGTGGACCGGGCAGGCGCGGTTCGCGCCGCCGTGATCGATTTCGGCGGCTTCCTTGGGGTCGGCAGCCGGAAGATCGTGGTCGACTGGAATGCGCTTCGCTTCGGCAAGGTGAAGGGCGCGAGTGACAGCATCAGCCTCGAACTGACGCAGGACCAGGTGAAGGCGGCGCCGGAATACAAGGAAGGCGCGCCTGTCGTGGTGCTGGGCGCGTCGGGAACTCTTCAGCCCCTCAACCTGGGTCCTTGATCAGGGAGGTATGCAATCTGTTTTGCGCGACGGGCCCAACGATCGTCCGATCCGGATAGCGTGCGCCAGCGGCGGGCGAGCGTAGGAGATGTGGATCCGCCGCCCCCGGCCGGCGGGCAGGACCCTCATCCGTCGGCACAAAGCCAGCGTGGTCTCGACTGGTTCATTTTCTTTCTTGCCGACGTGCAAACCGGATTCGGTCCCTTCGTCGCGGTCTATCTCACCACGCAGAAGTGGACGCAGTCCGAGATAGGGCTGATTCTGTCGATCGGCGGGATTGTCGGCCTGATCGGTCAGATGCCGGGCGGCGCGATTATCGATGCCGCCCGTTCGGAGCGTCTGGTTGCGGGGCTCGCCGTCGCCACGATCGGCGTCAGCGCTCTCGCCTATGCGGCCTGGCCGATCTTTCCGGTCATTGCGCTGGCGGCGATCCTGCATGCCGCGGCGAGTTGCGTGCTCGGCCCTGTGATTGCCGCCATCAGCCTCGGCCTTGTGGGGCCGCGAGCGATCGGCGAGAGGCTCGGACGCAATGCGCGCTTCGCCTCGCTCGGCAACGGCGTGGCGGCGGGCGTGATGGGCGTCGTCGGCTATCTGGTGTCGAGCCGGGCGGTGTTCGTGGTGAGCTTTGCCTTTGCGGGCGCGACGCTGCTTGCGCTGGCGCGGATCCGCGACCGGGAAATCGATCCGGAACAGGCCCATGGAGCCATTGCGCGCGTCGAGCCGGATCCCGACGCGACCAGCGTCGTCCATCTTCTGCATCAGAGGCCGCTGGTCATTTTCGCCTGTACGGTTTTCCTGCTCCAGTTCGCCAATGCGGCGATGCTGCCGTTGATGGCGGGCATCGTGACCGAACGTTCAAGCGAGGGCGCGCCGGCGCTGATCGCGCTCTGCATCATCGTCCCGCAGGCGATCGTCGCCTTGATCTCGCCATCCGTCGGCCGCAAGGCGCAAGCCTGGGGGCGCCGCCCGCTGCTCATGATCGCCTTCGTCGCGCTGGCTGTTCGGGGGCTTTTGTTTGCGACGGTCCACGATCCGTCGCTGCTGGTTGTGGTGCAGGTGCTGGACGGCGTCACGGCCGCGGTCTTCGGCGTCATGATCCCGCTCATTGTCGCAGACGTCGCCTTCGGCTCCGGTCATTTCAACCTCGCGCAGGGCGTTATTGGCACCGCCACCGGAATAGGCGCGTCACTCAGCACGGTAGTTGCCGGTACCATGAGCGATCACTTCGGGCATGGCGTCGCGTTCACGGGATTGGCCGCCGCCGCATTATCGGGCCTGCTGGTGGTCTGGACCCTCATGCCTGAAACCCGCCCTGCGGGACTGCCGCGGTGAGGGTCGTAAGCCCGCACGTTTCGAGCATGATCCCGAAAAGTGAAAACCGGTTTTTGGAAAAGATCATGCTCAAACAAAAAGATAAGCGGACGAGTCTGGCGCCCGCTTCCGATCCATCAAAAACGAAAAGGCACCTAACGGTGCCAGGGTTCCGAACTGCTTTTCTCGAATTCCTTGATCTGCAATTCGTATTCTTCGGCGAGCTTGAGCAGGCGCTTTTCGGTGAACGAATCGGTGCCTTTTGCAAGACGGCGGCAGCGTTCTGCCTGTTGTCTCAGGAAATCGATATCCATGATGCCATCGGGTTTTTGAAGTCCTGAATGTCAGCCCGCCTTCAATGCTCGTCAGCAAAGCGCCGTCGAGGATCTAAACCGAAAAGGAAGCCACGATCCCCGGATCAATGCGAATGCTGGGTAACCTGCGCAGCGGTTTTGCGTTCCCGGTTATGCACAGGAGTTACGGTGGCTCAGGGAAAGGCGGCGCGTCCAAACGCTGCAGATGTCGTGTAATATCGGGGAGACTCGAAGGGTCTGCGCTGCCGCTCCTTGCGGGCGGCGGCGGGGTTCTGCGCGGTCGTCGTCCTTTCGGCGCGCAGCGCGTTTGCCGGCAAGGGTTGGTTCGCACGGGATTGGTTCAGCGAGGAGTCATGGCAACGTTGCTTCTTCCCTTTTCGCCGCGCTTCATCGTCCTGACGATCTGCGCGGTGGTCACGGCGCTTCTGGTTGGCCTCGGGATCGAGGACCGCGGGATCCGCGACGTGCTCATTGTTCCGATCCTGATCTTCGGGGCGCTGACCGCGCTCGGGATCCGGGATCTCCTGCAAAAGAGTCACGCCATCCTGCGCAACTATCCGATTTCGGCGCACATCCGTTTCCTGCTTGAAGAAATCCGCCCGGAGATGCGGCAGTATTTCTTCGAGAGCGAAAAGGACGGCATGCCGTTCAGCCGGGACACGCGCTCCGTGATCTACCAGCGCGC
>Ga0097679_1003730_pt1 | contig 10899 bp, 9 predicted proteins | sample ThiBiot_500_biof_2_FD_72848 | JGI IMG/M metagenome (GOLD analysis project Ga0097679, IMG submission 72848) | Wastewater bioreactor microbial communities from Cape Town, South Africa - Thiocy_cont_500_biof - 1398105538000 (version 2) (version 2) ...
CGAATAACAATTTGGATTTTTATGATTATTTTCTAACAAATCCCAATGGTTCCGGCTATATACCAGCACCAAATGGAGACTATACAACTACTACGAATCGCTTTGTCTCCTATTACGTCAATGTTGCTTATGCCTTTAACGACCGATATACGATTTCCGTAAGTGGAAGAAAGGATGGATCCAATATTTTCGGCGTAAAAATAAATGACAGGATCACTCCTTTATGGTCGGCGGGATTTGTCTGGAATCTCAGTAAAGAGAGATTTTATCAAGTCATTTGGCTACCAACTTTAAAATTCAGGGGGACATATGGCTATAGCGGTAATGTTTATAATGGCTCCGCCTTTCTTACTGGCTATTATGGCACCGCCTATCCAACTGGTCTTCCAACCTTCACAGTCTCGAGTGCTCCTAATCCAGAGCTTCGATGGGAAAAAATTAGAAATATTAACATAGGTCTTGACTTTACAATTAAAAACAATATTATTTCCGGAACCTTAGAATATTACGAGAAGAACGGAAAGGACCTAATTCAACCAGCTCCACTCGCTACATCCACGGGATTTAACACCTATACCGCGAACGATGCAAGTACCCGGACCAGAGGTTTTGACATTAGCATCATTACAAAGAATGTAAATAGGAAAGTGAAATGGACTACTAATTTCCTGCTTAGCACAATTCACGATAAAGTTCTGAAATACGACGTTCCACAGACTGCCGGTAGCATTCAAAAATCCGCGGTAAGTCTGCTTGGAAAGCCATTATATGGTGTTTTCAGCTACAGATGGGCAGGAATTGATCCCTCCAATGGAGATCCACAGGGGTTTCTTAGAAAATCCGTAAGTAAGAATTATGCTGCAATTATCAATAATTTCAGTCCGGACAGTCTGGTTTTTAACGGCTCGGCGAGACCTACGGTCTTTGGGTCCTTAAGAAATACCATATCCTATCACGGTTTCTCTTTTTCTTTCAATATAGTGTACAAAATGGGCTATGTTTTCAGGAGGCCGTCTACAAGCCTCAACTATAGTCAGATCATTTTCCAGGGCGCCAATTCCGATTTTATCAAAAGATGGCAGAAACCTGGTGATGAAAAGACAAGTAGTGTACCATCCGTCGTCTACCCCGCTAATGCCAAGCGCAATATATTTTATCAATATTCAGAAATATTAGTTGAAAAAGGAGACCAGATCAGGTTGCAGGATATCAGTATAAGTTATGACTTTAAGCCGGCAAAAAATATAGAATACATGCAAGTGTATACCTACATAAATAATTTAGGTATTATCTGGAGAGAAAATAAAAAAGGAATAGATCCAGACGCCGTGTATGCGCTTCCTACTCCGAGAACTTTCTCTTTTGGACTTAAAGTCGGTCTTTGACAAAAAAACAAACTGATGAAAACACTTTATACTAAAACGGCGTCCTGCACGTCATTCCGCACTGGCATCGTATGCATTATTCATTTTTTACTGTTTATTTCCTCCTGCAAGAAACAAGACGATTGGCTAAATGTTAAGAGCACCAATTCATTGATTACGCCCAGCACACTGGAAGATTACCAAGCTTTACTTGATAACACAGATCTAATGAATTCGAATTATGCTATACTTGGCTCGATAGGTACAGACAACCTATATATTCCAGAAGAGAATTTTGGAAGTATCAATGAATATGAAGTATCATGTTATTTGTGGTCACCAGATTTATATTCAACTGAGCCGAAAGTTTATGACTGGGATGCTCCATACAAAGTAGTAGAAAGCGCAAATATCGTATTAGACGGAATATCTACACTAAAAAATAAAGACGAAAGCTCGGCTGCATATAAAAACGTGAAAGGTTCAGCACTCTTTTTTCGATCATTCGCATTTTATAACTTGTCCCAAATATTCTGTAAGCCTTATATTTCGTCCTCAGCCTCAATCGATCCCGGGATTCCACTGCGATTATCATCTGATGTAAATATCGAATCCACAAGACCCCCAGTAAAGCAATTATATGATCAGCTAATTACAGATTTGAAGACGGCAATTGAGTTGCTGCCAGTGAAGAGCATTAATCTTTATCGGCCTTCTAAAAATTCCGCAAATGCGCTTCTTGCAAAAGTTTATCTAAGCATGGGAGATTACTCAAATGCCGGTTTGTATGCAACCAATTGTTTAAATACAACGAGTTCATTAATAGATTTTAATACGATTGATTCAACTAATGATCGCCCATTCCCAAATTACTCGTCGCAAGTGGGCCAAATTAACCCCGAATTGATTATATGGATGGAAGCACTCGATTATCCCAGCATTGGAGCAAGAGAGGGAAACGGGTATATCGACACGAGTTTTTTTGCCTCCTATGATATTAATGACCTCCGAAGGGTTATATTGTACGAACCTTATAATGGGAATTATCATATTTTCAAAGGGAGCTATGTAGGATATGGAAATTTCTCCGGTATTGCAACAAATGAAGTTTACTTAATCCATGCCGAATCAAATGCGCGCGCTGGCAACTACCAGGCAGCCTTGGATGATTTGAATAGTTTGCTGGTCAATCGCTATAGGGCTGGGACATATACCCCATTGACTTTCACTTCGCCGGATAGCGTATTATTAAAAGTTCTTCAAGAGCGAAGAAAAGAATTACCATTCACAGCTCAACTCAGATGGGAAGATCTAAGGCGCTTAAATCAAGATTCTCGATTTGCGGTTACACTTAAACGAATTATAAATTCTGTTAATTATGAATTGCCGCCTAATGACGACCGATATGTACTCCCAATCCCCAGTTATGAGATATCATTGAGTCATATTCAACAAAATCCACGATAATAGCTTGTAATAAATCTCAAAAAAAAATACAATATCATATGACCATTATCAATCGAGCTAAAAATAGTAAGCATATAGCGGCTATTATGTCATTAGTATTATGTCTCCTGTCTTATTATGCTTTTGCTTCACCCAAGAACTCAATTTTAATAGAAGGGAAAAGCTCTACTCGTATCAACGTGTCGATTTACGATGCAACAACTAAAGATACTCTTTGGGCTGTGATTTATGATCCTTGCATTAAGGACTGGAACGACTATTCATTGCCCCATATGGAATTCTTCTCCGCAATGGGTTCCGACAAAAAATATCACTTCGATCTCACCAACTCATTAAAAGGGACTGGCTATATCTCCCTATGCAAAGGAAGAGCTTTTAACGGCCTAGAAAAGTATAACCCTATTTTGGTTCTTTATCTTATTAATCCAGGTGATAACATTGACATTACTGCCTCGCCTCTCAGCACCAAAAGGCATGGCTATTATTTTACTTTTGAGGGATCCGGATCCGCAAAATATAATTGCAGATGGCAAACCGATACTTATAAGCGGAGCAAAGATACAATCCTGTCAAAATATAAAGACTCAATGCCAAAAAAGGATTACGAAATCTTAAAATGTAACATCGAGGGCATAGAGAAGGGGGGCCAGCTTAGGTCTCTTTCTTTTAACGACAGTATTCCAAATGAAGAAAAAATGAAGGACAAGATCTTTTCAGAAGTCGACACCTATTCCCCAGATATTGTCAATTTGTCAAATTCCTATCCCCGGTATCTAATTACTAAGATCTGCGAAAAAAATTCCTTAGCAGTAACCCCAGGCTTTTCCAACAAGTACTTTCAAAATTATCTTGATATCCTATCCAAATTCTCAGGATCGCTACGTGACAAACTCCTTTTTATCTATTTTACCGAATACTTTGACTATTTAAACGATTCTGCTAGAGTCGCAATACTACATAACATCGATGATATTTACTTAAAGCATCTAGTCACTGAGTGGGATAAATCCTCTAAAGGTTCACTTGCATATGATTTCTCGCTGCCTAATGAAGCCGGTCAATTTATAAGGCTGTCGAACTTTAAAAATAGAGTTGTCCTTTTGGATTTTTACTTTACAGGATGTGCAGCGTGTTTAAGTTATTATCAGAGAACTCTTTGCCAAGCGGAGAAATATTATAAAAACAACAAAAATATTGTATTCATTGCTATTTCAATAGACTCCAATAAGAATCTGTGGCTAAAAGGCATTAGCGAAAGTATAGACAACCATTCTCCCAACAAAGAAGATCAACACAATAAATATACCTCCAGAAATGCCATCAACTTATACACTAATGGCAATGGAGTGACAGACTCGGCAATCATTCATTATAAAGTCAGCGAATTTCCGCAACCTATTTTAATTGACAAGGCCGGTAGAATATTTTCGCGGGATGATAATGAGCTCAGAAAGGGCGGCATTGATCAGCTGAAAAAAACAATAGATAAAGCCCTAAATGAAGAAGTATCTAAAAGATAGGGTGAGATTTTCATGCTAAAACCTCACCCATGTAAACAAATAGCTTACTTATTAGTGTAAATCTTACCAGTCTGCAAGTTGCTGATTAAAGAACTGGTCGTTAATATAGTCGAAGGAAGTGCACCAGTACCGGTATATGTAAAGCTGCATGTCTTTCCTACAGACAGGGCACATTTCTTATTTAGTTCATCAAACGTTGTAATTTGATATAGCCTGTTACCGGATCCATCAGTTGTTGTTCCGGTAATACCAGCGTGAATGTTGAAATACCTGTTAGTGAATGCACTGGTAATTCCAACCAATGCTGCAAGGGCCATAAATCCTAATTTTACATTTTTCATAACTAAAAGTTTAATAGTAAACAATATACCAATTTAAACAGGGCTGGCATTTCCCCCGATTTATGCATAAATATCTTTTCTCTTAAAAATTGGGTATTATTTTTTGGAGTATACGGCATTTGTAATTACTGTTCCTGGCACTATCAGGTTGCTTGTCGTTGGTATTGTGGCCGGAAGAAATGTTCCAAGATAATAAAAGCTGCAGGTCGCTCCACTTTCAATCTTGCATTTACCGTTCAATATATCAAATGCGACTGCCTGGTAACATCTATTACCTGACCCATCAACAGTAGTGCCAATAACTCCGGCGACAATATAAGTTTTCCTATTTTTAGAAGAACTCAATATTCCAACTAACGCTGCAAGTGCCAATAAAAGCAATTGAATTTGTTTCATACTACTTACGATTTTTAAAGCTCGTTCTGAACGGCCAGTCATAAGCTTTGTGCTAAAACATTATATGGCTGCTTGTGCCTGATAGTAATTATTCCAATTATCCCAATAAAATCAAAAAAAATATTTAAATATAGATGCTGGGTCCAGCTAAGACTCTGAATTACTCCGCCACAAGTGCATGGAATATGCCCGAAGTATTTATTTAGACCCAATACTATATATCCAGTGAATGCAAGCATAAGAATTTCTGACAAGTAAAACCCCATTATCCGCTTAGTGGTGCTGAGAAGAAAAAAAACCGATATAATTTCGAAAAAAGGTATGCCATAGATCAGATAAGGAATAAATGTCTTATCAATAGGTTGATTATACATCGAATGTGAATAGCTTTTAAAATTAGACAATTTGCTACTAGCCGTATAAGTAAAGAGAATTATAAACAAAATAGAAATTATATTACTAACAACGTTTTTCTGATTCGTCTTCATACATTAAAAATTAAATTTTGATAGTTCTTTTTTTATTTCGTTCTCTATGCATTTTAACATAGGCCTTTCCTCTGGATGTGGAGAGATACATTGCTTGATTAAATCACTAAGAATGTTACTATCACAAACTTCTTCAATTATATTCAAAAGGTCGTCCTTGTGATCGTTAAAGAAATGTATTGGTGCAATGCCAGTAATGCTATGTAAAAGCAAAACCCCAACTGAAAATATATCCTGTTCACGCGATGGCTTTAACATATACTGTTGCTCTGGAGATATATAGCCCAATGTTCCTAAAGTAAACGGAGGATCTGGCTCATTGTATTGAAGGGAATAAGACAACTCAAAATCCAGGATACACAGCTCATCATCCGGCAATACAATGAAATTTGCGAGGGTAATGTCTCTATGTACATAATCATTCTCATGAATAATACGAATTATGCTAATAATTTTCAAGTAATATTTTAATATAGCACTCCGGTCTTCTGATTTTAACAACCTCCATGGAAGGTTTTTCTTAATATAAAACATTTTGTGCTCCAGTATAACCCCTTCAACGTGTTCCAGAACGAGACAGATATCTTCAGATTCTTTAAAGATACTGATCACTTTTGCAGTTCTAAGTTTGTCTTGCAACTTGCAAATAACCCTGTGTTGCCAAATCAGCCGATCCCTAATATCTCTATCGAAATGGTCATCATTATGATGTGCCTTGCCACGCTTTATAATACAAAGCTCAAATCTAAGTTTCTTAAATTTAATGGCCTTATATATACTGCATTTAGCATCATCACGAATCGTTTCGATGAGTATATAATTTCTTCCTATAATTTTCTTAAATGGATTCGGCGCTATTAGGTCATCCCTTTTCAATCTGATCGGTAATGCAGAAGGCTTAGGTTTTTTAAAGCTGAATTCAAACCCAGAACCATTTAATTTAGTTATTTTGCTGTGAGCCACATAAAGAATACTTCCAATCTTTAGGGCTCCCTCAATCTGAGGGCCACTGTATTGATTTGTCAATACCTGTAGCTTCGGGATAAGATACGCACATTCATCATCCGATCTTGTAAAGATTGTGAACGCCTTTGCAGACTCACCCAGGCTAACAAAGTTTGAATTTAACTGATAATGTAAGACTTGATTTTTTATTATCCTGAATGGAACTTCTCGTTCACTTAATAAATCCAAAATATCCTCCAATACCTTCGGTGTTTGACTTGTACGCATTGCCAACATAAGTATCCACTTATTATCAAAGGATAAAGTTCCACATATTAGCCAGTATTCATCCTCAAGGTACTTGATTTCAAATTTATCCAGTATAGGACTATACTCATAGAAGTGAGCAACCTTCTCCCTTGTATCAATTTTAAACGTTTCCGGGTACATCTTCTTCAGGTTTATAGTCTAATAATATCAACGAAAAAGCAGCCAGAATTATCATTGGCACAACCTGGTATCTCAAAACAACAGGTGTGGAGAAAACACTAAAGCAGAAATTGACAATAAGAAATATTGCTGAAAGAATAATCGCCCTCCTTAAAAATGAAGCCATATAACTAAACCATCGATTGGCGAGCATCAGTACGAATGTAAAGATGTATATCAGGTTCAACGAGAAAAAAAATGATGGGTATGTTGCAAACAACCTACCCTGAAGTGTTTTGGAAACGGATCTAATTTCAAGAGTGTTATACTGAAACCAATATTGAGCCAATGGCCATACTTTATCCTGCTCAAGATTATAGGTGCTAAATTTTTCCAAATAAGGCGTAAAATAATTCCCGATATTGGGTAATATATAGTATTTAATGAATGGTATTGGGTACTTTTCGATTAAGTATGCTCCATATACCTTATAAATCGGGGATACCATACCCCAATCATGAAACTGGCCAATCGCGCCTTCGGACTTATAATGTGAAAAAAGATACTTTTTTAGAGGTGCATTTTGAGTCTTAATAAAAAAGGTCCCCTCAATAGTCGATACGTCTCTTTGTTGGGGTGGGATAGTAGTAAAATATTCTTTTACCATATTGTCTAAAGAAACTGTAGCTGGAGGCAACTTGCTCTTCGGAACATTTATGTGATCATACATATATAATGCGTTATTAGCTATTTGCCATCCGCCAAATACGGAGAATTCAGCTGTGCCTGTTATTTTCTTGGTTTCATTTTTAGTATATACAACAAAAGGAATCATCAATGCTATAGGAGATAAACTGCCAGTCAATTTCGCCCATACCTTTTGTTCTGAAAGTAGAAATGACATTGCATTAATAATGGGATAATAAACAGCAGTATACCTTATCGTAAATAATATTCCGATCAAAATGGCGGAAATGATGCAATCTCTAGGGTGAGGATTCCTAAGCATTCTAAAAATTTTCGTCATCCAAACAATACTAAGTGCACAAAATATAGCATCGCTTAGTACGCAATTTGCTAGGTAAAGAAATAGAGGGTTAAAAAAGAGAAAGATGAACAGTATTCTAATTGCATTCTTCCTTAAGCTGAATAGAAACAGTATATTGAAAAAGAAATACAATATACTTAATTCTATAAGGAAATACTGAATAAATACCAGAAAAGTGTCTAATGGGGTGATCGCATGTATAAGTAATAAGAATTTTGAATAACCTACTGGCCATAAATTTACATTCATGTTGAACAGATTCGTTGCAATATAACAATATGAATCAGAGATAAAATCTGGAAAAGGATACAGCATTTTAAAAATAACGAACTGTACGATTGTTCCTGCAATCGCGATAGCCAAATAACGTCTATTGATCTTGGTATTAAATACAAACTTCCAGAAAGGTAATGCCGCTATCTTCTTCTCTTTGTGTGCCCCAGAGCCGCTGTCAAATCCAGCTGCTAAGAAAGAAAACAGTTTCATATGGACAGCCTCATTTTTCTTTGAATAAATAAATACGCCAACGTCGCCACAGCAAATCCAAGAATAAAAGGAAATGCCAGCAACTCTAAAACTGTCTGCAGCAGCCATAGCGCCAAACATCCGACAAGGAAGAAAAGCCCGCTAATCACAATAGCAGCATAAGTCAACACACTACCGGAGGATATGATAATTCTATGTCTCATGCAGAAATTTTTTAAAAAACAAACCTGGAGGGCGCCTTGCCAGGAACCTTATTCAACTGACAACACGCCGCTGCCAGGTATTTATATGGGATTGCTAATAGTCGTGGAGCCTTAATCCTATACACAAAGTTTGTCCGCTAACAATATGCAAATTATACCCACCCCATCGCCTTTTCAAGTCACACTATCGCCTTTTCAAGGAAAGATGTCGCCTTTTTCGGCACGGGTATTTCCATTCATTGGGTTCATACCATTGATGGCATCATGCCCAACAACCATAATAGATTCATTAAATAGAAACCCATCTTGCAATAGCCTGAGCCGATAATCCTGCGGACTAACCCCATTTTGTTTCCTGAACTGGCGTCCAAATTGAGTTACAGATTTATATCCATTCTTGAACGCAATGGCCTTGATTGGCTTACTGTAATCCAATAATTCCTCGAGCGCATGCTCGATTCGAACCTTATTTTGATAGGCATGAATACTTAGACCGGTTAAGTGCTGAAAAACCTTTTGCAGCAGCTTGACGTTTATATTGATGTCAACCGAAAGCCATTCTGGGGGTATCTTATCCCGATAGTGTTGGTCTATATAAGCGATGGCTTTATATCCACGTTGCAGATCGAACGTAGTAAATGTCCCGTTAATAGGCATAATAGGAAAGGCTTTAACAAATAATAGGATTCCATTTGCCACTAAAAGCCTTCTCCAAAATACGGTTACCAAGGGCGGATCGAAAATGGATCGGGATTTAAATTAGTTTTTTTAAACTATCTAAGACGGAGAATTAATTATCCAAATGGCATATTCTTGAGTAGAATATATGGTTATTTGTAGCAGGCCGCAAGATTGCCGCGGACAACATGGCTGTGCTTTCCCAAAACCACTATATTTGCCTTTCCAAAAACCGCAAGATCATGAAAGCTTGGAAAGACTACCAGGAAAAAAATAAAGAACGTTTCCTCAACGAATTGCTGGACCTTCTCCGCATACCTTCTATCAGCGCCCGCAGCGAGCATAAGGCCGACATGACTAAATGCGCCGAAGCCGTAAAACAGTCCCTTCTCCAGGCAGGCGCCGACAAGGCGACGATCTATCCCACCGAAGGTCATCCCGTCGTCTATGCGGAAAAGATCATCGACCCTTCCAAGCCCACTGTCCTTGTTTATGGTCATTATGACGTGCAACCGGCAGACCCTCTGGAACTCTGGCACAGCGGCCCCTTCGACCCCATCATTAAGGATGGGAAGATCTTTGCCCGCGGCTCAGCCGACGACAAAGGGCAGTTCTATATGCATGTCAAGGCGCTGGAGACCATGGTCAATACAGGCACCATGCTGACCAATGTCAAATTCATCATCGAAGGAGAAGAAGAGGTAGGTAGCCCCAATCTGGCAAAATTTGTCACTACGCATAAGGATCTCCTGAAGGCCGATGTCATCCTCATCAGCGATACGGCGATGATCAGTCTGGAACACCCGTCCATCGACGTGGGCGTGCGGGGGCTGTCCTATATTCAGGTAGAAGTCACCGGCCCGAACAGGGACCTGCACAGCGGGGTATATGGCGGCGCCGTTGCCAATCCAATCACTATCCTGGCCAAAATGATCGCTTCCTGTCACGACGAGAATAACCATATCACTATCCCCGGCTTTTACGATGATGTAGTTGAAGCCACGACAGCAGAGAGAAAGCTAATGGCGGCAGCGCCTTTTGATGAAAAGGAATACAAGGCCGACCTGGGTATAAAGGAACTATGGGGTGAGAAAGGCTATACCACCAACGAACGTACAGGCATCCGGCCAACGTTGGAACTCAATGGTATCTGGGGCGGCTATACGGGAGAGGGTTCCAAAACCGTACTTCCTTCCAGGGCTACGGCTAAAATTTCTGCAAGGCTGGTACCCAATCAGCCCTCTGCCAAGATCACCGAAAAGCTATTGAAATATTTCCAGGATATAGCTCCGGCCGGGGTCACCGTCAAAGCAGAAGAGCATCATGGAGGCGAGCCCTATATGACACCCATCGACAGCAAAGCCTATCAATCCGCCGCCAAAGCTATCAAGGCTACTTTTGGGAAGGACCCAGTCCCGGTGCGAGGCGGAGGTAGCATTCCGATCTGCAGTCTTTTCGAGAAGGAGCTGGGTATAAAGATCGTCTTTATGGGATTTGGGTTGGATAGCGACAATCTCCATTCCCCCAATGAAAA
>Ga0097679_1003743_pt1 | contig 10869 bp, 8 predicted proteins | sample ThiBiot_500_biof_2_FD_72848 | JGI IMG/M metagenome (GOLD analysis project Ga0097679, IMG submission 72848) | Wastewater bioreactor microbial communities from Cape Town, South Africa - Thiocy_cont_500_biof - 1398105538000 (version 2) (version 2) ...
GCCTTCGAGCATCGTTTCGACAGCGCCCTGACGTTCCGTCAGAACGTCCGCTTCAGCAGCGTCGATGCGGAGGTGACGTCTTTCCGGACGGAAGGTTTAGCAAGAGATCTCACGGGTGAGATCATCGATTACCGCACGGTCAATCGCACGAACAATTACGTCGCTGGATATACCAATGACATCGTGGTCGATAACCAGCTTGAGGCGCGCTTCTTCACGGGTGCACTCGCGCACAAGGCTCTTGTCGGTCTTGATTACCAGTACGGCCAGGGCGCTTCGGACTATCGGTTCGGCGCCGCGCCGCCGATCGATGCGTACAACCCAAACTACGATCTACCTCTTCCGCCTGTGAGCGCGCTGTTGCGGTATCTCAACTCGCGCAACCAGCATGATCAGCTCGGGGTGTATGCTCAGGATCAGATCAAGCTCGATGGCTGGATTTTCACGTTCGGCGGACGCCACGATTGGGCGCATACCGAGACGAACGGCACGCAATTCAACTTCAACACGTTTGCCTATGATCCAGTCGATGTGTCGATCGACGATCAGGCGTGGACCGGTTTTGCTGGCCTATCGTATGTCTTTGCCAATGGCTTTGCGCCTTATGTCAGCTATTCGACATCGTTTCAGCCAGCCAGCGGTCTGACGCTGAGAGATGGTAACGGCAATGTGCTGAAGCCGACGACGGGCGAAGGCGTCGAGGCGGGCGTCAAGTATCAGCCGCTGGGAACGCAAACGATGCTGTCGGCGGCGGTATTCGATCTGAAGCAGCAGAACGTCGCCACGCCCAACGCTTCGAATCCGCCGATCACTATCCAAGCGGGCGAAGTCGAAGTCGCCGGCGTTGAACTCGAGGCTAGGTCTAAGGTCACGGAGAACCTCGATATCATCGCCGCGTACAGTCACTATTTCAAAGCCGAGATCACGGCCGATGCCAATCCGGCGAACATAGGCAACGTCTTTCCGAGCGTTGCGCGCGACAACGCCTCGCTTTGGGCGAAATACACATGGCATGAAGGCTGGATCGCGGGCTTCGGACTTGGCGGCGGCGTTCGATATACCGGCTCGCAGTATGCCGACTCGCGCAACGTCTGGAAGGTGCCGGGCTATACCCTATTCGATCTCGCGGCGAGCTACGATCTCGGCTATCTGTCGCCGAAATACGAAGGCGCGTCGCTGCAACTGAATGTCGCCAATCTGTTCAACACTTATTACGTAGCAGCGTGCGTCACGAGCGACGCTTATTGCGGACTTGGCGCGGAGCGCACCATTCTCGCGACGTTGCGTTACAAATGGTGAGCTGAGCTCGGATGACGAATAGTTCTTTGCGGAAATGGGCCTGGGTACACAAATGGTCGAGCCTCGTCTCGACGATTTTCCTGCTCATGCTTTGCATCACCGGGCTGCCGCTGATCTTCCATCATGAGATCGACGATCTGTTGCACGACTCGGCACACCCGGCAGAGGTCGCGCCGGGCACGCAGCCGGTCAGTCTCGACCAGGTTCTGCAAAACGTGCGCGAGCGTTATCCCGGCAAGGTTGTTCAGTTTCTGTCGTGGGATGATGAAAATCCCGGCGTCCTGTTTTTGTCGATCAACGACAGCGTCAGTGCTGATCCGATGACAAACCAGTTCGCGCGATTTGACGCGAACACCGGCAACTTTCTGGACGAGCCGGATTTCAATGGCCGGTTCACGATGATCATGTACCGGCTGCATACGGACATGTATGCGGGCTTGCCCGGCAAGCTCTTTCTCGGGTTGATGGGCCTCTTCTTTGTTGCGGCGATCGTTTCGGGGATCGTGATCTACGGCCCGTTCATGCGAAAGCTGAAATTCGGCGCGATACGCGTCAACCGCACGCGCGCCGTTCGCTGGCTCGACTGGCATAATTTTCTCGGGATCGTCGTTATCGCCTGGACGCTCGTCGTCGGCGCGACAGGAGTTGTGAACACTTGGGCCGATCTCGTTGTGAAGGTGTGGCAGTTCACGCAGCTCTCCGAAATGCTCGGGCCGGGCAGGGACCGTCCGGTTCCGACGAAGCTCGCATCCGTGGAAGACGCCATGCAGCTGGCGCGAAGCAAGTTGCCCGATATGGAGCCGCAAACCGTCGCCTTTCCGGGCACGATTTTCGCCGGCCGTGCGCACTACGTCATCTTTTTCAAAGGAAACACGCCGTTGACGTCGCGCTTGCTGAAGCCGGTCGTCATCGACGGAGAAACGGGCGCCTTTACGGATATGCAGGACATGCCGTGGTTCGTGACCACGCTGCTGATTTCGAAGCCCCTGCACTTCGGCGACTACGGCGGGATGACGTTGAAGGTGATCTGGGCGATCCTCGACGTGATCACGATCATCATTCTCGTGACGGGCCTCTATCTCTGGATTGCCCGCAGGCGCGTGCCTGCCGAGCAACCGCCGGAGCTGGTGTTGCCATCGGTCGAGCGGTCGCACGCATGAGCCCGCCGATGCTGAGAAAGCCGATCTGGCAGAGAACCTACATCCTTCCGACGCTTGTCGCGGTGGTGAGCGGCGTGGGCTTGATCTTCGCACTGCTCGGCGACGGCATCTGGGATGCGTTGTCCTGGTTGGCGGTCGGTCTGCCGGTCGCGATTGCGGCGTGGGTTTGGTGGCAAGCAACGTCTATCCGCGCCAAGGCACGCTAGCGGTCGTTTGCGAGGACAATAAAGTGGAACGGGGCGTATGAATCCCAAAAGCGCGGCGTCAATCCTTCGGCGCGTTTGGTGAGGATGTGCGAGCGGGTGAAAATATCAGCGGCGGCGCGTATCGTATCGGGGAAGCTGCCGATCAGGATGATGGTCACCGCACGCTCTTGATCTGCCGCTTCGGTTACGCGGCGGGCGACCTCGGGCCATAGATCCATCGCGAACGGGTTGTTGAAGAAGAGAAGCAGGTTCCCATCGGGAAACGCGCACTTCGTGGCGCATTCATTGAAGATGGCGCACGGCGATCGCTCCGGGACAGGGCTTTTATAGCGCGGCAAGTTTTGGCGAGCGACGTCGCATGCGAAGCTCGCGAAGTCGACTCCGATGCAGGATTTGAATCCGAGCTCAGAGGCGAGCATGACGGTTCGGCCCTTGCCGCAGCCGATATCCATGTAGCTGTAGTCGTTGCGTTGCGCTGGGAAATATCGCGAGAGATAGGCAAAGACGCTCGGTGGGGTCGATACGATGTCGTAGCCGGACCCAGCGTGATTTCCGACGACCGCGACGCGTGAGGCGTTGATGGCCACGCGTCCGCCCGTGTCAACGCCGTGCCGCTGGTCCCATTTGTGAGTGAGATGTTCTGCTACGCGATCGGCTAACCGGCGTTTGAGCGTTCTCGCGGCTGCGATCGGATCGAACGCGGCGGATCGCGTTTTTGAACTGTGCTGCAATTCAGGTGAGCCGTTCATCGATCTTCACATCCATTGGATCTGCGCGTTGTTGGCGAACCCTGTCGTCAAGGCGCGGGATGGAGGCTTGCTGCTGTAACGGTTGAACTGATCTGCGTTTTGGAACGCGGCGGGCAAGATGCCGGGAGAGCGATTTTGCTGTGAAGCCGGCGCCGGCCACGAAGCGTGTGATCGGCCCGAAGCTCATTTCGGACATGGGGCCGATGAAATAGAGACCGCCGACGGACGACTCAAAGTTGATGGACAACTTGGGGGCCTGCTCGATCAGCGTCATTGTTCTCAGAATATCGCCGGACAGGAAAGATAGGCGGCTCACGTCTTTTTCGTAGCCCGTGCCCCATATGATGGAGTCAAAATCCTGCTCGCGCTCGGACTGATCTTGTTGGCGAATTGTGAGGCTGAGGCCGTGATCGAGAGTGCGCGCGCCGGCGATCGAACTCGCGACATGCATCGGAACGACGCCGACGACGCGATCCTTGATCCACCAAGGTGCAGACGGCGGAACGAACGCGCTCAGCAATCTGAGACGCCGAGCTTCGGGCAGCAAGAACGGCAATTGCGGGAAATGCCCGATCAGAAATGGCACCTTGCCGTTTCCGATAGGAGATGACGGCTGCAGGATGCGCTCGCGAAGACTGCGATAGCGCGGCGTCCGATCATAAATCAGAACATTCGGCTCGCGGATAAATACTTCGGGGAAGCCGCCCGCTTCGCGCACCAGCGCGCCAGCTTCGATTGCGGAAGCGCCACCGCCGACAATCGCGACACGCTTGCCTCGATACTCGGAATAATCGGAGAGATGGAACGTGTGCTTTGAAATTTCTTGAGGCAGTTCACGAAACGCGGCCGGGATTGCGTCCAGATAGGACAATCCGGTTGCGACGATCACATGCGGCGCGGAGAGTTCGGAGCCGTCATCGAGCGTGATGTCAAAGCCGCGATCCGTCCGGGCAATGGCGGTGACTTTCGTAAGCTCGACGTTCGGCACGAAATGCGCCTGGATCCAGAGCCCATAGTTGGCGAACGACTCCATCGAGCATGGCTCGTAGTCCTCAAGGCTACGCTCTCTGCACCATTCGGAAAACGTGACAGGCGTCTTTGGCACCGAAATATTGGTGCTCGATGCAGGGGATTTGAGGTTGATGCCCGCGGGCAAGTCGCGCCAGAAGCCCATCGGGATGCCGAAGATACGAAAATTCACGCCGCGGGCACGCAGATGCGCAGCGAGGGAGAGCCCGTAGGGGCCGGCTCCGATGATCACGACATCCGGGTTGGGCGCCGAAATGCTCATTTCGTTAGGCAGTCTCTGAAGAACGCGCGTGGGCGACGAAGAATAGCGAAGATCTGCTGCGTGGAATCGATGGCGTAGGGAACGAGATCGTTTTGATCGAACGCGGCTTCTACGATGTTTTTCGAGGACTGCCGCCATGCAGTCCAACGGCCGGATTCCTCGGGCGACATCGATCCCAAGCCACGACGAAAGCGCGTGATGAGCTGAAACTGGAAGCTGTTGCAAAACGCATAATTCTTGCCTTTCTCGCGCTTCTCGAAGGCGGCGATCAAGTCATCGACTTTTTCTTCCTGCCCGGTTGCCGCGGCGTAAACCAATCCGGGAATGTCGAGGCCTCGCGCAATTTCCAGGCCAATCTGATTATAGAACCGGGCGTTAAAATCGATCAGCAGCTTTTTATCGCCAGCCTGAATGAACTCGCATTCAAAGGCACCGTAATAGCCAATCCGTTCGCATAGCTCCATGACTTTGCCAGCGAGCGCGGTATCGACGGGGGCTTCCTCGAAGCAAAGGCCGATCCCGAGGTTGTGGGGGCGCTGCATCGATTTTACGGCCGCAAGCACGGCGGTTTTCGTTCCCGACCGGTCGCGAAATCCGGATAGGCTGTAAACGCTGTTGACGGCTTCGGGATAGAAAGCCTGAAACATCGGAAACATGATTTCAGGATGCGATTTCGCGAAGCTCGGATCGCCCGGCCCGACGGCCGCCATGCGGTCGAACTGCTGCATCAGTGCATCTGGGCCGGGCTTCAGAACGGTACCTTTCACCAAATTGCGCGCCGCGAGTTGGCATCGCGGCTTGATGATCAGGCGTTCTGAGATCGAGTTGGCGATTTCCTGCGCGTTGGCGCGCGAGGTCGGGAGCCATGTCGGCGGCGTGTCGATGCCCGTTGCCTGAGCGTGGCGCAGCAGCTGACCCTTATCGAGCACGCACATCATGGTCTCGAGGTCAGGCTGATACAATAAAAACTGCTTCTCCAGATCCTGACGGTATTTTGCGAGCGCATAGGAAACGGCATCGCTCGTCGCATAGAGGACGCTGCCAGCGAATGGCTTGCCGGCATCGAGCAGCCACTGTGCAAATCGCGTGGTCTCCTCGAACGGGGGAGATCGCAAATGAGAGGTGCAATAGCGAGAATAAGATCCGGCGGAGAGCGGGGAAGGGTCGATCGATATTACTGGGATGCCGGCGCGGCCGAGAGAGCGGATCGCTGCCAATGTGCCGTAGTAACCTGCGTTGCAGAGCAGGATGCTCGGTTGCGCTCGTTCAGCGCGCTTATGATCGCCAAAATCCACTAATGCACTGTTTGAAATAAAAAACTGCCCCGTGCCCCAATCTTGGGGCACCGTCTTTTATTCGCACCCCGCTACTGTCGCGAGTCAAAATTTATTACTCCATTGCAAATACTTAATTCGATCTATGACAGCCCTTCCAGCTTGCCGAAATTTTGAGCATCTTTGGGCGCTCGCGATCGATCGTGGGCGTGGCGTACGGCTCGATCCTGCCTTGTCACGCCGATCGCGGCAGTGCGCGGAAACCGACAATTCGAGGCGTGTTCGAAGTCGGGTTTTATGGCGTCAGCAATTCCGGGCCATCCAGTACTGAAACCCTTTCTCGGCGGTAGAAAAGGATTTCTAGAGACAATTTAGGTTTACATGGTTTTTCGGACTGTGACGGCCAAGGTTGACTTGAAACATGATAGCGTAAAGGCTCATATTTCTTGAATATACGAGCGTGTGAAAAGAGAGACTTTGGTCGATACAACGCAAAACCGATTGGTTTAAATCGGATTGCGTCTCGCGGTTTCGCATCGCAACGGACGCTCGCCGGCTGGCGGCTGTTTGGTGGCGATCGGACGCGCCGGTAGAAAGTTTGGGGTGATGGCTACTCGCTGGGAGAAAATGAACGCCGGACAGTCGAGGAAATGCACGGCATGACGGCATTTCATTTCGGAAGTCGTCGCCGCCGCCTTTTTGGTTACTATGAACCGGCACTGGACGAGACTGGCAAAGCGCGCAGCGTTTTGCTCTGCTACCCGTTGGGGAACGAGCAGGTCTTCGCCTACCGAACCATGCGGCAGCTGGCGGCACGCCTGGCATCGGGCGGCCATCACGTCTTGCGATTTGACTACTTCGGGACCGGAGACTCTTATGGTGAATCCGGCGAAGGCGATCTCGCCGGGTGGTGTGAGGACATCGAAACGGCCATCGATGAGATCAAGGAGATCAGCGGCGCCGCCACGGTGAACCTGGCGGGGCTCAGGCTTGGCGCAAATCTCGCCGCTCGCGTTGCCGTCAAACGTCGGAAAGACATCAGCAAGCTCATCCTTTGGGATCCGCTCGAGGCTGATGAGATTGCGTCGGCTGGAATTCCGGCTGCATCGAGCGAGCCGAAGTCCAAACTCGCCGAGGATTTCGCGAAGGAAGCCATCGCGGGCAAAGCGCAATCGCTGCCGGCCAAAACGATGGTGCTGCTCACGGAGCAATCGCGCGCGCCGTTGGATTTCGGCGCCTTGACCGTTCAGAACGTACCCGACATGTCCGCTTGGGACGAGGAGCGTTTGAATTCAGGATCCATCCCGGTCGAAGCGGTTCAACGCATAGTAGATTGGCTACAATGACACGAGGATTCAGCGAACTTGCCGTGCAGTTCGGCCCCTCGGCATCGCTGGTGGGAATTCTGTCACGGCCTCTTCCCGAGTTCGAGGTGCGGCGTACGGCCGTCGTGATCCTCAATACGGGCATAGCACATCGGATCGGGCATCATCGCATGTACGTGACGATGGCGCGCGATCTGGCGAAGCTCGGACATTTGGTTTTCCGGTTTGATTTTTCCGGCATTGGCGACAGCGCGGGTCGAGATGACAGCCTCAGTCCGACGGATGCGCACCAGGCGGACTTGGCGGACGCGCTCGATTGGCTGACCGAGAATTGCGATGTCCAAGATGTCGTGTTGATCGGTCTGTGCGCGGGCGCGGAGATCGCGCTGAGGTACGGTTATAAAGATCAGCGCGTGCTCGGCATGGTGCTGCTCGATCCGACCGTTCCTCCGACGCCTCGTTTCTACGCGCAATATATTGCGCGGCGGTTGGTCAGTCTGCGCAGCTGGTTGTCATTCGCGAGCGGGCGTGGCCGCATCTGGCAAGAGCTGAGTACGCGCGCGAAACGAGCGGTTGGCGCGGAGGCGCGGCCGGCGCCCGGCACGATGGATGACAAGGTTCGCAATGAACTCGAGCACCTTTATGGGCAGGCGCTCGACCGCGACTTGAAGCTTCTGATCGTTCTTACGGCCGGAACGCTGGACGGCCGCCAGAACTATCGCGAGCAGCTTTTCGATGCCCTGCCGAATGTTCCGCTGCGCGGGCGAGCGCAGGTCGAATACTACAAGGACGCCGATCACACGTTTACGTCGCCGGCTGCGCGTGAGCGGTTGCAAGAACTGGTCTATGGCTGGGTCGGCGGATTTCAGGATGCCGATCGCGTCGCTGTGCCGGCAGACGGTTCAATCGAGAATTCCGAAGAGTTGTCCAGGATGACGGTGTCGCCGACGCGTTAGAGCGCCGCCGGCGACTGAAGGCAACTCGCCTATATGGGCGGGAGCATGGACAGCCAGTTGCCCACGAACATGAGATAGCCGTTCAAAGCCCACGGAAGAAACTTTCTGCCTGGCATATTGTAACGGCAGAAATCGCGCCGGAAATTGCTCCAGTTCGCGGCATTGGCCCCATTGATCGAAACAGTGATCGAGGGCGAAAGAATGCGCGCGGTATGCCACCAGCCGGACGGCATGAAAAGCGTTTCGCCGGGATGAAGCTTGAAACGGATTCCCTTGGCGTTGCGGAATTCCGGAAAGCGCGCGGGATCATATTTGTCGACGTCGTTGACGTCCGAAAGGTTCGGCTGACCGTTGCCGCCGTTTCGTACATATAAATATTTGCCCTGATCGGGCGCGAAGCCGATGTATTCCTTCACGCCCTGAATTTGCATCAGGAAGGCATGTGTGTGGAGGCCGTCGTAATGCATGACGGGAAATTTCGCGCCTTGCCCGCCGATGTAGAGTTCCTTGTAAGTCAGATACGGAGCGCGCACCGTTATCAGTGGATGGTCGAGCCAGTTCGGCGCCGTGCACGCAGGCATCGGCTCGATATCGTCCTGTAGCTCTTTCGGCAAATTCTTGACTGGATAGTTATGCAGGTACGGTGCGGGGGACTGAGGCGAGGACGTGCGGACTTCGGCGATGAGTTCCGCCATCGACAGGCGGCGACCTTCGATTTCGAGGGGCATATCGCCATACTGGTTCTGGAAATAGTCGAACGTCCATTTGTCTCGCGCGGCCCAGTGATCCAAACCGCCGGTGATGATGACGGGCTTCAGCGGCAGGACGTAATCGCGCTGATAGCGCTCGGGGCTGAGCTCTGACCATTCCATGCGGTCGATCTTGTCAGAGAACATGGGAGCGTCTGAAATATCTTCGACAGGAAAATCCATTCCCACCACCTGTAAACCGAGTTCAGATATATGAACTTGAAGAGCGACGCGTGCGGACGTTCGTAAAGCATGACGTCATTTTTCGGGACACTATTCCCCCGCCAGGGAATTGGCAATTTTTAGCTTGTTTGCATTAATTCCGGCGCCTCAAGTGCTTCCGTCGCGCTGTTGCGATCGTGCGACCGCGGCTTCGGCCTGGGCCGCTATCTGGCGCAGAGACTGGAAGAACAGGCTCCGGGGGTCCATGCGCCAGCCGATTTTTTTCTGCAGCGCGACTGTCACTTTGATCGCCAGCAGCGAATGACCGCCAAGATTGAAGAAGTTCTCTCCGGCGTTGATCTTTTCGATCCGCAGTTCATCGCGCCAGATGCTCGCGAGCAGCTTCTCCATTTCGGTAGCGGGCGGTTCGCTGACGACCGTATCGCTTCTTGCCGAGCGGAACGTATTCGGCAAAGCACGGCGATTGACCTTGCCGTTGGCGGTCAGGGGAAGCGCCTGCAGGGTGATGAAGAACGACGGGATCATGTAATCCGGCAGCACGCTACGCAGATACCGGCGGATCTCGCTCGCCGTCAGATCGTCGCCTTTGACGCCGACGAAGTATGCGACGAGCTTCTTGTCGCCGGGGACGTCTTCGCGCGCGACGACGACAGCGTCGGCGACGCCGGGGCACGACTTGAGGGCGGCTTCGATTTCTCCAAGCTCGATGCGGAAGCCACGGACCTTGACCTGGTTGTCGATGCGGCCGAGATGCTGCAAACGCCCGTCAGGCAGCCAGCGGCCGAGATCGCCGGTGCGATAGAGCCTTGCGCCGGGATGATCGGAGAAGTGATCGAGCACGAAGCGTTCGGCGGTCATGTCCGGCTGGTTGCGATAGCCGAGTGCAACGCCATCGCCGCCGATCCAGATTTCTCCGGGAACGCCGGCGGATACGGCTTTGCCCGCGCGGTCGACGATATACATTTGCGTATTGGAGATCGGGCGGCCAATGGAGAGAAGCTCGTCGCCGGGCTCGATCTTTTCAATGCTCGACCAGACCGTCGTTTCGGTCGGACCATAAAGATTCCAGAGTTCCTTGACCCGTGGCAGCAGCGCCTTGGCGAGGTCGGCCGTCAGCGCTTCGCCGCCGCAAAATGCTCGCAGACGATCGTTGCCCTGCCATTCCTCGTCGATCAGCATGCGCCACGTGGCGGGCGTCGCCTGCAACGCCGTGACCTTGCTGGCGGTCAGCAATTCCAAAAGCTTGGCGCCGTCGACGACCGCTTCGCGCGGCACGAGTTCGATCCGCGCGCCTGCGAGTAAGGGCAGGTAGAGTTCGAGCGCCGCGATATCGAACGAGATCGTGGTGATTGCGGCAAACACGTCTCTTTCCGACAGGCCGGGCTTCACGCGCATCGCGGAGAGAAAGTTCACGAGTGCGCGGTGATGAACGACGACGCCTTTCGGCCGTCCGGTCGAACCTGACGTGTAGATGAGGTAGGCGGGATCGTCGGGCCCCGGCGCGACTGAGAGGTTGTCGCGCGAGACTCCATCCAGAGGCAAGCGATCAAGATCGAGAATGCTGACGCCATCCAGCTTGTCGAGCGCTGCCGCTGCATCTCCGGCGGTCAGCAACACCGTCGCGCCGCTATCCTGCACCATGTAGGTCAAGCGCTCGGCCGGGAATCCCGGATCGAG
>Ga0097679_1003757_pt1 | contig 10845 bp, 10 predicted proteins | sample ThiBiot_500_biof_2_FD_72848 | JGI IMG/M metagenome (GOLD analysis project Ga0097679, IMG submission 72848) | Wastewater bioreactor microbial communities from Cape Town, South Africa - Thiocy_cont_500_biof - 1398105538000 (version 2) (version 2) ...
CGCCCCCTTCGTCGTCTACTCAACCAACCACTCCGAGATCGAGCGCATTCCCTCCGCTTGGCGATCTTCCTCCTACTACCGGTGGGAAGAAATTTTGAGAACCCCGCTCATTCGGCTGGGTCTACTGTCGGTGATTCTGATCCTTGCCGCAGAGTCATCGGCGCATGCGCAAGCGGTGAATGTCCTTGATCAAGTCGTATCGCAGTTCCAGCTGCGATCTGCAGGTTGGCAAGCGGGCCTGACTTCATTTGCCATCAACACCTTCGGCATTCTTGCCGGCATCGATCTCACCTGGTCAGCGCTTCGACTCGCTTTCAAGGGGGCCGACGTCAGCGAGTGGCTGGCCGAGATCGTCAGTCAGATCCTCTTTCTTGGGTTCTTCCTTGCGCTGCTACAAAACGCAGTCACCTGGGACACCGCAATCGTCAACAGCTTTAGGCAAGCTGCGAGTTCTGCCGGCGGTGTGGGAATCGCACCTTCGGATGTGTTCGCAGCAGGTGTGAAATTGGCCGCCACGGTGCTCAGCCAAATGAGCATCTGGCACCCAGAAGCAAGCGCCGGCCTCATTATCGCAGGCCTCATCATCGAGGTGTGTTTCGCGCTAATGGCAGCGTTCATGGTGCTGGCTCTGGTCGAGAGCTACCTCGTCATCTCCATGGGCGTCTTGTTCATGGCCTTTGGTGGATCACGCTGGACCAAGGACATCGCCGTCAGCACGGTGCGCTATGCCGTTTCGGTGGGTGCGAAGCTGTTCGTCCTGCAGCTGTTAATCGGCATTGGGACGGGGCTCATCCAGTCCTGGGCCGACTCCTTCGTCGATGTCACTGATGCCTCTCTCTGCATCCTTATAGGTTGCTCGATCGTGATGCTGGCACTGGTAAAGGTCCTCCCGGATACCATCCAGAGAATCGTCAACGGATCCAGCATGGCAACCGGCTCAGCCCTGACAGGAGCGGCCGCGGCTGTTGGCGGTGCCGTAGGTGGCGTCGGTCTCGGTATGCTGGGCGCAGGCGCGATGACCGGGCAAGCTTATCAGCTCGCGTCGGCGCAGATGCAGGCTGCCGACAACAAGGCCGCTGAAGCGAATGGGGGACAGGCGCCGGAACGCTCTCGCATTGCTCGTGCGGCTGCCCTCACGGGCGGCACGGCCCGCAACATGGCCGCAGCACCCGCCCGAGATGTTGGGCGCAGGCTGGCCGGTGACATCGGCTCGCGTCATGGCGTCGCGACCTGGCGCATGGCGGCCGACCTCGCCAACCGGCGTCGCCTGTTGGACGACGATGCCGGCAAGCCGAAGCCGCCTCAGTCGTCCTCAACAGCCAACACCATCAGTTAAGCGGAGCCCCCATGAAGCGGCCGTCCAAGGCCACGCTGCTCGATCCGAGCAGCCCGCACTCGGCTGTCTACCTCGCGGCTCGCCGCGAGTGGAACGAGCGCTACGGTGACTACATCGCCCAGGCGAACAACTGGCGCCTGACCGCCATCGCTGCGCTCGGCGTGGCAGCTGTCGCGGTCGCCGGCAACGTCTGGCAGTCGTCCCAGAGCCGCGTGCAGCCCTACGTGGTCGAGGTCAACAAGCTCGGGGACGCGCTTGCAATCCAGCGTGCCGATGTGGCCTCGCCGATTCCGGTCGGCGTCATCCGCGCGCAGCTCGCCCGCTACATCCAGGACGTGCGCACGGTCTCCATTGACGTCCAGGCGGAGCGGGCCTTTATCAGCGAAGCCTACGCGATGGTGGACAAGAACAGCGGTGCGCTGACGTTCCTCAACGGGCACTTTGCGGCAAACGATCCATTCAAGCGGGCCGCGACAGAGACGGTGACGGCGCACGTAGAGTCCGTCCTCCCACTGCCCGGCGGAAAGACGTGGCGAGTCGAATGGCGCGAGGACACGCTCGCCCGGGATGGCCGCCCGGAGTTCTCGAAGCATTGGGAAGCCACCCTGACCATCAGCCTCAACCCTCCCTCGACCGAAGCGGGGGTGTTGGTCAATCCGACCGGCCTGTTCGTGGAAGCGTGTTCCTGGGGCGAACGCCTGTGAAAACGGGGAGGAACAGCATGAAGCACGTACTCGGTGCCGCCCTGGTCGCCTGCCTGCCTGCCTTTGCCGAGGCGGAGACGCAGGTGCCAGCCATCCAGGCGAGCGCGACAGCATCGGCCAGTGCAGCCATCCCGGGGCCAACCGACCACCCGGCGCAAGGAGAGACAGCACCGGTGCCAGCCACCATGCCTCCGCCAATACCTCTGGTGTCGTCGGCAGTGGCTCCGTTGAACTCCAAGGAAAGAGCTGGCGTTGCGCTGTCCCGCCAATGGGCGAACCGCAGTGCCATGCCTCATGCCGGCGAGGACGGGTATGTCCGCTACGTCTTCGGGGCGACCTTGCCCACAGTCGTCTGTGCCCCACTCCGGCTCTGCAACCTGGCGCTTCAGCCCGGCGAAATCGTCAACAACGTCAACCTCGGCGACAGCGTGCGCTGGAAGATCACGCCCTCAATCTCGGGCGCCGGCGGAACGCAGACGACGCACCTCATTATCAAGCCTACCGATGCCGGTCTGGTGTCGTCGCTCGACATCGAAACGAACCGGCGGACCTACGCCGTGAAGCTGGTGAGCACGCAATCTTCCTGGATGCCGCTCGTTGCGTTCAACTACCCCGACGATGCCCAAGCGCAGTGGCAAGCCTACAAGCAAACCGTCGCTTTCGGAGCGGCTGCCACCACGCTGCCAACCGGCGAGAACCTCGCCAATCTCCAATTCCTCTGCATCAGCGGCAACGACCCGAGTTGGGCGCCGATCCGCGCCTATACCGACGGTGCCAAGACCTACATCGAGTTCCCGAGCTCCATCAGCTTTCACGCGGCCCCGGCGCTCGTCGCGCTCGCGGATGACGGCTCATGGTTCTCCAGGCCGAGCTCGCAGGTCGTGAACTACCGCGTCCTCGGCAATCGCTACGTGGTTGATGCCGCACTCGATCGCGCTGCCCTGATCTCCGGTGTGGGCGGAGATCAGGAGCGCGTTGTCATCTCGCGTGGGAGGGACTGCCGATGAGGCGCGGTGTCCATCTCCTCTCGCTTACCGCGGCCTGTACCCTCTCCGCCTGTGCGATCGGTACGGATACCTCCTACGTTACGTCCGTGTCGTCTCCGGCAGATGCCAAGATCATTTCCATGGGCATCAGCAGCTTCATGCGGACGCAGCTGCCCGCCGCGTCGACGACGATCGTCCTCGATCCAACCCCCTCGGAGCAGACCAGCAACGCATTGACCCCGATGCTTGCGGACTGCCTGCGGGGGCAGGGTTTTGCGATTGCGATGAGCGCCGCTCCGGACAAGGGAGCGCATACGCTCCGATACTGGGTTACCCCAATGGATGCCTCGGGCGAGCTGGTCCGCCTCATGATCGACAGGCACAAGACAGCGTCGCAGTTCTTCAGGCGGAACCCGGAGGGCAATCTCGAGACTGGCGGACCCTTCACCGTCGCCCAGATCGAGGCATCACGGTGACAGCGCCGCAAATGCCCCCGGCTGACGACAATCCGGGCCGCTCTCCTCGACTGCTGCAACCTCTGCCGAAGCGTGCGCCGGGCGTTCGCCGGCTGAACAAGGTCCCGGCGTTCGTCTTTGTCGCTGGCCTTTGCCTCGTCGTTGGAGCAATCGGCTACACCTACCGGGCTCGGCTTCAATCGTCTGCGGCTGCCTCGCATAACACAGCCGCGAAGGCGGAAGCTGCGAGCGGCCCAGCCGTGCTGAACAGCGCGCCACAAGCCGGGGAGATCCGGTCGGCTGCTTTGCAGCCAACAGCCGTTCCTCCTCTGACGCAGACGCCCCCTTCCGTGCCTGCGCAGGCGCAACACGGGCCGTCCGACGACGGACATCAGCAACAAGCGCAAGAGGACGATCCCGCCATCCAGGCCCGCAAGCAGGCTTGGCAGACCTACTACCAGCAGCTCGCGGCCCTGCAGCAATCCCGACACCAAGATGCGATCGGTGCCATCAAGGCCGAGACGGCACCCAATGGCATGTCCAGCGGAGGCGCGTCGCAGGCAGGTGCGGCCGCCGGGGGTGACCCGCAGTTGACCCAAGCGCAAAGGACGGTGGCGCAAGTGGACGCGGCTATGCCAGCTGCCTATGCGGGGGGCGCCGGGCCATATGGCGGCGGTCTGGGGATCGGTGGCGGCTACCCGATCCTCCCGCCAGCCGGACCCGACCCGGCAGGCGCGCGGGAAAGGCTCGCTTTCGTCGGGCAGGCCGGCAACCTCGGACAGAACGACACGCTCGCAGCGACGGTTCGCGATCCGATCTCGCCGTATCTGGTTACGGCCGGGGACGTGATTCCCTGCATCGCCCAAGGTGGTGAAGACAGTGACACGCCAGGCCAGTTCGTCGGCCGGGTGTCGCGCAACATCTATGACAGCGCGACCGGCCGCTTTCTGCTGATCCCGCAGAACTCCAAGGTGATCGGCATCTACGACAACGTCGTGACCAACGGGCAGACCCGCATCCCGACCGTCATCACCCGGATCATCTTCCCGGACAGCAGCTCGATCCCGATCGGCGCGATGCCGGCAACCGACCAGGGTGGCTTTGCCGGGTTGCACGACCAGGTGGATACCCACCTGTGGGAGAAGTTCGGCAACGCCCTCATCCTGGCGATCGGCAGCGCCGGCCTTCAGCTGAGCCAGGGCACCGGGCAGAGCACGGACGGCTACAATGCCCAGCAGATTGGGGCTGCTGCGATCGGCCAGCAGCTTGGTGAGCTTGGGCAGGAGTATGCTCGGTCAGGGCTCGCAATTCCGAATACGCTCAAGATCCGGAACGGCTACAACTTCGTCGTTCAGGTCACGCGGGACATGGTGCTGCGGCCGTACGTCGACCGCCGAAATGTCGGCGTGCAGCCAGTTAGCTTCGGTCGGATCGTCCAGTAAGAGGGTAGACTCTGGTTTCCCCCGCGGCCAACAGTGCTTTCAGACCGGTAGCGACCGGCAGTCACTTTCTCTCATTCGTCGCACTCTGCGACATGAAAGTTCAGCCGAAAACGCGCCGCCGTAATCGCGCAGTCGGAAGCCCGAACGAAGCCGCACGAAATCCAACGCCGCGCCTTGTGCGGCGTCCATCTGCCCGGTCTCGACGAACGCGACAACGCGGCCTTCTGCGCTGTGGCACTGCTCTTTGTCATTGCCGCTCCGGCGGTTGTCACGATACGGATCGTCATAAGGCGCGCGGGAAAGGCGCGCCGCGAAGCACGTGGCATGGCCCTCGATCGGACCTGGCCGTTGGCGCCATCGTGAGGCGCTGGCGGCCTCCAGGCACGCCCCCTAGGTTGGTTGAGACGCCGCCATCCCGCGCCAGCCGCTCAAGCAGGCAAAGCCGCGTGCACTGCCTGTGTCGAGGATCACGCTCCGCTGCACCAGTCGTAACGGATGTATCGCATGACCAGGTCAGTATTAGGCGCAGGTCGTGTCCTCAGCATCCTGTGGCGTCACGAGAGCCACATCCTTTGAATGGCGCGACCTATACCCTGGTGTGTGTCTTCCTCTCCCTCGACTCAATCGATCGCAAGCACGCTTCAACGTAGCGTCGTGGCTGCCCGCAACAGGCCGGCATTCCAAAGGAGATAGACATGAACTTGCAGATTGTTCCACGCGCCATCGCAACGGGGCACGACGAGTTGGTTCCTTCGCGCTACGCCGTTCGGATCGGGGAGATCGACGTGCTGGTGTTCAGCGATGGAGTATTGCCCCTGCCAACCGCGATGCTGGCCCATAACGTCGACCCTGCCACCCGTGCCGGCTGGATGAGCGACATGTTCCTGCCGCCGGACGCGTTCGACTGGTCGCTGAACGTCGTCGTGGTTCAGAGCGGCGGGCAGACGATCCTGATCGACGCAGGTCTGGGATTGGACCCGGACCTGAACCTGCCGCGCGCCGGGCAGCTGATTAAGCGACTGGCAGCCGCCCGGATTGATCTTGCGGCCGTGACCGACGTGGTGCTGACGCATATGCACATGGATCACGTCGGCGGGCTGCTCGTCGACGGCGTGAAGGACAAGCTGCGTCCGGATCTGCGGATCCACGTGGCGGCGGCCGAGGTCAAGTTCTGGGAGTCACCCGATTTCACCCAGGTCTCGATGCCGCCAGGGTTCCCCGATGCGCTGCGGGCAACCGCCAGGCGGTTCGTGGAGGAATACCGCAGCCGGCTGCGCATGTTCGACGATGAGCAGGAGGTGGCGCCGGGGGTGGTTGTCCGTCGCACGGGCGGTCACACGCCTGGGCACAGCGTGGTCCGCATCGCCTCCGGCGGTGATCGCCTGACGTTCGCGGGAGACGCCGTATTCGCGGTCAGCTTCGACCATCCGGACTGGCACAACGGCTTCGAACACGACCCCGAGGAGGCGGCCCGCGTGCGTGTTCGTCTGCTGACGGAGCTGGCGGTCACCGGTGAGCCGCTGGTAGCCACGCACCTGCCGTTCCCGTCCGTCGGCCGGGTGGCAATCGAAGGCAACGCGTTCCGTTGGGTGCCGGTTTTCTGGGACTACTGATCGGCATCGTGGTCAGGCCGAACGAGGGCGGACGGGTCCAGTATTGATCCGTCCGCCCTGGATGAGAGTTGGGCCGCACGGCGTCACTCGCATTGACCCGGCTCCCACGATTGTCCCCGATCATTCGCCTGCTGCGAGCTGGAGCGCCGTACGGAAGGTGCTGGCGGCCCACGCTGTCTGCGCCGGCAGTAAGGTGGCGGTCGAGGCCTCGCCCGCAACTGGGCCATGGAACTGAAGCACGGCCGCATCCGCGTGAACGTGCTCAGCCCAGGCCCCACCAACACGCCGCTCATCGCCAAGCTTGTGATCCCATCGGAAATGCTGCCGGCAGTCGAAGCGCAGGTCGCGCGGGCCATGCCGTTCGGCCGCCTTGCCGAGGCCGGCGATCTGGCGCGCGCTGCCGTGTTCCTGGCGTCGAGTGATGGCCCTTCATCAGCGGCGCCAATCTCATGGTTGATGGCGGCGCCAGCCTGGCGTGAAAGCGTGCTCCGATGGATTTCCATAAGATGCTCCTTACGCCGCGCGGTCGTAACCTGCCTTCAACCGAGACCTTGGGTTCGGAAGCGTGTTGCCCTGGCGACAGGCTCCCCATCCGCGGCCTCCACGGAAAGAGATGGCGATGTTGTCCGAGGTGACCGGAACAATGAGCGACGAACCCACGCGGGCGGCCATGATGGTTGAGGCGGTGGTTGGCAATGCATGGGCCACGGATGCCGCCGGTCGGTTCGTCTATATCACGCCGGGTATGCTTGCCCCGCTGGGCATCGTGCGGGAGGACCTCAACGGTTCCGATGACCCGGCGTTCGGCTGGAAGCCGCTGGTGCATCCGAATGACTATGAGGCAGCCGCCGCATCCTGGAGGCAGAGCCTGCGGGACGAGCGGGCCTATGACGCGACGCATCGGCTGCGGGCCGCGGATGATACCTTCAGATGGGGGCGCTGCTCCGGGCGCCCCGTCCGTGACTCGGAGAACCGCATCGTCGGCTGGTACGGAGCCGTCCTGGATTGGGAGGCGATACGCGAGCGCGATCGCGAGCTTTCCCAACTCGTGGATATGGTCCCCAGCCACGTATGGCGTCTCACCCCCGATGGTGAACCAACATTCTTCAACAGGCGCATGGCGGACTATCTAGGCCTTGAGAGCACCGACACGGCGCTGGGCGGATTGGCCGAACTGATAGAGTCTGTCCATCCCGACGAAGTCTGCATGTTCCGCGAGACGCTCGGCCGCAGCTTGGCAAGCGGCGAACCATTCTCACTACGTTACCGGCTGCGCCGCGCTGACGGCGCGTATCGCTGGATGTCGAGCCGGGCCGAACCACTGCGTGACCACGCGGACTGCATCCTGCAATGGTATGGCGTCTGCCACGACATCGACGATCAGGTGCTAACCGAAGAGGCGTTGCGACGCAGCAAGCACCAGCTCGAGCAGATGATCGATGCACTGCCGATCAATATCCTGAGCTTCGATCCAGCGCGCAAACTGACCTACGCCAGCAAACGATATCTCAGCACGGCGGGGATGCCGGGCGAGCACATCCAGGATTTCGAGGGCCTGGCCCGGGAGGTCTCGCATCCTGATGATTTCCCGACCATGTTCAACCGGGCATCGGCCGGCTTCGCGAACAGCGAGCCCTTCGTGAATCGCTTTCGTCGACGCTGCATGGACGGCGTTTATCGTTGGATAGAGGCCCGTGCCCAGGCGCTGCGCAACGCCAATGGCGAGATTGTCCAGTGGTACATTGTCTCGATCGATATCGAGGAGGAGATGCAGGCTCAAGAGGCATTGCGCGAACGGGAGCGATTCGTCTGGCAGCTCGTTGAAACGCTACCGGCCATGGTTGATTGCGCGTCACCCGATGGCGAACCGGTGTACAGGAGCCAGCAACTTCGCGAATTCCTCGGATACGAGCTGGAGGGATTGCTCGACACTAACGGATCACGCCTGATGCAGACCTTGGATGCAGGCGTCCACCCTGACGACCTCGCCGCGGTCAAGAAGGATTACGCCCAGTGCCTGCGAACGGGGGAGCCTTACGCGCGCCGCCACCGCCTGCGGCGCCATGACTGCGAATACCGATGGGTCGAGACACGCGCCGCGCCCATGCGGAGCGCCGACGGGGCTATCGTCCAGTGGAACGTGATCTGCCTCGATATCGATGCCGAGGTGCGCGCGCAGGAGGATCTCCACCTGGCGCAGGAGCGCCTCGCACGGGCGAGCCAGGCGGCGAGCCTGGCCGAGCTTTCCGCCTCAATTGCCCATGAGGTGAACCAACCACTGGCGGCGGTGGTCTGGAATTCCCATGCCTGCCAGCGCTGGCTGGCCGCCAGCCCGCCGAACCTCGATCGGGTCCACGTGACCGTGGAGCGGATCATCCGGGACGCGAACGCCGCCGCCGAGGTCGTGAGTCGAATCCGTGCTTTATTCAAACAGACCGTTGCGCCTCATCATCGCGCCGCGATCGCGGATCTTATTTCCGATGTCGGCCGTCTGCTCGGCGACCGGACATCACGGATGCGGGTCGAAATCGAGACCGATGTCGCCGCCGACCTGCCCGCCGTGCCCTTCGATTTCGTCCAGATCCAGCAGGTATTGGTCAATCTCATGCGGAATGCGATCGAGGCGATGGAAGGCCATGCGCCCAAACCTCGTTTGGGCGTTCGCGCCGTTTGCGACGGCGAGGTCCTACGCGTCGAGGTCAGCGACAACGGGCCCGGCGTCCTTTATCCAGAAAAGATCTTCGACGCATTCTTTACGACGAAGCAGAGCGGCATGGGGATGGGCCTGGCGATCTGCCGTTCAATCATCGAATCCCACGGCGGCCGGCTATGGGCGGAGCGCAATCGTGCCGGAGGCGCGACCTTCGCCTTCACGCTGCCGACCCACGCACCCGAGCCTGCATGACGCCGGAGGCCGCCATCGTGCTGATCGTAGATGACGACCCCCGCGTGCGGGAGGCGCTCAGCGAACTATTAGAAGCCCACGGTATACGCGTGGCAACCTACGCATCGGCGGGGGAGTACGCGCGCGCAGCCAAACCCGACGCGCCGGCATGCCTGCTTCTGGATGTGGAGCTACCGGACATCAATGGACTTGATCTGCAGACGCAGTTGGTTGGCGCCCACCATCCACCGATCGTGTTCATCACCGGCCATGGCGATATCCCGTCCTCGGTGCGTGCGATCAAGCACGGCGCCATTGATTTTCTGACCAAGCCGTTTGGCGACGAGGTGCTTTTGGCCGCGATCCACGCCGCCTTCAGCCAGGACACGCGCCTTCGCGCTGATCGTGCAGACCTCGAACGCCTCATGGCGCGGTACGAGACGCTGACGCCCCGCGAGCGGGCGGTTCTGCCGCTCGTCGTGAGTGGCCTGCTGAACAAGCAGGCCGCGGCCGAGCTGGAACTCAGCGAGGTAACGCTCCAGGTGCATCGGCGGAATGTGTTGCGAAAGATGGGCGCTGCCTCCCTGGCCGACCTCGTGAGGATCGCCGAGCGACTGAAGATTCCCGTCACACATGCGCGGCACGGAGCCAGGGAAGCGTGAGCAGTTCCAAGCGTATTATCGCAGTGGTCGACGATGACAGCCGGCTTCTGGAGTCGCTGGAGAATCTTCTGGAATCCGCAGGCTATGCGGTGCGGACGTTCTCCTCGCCGCGTGCTCTCCTGAGGGCAGGGCTTGCTGACCTCGATTGCCTGATCACGGACATCGGCATGCCGGAAATGGACGGCTTCCAGCTTCGCGACACTGTCGGCAAATCGCGTCCGGACTTGCCCATCTTCATGGTAACCGGCCGCCACGAGATCGCAGATCACCCGGGGAAGGCCGCGTTGGCGACCACCTTGTTCCGCAAGCCGATTGACGGCCGGCTGTTGCTGGCCGCAGTCGAGAAGACGTTGAGTGGCTGAGCCTGAGAGAGAGGATCATGCAGCAGCATTCGTTACGCCACGCCCCGTCATCACCGGATCCGGTTGGCGCGGAACAGCCCATTGTCGTGGTGGTAGATGACGACCTCACGGTCCGCGAAGGTCTGAGCGAACTGATCCTCTCGGTTGGGCTGAACGTTGTCGCTTTCGCATCCACGCAGGATCTGCTGGCGTCAGGGGCGATGGATCGGCCTGGCTGCCTGATCCTTGACGTGCGCATGCCGGGTGCGAGCGGCCTTGACCTTCAGCATCGCCTGGCAGCCACTGGCGACGCGAAGCCGATCATTTTCCTCAGCGGGCATGGGGACATTCCCATGACGGTGCAGGCGATGAAGGCAGGCGCTGTTGACTTCCTGACCAAGCCGGTTCGTGACCAGGCTCTT
>Ga0097679_1003794_pt1 | contig 10734 bp, 10 predicted proteins | sample ThiBiot_500_biof_2_FD_72848 | JGI IMG/M metagenome (GOLD analysis project Ga0097679, IMG submission 72848) | Wastewater bioreactor microbial communities from Cape Town, South Africa - Thiocy_cont_500_biof - 1398105538000 (version 2) (version 2) ...
TTGAGCCGAGAGGCGGTTCGGGCTCAGCTTTTGGTCGACAGTTGCTCGACATGCGACCTCCGATACCGGGCCGGGCGCAAGATCAGGCAGCCGACGCGGCGCGCGACCTCTTCCCTGGGATATTGGGTTCGTCCGCCCAGCCTATGACCCTGTTCGACCCCGGTATGTCTTTCAGGAAGTCCGAGGGTTTCGCTGGTCCGTGCCGGAAGCTGCAATGCGAGATGGTAACGCGCCGCATGCCGCGCGTGATGCCGACATAGGCCAGTCTTCGTTCCTCGTTGAGGTCGCCATAGGTCGGCGGGAATAACCCGTTCTCCCACGCAACCAGAAACACGTGCACGAATTCGAGTCCCTTCGCGCGGTGCAGCGTCATCAGCTTGACGGTGTTGGCGGCATCCTCGCCTGGGCCGCCGGTCGAAAGTGCGGCGTGGTCGAGAAGCTCGCGCGCGTTATGGAAGGATCCGGCCAGTTGGATCAATTCCTGCACATTGTCGAGGCGGCCTTCCATCGTCTCCGCCTGGCTCTCGCGCAGCATCTTGCGATAGCCTGTCGCATCCAGGACGAGGGAAAGCTGATCGGCGACAGTTGCCGCCGGCTGGCGCGCCACGTTGCGAATTGCGTCAGCGAAGAGCAAACCCCCTGCGCGGGCTTTCGGCGGCAGGGCCGCGGTCTCCAGCGCCTGCAGGAGCGGGACGCGGCGCCAGGCGGCCTCCTGTTCGAGGATGGTCATCGCCTTTGCGCCGAAGCCGCGCGCGGGTGAGTTGATGACACGTCGGAAGCTCTCATCGGCCTGCCGCTCGTCTGGTGCTGCAACCAGCCGGAGGAGTGCGAGCGAGTCTTTGATTTCCGCACGCTGGTAGAAGCCGACGTCGCCTATGATGGTGTATGGCACGCGGCCGCGCATCAGGAATTCTTCGAACAGGCGGCTGAGACTGTTGCTACGATAGAGGACCGCGAATTCCCCCCAGGAAGTCCCTTCGGCGCGCCGGCGCACGATCTCCTTCGTGATCTCGGCCGCCTCTGCTTCGCCGGTGTTGAAGCGAACGATTTCGATCGGCGTGCCGGCCTGCTTGCGCGTGTAGAGGGTCTTTCCGAGACGGCTTTGGTCGCGTTCGATGACGGCATTGGCGACAGCCAGGATGTTGCCTGTGCTCCGGAAATTCTCCTCGAGGCGAACTTGAGTGGCGCCCGGAAAATGCCGCGCAAACCTACGGATGTAGGTAATATCGGCGCCACGCCAGCCAAATATCGACTGGTCGTCGTCTCCGACTGCAAAGATCTCATGATGATGGGAGCAGAGGTATCGCAGCCAGATGAACTGGGCGCGATTCACGTCCTGATATTCGTCGGTCAGGACGCGATCGAAGCGGCCCGCCCAACGATCCCGATAGGCCGCATCGTGCATCATCGCGCGTACGGGCCATAGCAGCAGGTCTCCGAAATCGGCCGCGTTGGCATCCTGGAGAATGCGCTGATACTCGGCATAGATGTGTGCCGCGCTGCGCAGGCCGTGGGCGTCGACAGGAAACCCGTCGCGATTGGCTTCTGCGATCTGTGCTTCGGCCGCTGCCGGTGCGTCACGGGGGGTGACAAGATCATCCTTCCATTTGCTAATGCGATTGCAGACCAGCTTCAGCGGATCCCGCGCGCCGCTCATCTCGTCCTCGCCTGCGGCCAGGTTCATCGCCTTCATGACACGCTTGACGATCCTGCGGGTGTCATCCGCATCGAGGATGTCGAAGCCCGGCCGCAGGTCAGCGACTTCCGGTTCGATGCGCAGCTGCCGCGCCCCAAGGCCATGGAAGGTGCCGACCCAGCTTGGCGACATCTCATCGCCGAGCGCGGCCCGGATGCGGCCGATCATCTCGCCCGCTGCCTTGTTGGTGAACGTGACGGCGATGATCCGGTTGGGCCGGATGCCGTGCGTGATGATTCTGTCGGCGACCGCGGCAGTCAGCGTCTTGGTCTTGCCAGTGCCGGCCCCGGCAATGACCAGAGTTGGTCCTGTCATTGTTGACGCTGCGCGCTGCTGCGGGGTGAGGTCATCGAGAATCTGGGGCATGTCAGGCAGCCTTTGACTGGGCGCGCGGGTAGTGCCCGGGCGTGACCGCGAGGGTCTCGAGGGTGTCGAGGAAGCGTTCTGCAGCGAAGCCGGCCGGCCAGGGTTCCCACGCGGCGAATCCCTGCACCGGGGCGAGCGGATCGTGCTCAAGCGGATCGACGGTGATCTCGAGGTCCTCGCGCAGTTCGCGGCGGGACCAGCCGACCACGTGCAGGCCCTCGCTGGCCGCCGCCAGGTGGTCGGCGCGTTTGTGCTCGCGGTATGATCGCTCATCCCAGGCTGGGAGCGCGTAGCGGATGTCGAGCGCGGCCTGGTGGAGCGTGACGAGCCGCTCGTAGCCCTCGCCGAGAAGAGGCTTGATGGGCGTGATCGGGTCGTAGCCACCCAGCAGGGCCTCGGTGGCGTCATGAAGCAGTTCGCGTCGCGCCTCAGCCGCGGTGAGCGGGCGGTCGGCGCCAAGACGACGAAGGGCCAGGACGGTCAAAGAATGCTGGGCGACTGAGAGCGGGTTGGGCCAGGCCGAGTAGCCGGCCCATCGATAGGTACGCGACAGACCGATCGCCAGGTCGCGGTCAGTCCAGGCCTGCGGGTCCGGCGCCAGCAGGTTGAGCCTGCGGCGGGAGGGGAGCAGAACCCAGGCGCGGGAAGGTTTCATGCTCCGGCCTCCCGTTTGAGGACCTCGTTCCAGTCGAGGCCCTCAGGTGGCCGCATCCGGACGAACGGGAGCCCCGCCTCACGCGCAATCTCCGCATGCCGCTCGGCGTAGCGGTCGCCGGCACGATTGGCGTCGACCGCGCTTTCGACCACGGCGCCCGGGAGGGACGTCAGGGCTGCACACGCGGCGGTGAGGGCCTCGATGGTGCGCGGGCCCATCCCCCCGCCGGTCGCGGCGTAGAGGGTGTCGGGCCTGATCCCCTCCCGGGCCGCCACGCTCAGCGCGTCGATCGGCGCCTCGGTGATGACCAGCCGCGAGACCTGGCTCTTCCCCGCGCGGAAGCGGAAAAGAGTCTTGTCCCCTCCCCTCAGCGAGCCTTTGAACTGCGGCCCGCGGATCTCGACATGCGTGACCTCTCCGCCGTCGCGATGGGCGAACCACGCGCTGCCGTACGCGCCGTCCCGCACGGCATCCTGGGACGCCGCGGCATCGAGCAGGGTTCGCGACAGCCGCCGTTCCTCGGTCAGGTAGGCCCAGGCCCGACTTCCCGGGCGCAGGCGCGGCCTCGCCGCCCATCTCTCCGCGACGGAGCGTGTATCCCCCTGCCCTCCCCGCCTGCGCTCGACCGGGGTGTGGCGTGGCGCGATCCCGACGAACCGGCGCAGGACCTGGCGGACATGGCCAAAATTCAGGGACGGATCGAGGTGCTGGACGAGCGTGAAGACGTCGCCCTTGGCGGTCGATTGCGGATCCCACCAGCCGCGCCCCTCATGCGTGATGATGAGCACCTCGCCCTCGTCACGGCGGTATTTCAGGGCGCGGCGGGTGCTCTCTCGTGGATCTAGCTTCCAGGGCCGGCCCAGGTTCTCCAGGACGGCCGCGCAATTCACCTGGGCGCGGAACAGGTCGAGTTCGGTGTCGGCGGTCATGGCACGATGCTCCTGGGTCTGCGGCGATCGGCCTGACGGCGGGGAACTCCCCGTCCCTTCAGTCCAATCCTTTCGCGACCCAGCGACCGCGAAGCCGGAGGGGGGCAAGGGCGCCGCCGTCTCTGGCGGCGGCCGCGCAGCGGCGTCCCTTGCGGCCCGACCGGCGCAAGCGGTAGCGGAACTCTTGAGCTCTTCGCCTTTCATTCCCCGGCTTATGCCGAGGGAGTTTGCGAACGGCGCACAGCGTCAGGACGGCAGGCGCCTATACTCCGCGATTAATAGGGAATAGCACTGGGTCCGCTGGTGTGCGCGTCCGGCATCTCAGGCGCATCTATGAGCCTGCCTACCGCACCAAGCCCGCTGAAACACTCGTCCGCGCCACGCAGTTCCCCTCGTGGCAAGTCTACCGCGGCGTTGGGGACAATGCGGTCAAGCTGCTTGCCGGCGCCATCAAGCCTAAATTCGCCCTGAGGGCGTGATTCGACCCATGCCCGGCGCTCGATCGCCGGGTAGGCGGTCTCGGGAGCGGGCATTCAATGAAAAGGCCCATAGCTGAGCACCGAAGATGGGTCTGGCTTCTACGATGCTTCTCAAGGGCAGCGGCGGGGCGCGTAATGATGGCCATTTCCGAAATTCAGGCCTACTGAGTATAGGGCCTTCCGACGCAGCAGCCCCGCGCCGCATCCAACCGATGCGCCCGCGTCTGCTGGCGGGCGAGTGCCCCCAGTGGCACGATGTCGCCTGATGTCACATGGCCGCATTTGGCGACCTCGGCGGTAAAGCCCGCCTTCACTGCGTCAGGCAGGTCTGCACCCAGCAGGAAATAGCGCAGATAGACAAGGAAATGCGGGTGCCGGAAGATGTCCTCTCCGCGCGTGCCGTTCTTTTCAAACGTCTCCCGCCGGGAACGGCCCCGCCCGCCGACGTTGTAGTTTGCGTCATTAAAGAATCTGGCCCTGACCTCGGGGATGCCCTTCCGGGCAATCAGCGACCGCATCAGCCCGCAGACCAGCTCGCCGTTCGCCCGCGCATGCTCGCCGCAGTCGCGCAGCGCGTGCGCGTCCATTTCGATTTGCTCGGCTAACTCCCGCTCGAGAGGCGTCAGCTCAATGGCGTCTGCGCCGGTCAGCGTCATCTCCCCAGCGCGCCCAGCGCGCTGGGGATGCCGCCCCCGAAGCCGCCGCCGTCCGCTCGAATGCCGCCGATGCCCTGCCGGTTCAGCGGCGCGGGCTGGCCCCGGCGCAAATCAGTCTCGATGTCGAGGCGCTGCTGCCGGGTGGTGGCCCCGAGATGGACATGCAGCTCGCTGCCGCCCAGCCACAGCACCTCCGGCAGCTTTTCATGTTGCCCAAGCCGGACGTCGAATTCACCGCTCTCGCCAACATAGAGCGCGCTGCGCAACCCGTCCGGTCGCGGGGCGGTGAAGATGTAGTTGCAGGCCGCTATCCAGTCGGGGATGGCGTGGATGGAGAAGACGCTGTGCGCATACCAGCGCCCGCTGGCACCCTGCCAGTGAACGATTGGCGGTGTGTGCGGCGCGTATGCGGCCAGTAGGCCGTTGAGCGATGACATGACCACGCCTCCTCTGGTCGCCGCTATAGCACGGAACAGGGAGCGAACAGAAGCGAATGTTGATGCGGCAGGGCCGCGCTTGAGCTACATGTTGTGTGCCTGTCCTGTCCACCCGGCAGGGCACCCCTTCCCTTTCACCAGAGCCGTCCGAGTGCCGAAGCTGTTCACACAGGCCCAACTGGAGGCGATAGCCGACGCGCTCGGGGATACCAGCGACGGGCTGACCGGCTCAGAAATCGGTCATCTGCTCGCAACGAGCCGGATGGCCGACATTGACCCGTCCCTAACCAAGCGCAAGCGGCTCTACAACGCATTCGCCAGCGAGCAGAACCAGCGGCAGGACCGGACGCATATCCTTGCCTTCATTCGGCATGCGATGAAGCCGGAGCGTTTCGCGCGGGCGCCGGAGCGGTTCGTGCCGATGCGCGCGCACCTCAACCGCGCGCTGGCTTTCGCGGGTCTTGCCATCCGCGCATCGGGGACGCTGGAAGCCGCCGACGCAGCAAGCACGCTGTCGGAAGCGCAGCGTCGCGCGCAGGAACTGCGGGCGGATTTGAACACGCGGGGCGTCCACCCTGACGTAGTGCGGTTCTGCCGGGACGAGCTGCTTGCAGACGATTATTTCCATGCCGTCATGGAAGCCGTCAAAAGCGTCGCCGACAAGCTCCGCGCCCGCACGGGCCTGACTGACGACGGCGCGACGCTGGTTGACCGCGCGCTTGCTGGCGAGCTGCCGATGCTGGCCATCAACCCGCTTGTGACCGAGAGCGAGAAGAGCGAGCAGAAGGGATTTGCGAACCTGCTCAAAGGCACGTTCGGGATGTTTAGGAACACCACGGCGCATGCGGCGCGTATCCACTGGCCGATGACCAAGGACGACGCGGAAGACCTGCTGTCGCTCGTGTCGCTGATACACCGGCGTCTCGACGCGGCGCACATGCCGCCGCGCGTCTAGCCACAGGAGCCGAAACTTGAGATTTCCGGAAGATATGGCCGAAAGCTTACGATAGACGGCAGGTGTCGAACCCATGCTAGCCTCCCGCTTCGGGGCCACGGTGCAAGTCGGCGGTTCGAGGGGACCGGCCGTAACCCGACAGTCGCAAACCCACCCACTGCCGACCTGGCTTGGTATGTCGCGCCGGAGCGGAAACAGCGGTTTCCGAATATCCCTCCGCGAGCCCTTAACAGCCGGGTCTGGTCGTCGACGATGCCCCTCCCCGCTAGGCTCATCCGGTACAAGCTCTACACGGGAAGCATAAGCTCTCGGCAAGCGTGAGTGCCTGGACCCGTCATGTCCTGAAGCCGCACTGGCGGAGGTGGGCGCGATAATCGTCGTCGAGCACCCCCCTCCCGTCGGCAAGCTGGGCGAGGTTGAGATCGCCGCCGAAATTGACCTCGAGGGGAACGGGTCCCTGGTCGGTCACCGCTATGTCCCACGATTGTGTCCGGATGCCGGGAAAGACAGTGGCAGCCTCGCGGGCCAGCCCGCATAGCGTGGACCAATGCGGAACGCCAAACCCGATCACCGGCCGCCCGGTATCGGGGTGGCGTTCATCGCGTGTCATTTGGGAGGCGGTGCCACGGACGGCGCCGACGATCCGCCCGGATGAGAGATCGATCGCGCCGAGCATGTTGCCGGGCCGCCAGTAGTTGTCCGCCGGGTTGTCCCCGGTCGCGATCTTCGCCACGGCACGATGGATGTAAGGGCCATCCGGGCGGATGAAGACCACAAGCCGCACGGACCAGAGGCAGGGACCGAACTTTGCTTCGATCTCGGCAGCCGGCCGCAGTCGAGGCTGGATGACGTAGCCCGCCCCCTCTGCCATGGATTGCGCTGTCGCCGGCACGGGCTGCCGGGCACCCCCAAAAAGGATCAGCTCGTCGGACGCCGGATCGTACGCATCGGCGCTGATCACGTTCAGGCTGTATTTTCCGGCGGCGGGCTTTGCGAACAGGGGAAAATTAGCAGGGTCGCGCAGAAACGCCGCAATCGCATCGGGCTGGTCTAGGGTGAGCGCTCCGCGGAGCCGTCGGCCGGCTTGGGTGATGGCTGTCACCTGTGGCACGGGTAGCGCAGCGCCCGCCATGATTGTGTGGAAAAGAATTTTGTCGGCCGCAGTCTGGTACCAGTGCCGGTCGTTGCAGGCGACGTGCATCAGATGCTGGGCCTGTTTTCCGACGAAGCAGCGCTTCTCTTCCAGGCTGAGATGGGGATCCCAGAGCCGGTAGTAGAAGTATTCGCTCGGGGCAAGCTTGCCGGCGGCGCGACGCAAGGTCACGATTTCCCGTAAGATCGCACTCAACCGGCGGCCGTTGTCGAAGGCGACGCGCAGGTTCTCGGCGATATTGACCAGGGGAACCCCGTTCAACCGCGCGGCCGTGGCTACCGTCGTATCCGCCATGTCTCTCCTCCATCGGGTCGCGCCGACCGTAGAAGGGGAGTTTGCGAATGGAGACACGTCCGACCGTGGCCCTGGTGAAAGGGGTGAGGTGGTCGCAATCTCATTTCAGGTGACGCTCGCCGGCCCCGCGCATCCCCCAGATGGTCCGGGCAAGATGCAGTTCCCCTGCCTTGGCCTTCGAGACCATGCCGTGGAAGTAGCCACCCGGGCTGCCGCGGAAATGGGTTGGCGGCTTTGCCGAGACGACTGCGACGGCGATGGCGGCTTGCTCCCGGCCCATGACCAGGCAGGCGTCGCCCCAGATGAATTTGGAGATCCCCATTTCATCGCGGAGCCAGTCCGCAGCGTCCACAATCTCGGGCCAGCTCGGCGCATGGCTGTTCAGATATGGCTTCAGCCGTGGTGCGAGCTTGATCAGCTCCATTGGCGTGATCTTGAGGAGGGAACCAGAGTCCGTTCGAACTTTGCCCGGGCGCTGTTGCACATTCGTTGTTCGGTCCGTGTTGACACGACTTGCGAACCCGCTGGACGGCTGGTTTTCCCCGGGAGAAACCCGCGACGGGCTACTCTTCCCTGAAGCAATTACAGTATCTTTCAGATTCTGAAGTTGGTTTGTAGTTGTAATATGGGGCCAATTTTCTGACCCCTTGGGGTCAAGATTCACAGATTCGGAAGACGTTTGCGCCTGCGTTGGGCCCTTCGCTTCGAGCGCCGCTTCTAGGCAGCGACGCATGTGACCTTGGGTCTGCTCGAGCCTGGCAACGGCGATCTCCATTTCGATTGATCCGCTCCTGCCGGCGATGCCGCGGGAAGCCGACGCCGACGCAACGCGGAGCGTTTCCCATTCCTCCCCCGAGATCCCTTGTTCGACGGCGGTTTCCAGGAGCTGTCGGATGCCATTCCTGGCAATCGTCGCTCGGCGCTTCAGGGCCTGTAGGCGGGCACGTTCCTCACGCCCCTCTTCGGCGGCGGCCTGAAACTCCGCGTAGCGACCGGCCAGCGGCGATAGATCGAAGCCGTAGGCCTCGATGATGCGTCCCTTGGCGTCCCGCCGGCCGTAGCGCTTGCCGTTGGGGCTGTCCTTCATCACGACCAGGCCTAGTTCGACCAGATAGCGATTGAGGTTCTTCACCTGGCTTGGACCGAGACCTAGCTCTTGCTGCTGCATGGCCGCGGAAGGCCACACGATCGGCCGGGACGACGGCTGCCAATCGACGGCATCCGTAAACCGGAAGAGCCAGTCGATCGCGTGTACGACGCTTGGCCGCAGGCCCAGGTACGGTGCGGCGGCTTTGAATGCGGCCAATACCTGGCCGGGGTGCATGTCCGAGGTGAACCTATGGGTTTCGGCGACCTCAATCGTCCCCAGCATCTGGGGGGTGAGTTTTCGGAGGCCCGGCGCCTGGCCGCAGCCAAGCACCGACCCCCGCTGAACGGTGTCCATCATGATCCTTCTCCTGGTAAGGATCGCGGCAGACGCACCTCTCCTGTCCAAACAAAAACGGCAATTTTTGCTTGGCAAAAGACGAAGGTCGAGCTATCTTAGGCGTGCAAGACGATAGCTACGCGCTCGCCGCGATGTTGAATGGGAAGCCCGCCCGGCAAGGCGGGTTTTCTATTGCCTAACTACGTCATGATTTGGCTCCGAAGCTGGTGCATACGTTCCTCACCCGCGACATGAGGTCTTCCACCATGTCTTTGGGCAGGCTCGTTTCATCGAAGCGGATGCGGATCACACCGGGCTTCTTGTCAACCGTGAAGCTCGGCCGTCCCTCTCCCTGATCATCCGCCTTCGCCGGTGATTGGCTCTGCGACAGAGCTTTCAACACGAGGTCGAACCTCTGGTCGCTGTCCGCTGCACCACCTGATTTGCAAACCTCGAGGAGGCGTTCCTTTTCGGTCGGCCACCTGGCCTCCTCGACTGCCTTCGCTAGATCCATCCATTTCCGACGCCCGGTCTTCTGTGCGGGCCCAATCGCCTCGATCAGCTCCCCGGGCAGAGCGGTAGCGATGCTGATCATTCTCGACACTTCGGTCTTGTCGATGCTGAGTGCGAGGCAGATCACGTCGCGCTGGAACCGCCGCGCCTCAAGCCGCGCAGCGAATAATGCCCGTTCGATATAGGACAGATCGAGACGGTCTTGGTTCTCCTGGCCCTGGGCAACAACCAGCTCTTCGTCAGTAAGGTGTTTGACCATCGCCCTGACCGGACGCCCGAGCCTTTTCAGGGCGCGGTAGCGGCGGTGCCCGAACGCAATTTGATAGCGCCCTCGGCTCTCTGGATGCGGCCTGAGCAGAATCGGAGTGCGTTGGCCTTGGTCCCGAATGGTCGCGACGAACGCGTCCATTTCATCGTCTTCGCCAATGCGATCGGTGATGAATGAAGGGTCGATGAGATCGGTATCGATCTCGATGATCACGTCTCCGGCCTCGAGCTTTTCCTTGGCGTCTCGAAGATCGGCCGCCATCGTCTCGATCGATTCACTCATCGCGCCGACCAAGCCGACCCCTCGTGGCATCGGCCTCCGTATGGCCTGCGGCGCGCTGGGCGGAGTCTCGGGCGGCGAAATCAAATGTTCAAGAAGGTGTTTGCGCCCCATTGTCAGTAGCTCCAAGCCTGTTCGACCAGGGCCTCGATTTCCGCGTTCACCTGATTCATTGATTCGAGTGCGCGATCGTAGGTTGACCGAGTGAATTGTTCGCGTGTGACCTCGTAGAGCGTTTGCTTTGTAATCGAGGCATCAGAGATGGCCGTGCTCTTGACCATTGCATTCGTCAGCACACGCTCGCCGAAGAGCGACCGCATGAACGCCACCATCTGCGTCTGCGGCCCGTCGGTCGGCTCGTACCGTGTCACTAGATAGCGCATCCAATCGTATTGCATGTCGCCACCGGCCTTAGCGACGACACCAAGTAGTTCGGATGTCATCAAGAGGAACTGGCACATCGACATGATGTCCAGCATCTCCGGATGAACTGTCACAAGCAGCGCCGTTGAGGCACACAGCGCCGAGAGCGTGAGGAATCCGAGTTGCGGCGGACAATCAAGAATGACGACGTCGTAGCGGTCAGCGACCTCCGCGAGTGCTTGCGACACCCGCGAGAAGAACATCG
>Ga0097679_1003804_pt1 | contig 10712 bp, 14 predicted proteins | sample ThiBiot_500_biof_2_FD_72848 | JGI IMG/M metagenome (GOLD analysis project Ga0097679, IMG submission 72848) | Wastewater bioreactor microbial communities from Cape Town, South Africa - Thiocy_cont_500_biof - 1398105538000 (version 2) (version 2) ...
CATGGCTCATCGGAGTGGCCTCCCTTGTTAGCCTATCCTGCGCGCAAAGGCCTTCATGCCTGACTTCAGGCTGGCGGCCGCCTCCGCCGCGTCCTGCCACCCTTTCATTTTCAGTTTCTTGCCGGTTCCAAGCACCGACGAGAAGAAGAACTGTTCGATCTCACGCCGCAAATCCGGCGGAACATTATCGGCGGCGACCGGCTCGTCCGGAGAGTCCTCCTTGTGCGGGCAAAAAATATACTGGTCGTTTCGTATCTCGGCCCCATGCGGATCCTTTTGCTTGACCCGCAGGGAACCCAGCAAGTCGCATTTGATGACAATACCCGGTGCAGTGGCCGCCTGATGTATGACGAGCGCATCCAGCGGGTCGCCATCGTCACCGATCGTCGAAGGAATGAAACCCCAATCGTAGGGATAGGTGTTACCGACGGGCAGCGGCCGTGAATACTCAAAGACCCCGGACGAAGGCTTGTAAGCCAGCTTGGCGGCGGAACCGCGCGGGGTCTCAATCACAACACGATAGAGGCCTTGGGACCTCGTGGGAAGCTTCAGGAAATTCGCCATTGTACCGATCCCTGTTCATACTAGAAAAGCACGCGCGAGCAGCCAAAAGGTTCCATCCTGCTAGCAGCCGCGAGGAAACTCGCCGCGCGCAGTCGCGTTGATGCGAACAACGGCAACCCGTTTGCCTAATTGTTTTCCGAGAAACACAAGAGGGAGGCCACGATGAGCCGGATTTCTCCGCTTACCCTGAAGGGTATCGGCTACGTCATTTCCACCATCAGTGTTGTTCTATTGGCAATTGTCAGTTGGAGGCACGCGTCAAATGACCTCCTGCTCGCGGTGTGTCTCGTCGGCGGCGTGGCGACGTCCATCGCGGGTATGTGCTTCCGCTGGGCGTCCTACGTTCTCGAAAAATGGCAGAAGGTTACCTAAAGTCAGGCGGACGCTGCAGTTGGAAACCAGCAAGGAACTCGCCTGTATTTGGCCGACCGCGGCGTGTGTCCTATGCCAATATCGAGCGTGTACCCCAAGTTCTAGCGCGCGCGGCCAGCTTCCTTCTTCCTGGCGCCACCTATCCGAAGAACTTGGGCATATTCGCAGACGGTAGGGAGCGCCTGATGCACGGGTTTGGAGTCGAGGCGCTCAATCGCCAAAGGCTGTTATGGTATGGGTGCCACGCATCAGCCGCTAGGCATCAAACGCCGCGTCATTGGTGCTAATGTGTATGCAGTCGACCTGTGCGTTCTCCGACAGGCGGCCAGCCGCGATTGAACCAGTTATGGGCGCGGCACGTCCCGCCCGTTTCAGGCTGTCAGGCCTCATAGGTGTTCGTTGCCGGTCTTCAAGTATTGCGTTTCGGTACGTTCCCTAGGCACTATGATACGCTTGGCAAGTTCAATTGACTGGGATGTCGCATGCGTCCGGACGCCCTCAACCCAGCGGGGGACAGGGCCAATCTCTCACTTGATGTTGCGTCCTCCCGGTGCCGGATAAAGGTTCTGGCGCGAGCATGAAGCTGCGGAACTCGTAGAGCCGAGAGAACTGAAGGGAGGGCGTTTCCGCCCATAGGCCGCTTCCGAAAAGACTCTTATCCTGCGGCGTCCTCATTTCGCAACCAGTCGGTTTCCGCAGGCTTTAACCTGTCGCTGGATTGATCCCTAGCACTCAGTTCCTCCCGCTGGCATTAGGGTAGGCAGACTTTTTCTTCGGAACCTATTCAAAAGGGCAGCGTTCGGTAGTTGATGCACATCCCAAGCCCCCCTAGCCAGTGCATCATCAACCTGACCGCCGTAGCCTCGAATATCTTGTGACGCTACGGCGGTTGGTTTTCATTTGACGGCTGAGCGCTTAGGGCGCCTGGTCGCAGCTTGGTGCGAAAATGACCGTCAAACGACGCACCACTTACGTCGTCGGATCATGACGCATATGCCGCGTCCCAGGATCGGAAGTATTCGGGGGCATTCCAGGCTTGAAGACGAGCGGGGGATCAGAACGGTATACCCGATATCCGTAGCCAAGCGCCGCCTTTTCCACGCGCGCTCTTTAACGGCCGAGTTGATGATTGGGACCAACCCGAGAAGCATCGCCGCTTCTGACACCAATCGGGCAATTTGATCCGAGGACAGTTCACATGCAGGCAGGGCTGGCAGAACATCTCGAACCATTGGTTCGTAGAGACAATTGACCCTTTGCGAACTCCGTCAGTTTTCCGAGCATTAAGGATTGAAGTTCGCTCTTAGAATTTCTTCCTAGAACCACGAGCAAGCACCGAGGTTGCGGAACCGGTCGCGGGTAAGGATACCCGCCATGCCGTTTGGAATTGCCGGTGTGAACTGACAGACCTTGCGAATTTGCGTCCGCCATTTGACTACTGGTCGAGCGCAAAAAGACCAGCATCCATATCTACTTCGCCGGCAATCGTTGCGGAGATGAGTTCGGAAGCGATCTGTGAAAATGTGATTCCGTTGCCGCCATAGCCCATCACAGCGTGTATCCGGGGGTGGTGAGGCACTGTGCCGATAATCGGCAAACCGGTGGTCGTCGTTCCGAAGGAGCCGCTCCAGGCGAATTCAGCACGAACGTCTAGTTGGGGAAAAAGCTCCGCCAGTTTTTTCATCAGGCGATCCGTCTTGACCAGCGTGAGCGCATCGCGACGACCCTCATCGATGAATTCCTCATCCTCGCCACCACATATCACGCGGCCGTCGGACGTGGCCCGAAGATAGAGGTATGGATCAGAAGCCTCCCAGATCATGGCAGCATGTGGCCAAATTCGCCTCGGCTGCGGAGCGGTCGCCATTGCCCAAGTCGATATGACACGGTGGTTTGCGGAGGGAACCATGTCGAGCAGTTCGTAACCCGTGGTGAGCACAAGGTGCTTTGCCGCGATGGTTGGTCCCTCCCGCGTGGCAACCACCACCCCAAGACGATTGTCTTCGGCGCTCACAGCCTCGACCGGCGCATAGAAGCGCGCCTTGCGCGCAAGTGCGGCCAATAACAGACCCGAAGTAAGCTTGCGAGGATCAAGCGCTAAGTTGTCGTAGCTGACAATCGCAGCCGAACGCTCGATGCCGAACTGATCGCCCAACTGCTGTCTGGTCAAATACGACGCGTCGATGCCTGCATAGCGGCGAGCTTCAGCTTCTCTGTTGAGTTCTGAGGGGCCAAGCGACGTCCCTGCCAGATAAAGTGACCAGGTGCTTTTCATACGGCAGTTTAAGTCCAGCGCCTCGACACGTCCCTTCAGATTGAACACCGCCAACCGCGAACGGCGCCAGGCCTGTCGCGCAGCCTCATGGCCAATCATTCTGGACAGCTTGACGAGCGGCTGATCGATCTCGAACTGCACCAATGCGGTTGTGGCGGCGGTGGATCCTTTAAGCGGGCCTCGTCGATCGATGCACGCGACTGAATGGCCGTCGCGTGTTAACGCTTCAGCCATCATCGCGCCACTGATGCCCATACCGACGATTAAGACATCCGTCTTGATGTCCCTCGTGAGTCGATCGGTGGGAACCGTCCGAGACCGGTAGGCGGACCACACCGGCATGCCGCTTCTGAGATCAAGTTTGCGAGACATGGGATTTTCCAGTTGCGCACGATAAGTCACAATGCCTCTTTGCGTTCCAATTCACTGATCCGACTTTAATGAAGAACGGCCCGACAGCCTCTGCCGGCCGGGGTCGTCCTGGCCCAGTCATGCATCCAAGATCATGATCTCTCGTCCCTACCGCGGATGAGGGCGTGAAGAAGGCAACGGTGGAACCTTCAGCCGAGCGACCAGTTACTGCGGGCGGCATGATTAGATCAACGACCCGCGGCCGCCACAACCTCGTCAAGGCGCGTGACTGGGATCGACTGGAACCACGATGAAGCTGTTTCAATGTCCGCAGTGCCAATACCGGCTCTATTTTGAAAATGCCTTTTGCCTGAACTGCTCCAGCATTGTCACCTACGATCCCGAGCAGTCCGCTTTCGTGCGAGCCGATGACGCCGGCGTCTTTCAGTGTGCCAACTCTAGTCAATGCGGATGCAACTGGCGCACCAGTTCGTCGAACGGATTCTGTCAAGCTTGCGCCTTGACCAAGGTCATTCCTGACCTGTCCATTGAAGGCAACCGAGCGCGCTGGATACGAGTGGAGGCTGCCAAGAAACGTGCAGTCTACTCACTCATCTTCTTCGGGCTTCCGTTCTCGCCAAAGACCGGCATAAATGATCGCGGAGGACTTGCTTTCGATTTCCTTGGTGACTCGGCGTATTGTGGAAAAGGTTTTGAGAGGATACTTACTGGCCATGACAATGGATTGATTACACTCAACGTTGCCGAAGCTGATTCCGCCGAAAGAGAGAAGCGGCGTATCGAACTGGGTGAGAGCTACAGAACCTTGCTTGGCCACTTCCGTCATGAACTTGGCCACTACTACTGGGATCAGCTGGTCCGAGACGATCCGCAGAGACACGCGGCATTCCAGGCCATATTCGGCGATGAATCCACCGACTATGAGCGCGCTCTGCAGGTTTACTATGCTGAGGGCGCTCCAGCCAACTGGCAACAAAGATACATCTCGGCCTATTCAGCCTCGCATCCTTGGGAAGACTGGGCGGAAACCTGGGCCCATTACATGCATATCACCGACACGCTAGAGATGGTGGATGCGCTCCAGCTCTCGCTCGCCAGACTAGAGGCGGGCAATCAAGCTGGTGTGACCCCTATGGCTGGCCACGGAGTGCCAGCGACAACGCTGAGGTGGACGGTCTCGCCGAATGGGTTCGACGCTGTTCTAGAGCGCTGGACGCTCCTGTGTGAGGCGTCAAATTCTATCAACCGCTGCATGGGCCTACCCGATCTATATCCGTTCGTAATTTCGGAAAGTGCCGCTGAAAAGCTGACTTTCATCCATGACCTGTTGGCTTCCTCAAGTGGGCAAAGGGCAGCAAGCAGTTGATCCACAGGTCGGCTATCGCATCGTGGCTGAATTACTGAAGCCGGACATGTTGAGCCTCATTCACCATCTCAAGGCGCCAGCGGGTATGGAGTAGGCCGCGTGCATGCCACTGTTCATTGCCTGGACCTAGACAAATCGCAGCGGAACTTCCCCTAGGTTACTCCGTTGCTAGACACGTTCGCATGCTGCTCTCGGTAAGAAGGAACAGACCATATAGGTAGCACAGCTGATAAGGCAAAAGGCCTCGCCAACCATGCAGCAGGAAGCGTGAAACAGGGAATCGGCAAGGCCGTGGGCAATGACCGGCTGCGTGCCGAGGGCGCGGCGCAGGAGACCAAGGGCAAGGTGCAGAAGGTCATTGCTGGCGCGAAATCCTCAATTAAAGACGCGGCCAACAAAGGCTGCCGACGCGGTCAACAAGAAGCTCTAGCTGAGTTGAGCCGGGACAGGCATTCCAAGCTGGCCTCGGGGTGCAAGAGCCGCATCTTTTGCCTCAGTTGTCGGAGAGCGTACCAACAACGCGTGAAAATTGCACTCGTGGGACCAAGCATCGCCTTTTAGCGGTCTTAGGCATCCTCAGCGAGGCGATCACGTGCGCGGCGCGGTCGTCCTTTTTCACTCATGGACGACGAAGGGTATGTTGGCGCGTCTCGGTGCAGGGTTAGAAGGTATGTATGAGGATGCTTAGGAACGCGATTTACGACCAAGGCAGGCGCGGATAAGGGTGTGATGGCTTTCTGAACAAGCGAGACCGATCGCAGTGCCGGTTATAGCAACAGCAGGATGGTCTATTCCAAAATCGGTCGCGGCAGCCTTTCCTGATACCGGAAGCGCCCTGCAGCGATATGCCTCGGTCTTCACCGGCACCGAGATCAACTCGACCTTCTATCGCCGTCATAAACCCTCGACATTCGAACGGTGGGCTGAAACGACGCCTGAAAATTTCAGGTTTGCAATTAAACTTCCAAAACAAATCACTCACCGGGATCGGATGAACGACATCCGTGAGCCGTTCGCGGCTTTCCTTCGGAACATTTCGCCGCTTGGCCACAAGCGAGGACCTTTGCTTTGCCAACTACCACCATCATTGCGCTTCGACCCGGAAATTGTTTCGTCCTCGTTCGATACGATGAGAAATCTCGATGAAGGTCCAATTGTGATTGAGGCACGACACAGGAGTTGGTCATGTCAAGAAGCAATCATGTTGATCAAACGATTTGCTATCGACAGGGTATTGGCAGACCCAGACCTGGTATGGGAGGCATCCTCTTTTTCTTGCCAGCCCCGCTATATTCGCCTGCATGGCAAGCCCAAGATCTACCATTCGAGCTACAGTCCAGAGGATATACTTTCTATCCTGCAGATCCTCGCCCCTTCCGGTTGGTGCGTCTTTGACAATACGGCCTCCGGCGCCGCCATCAAAAATGCTCTCGCGATGGCGAAAAACCTCAACTGGTTGCCGAAGTGACGGGGTAGCGTTTCGACCGGTTGAGTTGGCGTGAACAGCCGAGAACGGCAGGCGGTCTGCACCCGCGCGGCTGCAAGCGAGAGCGTCCACAAAGGCTGATGAGGTGACAACATGCGCAATCGTCTTCGTCCTCGTCAAAGCGGTCGCGGCAGATCATTCGCGAAACTATTAGATCGGAGCTGGAAAGCCGCGCCGGCAGAAGCTCCAATTAGGGAAATCAATGCCCGATGCCTGCGTTTTGCCGCGCAGACCTCAAGAGACATGTCACATGGTAAGTATGATCGCATACCTCGAAAGCACATCGACCCAGGCCCTCGAGCCTGAACTGTAAAAGTCCCCATAGATGCGCCGGACGCTGGCCTCGTCGATCTTGGCGATTTCTTCGAACAGGCATCGAAAGCCTTCCGGTTGACCATGCCATCCTACCGGCCCAGAAAGACCTAGTCTTCAGCGCTTTGCTCCTCATCGCAGCGAGCCTCAAGAATTTCCATGGCGGGCAAACCGATGGGACGCACCGATGCTCCCTCCTTGGTGTCGGCGAGGCGCGCAACTGCAAGTGATGTGGAAGTGCTTGAAGCGCTGCTTGCCGAACTGCGTCTTTGAATCGCTTGAAGCGGAAGATCGCGTATCCAATATCTTCCCAAATCGGGCTGCGACTACCAAAAAAGGCGAGGAGGAGCGGCTGAAAATTGGAGGAACATATGGCCGATACTTTTGAACCACCGCTGCTGCTCGAACACCCATCGTTTGGGGTGAGGGTGTTACAAGATGCGATGGACGCGATCGATTTTCTCGAAGAATGGCCACTTGGACAGCGCCACAAGTTGCATGCCTGCGCCTGCGAAGCCTGCTTCGCCGCGTATGATGGACGCTGTGAGGCCGAGGCGGCCCGCAAAGCTCTTATTGCATGGGCACGGTGCGTGGGGGTCAAGGCCTGCGGATCAGTAATGCTCGAAGCGGTGGAAAGGGCTGGCGTGGTCGAATTGCTCTAGACGCGGTTTCGTTTAGGGTGTGTCAGTCTGGTTCAACAGCGTGGAGATCGCCGTGATGACTTGCGGCAGGAAAAATGGTTTGGAGATCATAATGCTGTTGGGAACGCCCTCCGCGCCCCACTGACTGGCGCTGTCGCCGCTCAAATATACAACAGGAATTGTGGAGTTCGTCTGCCGCACATGGCGTGCAACCTCCCAGCCAGACAATCCTCGTCCCAGCCGTATATCAGATAGCAGGGCCCTGAATTTCCCTGGATTGTCGTCGAATGCGGCAATGGCTCGCTCAGCGCTTGCAGCCGCGACAACCTCAAAGCCGGCTTCCTCAAGCGCCGATTCTAAGTCAAGCAAAATCAGGGTTTCGTCTTCGACGACCAGAACTGCGCCGCTGTTATCCATTCCACCTATGCCCCACAGCCAGCGCGTGAACGCGTCAGACCGGCTTTGGTTCCGGCACCTCCTGCAACGACCACGTCACTTGGCGGGAGCGCGAACTGGCGCCTCGCCCCCTTCAGGTAAAGCTGGCTTGTATGAGCAATCTAGCGCCGGGCTTCTGTTGCTCGGCGCTTCAGCGCATGGGCGACGCATTCTCACGCGGCGTGCTTGTCGGCTTCGATCTTTCTGGTCGCTGCCTTGGGCAGGGTGTTATCCGCAGCGATGTCGACGCGACGCGGTTTCATCTCCTCCGGAATTTCGCGCTTCAGATCTATGGTCAGCAGGCCGTTGACCAGGCTGGCGGCGACGACCTTTACATGATCCGCGAGTTCGAAGCGGCGATCGAATGGGCGTGCGGCAATTCCGCGATGCAGGTATTCGCCCCTGTCCTCGCCCACCTTCTGGCCAGACACCATGAGCATATTCTGCTCCTGGGTTATGGACAGTTCGTCCTGGGAGAAGCCAGCCACCGCCATGGAGATGCGATAGTCATCTTCGGCCGTCTTGGCGATGTCGTAAGGCGGCCAGTTGTCGACGGTCTCGATCCGGCTTGCCGTCTCGAGCGCGTTCAACATTCGGTCGAACCCGATGCTCGACCGGAACAGGGGAGTGAAGTCAAACGTGGTTCTCATAGCTACATCCTCCATTGAGCAACATAGATACGAGGAGCGCCAAGGAAGCGGCGCCCCTTGACCTTGCCGGTCTCTCAAGCACCGGCGAAAACGATCTGGGAATTCGAGGCCGGGACGTCAAGGCACAGCCCCGCGTCACCGTCAATGAATCGCAACAATCCCATCGACGGCCCGCCATTCCGATGGCTTGATGAGCCGATGATGAGCGACGCGGACAGAATGCAAGGCGCCCTCCAACTCGCGCTGCCAATAACCCAGGAAGCCCTTCAGTTCGGGGAAATCCGGCGCGAGGTCGTACTCCTGCCAGACATAGAGCTGAAGAAGGCTCGGATGATCGGGGAGATGATAGTGGATTTCAGCCGTCGTCAGCCCGTAGCCAACCATCTGCAGGCGAAATTCCCTGCTGATCATATGCCTCTCTCCTACCTTGGCGACATCATGCGTCCAGCCGGCCAAACAGGTGCTGGCAGTCATCAGCCGACCTTGGCGCGGCTGCGGTATCGAGTTTACGCAAAGCATCCATGATCTGGTCGAAGGATACCGGCTGCTTGGCACCTGGCGGATGGCGCAAAACCGGCATGGATTCGACCGTACAGGCATCAGAAGCCCAGGACGACAAGATTGCGCGCTTTTCCTGAAGGTGGAGCGTGTCATCCGCGAGCACGTCCTCGGGACATCTGAAGAACCGGCCTGGCGTCAGCAGCCGGTCCAGCGCCGGGTCGGATGTTTCGGGGGCAAGGGAAGGAATGATCGGCGAGAGCGTCTGTCGGTCCATGGTTGTCCTCCGTCTCCAAAGCTCCTTTGTCGAGGATCCGGTTTGGTCCACGCCGGCGGCAAGCCGGCGCGCATAATTTTGTTCGCATCGGCGTCGAAATCAAGTCCAGAATTCGCCTTACAGAACCGATTAGCCGTATGTTTTCATGTCACTAGCAGTCGTCCACGGCGAGTGCTGAAAATTTATTGGCGACCTCTTGAAAGTCGAAAGGCGCGAAATTAGCTCGACATGCGCGCGGTGCCGAAAGGGTCGCGCGAGCCCCGCCCGGGTCCATCCGATCCGGAGCGGAGGAACCTCAAAAATCTGTTTGTCCTGAAGGAGAACGATATGACGTTCCGTCCATTGCATGACCGTATACTGGTCCGCCGCATTGAAGCCGAAGAGAAGACCGCTGGCGGCATCATCATCCCCGACACCGCCAAGGAGAAGCCGCAAGAAGGCGAGATCGTCGCCGTCGGTCCCGGCGCCCGCGACGAAAGCGGTAAGCTCGTGCCGCTCGACGTGAAGGTTGGCGACCGCATCCTGTTCGGCAAGTGGTCCGGGACCGAGATCAAGCTGAACGGCGAGGACCTGCTTATCATGAAGGAAAGCGACGTGATGGGTGTGATCGAGAACGCCGCGACGCTGAAGAAAGCCGCCTGACCGGGGCTTCAACCGAACTGCAAACCAGTCAACGAAAAACTGCCTAAAAAGGAGTGATCCAATGGCTGCAAAGGAAGTCAGATTCCATTCCGATGCCCGTGAGCGCATGCTACGCGGCGTCAACATCCTCGCCGACGCGGTGAAGGTGACCCTCGGCCCGAAAGGCCGCAACGTCATCATCGACAAGTCGTTCGGCGCGCCGCGCATCACCAAAGACGGCGTTACCGTCGCCAAGGAGATCGAACTGGAAGACAAGTTCGAGAACATGGGCGCCCAGATGGTGCGCGAAGTCGCGTCCAAGACCAATGACCTCGCCGGCGACGGCACCACGACCGCCACCGTGCTCGCCCAGGCGATCGTGCGCGAGGGTGCCAAGGCCGTCGCCTCGGGCATGAACCCGATGGATTTGAAGCGCGGCATCGACAAAGCCGTGGATGCCGTTGTGGCCGAACTCAAGACGAATGCCCGCAAGATAACGAGAAACGACGAGATCGCACAGGTTGGCACCATCTCGGCCAACGGCGATGCCGAGATCGGCCGCTTCCTGGCCGAGGCCATGGAAAAGGTCGGCAACGAAGGTGTCATCACCGTCGAGGAAGCCAAGACCGCCGAGACCGAGCTGGAAGTCGTCGAAGGCATGCAGTTCGACCGCGGTTATCTCTCACCCTACTTCATCACGAACCAGGATAAGATGCGCGTCGAGCTCGACGAACCCTATGTGCTGATTCATGAGAAGAAACTCGGCAACCTGCAGGCGCTGCTTCCCGTGCTCGAGGCCGTGGTCCAGTCGGGCAAGCCGCTGCTGATCATCGCCGAGGATGT
>Ga0097679_1003866_pt1 | contig 10587 bp, 7 predicted proteins | sample ThiBiot_500_biof_2_FD_72848 | JGI IMG/M metagenome (GOLD analysis project Ga0097679, IMG submission 72848) | Wastewater bioreactor microbial communities from Cape Town, South Africa - Thiocy_cont_500_biof - 1398105538000 (version 2) (version 2) ...
ACATCTTGAACTTATAAGTTTTTTACGCAAACGTATAAATTTTGTGGAAATGAAGGCGTTTTTGAACAATCTATTCAAACACTTAATTGAGGAGTTCTGCAAAAGATGGGCAGTTTTGAAGTTTCAATAGGCAAAATGATGCCTTCATCCTTGAGTAAGTTGAACGAGTCATTGAAACATGTGCCCCAGCCTATTTGGTAGGATTTCTAACATTACGGATAAAACGGCGTAGTTACGATCGTAATTACATTCTCTACGGTCAATACGCCGTAATTACGCGTAATTGTGACGCACTTTCGTCATTACGCGTAATTATGATGAAATCTCTAAAAAAGAGTGGACATGGGGAGTATGGCATAAACTATCGAAACAAGTATTTGTACGAATAGAAGTACTAGAAAAGCTAAAATTTTTGTATATCTAAAGAGGGAAAAAATTCAATAATCAAAAATAGTGTTATTTGTTTTTAGTAAGATAGACTGCTTCAGATTCTAAAATTTCAATTAATGTTTGTCTGATATCATCTCGAGCTAAGTCCATTCGATGACCACATCGTTTTTGTTTGATATTCTCTGGTTTTGAACCACTTGCACAACAATCTCCCCAACAATCATTGAGTCGAGTGATAATCGAGTGAAAAGATGTTTTACGACGAGTAAGATCGATAATATTCACCATCGTAGGTATCGCAACTTCATGGAAATTTTGAACTTCATAGAATACATTTGATAAATCAATAAAATCTTGAAAGAAACATCTCGGTATATAATAAATATCAGACCATCTATAATCAACAAATTTTATATACTCAATACGTATGCGACATTACCCTCCACAAAATGTACGTGCATCAGTTACAAAACGCTTCGGATACTTTGTTGCTACTCTCTCTGTAGCTTTGAGTGCGACAAGATGATATCCGGAATTCCATGCCCACCAACTCCAACCTGATGTGTTTTGTACACAACGAAATGGCGGTAGAGGTGAATCAGGAAACCAAATATGATGAAAATTCAAATTATCGAATTTCAAAGGATTTATCCATGCCTCAATTTCAACAATAGAATAAGATATCTTTGAAGTCTAACTTATCTTACATCGAAATGAAAATATAATAGACCTTCTATAGTTGGATGATCTTGCAATAAAATATGCATAGTATCTGCTACGACTTTGTATTCAGTCGTTGAAGATTCCCATCCATCACCAGTTAAAGTAAGGTTCGAAGATTTATTTGGTATAGAATAATGTAGTTGTGCAAAGAAAGGTCGATATTTTTCCATAAGAGGTATTCGTTCGTTATGTGGTGAATTCCATCTGATAAAACCAAGAGTATTTCGAAAAGGTGATAGTCGTCGTTCTTTATTAGAATGATAAAAATAAAATACACAGAGAACAATACTAATCAATAAAATTCGCCGAAGATTTTTGTTATCGAATTGCATAATTTTTTTTTTCGAATTCGAATTCGAACGTATATATCAGTTATATATTCGTATGCCTACCATTCACTGATCTTGGCCTTCACACTCACTTTGGTGCTATTCCTACCGTTCACTAATCTATATCTACAGGCCATTAATTTTGGCCTTCATCCTCACTGTGAGAACAAGTGTTAATATTTATTTTCTGTTACATTTACTTTTTCTCGTTATAGCTTATTCTTTGTATGATTGAGATATCTCACATTTACGTATCAAGTTTTGATAATAATTATTAGCAACAACTCGACAGACTTTGATTTTACTTTTATCTAAAAGAGATTATACATATAATTTTACAGAGGATCTATGACGAAATACTTAGTTTGAAACATTCATATTCATAAAATGCTCGTTCAGAATCATCGTATCGTTCCAATTCATCATAAATATGTCCTAGCAGTTTCCAAGTATTCATAACTTCGATTTTAAAATCTGGCAAATGTTTTTGCCTAATTTCAAGAACACGTTCAAAATAACTTGCTGCAAGAGAAAGCTTTTTTAATTCAACAGCCATTTCACCCAAGCATTCTTGAGTCTCCGCAATGTCAAGATGATCAGAAGGTAACACATTTATTTGAATACATAAACACGCTTCGAAATTTTCAAAAGCTTCTTCGTATCTTTCTAATATCCCCTGTATTACCGCTATTACTTTGTAAGTTGGCAAAACATCAATATGATCGGGAGGTAATACATTTAATTGATATTCTAGACTTTCGTAAAAGATTACTAGACTTTTTTCATATTGATTCAATTGCAAATATGCATTTCCCAAATCATTTAGCGTTTGTATAGTTTCGAAACATGTTTCAGGTAGATGTTCTAATTGAATGGCCAGCGCCCGATCATAATTCTCAATAGCATCTGAGTAATTTTCTTGCATGACGTAAATCTTTGCAATCTCGCTGTAACTATTACCAATCTTGATATAATCTAACGGTGATGTATTCTCTTGAAATTTCAAGTACTTGATACATGCAAACAGTGCTTCATTATATTGTTCTAATTGATAATAAAGGTTTCGCATGGCGTCCCAAATATCAACGATTTGTGGATCATTAGAATTTAGATATTTTTCAAAAATATTTAGTGCTTTCGTATAGTTGTACAATGCATCGTTATAATTTTCTGTTTGACAACAAATTTCTGCTATTGATTGATACGTTTCACCCACTTGAACATGGTCAGCGGGCAGGACATATATTTTTATCTTCAGAAGATTTGTGAATGCAAGTAGAGCTTTGTCGTAATTCTTATTATTAGTTTGTTCAACAGCTCTTGATTCAAATGCTTCTAATAAAGGTTCAAATAAAGATTTTTTCTTAGCTGCAGAAGAAAGTTCAGGATTTGTATGGATAAATTCTTCATATTGTTCAATGATATTTATTGCTTGATCATAATGATCTAATTTCGCATGAACTACTGCAGTTAGTCTCAATATGTAAAGTATTGTAAAATGTGTTTTAACAAAATATTGAATTCCAATTTCGTAGCTTGTCTTAAGATCTTGTAATGCTTCAGTTAAATTTTCTTTGGTTTCGTGGCAAAATCCTCTCAAAAAATATACAATTGCTAATTGGGCACCTTGGATTATAGAATTTTCTTTAGAGAGTTGGATATATCTATCGATAGCTAAAAGCGCTTCGTCATATTTCTCAGTTGCGATAAGATGAACGCAAAGCATGACTAATTTCTTTGGATTTTTCTTGTAATCTGATAGATTAACATTTGAATAGTCAGATTGTAAATTGGCATGTGTACCAGGCTCTAAAAGCTCCTTGATATCTTGCAGAAATCCCGCTAGATAATCTTCTTGTGGTACTGAATGTGATTGAATATGTGTGGCTTGTTGCAAACATAAATACGCATTGTCCAATTGACCTCTCACGCAGTAATTGCTAATTATTCCAAAAAGCGATGCAAATTTCAGTGGATGTGTCGAAGGTAGATTTTTTCCTAACATATGATAACTTTCCGTATGACATTCCAAAGCATCTGCATGACGTCCTTGACGCTCAAGTATAAAACCTTTCATGGCGTCCAGCAGTGAAAAAAATGTAATATAATTGTGATCTTTAGTATTCAAATCCAAATATTCATGTATATCTGTTTTAATAGTTTCTATACTGGTTAATGCAAGATCGAACTTATTGTGAAGAATATTATCGCAACATGTTACAAGATTATAAGATACAAAGGTGGCATATTGACTTTCGGGAAATCGACGATAATGCTCGTAGAATAACTGAAAGGTATCCGACGCTGATTGAATATTTCCTATTTCCATATAAATAAGTCCCAACATCATATATAATTGAGACAATTCTGTCTCATCTTTACATGATTTAATCTGTGCATTGAGTATATCTAGTAATTCATTATATTGATCCATATAAATCAATAGTACATGCAGAGAGAAAATGTTTAGTGGATTTAATTCTAATTGCATATACTTAGTTAATTCGACAGTTTCTGGATCTTGATCCGTTGCCAATGTTAAATGAGCACACCAATTAGGACTTCCATCTAAATGTTCGATGGATTCAAGACGAAAAATACTTCCCATTGTAAATAGATGTTCAGCTTCATCGGCATATTGACTCAATTCTTGAATAGAACTAAATGCAACGCTAGTTGACATTGATGGATCAATTGTGATTTCAAAGAGAATTGCTGCTTCATCGAGTGAAGACGAATCGGAAAACATTAATGCAACATTTATATTTGTCGAAGTCGATAAAAAACTACTGAACGATAATAATTTACCTATTTTCTGTTTCATCTTTTCAAATTCTTCTGTTGATATGACTAGACCTCGATATAATTTTAACGATTGAGTTATTTGCTTAATCGTATGTAATCGAACAATTTGTAGATGAAGATCTTTGAGAAAAACTCTCATTGAATACAAAGCACATATATCGAGCGTACGTAATGCAGAATTAAGTGTTTTATAAAGAAATGCTTGGCTCGTATAATACCATATGGCTCTACTCGATTCATAATTATCGGCAAATGTTCGAATCAAGTTCATAGTTACTGGATCATGAACAAATTTGTTCTCAAAAAATTCGATCATATCATTAGTATCATCATTAGAATAGACCGTTTCGGTTAATACATATTTCACTAATTGACTGTACATAAATCTTACGTCTTGTTTATTTTGATTTGCTAGAGTAATTGGTGAATCGAGAATATCGATTCCAACGATATTCTCTTCTATAAGAATTTCTATTTGTTGACAGATCGATGTAAGATCAACTGTAATGCATCTTATGGATTTGCATTCTGTTGCCCATGGTGGACGCATCGATTGATTTGGACAAACAATAAAAACTGCTTTAAGTTGAGAAACACATAAAACATTTCGTAAAACTTGAGCGCCAGTTGATGGACCAAGAATTAGAATGATTCGATGATCTTTTACGTCGTTAATAAAGTCAATACATTCATCATCATCATCAAAACTAGACAAAATGCTCGCAATATCTTCAAGTCGTTCTTTTATGCTCTGTATATAATTCCTATCTCCCATTGTAGGATCATTAAACCACGTAATAATGATCTTTTCTTTTGAAGTAGATAGTTGACTTTCCATGGAATTCATTCGAGAGATATTCTAAGATGCAATTGTTTATTTACCTCGAAAATAAAAACAAGTTCGTTCTTTCACACCAATGATATACAAAGATGATAATTTTATCTTTCTTCTTCTTTTTTTTGTCATTGTGTAGAATGAAAAAAGAAAAAAAAGCGTTCGAATAAGAACGAAGAGCACGAAGTTTTGACACAATTAAAATACGGTCAATGACGTTTCTTGATTGAAGCATTTCGTCAACTTGCATTAACATTGTATTTGTTTGTGTTCGTGACTTTTTGTTGTTTTTCCTATAATATTAATTACCATCAATATAGGGCTTCATTTCAAAAGAAAATCATTCGCCTCTAGAGTATACAGAAATTGATCAATTGAAGCTTTTCGATCTTCCATTCGTACGAAACCTGAAAAATATTGATTTTATCGTTATTATTATTTTGTTTTAATCAAAGAAATTGAATACAGTTCATATTTATTCTGAAAGGACAAAACTAAGGCACAAAAGGCATTTCTTTTTAAAATTTAAAATGAACTATGCATACGTTTCATCCCTGTTACTATACTTTGCATTATCTATTCAAGGAAGTCATTTTCGTGGCGGAACAATTACTTGGAAACCAATAATTAACGATGTCGGCAATGCTACTACAATATCTATTATGATTACTCAAACATACAGTTGGACAAAATCAGATGTTGCTTGTACGGATAGCATGATTGCGACACAATCACCTGCGATCAATTTAGGCACAAAATCAGGTGCTGGAGTTAAACTAACATGCATTTCAGATTGTACAACAACAGGTGGTTATATTGGAAATGAAGTTCCTATTACTGGATATTGTACTGACTATTCAACACCAATGAGTTTAACTGTTAGTCAACGATCCGATATTGTTAATCTTACTGTTGGAGCATATTTCACTGCTAGATTTTACACCACTGGAGGATGGCAAACATTAGCATTGGGTAGTTCAACTGGCTGGAGTTTATCTGTAACGATTGATCTACGTCCAAGATCGGATACTGGACTAATAAATACACCACCTGTTGCAACATGTATTTCATTTATTAGTATTCCTGTAAATGTTCAACAAACAATTCGAATACCTGTTCTTGATGCCGATGACGATTACATTAAATGTCGATATGCTAGTGGATCTGCTGAATGTTATAATACTTGTCCACCAGGATCATTACCAGCAGGTACATCCATATCAACTTCTTGCGTGCTTACAATAACTGGACCAACAGCTGGAGCCTATTATCTTGTTGCTCTTCAAGTCGAAGATTTTATTTCGAATACGAGTACAAGTCGATTAAGTTCCGTGCCAATACAATTTTTAATATATGTTTATAATGCTCCAGCTTGTAGCTTGAAACCACTTCTAATAGCGAATTTCGAAGCTGGTGGTTGTCTAGGTGCACAAGTTGGCCAATCTTTTACAATGGAATTCGTAGTGATCAATCAATGTGGTAGTGGTCGAACAATCACTGACATTGGTACACTCTCGTTTCCTATCGTATTGAAAGGTGCACTTATTCAAAATACCACCAATACCACAATATATACAATGAAAATTACATGGGTACCAACAGTAAATGAAGTTGGCTCGCAAGTTTTTTGTGCTGTAGCAATCGACAGGTCAATCAAATTCGTAGTTGAAATCAATTTTCAATGTATTATTTTTTAGTGCAAGCGTTCAATCGGATCAATTGTGTACCACGATTTCTGTGGGATTGAATAGCGTTCCTATATGCCCAGGTGCAACTACTCCGTAAGGATTTTTGTAAAAGAATACTGCAGATTTTCTTTTTCTTTCCATAGGACTACAACAACCAGTACAACGACCACAACTGCAACAACAACAACAGTCACGACCACGACTGCAACAACAACAACAACTACGGCCACGACTACAACAACGACCACGACGGTGACAACGACAACTACGACTACAACAACGACGTCGACCACGACAACAACAACGACGTCAACCACGACTACAACAACGACCACGACCACGACAACGACGACTACGACTACAACAACGACGACGACCACGACAACAACAACGACGTCAACCACGACTACAACAACAACGACGACCACAACTACAACAACAACGACAACCACAACTACAACAACAACGACAACCACAACTACAACAACGACGACGAGTACGACTACAACAACAACGACGAGTACGACTACAACAACGACGACGACCACGAGCACGACGGCGACAACTACAACAACACCTGTGCCTTCACCAGAAAAATCGAAAGCACCAATTAATTGGCCATTAATTGTTGGCCTATCTTTGTTGGCATTATTGCTAGCAATATGTTGTTTAATTTGTTGTTGGTTCTATTTTGTGTAATTATTACAGAATTTCTTTGTGTTTTTTTTATAGTTAAATCATTGATTCCTGATATTCTAGGCCGGAACGTCGTCGACGACGCGCGCAACAGCATCGTATAGCCGAAAATATGCTTGAAGCTGAAAGAAAAAATCCTAATACGGCTGCTAGATTTCTTAAACAACTTACTGGAAAACAATCATATAAACATAAAATAGGCACTAGTGCTAGTACAACTTTGAATTCATCAGGATCTTCTATTACTATGATTGAACACGGTCGACAAGAAACTACGTCTCATGATACATCAATGGATAGCTCGAAACCTATTCCCGACGTTCGATCAGTTTCAGCTACAACAGCAACTCGAATGAAATCTGTTACTGTAAAGAAGATTTCTCGACAGGCTCTGTCAGCAATTAATCCAGAAACACAAAAGAGATCTTAATCATCGCAAATTCTAATTTCATTTACTAGCTTCCCCCACTCCACCTCTTTTTTCCTTTTTATTTATTGTAAATCCTCTTTTTTTGTAGATCTTCATATAAACGTGTGAAATATTTCTTAGCTAACTCGAATTTTCCCATTTGCCAAAGAATATCTCCTAAAATTCTATACAGTATTTTTCAAGTTTTTTTTCTCTTTTAAAGTACGAAACAATGTTTCTTTTGATTGTCTAACCAAAGATCTAGATAAGAAATATTTTACTGAGGTATTGAGCATCATCATCTTGAAATACCGTCTAGCCTATTAATAGAATCGATCGTATTTTCATCGAGAAATGAAACTCAACACATGATACAATTGATCAATAACGCATAAATTTCTGTATTCGATGATTTGCACTATCTGATACATAAAGATTTAGTTGAGTGTCTAATACTACTGAAATAGGAATATTTAATAGTGAAGCATTAGCACCAGAAATACCATTAATACCAGCAATTGTGGTGCCATTACTTCGTCCGATAGAAAAAAATTGTACTCGTCTATTATCACGATCAACAGCATATATGTTACCCATTGGATCTAAAGTAACATCTCTTGCACATGAAAATCCACTTGAACTACTACTAATTGCTCCATTAAGATAACCAGCGATGAGCGTCCAGTTAGAAGCACCTATCGACCATTGAATAATATTATTCGTATTATCACATTGAGAAATAAAAAGGCTATTTGTTACTGCATCATGATACAAACTATGTTGTACACCTAGTTGATTGTTATTAAGACCTTGTCCATTACCTCCAGCTACAACAGTACCATTCAGAACACCAACTGGATAATACATAATTCGATAATTACGAGTATCAGAAATATAAATTTCATGAGTAATCCAATTGTATGCAATTCTACGAGGGATGTTCAATGTGTTCGCTGAATTGCCTACAACATCTGTTGTGCCTGATATTGTCGTCCCCACTGACGATCCTCCAGTCCATAGTTGAATTCTGTGATTAGATGAATCTACTACAAAGATCTTCTGATTTAAATCAATAGCAACATCATAAGGATACGAGAGAAACCCAGCTCCCACTCCAGCTATTCCTGAGCCTTCACCTGCTACTGTTTCACCAACTGATGCATTTTTCGAATATTTCTGAATTCGACTATTGTCCGAATCTGTAATGTACAATGTATTCGACCAATCTAAACTCCTTTATTCGATTTTTTCACTCTGACTTTCGTCAATAAAACGGTTAAAATTATCGTGATTATAATAATTAAAATAAATAATACAATCAAGACTTTTGCCAAACATCGACGATTAGGATATCTATATACAATCACATGTCGAAAATAGAAACAAGAAAAAACAATAGACGCACTGTTTCTTTTTCTTTGTATAGTCTGTTACATTTGCCCGTATAGTTGGCGTTTTCTCATAAGATATTACTACTGTCGAAAATTTGGATCCACGAGAATTTGTCAATGACTGTACCTTGAATATTCATTATTTGAAATATAGTCAAACAAAATATCAGATAACTCATCACATGTACAACGCGTGATGAGTGAGATCTTCGTCTTTTTGAACGATGATTTCGATGATATGACTGTTTGATCATAATGAATGTAAGTAGGAATTTTTCTTTTCAATAATCGAACAAAAAAAACTTTATATGACTATATATTTTTGAGGGTGAGGGCTTCTGAAACAACTGAAATTCAATTTGCATTTCATTTTCGCAGTAAAATTTGAATTTGAATTATCCCGTAAAGTTTCTGTCTGTCTACCTATTGAAAGTGATTTAATTCTGTGTTGATTATGATATCATCAATTTTCTAACTTTTAATATATTCCCTCGACTGTAAAAGGAGGAGTCATACGAAAAATATCGTTTGTTTGTTTGCAACGGGGTCAAAAAAATATCGGTTTAAGAACTCACGTATAGTGACTAATCGCTCTACTTTTTTCATAATTGAATTTCTATTACTATCGATTTTATCAGCAACAAATTTGCACAATAAAATTATGTCGATGTCTTGAGGATGTTCTCCTTCAAATGAAATATCTCCACAAAATACAAATGTGGAAATTCAAGAGGAAGATGACTAACTATTCGTAGCAACTTATTTATAATACTAAACTGCTGCTTTATTTGAAAACTAAAGACATTGCATAGTTTCTCACTCAATACAGATGATATTATCGAAACTTGATACGTAAATGTGAGATAATGCCGGAACTAATATTATATGATAAACATACGATAATTGATTCTAGAAAAACAAGAAAAGAAAGGATGAAGGAAGAAAACGTTTTTGACAATCACTGATTGTTATCGACGTCTCGATAGATGAATGAATATATATATATACATATCAATTCGTATTCCTTTTCTTTTTTTCTTTTTTTTCCATTTCTCATTTCGGACAAAGAACGGTTTTACCTTCCGAAGCGTCAAGCAGTAAATATAAACAAGTGTGAGCTCTCGTAATGCTATCAAAGGATCTGATGAAGATGAGTATGAGAGACTGCACTGAGAATGTGTATGTATTGCCTGATCAAAGGAAAACGAACAACTGATCCACTAAAAAGAACAAAAACGAAGAAGAGAAAGAATGTTATATCAGATAACATTCTTTCGATAGAAAAGAAATACAAGCAAATGAGAGATGAGAAGAAGAAAGA
>Ga0097679_1003954_pt1 | contig 10396 bp, 9 predicted proteins | sample ThiBiot_500_biof_2_FD_72848 | JGI IMG/M metagenome (GOLD analysis project Ga0097679, IMG submission 72848) | Wastewater bioreactor microbial communities from Cape Town, South Africa - Thiocy_cont_500_biof - 1398105538000 (version 2) (version 2) ...
GAACGCCCGCGCCGCGCTGATCACGCGCGGCCTGGCCGAGATGACGCGACTGGGCCTGGCCCTGGGCGCGCGGGTGGAGACCTTCATGGGCCTGTCCGGCCTGGGCGATCTGGTGCTGACGGCCACGGGCGACCTGTCGCGCAATCGCAAGGTGGGCCTGCTGCTGGCCCAGGGCCGCACGCTGGAGCAGGCCGTGGCCTCGCTGGGCCATGTAGCCGAGGGCGTGTACAGCGCGCGCACCGTGCTGGCGCGCGCGCGGCTGCTGAATGTGGAGATGCCCATCACCGAAACCGTGGTCGAGCTGCTGGACGGCCGGCTGCAGGCGGCCGAGGCCGTGCAGCACCTGATGGCGCGCGATCCGCGCGGCGAGTGATTCTTCGGTGTCCATGAAAAATGGCCCACACGCTCCCCTTGCTGCGCAAGGTCCACTGCCCCCCGAGGGGGCCGCTTTTCATCTTGGGGCGGCCCGGCGATGAAAAAGCCCCGGAGCTGGAAGGCCCCGGGGCTTTTTTTGCGTCAGAAATCCTGGCGCCTGGCGCGCTACATGCCCAGTTACAGGCCCAGCTCCAGACCCAGCAGTTCCTCCACCGTCTGGCGGCGGCGGATGAGGCGGGTGCTGTCGCCATCGACCAGCACCTCGGCGGCCAGCGGGCGCGTGTTGTAGTTGCTGGACATGGAGCTGCCATAGGCGCCCGTGTCATGGATGACCAGCAGATCGCCGACCGCTGCGCCTGCCAGCGCGCGCGGCAGCACCACGCCGCCGTCGCCCTGGGTGAAAACGTCGCCCGATTCGCACAGCGGGCCGGCGACCACGGCATCGCGCAGGGGCATGGCCTGGCCGTCGCGGCGCAGCACTTCCATGCCGTGCCAGCTGCCGTACATGGAGGGGCGCATCAGCTCGTTGAAGCCCGTGTCGACCAGCACGAAATGGTTGCTGCCCGCGTTCTTGGTGGCGCGCACCTGTCCCAGCAGCACGCCCGACTCGGCCACCAGGAAGCGGCCGGGTTCGATCTCCAGGCCCAGCGCGTGGCCCAAGATGGCCTCGGCGTCCTTGCGTGCCGCATCCCACAGGCCGTGGTAGTGGGCGGTGTCGATGGTGGCGTCGCCATCGCGGTAGGGAATGGACAGGCCGCCGCCGGCCGAGATGGCCTGCAGGTCATGGCCTGCCTGGCGGGTGGCGCGCACCAGCTCGACCATGGCGCCGCAGACCTGCTGCAGGTGGCCGTAGTCCACGCCCGAGCCGATGTGCATGTGCAGGCCGGCCAGCTTCAGGCCGCCGTCGCGGATGGCCTGCAGCGCCGCCAGCAGGTCGCTGTGCCAGATGCCGTGCTTGCTGTGCTCGCCGCCCGTGTTGGTCTTGTTGCTGTGGCCGTGGCCGAAGCCGGGGTTGATGCGCAGCCACACGGGATGGCCGGGCGAGGCCTGGGCCAGCTGGTGCAGCATGTCGATGGAGCCGGCGTTCACGGGCACCTTGTGCTCGGCCACGCAGGCCAGCGTGGCCTCGTCCATCACGTCGGCGGTGAACACGATGTCGCTGTGCAGGTCGTCGCCATGGCCGGCCGCGTAGCCGGCGGCCAGCGCACGCAGGATTTCGCCGCGCGATACCGCATCCACCTTCACGCCCTGCTCGCGCATCAGCCGCAGGATGTGGATGTTGGAGCAGGCCTTCTGCGCAAAGCGGATGGTGTCGAAGGCCTTGAGCTGGGCGATGCGCGCGCGGATGGTGGCGGCGTCATAGACCCACAGCGGCGTGCCGTGCTGGTCGGCCAGGGCCCAGAGCTGGGCGGGCGAGAAGGGATTGGACATGGTGTCTCTTTCAGGGGAACTGCTGCGCATGATGGTGGATGTCAGTCATTCAGTCCAATGCTTGTTCTTATGGTGTCTATTTGATTTGGATATGCTTTGGCCATGCAAGACCCCGAGCTGCCGCACACGTCCCCCGAACCCCGCATCTCCCATCGCCACCTGGAGGTGTTTCGCGCGCTCATGCTCAGCGGCAGCGCCACGGCGGCGGCGCAGATGCTGTACAGCTCCCAGCCCACCGTCAGCCGCGAACTGGCGCGCCTGGAAAGCCTGCTGGGCTATGCGCTGTTCGAGCGTGCCCAGGGCCGGCTGCGGCCCACGGCACGCGCCCTGTCGCTGTGGGCCGAGGTGCAGCGCAGCTGGCAGGGGCTGGATCGGGTGGTGGAGCATGCGCTGGCCCTGGGGCGTCCGCACCAGGCGCGCATCAACGTGCTGTGCCTGCCCGCCCTCAGCCATGCGCTGTTGCCTGCAGCGCTGGCGCGGCTGCATGCGGAGCATGGCCCAGTGGCCGTCAGCGTGGCCACGCAGGAGGCGCCGCTGCTGCAGGAGTGGATGGCCGCCCAGCGCTACGACCTGGGCCTGGCCGAACTGGCCGAGGCGCCGCCCGGCACGCGTGCTCTGGCTTTGCCCGCCATGGACGAGGTGGCCGTGCTGCCGGCAGGGCATGCGCTGGCGGCCCGCCCGGTGCTGGAGGCGGGCGACTTTGCGGGGGAGGGCTTCATCAGCCTGGCGCGAGACGACCCCTATCGCCAGCAGATCGATGCCGTGTTCGAGCAGGCCGGCGTGCAGCGCCAGCTGCACCTGGAGACCCACAGCGCCGTGGCGGTCTGCGCCATGGTCCAGCATGGCCTGGGCGTGGCCATCGTCAATCCGCTGACGGCGCGAGTCTGCGCCGGGCCGCAGCTGGTGGTGCGGCCGCTGGCGTTTTCCATTCCCTTCCAGGTCCATGCGCTGCTGCCGCTGCACCGGCCGGCCGTGGCCGAGGTGCAGTGGCTGGTGGACGCACTCGCCGCCGAGGTGGCCGCGGTCGCTTGAAGTGGGGTGGGCGACTTCAGCGCGCCGCGTCCTTCAGGCTGGCTGCGTTGTCTGCCGCCGGCTCGGGCGGCAGGCCCCACTCCATCCAGTCGTCGCCAAAGATTTCCACCGGGTGCTGTGTGCGGTCCGATCCATTGCCGCAGGCCAGCTCGTCGCGGGCGCAGTAGCGGTCGCAACCCCAGCAGGTGCGCTCGGGATGGGCGGGGTGGATGGGGAATTTCCTGGCCATGGCATCCAGCTTGGACTGCCATGGCCGCCAGGGTTTTGCGCTGGATCAGAATTCCAGGTTGTCGATCAGGCGCGTCTTGCCCAGGCGCGCGGCGCCCAGGGCCACCAGTGGTGCACCGGCCAGTTGCGCGCCCTCGGCGGGGGGCTGCAGGTCACGGCGCAGGCGCACGGTCAGGTAGTCGGGCTCCCAGCCCTGGGCGGCCAGGGATTGCATGGCCCAGGCTTCCAGTTCGGCCAGCGGCGCCTGGCCCGCACGCGCGGCATCGGCCAGTTGCTTGAGCGCCAGCGACAGCGCCATGGCCTGCTGCCGCTCGTCGTCGCTCAGGTAGCCGTTGCGCGAACTCAGCGCCAGGCCGTCGTCGGCGCGCGCCGTGTCGCCGGCCACGATGTTCACGGGCAGGGCGAACTGCTCGACCATGCGGCGGATCACCATCAACTGCTGGTAGTCCTTTTTGCCGAACACGGCCGTGCCGCCGCCGCTGGCGAAGAACACGGCCGAGAACAGCTTCATCACCACGGTGCACACGCCCGTGAAAAAGCCGGGGCGGAAATGGCCTTCGAGGATGTCGGCCAGCTGCGCATCGGGCTGGATCTTGAAGGTCTGCGGCTCGGGGTAGAGATCGGCTTCGCGCGGGGCGAACAGCAGGTCGCAGCCTTCGGCCTCCAGCTTGGCGCAGTCGGCCTCCCAGGTGCGCGGATAGCTGTCGAAATCCTCGTGCGGCAGGAACTGCAGGCGGTTCACGAAGATGCTGGCCACGGCAATGTCGCCGTGCTGGCGCGCGGCGCGCACCAGGGACAGGTGGCCGTCGTGCAGATTGCCCATGGTGGGCACGAAGGCGGGGCGGCCCTTGCTGGCCAGGATGGCGCGCAGGTCGGCGATGGAGTGGACGATTTGCATGGGAAAGCGGGGAAGCGGGGAAGCGGGAAAGCGGGGGAACGGGAAGCGGGAAGCGGAAAAACGGACCGTGCAACCTGCCGGACTACCAAGCGTGCTTGCTGTCGTCGGGGAAGCTGCCGTTCTTCACGGCATGCACATAGGCCTCGAAGGCGCCCTTGACGCTGCCCGCATCGGCCATGAAGTTGTGCACGAAGCGGGCCATCTTGCCCAGGTTCACGCCCAGCATGTCGTGCAGCACCAGGACCTGGCCGGCCGTGCCGCTGCCCGCGCCGATGCCGATGGTGTGGCAGTGCGGCAGCTCGGCCGTGAGTTCGCGCGACAGCTGTGCCGGCACCATCTCCAGCACCAGCATGGAGGCGCCTGCATCCTGCAGCTCCAGCGCATGGCGGCGCAGCGTGGCCGCGCCCTCGTCGCTCTTGCCCTGGACGCGGTAGCCGCCCAGCGCATGCACGGTCTGCGGCGTCAGGCCCAGGTGGGCGCAGACGGGCACGCCGCGCTCGACCAGGAATTGCACGGTGGGCGCGGTCCAGCCGCCGCCTTCGAGCTTGACCATATGGGCGCCGGCCTGCATCAGCTCGCAGGCGCTGCGCATGGCCTGCTCGCGGCTTTCTGCGTAGCTGCCATAGGGCATGTCGGCGATCAGCCAGGCCGTGCCCTGCACGCGGTGCAGGCCGCGCGCCACGCTGGCGGTGTGGTAGCACATGTCCTGCAGCGACACGCCCACGGTGCTGTGCAGGCCCTGGCAGACCATGCCCAGCGAATCGCCCACCAAAATGCACTCCACGCCGGCTGCATCGGCCACGGCCGCGAAGGTGGCGTCATAGGCGGTGACCATGGTGATCTTCTCGCCGGCCTCGCGCATCTGCGCCAGGCGCGGAAGGCTCACGGGGCGGCGCTGGGGCAGCGGCGAGGCGGGAGGGATGGTGCCGTAGGGCGTGCCGGCGGTGACGGGGGCTTGGGTCATGGGGCGCTCGGAGGGGGATGGAATTGCCGCGAGTCTATGCGATGCGCGCGGGGGGCACCTGTCCCTGAGCTGTCCTTTGCTTTTCCGTCACCTTTCGGGCAGGCCACGCCATCGGCGCCACAGCGGAGACAGCAGGGCCACGAGCATGGCCGTGCTGGCTGCCACGGCAGGCGCGCCCGTCAGCAGGTCCAGCCAGTGCTGGGTATCCGTCCAGGGGCCTGCGCTGCCGGTGGGGTGTGGCAACAGCAGTCTGGACCACTCAGACCAGGCGGCGGCGAGCCATATCAGGGCCAGCGACATGCCCAGGGCCAGCAGGACCGCGCCGGCCCAGGGGCGCTTGAGCACACGGATGCGCAGCCAGGCGACCGATATCAGCGCGGCTGGAAACAGCCCCAGCACATAGAGGTTGGTGATTCCCAGCATCCCGGCCAGCACGCTGCCAAGCAAGGTCAGGACCAGGCATGCGCCCCAGGCCACCAGCTGCATGACAGGCATCAGGCGCACCAGCACCAGGGCCAAGGCAAGGAAAAAGCCAACGCTGGCGGCCGCAAGCAACTGGGACATCCTTGGCCATTCGTCGTCGCGGGACCTGTCAGCGCGCCGCAGATGGCTTTCCTGGTAGGCCGGCAGGGCGAGGCCGTAGCGCGCGTGCTTCCATTGCACATGCTGCAGCGGGCTCCACCGGATGTCGAACCTCTCCAGCGGGATGAGCCACTTGCGGTTGTTCTGGGCCAGATAGACATCAAAGCATTTGCGCGGATCCGGCTCCAGATCCGAAGGCCTGCTGCGACCCAGGGTTGGTTTGCAGTTGGAATCCTGTGCCCTGGATGCCTTCTCGCCATTCCCTGGTTGCGGGTTCGCGGCCAGGTAGGCGCGCCATTCCTGGGCCAGGGGGGATTGCAGCGCGCTGCGGTAGCTGGCCAGCAGGTGCTCCGCCTGGTCCTGGGCGGAGCTGGCAGACTGGCGCACATAGCCTCTGGCCTGCAATGGCTGGCCGTAGCGCTCCAGCGTCGCGGCAATCGCGGCCTGGTCTCCGCGCATCAACCAGACCAGGGCCTGGATGCTCGGGTACTTCGCCGGATCGACCTCTTCCTCGCGCAGCACACGTATCCATTCCACGAGCATGGCCGCCTGGCGTGGCGTGACAAGCGCCTCCAGGGCTGCGACTTGCTCGACAGTCTGGATCTGTGCACTGACATCCGTGTCCGACCATTGGCGCTGCATCCGCATTTCATAGATGGGCGAAAAGGCGATCGCAGGCGCGAACAATAGCGATAGGAACAAGGCTCCCCACAGGTACTCCCAGCACAGGCCCCAGCGGCCCACGGGGGCGTGTTCGCGCCAGCGGTTGTGGATGCGCACGCGCAGCAACCACCACAGCGCCAGGCCGATCGCCACGATGCAGGCCACGACGGAGCCGATGTCCAGCGCCAATTGCTCGGGCGTTTGCTGTGCCGTGGACGCAACGCCGGGCAGGGACCCCATCCAGCGCGCGGGTTCGGCCATCCACTGCATCCAGATGCCCAGCACCAGCACGCACCACAGCAGCGCCAGCGGCAGATACCAGTGCAGCCGCAACTGCCACAGCAGGGGGCAGCGCATCAGCACCCATTGGTCCCAGCGGTTCGTCATATCGGAAAAACGTGGCATGGCTCAGTCCCTCACGAACAGGCGGCGGGTGGATGCGGTGATGTCGCGGAAATAGCGCACGGGCATCTGTGCCTGCACGGCCTGCGCCAGGAACTGCGCTGCCGTGAAGGGCTCGTGAAAGCTCACGATGTGGGTTTGGCCGCTGAGCTGGTGCGTATGGGATGGCAGCCGGTCCAGCCAGGGTTTCAGTTGCGCCATGGCCCAGCCGGTCTCGAACTCGATGGCGCAGCCTTGCATGGCGGCAAAGCTCTGCTGGACGCTGCGCGGCTGGCCTTGCTCCAGGAACAGCACCTGGTCGGCTACCTTTTCCACCTCGTACAGCTGCTGTGAACTCAGCACCAGGGCCATGGGTTGCCAGGGCGAGCGCGCCAGCGACTGCAGATCGGTCAGCAGGGTCTGCTGGGCGTTGATGTCCAGGTTGGCCAGCGGCTCGTCCAGCAGCAGCACGCGCGGCCGGCAGAGCAGGGCGCGCGCCAGCTCGAAGCGCATCTTGTAGCCCGAGGACAGCTGTTTCCACTGGTGGCCCCGGAAGGCGCGCAGCCCCAGCTGCGCGATGACCAGCTGTACCAGGCAGATGTTGCGTGGGCCCACGGCGCCATGGCTGCGCGCGGCGAATTGCAGATGGTCCATCAGGCGCCCGCTCCAGACGGCCGGGCGCTGGGGGATATAGGCGAGCTGGGTGCGCAGCAGGTAGGCATCGGCGGCAGGAACGCCCCAGTCCAGCTGCCCCGCGTCGGGCGCCAGATCGGCGGCCAGCAGGCGCAGCAAGGTGGTCTTGCCGTTGCCGTTCTCGCCCACCAGTCCCAGGATGGTGCCGGGCTCCACGGCCACATCCACCGGCCCCAGCGCAAAGCCGCCGCGCCGGTAGCGCTTGACCAGTTGCCGTCCCAGTATGCGGTGCGCACGGTATGCACGGTGCGCGCTGGGAGGTGCGGAATCGGCCTGCAGCGCCTGGCCCGGGGCATGGGCGGCATGCAGGGCGTCGAAAACCTGCTGCACCAGCGCGTGGCGGGGCTCTGCGCCGGAATCGGCCGCGAGGCCATCCCAGGCGTCCAGCGCAGTCAGCAGGCTCTGCTGCACGGCGGTTTCGGCGGGCAGGGCGGCGTCTATGAGTGCACGCCAGGCCCCATGCCATTGCTGGCTGGCGATCGCCTGTTCCACGGATTGCGCCCAGGCCGCCACGGTGGCCTGCGGGCGCGCGGGTGGTCGTGCCGATTCGATGCTCGCTTCCATGAAGCCCTCCCTTTTTTCTGTGCTGCGCGGTGCGGCCATCCGGGGAGCCGGACAGTGCGATTCCCGGCGCGCGACGAGTCTATGCGATCCCGCTATGCTGTACTTCCCGCGACGGACGACAGGGCCCGCACAGGCCCTGCGGATGCGCTTCAACGGTGTTGCACCATGTCCGGTTCCTTACAGACATCTCCACTTCTTCCCGCCGTGGCCTGGCAGGGCCTGCGCCAGGTCCATGTGCTGCAAAGCCTGTCCGACGAGCGCCTGGCCGAACTGGCCGCGCAATGCCGCTGGCAGCATCTGGCGCTGCACCAGACGCTGGAGGGCGCGTACACCGATCAGCGTCTCTACATGCTCGTGCAGGGCGGCTTGCGCGTCAGCAGCTATGCCCCCAACGGGCGCGGGCTCACGCTGGGCGAGATTGCCCAGGGCGTGTTCTTCGGCGGTCTGCCGCAGCAGCAGGCGGGCTGCACGGCCATGCCCCTGGTGGTGGAGGCAGGCGTCCCCAGCCTGATTGCCTCGCTGGCCCATGAGGATGTGGAAGCCCTGCTCATGAACGAGCCCCAGGTCCTGCGCGCCTTCATCGGCCGGCTCAGCGATCTGGCCGTGGCGCTGGCGCGCCGCATGGTGGATCTGGGAACGCTGTCGGTGCGCAGCCGCCTGCATACCCAGTTGCTGGAACGTGCCGAGCGCGCGGGCATCGACCAGGGGCAGGCCCTGCTGGCGCCCGCACCCCGGCAGACCGATCTGGCGCTGATGCTGGGCTCCAGCCGCGAGGAAGTGGCGCGCGAGATGTCGCGCCTGGTGCGCCTGGGCCTGCTGCGGCGCGAAGGCCGCAACCTGCGCATCTGCCATGTCGAAGGCCTGCGCGTGCTGCTCGAGGAAGCGCGCTGAGTCTTGTCTGCCGCGGCTGTTTCAAGCCGCGAAAAACACTGTTTCTAGAACGCGTGAATCGGCCTTCTGTCGAGGGGTGCACGGGTGAAAAGGCAGCGGGCCGCCCGGGCCGGATGCCAAAACACGTGAGAAAACGCACAGACGAAGAATGCTGCAGCGCCGCATAGTACGTTCATGCCGTGAGGAAATGAATGCCGAGCGGCCTTTTGAAAGGATCTGACATGCGTACCCTCTCCGCTGCACTGGCCGCCCTGACCCTGGGCCTCGCCGGCACTGCAATGGCCCAAGAAGCCGTTTCCCCCTCGTCCTCCGCCACCGCAGGCCTGAGCCGCGCCGAAGTGCTGGCCGACCTCGAGATGTGGCACCAGGCAGGCATGACCTACCTGCCCTCGCCCTCGGCTGACCGCGAAATCGGCTACAACTCGGCCGAATACCAGCGCGGCCTGGCCCGTTACCAGCAACTGCGCAGCGGCCCCGCCTACCGCGAGGCCGTGGCCCGCCTGGAAGGCCAGCACACCGTCACGCAGAAGTGATGTGAATGGATATGGGTCCGGCATGGTGCCGGGCCTGTTGGTGGAAAGCGTCCTTTCGGTACGCTTGGTTTGGCGCCCTTCGGGGCGCTTTTTTGTTTCCCTCGCTCTACACTGGGCGGCCCCGTGTCAGTGGCTGCTATCGATAGCGAAGCTGCTGATGCAAGTACAGCATGCGTTGACGGCCGTTTTGTGAAGTTTCTGATCGATTTTCCCAACCCCCATGACGGTTCGGCCGCCCGGCTGCGCCATGGCTTCGGGCCGCCGCTGCGCAGCCTGGCAGCCCATGCGCCCGAGCAGGTGCGCGGCGTGCTTGACGCCGTGCAGCAGGCCGCCCAGGCCGGCCTGTGGTGCCTGGGCTGGGTGCGCTACGAGGCGGCGGCGGCCTTTGACGCGGCCTACGCCGGCGCCCTGCATGCCACGCCGCCAGGCGAGCCGCTGGCCTGGTTTGCCGTCTTCGACGGCCCCCGGCCCTGGCCTGAAGACGCGGATGCAGTCGAGACCGGCCCTCAGGTGCAATCTCAGGCGCAATCTCAGGCGCAATGGCAGCCCGGCCTGGAGCGTGCCGATTTCGATGCCGCCGTTGCGCGCATCCACGAGGCGATTGCGGCCGGTGACTGCTATCAGATCAATTACACGGCCCAGTTCATGGGCCGGCTGCTGGGCGACATCCCATCGCTGTTCGCCGCGCTGCGACGCGCCCAGCCCGGCGGCTACGTGGCCTGCATGGACAGCGGCGACGAGCAGGTGCTGTCCGTCTCGCCCGAGCTGTTCTTCGACTGGGATGGCGAGCGCATCCTCACGCGCCCCATGAAGGGCACGGCGCCCCGTGGCGCCACGCCTGCACAGGACGAGGCGAATGTCCAGGCCATGCGTTCCTCGCCCAAGGAGCGGGCCGAGAACGTGATGATCGTGGACCTGCTGCGCAACGATGTCTCGCGCATTGCCGAGCCTTTCAGCGTCCAGGTGCCGCGCCTGTTCCATGCCGAACCCCTGCCCACCGTGTGGCAGATGACGTCCGACGTGCAGGCGCGCACGCGGCCCGGCACCGGCCTGGCGGACGTGTTTGCGGCGCTGTTTCCCTGCGGCTCCATCACGGGCGCGCCCAAGCGCCAGGCCATGCGGCTCATCCACGAGCTGGAATCGGGTCCGCGCGGCGTCTAC
>Ga0097679_1003965_pt1 | contig 10378 bp, 7 predicted proteins | sample ThiBiot_500_biof_2_FD_72848 | JGI IMG/M metagenome (GOLD analysis project Ga0097679, IMG submission 72848) | Wastewater bioreactor microbial communities from Cape Town, South Africa - Thiocy_cont_500_biof - 1398105538000 (version 2) (version 2) ...
TTGGCTACTTCATACAACAACATCGGATTGGTGTATAAAAGCATGGGCGAGTACTCGAAATCACTTCAATATTATGAAAAATCACTTGAAATCATGAAAAAAGCTCTTCCTGCAAATCATCCAGATTTGGCTACTTTATACAACAACATTGCATGGGTTTATAGAAATAAGACTGATTACAAAAAGGCATTGAATTATTATGAACTTGCTTTGGATATTCGGCAACGTTCATTACCCTCCAATCATCCAAATATTCAAGTTGTGAAAGAGAGCATCGATTTCGTAAGAAAGAAGTTGGAACTAAATTTGTTCTTTGACACGTATAAGAACTAAACTGATAGAGAATCTAAAAGACTCCTGGTGACTTTTTTGGGCATTAGTCGCCACAACATCATGTTATGACAGAAAATCTATAATTTTGATACATATTATTATCTCTTTTAATTCTGGAATGGAAAATGGTGATGATTGATACACAGAGGTACGTACGTTGAAGAAATGTTACTTAAAAATGGATTTGAACACATAACTAAAAGTCACAGCTGTTTGTCTTTTGATTTAACTTTTTTTTAAACAATCCGCTGTAGAAACAATGTTAAGATAGCTAACGCAAAAGAAAGAATCAATATCGGTAGATTGATCGAAGATTATGTAATAGAAGAAAAACATTGATGTATACACATTAAATGGCAACAAAATTTCAGTTTGATTCTGTCAGAGAATATGTGTTTGAGAATTCGATTGTCTTCAAACTTAAATAATATATCGATATTGTTATAAAAGTTTATGAGATGATCAACCGCAATAATTTTCGTCATAAATACCGTCGAAGTTCACGATTATAAACAAATAAATCTAATCCAACGATAGTTGCACTAGTCACGGGCAGCGTTTTTACGATTGCAAACACCCAAATGGCAGTGATTTCACTTGAACCTGGCAGAGATCTCCTGGTGTTCATCCAAGAACAAAAACAACATATGTTTCAATAGATAAATATCTCGACTATATTGACGAGTCATATTAGTTAAATGGGTGGTTGCTTGATGTACACGTCGAGATGACGATTGAAGATCAATACATCGAACGTGACTATTAAACAAGAAGATATAGTAATTAAGGCAATGAAAACATAACTAGAAAAATATGAAATTATTCTATGTGCGAATTGTTTTTATTTGATATTTAATCCAATTGATACGACTAGACGTGGTATGCTGAGAATGATTCCGACTAACCAAACAATGTCTATAGAAACAAAAATCCATGATTGTATTCGAAAGAATGGTTTATGTCGATAAACAATCGATTAAAAATAATTGTCACAAACGAATAAACTAAAAGAGAATTAAATTTAATTGTAACATATTCCAAGATGATACATATAGATGTTATTTGATTTCATGTTGTAGGATATTGAAAGATAATCGCATAAACAAAGATATAAAAACATTAGAACGGCATTCCTATTAAAATATTATGATGGGTGCGCAATACCTTTAGACTCGATTTTGTTTTTCTACGATAGATGACAGAAAAAGCATGATCGCTGAAATGAATTTCACAATGAAAAGAAATTATAAGAAAATCTGACTAATAGTTATTGTACCATATCAATTCAGTTTCAATTTAATATAGTGTTTCATTCAAGTAAAATACGAAGGTCCGAAAGTGATGGTTTATCATTTGTAGCACATGGAAGCGAAAGCAACTCTAATCAGTGAAACTTAACTCCACCATCACAGTTCATGACCTTCTTTTTCTTACTGACTAGTATGAATAATCTTATAAATGATTGCTGAAGAAAAATCCAAACATTTTTTCCTTTGATTTCACATGCATATGCAACATTTTTATGACTCATGTATGATAAAGATTGTAATGGGTTTTTTCTTGTATTTAAATAGACGTGTTAGCATAAAGAGAATACAATTTTAATGGCAACGAACGATTGTATTGTACATTCTCGTAAGAATATATCTAATTTTCATGCTGCTGTTAATCAGCTTATTCGTGAAAATAATTTTTCTAAGAGAGTTTATCAACAATTACCCAAACGATGTTGTTCGTGTAATGGAAAGACAGGTAAATAGTCGACTACTTTTTGAAAAGAAACGATTCTTCTATTTGCTGTTATTTTAGGTTTGAATGCGATTGATTTCAATATGTTGACTAAACTATGTGAAGAAATGATGTCAGAAGAGCTTCAAAAACCAAAATTTTCTTATGAGTTGACTCTTTTATTTGAGCCAGAAACAAGCGCTCTAGAATATCGAAGAAGAATAGGTCGTTTTATTGGAAAAAATGGTGCAAATTTAAATATTTTACAAGATAAATACAATGTTTGTATTTGCATTGACACGAAGTCGAAGTCTTCAGATGAACTAAAATTAGTCGTTAAAAGAGAAAACCAATCAATGACAGATACAATTCCTATTCAGAAAATAAAAGAAGACATAAATGAACAATGGGAAGAAGCAAGTGAAATTGGATTCATTCGAAAACAATTTACTTTTGATCAAAATCAATTTCAATTTGTTACTCTTTCATTCGATTCAAATCTTTCGCTGGAGGAACGACACGAGATAATGGGTCGTTTTATTGGAAAAGATGGTGAACATCTACATCATCTAGAAGATCAATATAATATTCGTTTACATATTATCGATAATCAATCATCAAATCGAAAATATTTTGAAAAACTCATTGCAGTTCAAGATAATAATTCGGATACTTTTTATTTATTTATCACTAAAAAAGACAAATCGATGGCAAATAATGAAATTCCTATTGAACAAATTAAAGAACAAATCATTCAACAATGGAGAGAAGCAACTATTGAACCAATTGATGATGAATTATATCATATGTTAGCTTTTTCATATGAATCGAACACAAGTTCCCGCAAACAACGTCAAAAAGTTGGTCATTTTATCGGAAGAGACGGTTGTCATTTTCGAGATTTGCAAGATAAATATAACGTTAACATACACATCGTCGATAATTCGTCTCGACGAACACTTCGAAAGAAACTTGCTAAGATACAAGATGAACGTGAAGTCGATAAACTTTATTTATTAATTACGAATAAAGACAAATCATCAACGAATACAATTCCTATTGATGAAATTGAACAAGATTTAATGAAACGATGGACAAATGTAGAACAAACCGTTGATGTTGACTCATCGCAATCAAACATTGGATTCATAGAATTTAGTAGTTCTGATTTTCCACCATTTGCTGATGCAACGCCAGTACAACAAAAACAAATGTTAGGTGAAGCTATATTTCCATTAGTTCTAAAAATGCAACCTCAATTAGCTGGTAAAATTACTGGTATGCTTCTTGAACTTGATAATACAGAACTTATTCGTATGCTTGAATCACCTGAATTGCTCACAGCTAAGGTATGCGCTATTCAAATCGAAAATCAAAGATATCTGAATCATTTTCGTTTTGTTAAACTAGGTTGACGAAGCCATTGCTGTACTTCGAGCTTATCAAGCTAAACAAGCTCCTGTTCTTCCGTAGGATTAGGAAATTAGGGATTTTATTTGATTCTTTGTAAGCATTCCCAAAAAAAATCAATAAAACATTTATATGCAGATTGACATATAAAAATTATTTCGATTGTTTATTAATGTATTTGTTGTAGAAATAGAGTAGTGCTTTGAAATCATCTCCAGTCTTTAAACTTTCCCATTCATCATTGAATTTTTGAATAAATGTTGGATCGTCTAAACTCATCGATTCGATAATTCGATAGTTGAATTTCATTCGTCGAATATTATTGAATTTTGCCAAATTATTACCCATGATTTCAGTTGAACTACGTGTTGCATCCATCAGTATATTAATAGCCAAACCATCGGTTCGTATCCATCCGGGATAACCGCCTCGTGTTGTTGGAGATAATTTTCCATTATACGTTCCCGTACCTATCGATAATAAATGATAATTAACCAATTTTTTCCATTGCATTCGAATTGCCCACATGGCAACCAATTCCGGATCATTAGCAAAAACACCACCATCAATAAATATTTCAGCAGGTTTCGGATGAGGATCTTCAATAAAATGACCATCACGAATGATTCGTTTATGAATATGTTGCGGTGGAAAATAAGTCGGAGCTGCCATGGTTGCTTTTAGCACATCAGCAATAAGATATGGCCAATGTTTAGCATAGCTTGTATTGAAGACTGTCATTATATCGCCAGTTGTATTGTAGGCCGTAATCAGTAAGACTTTCTCACGTTCGACAAAACTACGTATTTTACTTTGACCAATATCTTTCGAAAATTTCGAATCATAAAATTCCAACCAATTGCCATACGACATTAATGTCTCGTCCAGTTTATCCTTAGCTAATTGTTGAATGGTGACTTCTTGTTTAGGATTTAACAGGTTATGTAAGTCAAGTAAAGTAGCATTTTTAGCTGTTAATTTTTGACCATGTGGCCATTGAATTTGATCGATTATTTTATCGATTTCATTATGTATATTAACAGGATCGTATTTGTCCCATAGATAAGGACCAAGACGATTACGTTTAAAATAGAACGATGATCGTTCATAGATTTTCTTTAATTTTAATATATTATAATTAATTGCTAAACAAAACCCAATCAATCCGCCGGTACTTGTTCCGGTAAAATAATCGAATTTTTTGATGAATTCCGCTTGAGCCGCATGAAAAAGTTCTTGATGTTTGTCATTTTCAGCATTGAAATTTTCAATATCCGATAGATGTGTTTCAGTTATGAGTTGACAGAGAACTTGGATCGGCATGTAACCACGTATACCTCCGCCATCTAAACTCAATATTCGAATGTTTGTTTGCGATGCTTGAATATGATATCCTGAAATCATTGAATGAACATCAGATGATTCGGTTGAAATAGGATTTTGTTTTTGTTGTAACATATTCATGACAATAGCCATTTCATAATCGTTTTCGATTCTCTTTTGTTTGAGAATACGTTGATATTCAGCTTCGGATCTTACGTCAAGATTTTGATTAGCTTCAGCTTCTGCTTCGACAATAGATATTGATGTTATATCTTGACTGGTAATCATTTCATTGAGATGCATTTTTTTATGACACTGTTTGTGATTATCGAGAACGATTGGTATTAATTCATCGTAATTTATTTGTTCACATTGTCCGCATAGATCAAATGAATGACATTGATTACATTGTTTCCAACTGACTTGATCGATGGTTATGCGACAATTGTCACATTGAAAATCGGTCGAAATTTGACTCGATGGTTCGAGCAATTTTGATTGAGTACCACCACCCATGCTTTTTTTTTTATTCTGTTTGCCCTTCGAATATAGGTCAAAAATATCAATGAGATGATAAGAGAATATTAATAGCCCGATACTCGTGACAATGATCCTGTTTACTGATTTGCTTATATTTTTTTCCTTGTTCTTTATTCGTCTATAGATGGCGCATCTAGTAGAATCAGCATACATACAAATCAAATACAGGAGCAATCTTCTTTTGCTACATTAAATCTCTGTCATGAACACAAAAAAAGTTAAAAAAAGAACTCAACTGACTATGAGACCGTGTATAATTTTGTTGAATTTACAATGGCACATAAGATTCGTTTTTGGCTGTTGTTGTCATTCGATATTCCAGCTGCGATTTCTACGTTTGTCTTGCTCGGTCATCTTTTATTGAAACCGGCATTTCGGAAAGAATTACATAATCATGTGATTCTCGCTCTACTTTTGATTGCATTCACTGCTCAATTGATTGATATTCCATTTTATATTGTCACTATGCAATTAAATCATGTTGGCTTATCAATTCCATTTTTTTCTGATCTTTGGACATTGATTAATGTTGGTCTTTTGGATATGACAGCAGTTCTTATGGCTTGGTTAGCGATCGAAAGATATATCTATGTTTTTCATCAACAATTATTCAATTCTCGACGACGTCGGATTCTCTTTCATTTTATTCCTCTATTTTTCGTGATTTTCTATGAGAGTATCTTCTATATAGTTGTCATTTTCTTTCCATCATGTGAAAAAATCTATGATTACACTCAACCATGGTGTGGTTATCCATGTTATTATAATGATACAATCGTTTCAACATTTGACACAATTGGAAATTGTATTAGTGTCCAATTATTTTGATCATAATTTTCAATTTCTTGATAGTCATTCGTTTTCTTCGACAAAAACGACGATTGAATTGGCGTAGAAGTCGAAAATTAATTTTACAATCGTCATCCATTTGTCTTCTATTTCTCATTTTCTTTTTACCATACTTAATGCTCTTCATTGCACATTCTTATGGTTTACCATTGTGTGTTCTCGCTGAAGTCGAACTTTATCTTTATTTTTTCAATTATTTCATCGTTCTCCTATTGCCCTATGTTTGTCTCATATCAATGACAGATATACGGACAAAAATACGTCTTCAAAATCTCGTTAGAACTTGAGAGTGTATCGGAAGATGTCGATGATTTACATGCAATAACAACAAAGGAAAAAGAACTGAAAGAAAAAAATCTGTCCGCAATGCCCTCTACACGTGTAGAAAAGAGAAAAAAAAACATTTTGCGTAGTTCGTTGAGTAATATATATATAACCAACATGTAATAGAATTTAATCATATTTCATACGCAATTCTAAAACAAACGATACAATGCCGAGTTCGCACAAACATACAATTGAACAATTAACAGAATTAATTAATGCACGTCATGTTAATCATCTCGACAAGGTTCTTGCTGATAATGTAAAAAAAATAGATAATACAAAAACAATTTTTACAAATCTGCAAGAAGCTCGTGAATATTATTCAATGGAACATGAAGCTAATCCAAAAGCCGAGTGGAAAGTTATTCATGTTCAGGAAGATAATCAAAATAATGATACTGCTAAAGCAACAATTACATTTAATAATCATACTTATAATACAGAATATACATTTGATTCAAATGGAAAAATTCAAACAATTCACGCTAATCTTGAACAACATGAACACGAACAATAATAAACTGGGTTTTTTTTTTCTTAAATTTTGATCAATGTGTTCATTGTAAATAAAAATATTTTAGAAAGTCTTTAACAATTACTACTGGTAGGAAAATGTTTATTTGGTTAGAAAAAAAATATATGAATTGCTACTGTGTGTTCGTTAGAAAAAAAAGTTATAAATTAAGTATCTTCATCATTTGATCGACCAATTTGCATTTCGGTACTTTGCCAATAGATGTTCGAGGAAAATCATCGACGAAATGAATATGATCCGGTATTTTATCGTCAGATAGAGAAGAACCAAGAAATTTCTTCAGTTCATCAGCTTCACACGCTTTACCAGATCTGAGTTTGACAAATGCACATATAATTCCTTGTACTCGAGGATCAGGCACTGTAAAAACATGAGCTCGTTCAACACTCTCATGATCTTCGAGTGCTTGTTCAATTTCACTCGAATAAACAATTGCTCCATTCGGTTTAATTATTAAATGTTTGATTCGTTCAATAAAATATAAATATCCATCTTCATCCATTTTTAGTAAATCACCTGTTTTTAACCATTGAGATTCGGTTATTGTTTCAGCTGTTTTCTCCGGATTTCGATAATAGCCACGCATAATATAAGAACTTCGCACCCATAATTCACCTTCGCATCCAATAGGAACAATTCTACCATTTGCATCAACTAATTTCACTTCTAGATTATCCCAACATTGACCGATTGATGTAAATCGTCGTTCATCTTTACAATTGAAAGAATCACAGAGAACACATCCAATTTCGCTTGAACCATATCCTTTACACAGTGCAGTGATTCCTAGTTCTTTTTCAACTTGATGCAATAATTCTGGTTGAGTTAATGCTGCACCTACCATCACAGATTTCAATGAACTAAAATCATACTTTGATCGATCTGGATCGGCAAGTAAGTAACGGAAAAATATAGGTGAACAAAGTATATTTGTACATTTCTCCTTGTCAATACAGCGTGCTGATTTTACTGCATCGAAATAAAAACTTGGAACAACGACAGTCGATTTGTAAACTGCAGGACCTAATGTCATGAAAATACCTGCACTAGCATGGCTCATACTTTGAGTTATACAAGGACGGGCACGTGATTCTTTTAAATAATCCCAATGTCTGATTAATGCATTGAGAATGTTGAAATTAGTCAGAGGCACTTGTGAAGGTATGCCGGTTGTGCCAGATGTCAAGACAATTGCTAGAGGTGAATCGGGATCAATTGATGCTTGACGTTCAGCCAATGCATCTGCTTGTTGAATCTTTTTCGTTTCACCTTGTTTCAACAATTCATCGTATCGATGTGCATCGAGCATTGTTACTTGATTTGATCCGACGAGGATAATATGTTTTATCGAAGGTAGATTTTTCGATGCTTCACGAAACTTTTCAATTGTCATTTCATCGGCTAACATTACAATTCCTTTACATTCGACTCTACTTAAAACAGCAGGCAATTCACTGGGTATATTATTTGGATCTCCATAAACCTTGATGAGACCAAGTTTTGCACAAACGTAGATAGAAATCGCACTTTGTGAACAATTAGGTAACGTGACGTAGAGACAATCGTTTTGCTCGAAACCTAATTCCATTAATGCAATTGACATACAATCGACTTCATGTTGAAATGTTTTGTATGTGTACCGTTTGTTTTCCTCTAGATATTGATATACAAATATGAAGCGAAAAATATTTGATATACAACAATACCTTCGAAAACGTAGCATTCGAAATCAGGATTTTCAGCAGCGATCTCATCGAAACTTTGAGCAACAGTACCATACCGAAATGAATGTGATGAAGGAATATGAACATAGCTTATTTTCAGTTTTTTTTTCGAAAGATTTTCATCGTTTGCCATTTTTCTATTGTAAAAGGCAATTAAAAAAACATAAAGTAACGTATTTGAAAATATATCTATTTATGTGTCCGATGATGCACTTGATTTATTTATACGCTTCGGTATTTTGCCCTCATAGAAAATATTTTTAAAAACTTTCTTTCGTTCTTTTTCGCGTGCAATTATATTAGTGTATACATTAATTTAGCTTCAAAAATTAGTTGGGGTGTCAGGTGCATATTTTTCCTCTCTATTATTTGCTAAAACCAAGAAAAAAGTCCGCATATCAAGGGTGAAGCGAGGCGTGTGTGTTATTGCTTGAAGGACGATAAGCGATGAGAAAAAACAAGATACATCGCACAAGTAATTATTTAACTACAGTCAAATCTCTCGATAGTGAACACTTTTAGTCATAGAGAGGTTTGACTGTAATCAAATCAATGTTAGAGAAGGACTTTTATTTGTAAACTGCATAGAAGAATTCAAAAACGTTTACATTATACGAGCATGAATAATTTTGTAAATGGGATTCTAAAATGATTTAGCAAGCCAAGTAATAAGAAGAAATAATGTGGCCAAAATCATATTTGTTTTGGGGTAAAGAATGTATCCATTACTACTTGATGATCCACAAATTCCCGAAAGAAAACCAGGTGTTCCCGCAGGTGGACATACGGCTGAATATTTTACAAGACAATCGTTTTCGCAACTGTCAGTAGGACACGAATCAATTTGAAATGGATCTTGCGTTACTGGATTGCAATTTTTTCCCGTACAACATACGCATGTGCATTTGTAGATAGTACCATTGATGAATGTTATACAACAAAGAACAATAACTATGCTTATAACCAATTTATTCATATTAAAATAATATTTAAACAAAAAAAAAAAAGCTTATGACACGATTTCTGTTGTTATCTATATGACATCATGTTTGTAAAATACTGCTTCGTAATATATTTACATTGATAGGCAAAATTTGTTTTCATACTATTATGTGACAAATGCAATAGAGAATTCAAGTGTAAACAGAAATGAATCCTATTCTAATCCTGAAAATCTTATATTTCTTTCATCATTTTCAGTTTGTTTTTTCTACGATCTAATTGTTTCAGAACGTGCTGACACTGCTTACACTTGCATGATATTCTACAAACATGCAAGAGTGGTTCTTGAGAGTGTCGAGGCCAGTACATAATAATTGTTGCGTGACCGTTTATCTAGTTTTATGCATTAAAATAAATTCTTCAAGACCACTTGACTTTTACATTAAATTAATGCGTTCATTAACGTCAAACCTAATCATCATTATTATTAATGTTTTTTTATTTTATTTTTTGAAGTTTTGCTTCGTCGTCACGTAGGCATGTCTTTACTATACATCGGTCAACAGTTATCAATCTACGTTGGTTTATTTCTGTTTACTGTTGGTTTGATTGGTAACGGAATAAATATTTTCATATTTCTCAACAAACAATCTTATCGTACAACTCC
>Ga0097679_1004036_pt1 | contig 10242 bp, 4 predicted proteins | sample ThiBiot_500_biof_2_FD_72848 | JGI IMG/M metagenome (GOLD analysis project Ga0097679, IMG submission 72848) | Wastewater bioreactor microbial communities from Cape Town, South Africa - Thiocy_cont_500_biof - 1398105538000 (version 2) (version 2) ...
CATGTAGCACGTAAGCAAGGGCGTCTGGGGGATGCCTAAGGCTTCTGATGGCGAAGAAGGACGTGGCAAGCGACGAAACGCTGAGGGGACCCGCTGGCAGGGGCTGATCCTCAGGTGTCCGAATGGGGCAACCCGGTGATTTGAAGAATCATCACTCTGTAAAGAGAGCAAACGCGGAGAACTGAAACATCTAAGTACCCGCAGGAAGAGAAAACAAATGTGATTCCGTCAGTAGTGGCGAGCGAGAGCGGAATAGCCCAAACCAGTCTGGTTACGGCCAGATTGGGGTAGTAGGACCTGACATCAAATCAACAACCGAACTGAAAGCCTTTGGGAAAAGGCACCATAGAGGGTGAGAGTCCCGTACGGGTCAGGGCGTTGGTGGGTTGGGACTCCTGAGTAGGGGGGGACCGGAGAAATCCCCTTTGAATCAACCGGCACCATCCGGTAAGGCTAAATACATTCAGAAGACCGATAGTGCAGAGTACCGTGAGGGAAAGGTGAAAAGTACGGGGAGTACCCGGGTGAAATAGAACCTGAAACCAGGCGCTTACAAGCGGTCGGAGCCTCCAGTGTGGGGTGACGGCGTGCCTTTTGCATAATGAGCCTACGAGTAACCGTCACTGGCGAGGTTAAGATCGTTGACGATCGCAGCCGAAGCGAAAGCGAGTCTGAACAGGGCGAGCAGTCAGTGGGGGTTGACGCGAAACTGGGTGATCTACCCCTGGCCAGGTTGAAGGGAGGGTAAAACTTTCTGGAGGACCGAACCGATAAGCGTTGAAAAGCTTCCGGATGAGCTGGGGGTAGGGGTGAAAGGCCAATCAAACTCAGAAATAGCTCGTACTCTCCGAAATGTTTTTAGGAACAGCGTTCAGTGTTACTGTTTGTGAGGTAGAGCCACCAACAGGATGCGGGGGAGTCACATCCTACCAACTTCTGATGAACTCCGAATGCGCAAAGAGGTGCTGGGCAGTGAGGGGCAGGGTGCTAAGGTCCTGCTCCGAGAGGGGAACAACCCAGACCATCCTCTAAGGTCCCTAAGTGTGTGCTAAGTTGAACAAAGGCGGTCCGGCTGCTGAGACAGCCAGGAGGTTAGCTTGGAAGCAGCTATTCCTTTAAAGAGTGCGTAACAGCTCACTGGTCGAGCGGGGCGGGCGTCGATAATAACCGGGCATCAAGCACATCACCGAAGAGATGGATTGCACACTAGTTGTGCGATGGTAGGAGAGCATTCTATAGGGGGCGAAGCTGAAGCGTGAGCTTTGGTGGACCGTATAGAAAAGCAAATGTAGGCATAAGTAACGATAATGGAGATGAGAACTCTCCACACCGAAAGGCTAAGGTTTCCTCCGCGATGGCAGTCATCGGAGGGTTAGTCGGGGTCTAAGGGGCAGGCGAATGCCGGGCCCTGAGGGGGAACAGGTTAATAGTCCTGTACTAGTTATGCAGGGGAGCTGATGACGGAGTGCCGGGGTGTGTAGGTCCTGACGGAATAGGGCGTTGAGCAGAGGTTTCGGCCGAAGCGAATACATGAAGGGGCTTCCAAGAAAAGTCAGCTGTCGTTAAGCGTATAGCTACCCGTACCGCAAACCGACACAGGTAGCCGGGAAGAATATTCTAAGGTGCACGAATGAATCATGGTTAAGGAACTCGGCAAGATGACCCTGTAACTTCGGGATAAGGGGGGCCTACCCAGCGATGGGAGGCTGCAGAGAAGAGGCCCAGGCGACTGTTTACCAAAAACACAGGACTCTGCCAAAATGAAAGTTGACGCATAGGGTCTGACACCTGCCCGGTGCTGGAAGGTTAAGAGGGGATGTTAGTCGCAAGGCGAAGCATTGAATTGAAGCCCCAGTAAACGGCGGCCGTAACTATAACGGTCCTAAGGTAGCGAAATTCCTTGTCGGGTAAGTTCCGACCTGCACGAATGGTGTAACGATCTGGGCACTGTCTCAACCATGAGTTCGGTGAAATTGTAGTAGCGGTGAAGATGCCGCTTACCCGCCACGGGACGGAAAGACCCCGTGCACCTTTACTACAGCTTAACAGTGAATGCCGGTCAGGCATGTGTAGGATAGGCGGGAGGAGTTGAAGTGGCGTCGCCAGGCGTCGTGGATCCAACCTTGAAATACCGCCCTTGGCTGACTGGCGTTCTAACTCCGGAAAGGAGGACCCTGTTTGGTGGGTAGTTTGACTGGGGTGGTCACCTCCGAAAGGGTAACGGAGGTTTCCCAAGGTTGGCTCATGCCGGACGGTAATCGGCAGGGGAGTGCAATAGCAGAAGCCAGCTTGACAGTGAGGCCAACAAGCCGATCTGGGACGAAAGTCGGGTATAGTGATCCGGTGGTTCCGCATGGAAGGGCCATCGCTCAAAGGATAAAAGGTACGCCGGGGATAACAGGCTGATCTCCCCCAAGAGCTCACATCGACGGGGAGGTTTGGCACCTCGATGTCGGCTCGTCACATCCTGGGGCTGGAGAAGGTTCCAAGGGTTCGGCTGTTCGCCGATTAAAGTGGCACGCGAGCTGGGTTCAGAACGTCGTGAGACAGTTCGGTCCCTATCTGTGGTGGGCGTTGGAATACTGCCGGGATCTGTCCTTAGTACGAGAGGACCGGGATGGACGTACCGCTGGCGAGTCGGTTGTTTGGCCGCAGGCACGGCCGAGTAGCTACGTACGGATCAGATAAGCGCTGAAAGCATCTAAGTGCGAAACTGGCCTGAAGATGAGTGTTCCTTAGTAGGGGTGTTGTAGACGACGACGTTGATAGGCGGCAGGTGTAGGCGTAGAGATGCGTTAAGCTGAGCCGTACTAATGGCCCCAACAGCGTGTGCATGTTGCTTTTTTATAAACTATATAAGCTATAGTATTTTGATCGAATTAACTTGATGAGCATCAAACTCTCTTTGTGGGGAAAAAGACTAATAAACATTGACTCCTAGAGTCAAACGAGTCACTCAGGTTGGTGCTGTTAAGGCGGGTGAACACCTCTTTCCATCCCGAACAGAGCCGTTAAGCCCCGTACTGCCGATGGTACTGCTGTCACAAGTGGGAGAGTAGGTAGGTGCCACCTGAATGAAATTAATTACCAATACGGTAAGCAAAAAGCCATCGATAGATGGCTTTTTTGTTTTAATACTTTGTTAGAAAGTTAAATAGTAGCCCAATAATCATTAATCTGTTTTAAAGCATCATCTACTGAATTAGCTATAATCGGCAAAGAGCGATTCTCAGCCTTTAAAAAGCCATCGGCTACCATCCGGTCCAATTGTTGCAATAAAAGGTCGTAAAAGCCATTTATATTGATCACAGCTACAGGCCCATCATAGAGTTTAAGTTGCTTCCAGGTTAAAATTTCAAATAACTCGTCTAAGGTTCCATAACCCCCAGGCAGAGCTATTACGCCTTTAGCTAATTGAACCATTTTATACTTACGTTCATGCATAGTTTCTACAAAGTGCAATTCCGTAAGCGTTGTATGGGCTACCTCTAAATCAGCAAGAAAATTCGGGATTATACCAGTTACGATACCACCATTTTGTAAAACCGCGTTGGCCACGTCGCCCATTAGCCCAAATCCCCCTCCTCCATATATTAGCCGAATGTTCTGTTCCGCCATTTTTTTACCGAGTTCAGAGGCTACTTCGTTATAGATTGGATTAGTACCTGGACTCGAAGCACAATAGACAACAAGACTTTGCATGTTAATTACGTAGATTCAGTAAGTCAAAGAGTGATTAGATCAGTTTTGGAGCAAGATTAGGTAGATCCAGACCACCAAAAGTTTCTGAGCTCATGAAGAGAAAAATGTGATTGGCATCTCGTTCCTGAAGAAGATAATTTTGTAAAGCAGCCGAATCTGTAAAAACCTGGAGCGAAGGCTTTTGAAAAGCCTTCTGTATATCAGATGTCGTAATCTGTTCGCTTGAATCTGCTGAGCCAGGATGTATGAATATGGCTACCTGGTCAGCAGCGTCTGTTGTTTCTTTATATTTATCCAAAAACGATTTATTCGTGTTGTCAATAGACTGAAGCTCAACTACGGCCAGTAATTTCTTATTGGGGTATTGTTGTTTTACAGCTTCTGTTGTTGCTTCTACTTTGGCTGGTGAATGGGCAAAGTCTCTAAAGACAGTTCTATTGGTAGATTCCGCAATTTTCTCCAGGCGTTTGCTGACACCAGTAAATGTTGGAATGGCTTCATAAAACATATCCTCAGTGATGCCGATACGGTCGCAGACGGTTATGGCCCCAGCGATATTTTTCATGTTATGCTGTCCGAACAGTCTAGTAGGTACCCGCTTTCCCTGTTTTGTAATGAGGAACGTCTCTCCGTTGACAATTTCACTAGGGTGTGCTAGATAGGGTATTTTTGTAATATCGTCCCGTTCTTTTTGGCCAATTACATCAAGCATATCGTCCGATTCATCAAAAATCAAAATGCCTGCTTTAGGCATGGCTTCGGCCAATGACTCAAACTGATCGACATACTCGTCCCAGGTAGGGTAAAGATTAATATGGTCCCAGGCAATTCCACTAATTAGGGCAATGTGGGGTTGAAAAGCCAGAAACTTTGGCCGTGAATCGATAGGTGATGATGCGTATTCATCCCCTTCAATGATAATCAATGGAGCTGTCGATGAAAGCCGGACCGTGGTATCAAACTCCTCGATGGGATCACCAATCCAGAAGTCAAATTGCCGGTTGTAATGCTTCAGAACATGCAGAATCATGGCAACTATTGTCGTCTTCCCATGACTGCCAGCTATAACTACCCGTTGCTTTTGCCGACTTAATTGATAAATAAATTCGGGATAAGAATAAATGGGTAAACCTAATTCAAGTGCTTTGATGAGTTCAGGATTGTCTTTCCGAGCATGCATGCCGACTATGACTACATCTAGGCCACTGTGAATTTTCTCAGGAAACCATCCAGTTTGTGCTGGTAATAGGTTTTGTTTTTCTAAGCGAGTCCGTGAAGGTTCATAAATGGTTTCATCAGACCCAGTAACGGTATAACCTTGTTGATGAAGGGCTAAAGCCAGATTATGCATGGCACTGCCACCAATAGAAATGAAATGAATAGACTGGGGCATTTGGAAAATCAGTCAGTGTAGAAAAACAAAAGTACAGTTTCTTTTTGGTTTGCCTGATGAACTTAGTAAGTGGATAAACAAGGGATATCTACATCCTGTTAAATTTCTATGATTATCGAATCAAAGCGTTTTGTTTTTCGTTGACTACCTTGCGGATAGACCTTACTTGGAAAGCCCGATTTTAAGAGCCAAATTCGCGCCTGTTTTTTCATAACCACAACCGCCACAGCGGGAAACCGGAGTAACGGACCACTTATTTTTATGCGCCGAACGTAGGGATGAAGACTTACTATGATCTGATTGACCAGACGTTTGAGTTTCCGACACGGGAATTCAACGTCGAGAACAACGAGTTGATGTTCAATAATGTCCCACTGATGGACATTGTCAAACAATATGGTACACCCTTAAAATTAACGTACTTACCGAAAATCACTGAACATATTGAACATGCCAAGCTGCTGTTCAAAAATGCAATGAAACGGTATAATTACAAGGGCAGCTATACCTACTGTTATTGTACAAAGTCCTCCCATTTTCGGTTTGTACTCGAAGAAGCCCTGAAAAACAACATCCATCTGGAAAGCTCGTCGGCTTATGACATTCCCATTATTCGGGAATTGTTCAAAATGGGAAAGATTTCCAAGAGTACGTATATCGTTTGTAATGGCTACAAGCGGCCACTGTATACACAATATATTAGTGAGCTTATCAATGATGGGTTCACCAACTGTATTCCGGTGCTGGATAACCTCAAGGAGATTGAAGCGTACGAAAATTCGGTAACTGCCGAAAGTGTAAATCTAGGCATTCGGATTGCCACTGACGAAGAGCCAAACTTTGCCTTTTATACTTCGCGGTTAGGTATTCGGTATAGTGATGTAAATGAGTTATACCGGACCAAAATCCAGCCAAATGAGAAGTTCAAGCTGAAAATGCTACACTTTTTCATTAACACGGGTATCAAAGACAGCGCTTATTACTGGAGTGAACTGAGCCGGTTCATGTACAAATACTGTGAACTGCGGAAAATGTGCCCTGATCTGGATTCGATTGACATTGGCGGTGGCATGCCAATCCAGACTTCATTCCAGTTTACATACGATTACCAGGCCATGATCGACCAGATTGTGGAAAGTATTCAGTGGATTTGTAACAAGAATAATGTTCCGGTACCGCATATTTTTACGGAATTCGGTTCATATACGGTTGGCGAAAGTGGGGCAGTTATTTATAAAGTGATCGATCAGAAGTTACAGAACGATAAGGAGTTGTGGTATATGATCGATGGGTCGTTTATCACCCAATTACCCGATTCGTGGGGGCTTGGTCAGAAATACATCATGCTGTCGGTCAATAACTGGGATAATCCATACCAGAAAGTGAACCTGGGTGGCCTCACCTGCGACTCGCATGATTTTTATAATACCGAAGCCCATAGTGCCGATTTGTATCTGCCAATTTTCGATCAGGATACCGAGGATCAATACATAGGCTTGTTCCACACAGGGGCTTATCAGGAGTCGCTGGGGGGGTATGGAGGTATTCAACACTGTCTGATTCCAGCTCCGCAGCACGTTATTGTCGATAAAGATGAGCAAGGTAATTTACGCTCCCGCTTGTTTGCTCCTGAGCAAAATAGTGAGACGATGCTGAAGATTCTGGGCTTTGGTGGTGCTGAACCCGGTATGACGGAATTAGAGGCTACAGAAGCCGCTGAAATACGTCAGGAAGAGGCAGAACTGATGAAAGAAGAAAATTAGTGCTCTCAAGCAGGAATGTAAAAGTTTTTGGCATTATTTTCGTTCTACTATCTGCAGAGATACCAACATTCTGGACGAACATTTTCATGAAAAAACTACTAATCTTGGGTTCTGTTCTGGCAGTATTGTCATTAGGGTCGTGTGCACGGAAGGCAAATTGCCCAGCATATGGTAGTGTACAGAAACCTGCTTCTTCGCAGGTGCGGGCGTAACTAGAAGATTTTTATAGAAAAAGCGGGCAATCTCCAGTCTAGGAAATTGCCCGCTTTTGCTTATAGGGACTAATTAAGCCGCGAATTCCAGAACAAACCTTGAGGCTTCCAATAAATTGGTTGCATAGCCATCGGCATCTGGCGAGGGTTGTGCTTCGGTAGCGATACGGATAGTGCGTACTCCTACTCGTTTACCGGCCTGCATATCACGGGGAGCGTCGCCAATCATCCAGGAAGCGTCTGGCCGGATATTGTATTTCGCAATGGCTTTTTCTAGAAGTAGAGAGCCCGGTTTACGAGTTAACGATTCAGAGTCGTATTTAGGATGGTGTGGGCAATAATAAATATCGTCGATGAGCTTGCCACATTGGTCCTGTAAATAATTGTAACAGGTCATCACATCGTCGCGCGTATAAAGCCCTTTCGCAATACCAGCCTGATTGGTAATAACAATAAGCAGGTAACCTGCTTCCTTCAATAAACGTAATGCTTCGGGTACTCCATCAGGAATAATGAAATCTTCGACCCGATAGACGTAGTCTGTTCTATCCTCATTTAAAACCCCATCTCGGTCCAAAAAGATGCACTTATTCATTGAAGAAAGGTTGTCGTGTTTGAAGGCAATAATACAATTATTCGGTCAAATAATTGTATTATTGCTTTAGATATTCGTGTTAAATTTTATTATACGCTAATTCTAGCGGTGATTAATGGAAGAATCATTGCCAGAATAAAGCTCCATTAGGCTACTTTAATGACTGCATTCGTTGTTCTAAAGCCTGGATTTTAGCCTCAGCATCAGCGAGTTTCTGTCGTTCGCGGTCAACAACTTCGGGCTTGGCATTGGCAACAAACTTTTCGTTCGATAATTTCTTCAAAATCGAATCGCGGAAACCGATATTGTAATCCAATTCCTTGCGTGTATTGGCAATTTCCTGGTCCAGATCAATTTCACCCGCAACGTTCACAAAGAACTCGTCGCTCTTGATCAGGAATGCAATCCCCTGCGTTTTTTCATCAACGTAACTAACCTCAGCGACATTAGCAATCTTACTAATCAAGGGTTCTAAGGGCTTGAATCGGTCGGCCGAAACAGTTTTGATCGCCAGGGGCAGGGCTACTTTGGGCGAAATTTGTTTCGCATTTCGGATGTTTCGCACATTTGAAACGACTTCAAACAAAATGTCGAAATCAGCTAGGATTTGTTGGTCGACTGCTCCAGCCTTCGGGAAAGAAGCTACACAAATACTAGTTCCAGTTTCTCGCTCGCGAATATCCTGCCAGATTTCTTCGGTAATAAACGGCATGAACGGGTGAGCCAGACACATGAGCCGCTCGAAGAAATTGATGGTAGCCTCGTAGGTAACTCGATCAATGGGTTGCTCAAAGCCCGGTTTGATGAGTTCGAGGTACTGCGAACAGAAATCATCCCAGATCAGCTTATAAACGGCCTGTAGTGCATCCGAAATACGGAACTTGCTGAAATCATCCTCAATCTGGATCAGCGTCGCATTCAGTTTCGATTCAAACCATTGAATGGGTAGCACATTTGGATGCGATGGCGACAGCGTGTGTATTGTTCCTTCGTTTCCGTTGTCAATTGTCCAGCCTTTTACCAGTCGGAATGCATTCCAGATTTTGTTGCTGAAATTACGGCCCTGTTCAACCAGCTTTTCGTCGAACATCAGGTCATTACCAGCGGCTGAACTGAACAGCATCCCCGTTCGAACACCATCGGCGCCGTATTGATCAATCAGATCGAGTGGATCGGGTGAATTGCCGAGTTGTTTCGACATTTTCCGGCCCAACTTATCGCGAACAATACCTGTCAGGTACACATTCTTAAACGGTTCTTTGCCACGGTATTCATACCCGGCAATAATCATCCGGGCTACCCAGAAGAACAGAATTTCGGGTGCCGTAACCAGATCGTTGGTCGGATAATAATAATTGATATCGGCGTTGTTTGGGTCTTTTAGGCCATCGAATACGGTAATAGGCCAGAGCCACGACGAAAACCAGGTATCTAATACGTCTTCATCCTGAGTCAGGTCAGCTTCGGTCATGGCGAAAAGTAGCTTTTCGTGCTGTACTTTTTCCAGTGCTTCATGCTTGTTTTTGGCTACGATGACCGTTCCATCCTGCATATAAAAGGCTGGAATCCGCTGCCCCCACCAAAGTTGTCGACTAATGCACCAGTCATGAACGTTTTCCATCCAGGCGCGATACATGTTCTTGAATTTGGGAGGAACGAGCTGGATGGTATCGTCCATAACGTTTTTAAACGCAGGTTTCGACAACTCATCCATTTTCAGGAACCACTGCATCGACAAACGCGGCTCTATAACCGCATTAGTCCGCTCTGACGTACCGACGTTCGATTTATAATCTTCCGTTTTGACCAGATTGCCTGATTCTTCCAGCAACTTGATGATTGCCTTGCGAGCTGCAAATCGATCCACACCAACTAGTATCTGCGCTTTTTCGTTCAGCGTACCATCATCGTTCAGAATATCGATTACCGGCAAATTGTGTTTAACCCCCAGCGCATAGTCATTCGGATCATGGGCAGGGGTTACTTTCAACCCACCCGTCCCAAAATCGGTCGTTACGTAGTCGTCGGCGATGATTGGGATTTCACGGTTGATCAGTGGAATAATCGCCTTTTTGCCGTGCAGATGCTTATAGCGCTCATCGTCTGGATTAACGGCAATGGCTACGTCGGCCATGATCGTCTCCGGTCGAACAGTCGCAATGGTGATAGAATCCTGTCCTTCGCTTCCAGCTATATCGTAACGGATGTATACCAGCTTTTGCTGAATTTCCTTTGTGATTACTTCTTCGTCCGATACGGCAGTACGGCCTTGCGGGTCCCAGTTCACCATGCGGATGCCCCGGTAAATCTGGCCTTTGTTGTAGAGATCGACGAAGACATCGATAACCGAATCGTACAGAGCGGGCTCCATCGTAAAGCGAGTACGATCCCAATCGCAGGAAGCACCCAGTTTACGAAGCTGCTTGAGAATAATGCCGCCATATTTGTGGGTCCACTCCCAGGCATATTCTAAAAATTCGTCACGTGTCAGATCCGTTTTGTTGATGCCCCGTTCCTTGAGCATAGCCACTACTTTGGCTTCAGTAGCGATACTGGCATGGTCGGTACCAGGCACCC
>Ga0097679_1004044_pt1 | contig 10230 bp, 4 predicted proteins | sample ThiBiot_500_biof_2_FD_72848 | JGI IMG/M metagenome (GOLD analysis project Ga0097679, IMG submission 72848) | Wastewater bioreactor microbial communities from Cape Town, South Africa - Thiocy_cont_500_biof - 1398105538000 (version 2) (version 2) ...
AAAAAAAACGAAATGGATCTCACAACTGTGTTTTTCTTTCCATGTTGCAGATTATGCAAACATTTAACGAAGAAGGAAAAATACTGATTTATTGACGTTAAAGGCATTTATTTACTCAGTATTTCTAAGTGTAAGAATAATAATGCGAAATCTACATAAACTCATGAGTCAAGCGGCAGCATAAAAATACCCAAATTAAGAATACATATATGTTGATCTTATCGGTTATATCCAAGGGGAAAATCCACTGTGTGACTTTTTATTTGAATCATTCAGATTTCTATTTATGTTATTATACGTACGTAGAAAGAAGTAAAAAGTGAAAAAATAAAAGTAGAAATTAAAAGATAGGAAATTGTTGCTGAATTAATAGGAGTAATTGTTTTTATCCATTTATCGATTTCTTCATTGACTTGGTCAGGTCTTTGTTCCATTACCCAATGGCCCGTATTAGATAGTTGAACTGTTGTCAAATTAGCAATCAATTGTTTCTGTCCTTCGGCAGCACCGACAACAATACCAATAGTTTCATTTTGTCCTTCAATAAACAGTACAGGTCGTTTTATTTTCTTATCAAGATCTTTCTCATAATTCCAATCAACATCTGCGAGAACTGCTTTAAACCAATTTAATTTCTGTTGCATCTTCGTCGAAAGATAAGAATGAGCTATAGAGTAATCTGTCGATGTCAGATACGTAGCTCGAGTAGTACGATTGCCATTGGTAACCCATGCTCGTATTTTATCACCTGGAGCTGCATGTATTTTGACAAGTGAAATGTCATTTGCGTAGACAAGATCAATAAAGCTATCAAGATTTTTTTCGATAAGTGATGCTGCATCATTAGCTCGAAAGAATTTCCAATATCCAATGCTTTCGTATCCAAGTTTTTCTAATGATCGATTGAGAACAAGATCTAAATTGAATTGAACTGGTGGAGTATACGGAATACTAATAAGTACAGCGCCAATTGTTCGTTCAGGATGATATAGAACAAATCGACTTGCTATTCGTGATCCCCAATCATGTCCAACAACGTAAACTTTCGTTTTATTTAAACCGACGTGGTTGAGTAGAGCAATAAGATGATCAGTTATTGTTTTACTACTGTATTCCGTTTCATTTAATGGAGAATACGTATGAGTACCATAACCCATTAGATTGGGTACTAAATAACCGTAGCCTCGTCTATAAAAATAATGAAGTTGATGACGCCATATATGCATCGATGATGGAAATCCATGAAGAAATAAAATTGTTGGCCTATTATCTGCGGCTTTTTCATAAATAAATTCATATGGGATCTTAGGAAGAATTTCAACAACCTTTGGTGTGTTTTGATAAATAGGCTGTTGACATAAACAGATAATTGATTGAATAAGTAAAATAGCAGTACATAGATATAACTTCGAATATATTGAATTCATGATTTTGTTATATGATTCGATCTTTTGTTGTGTTATATATATACGCATGCGCAGTATTTCAATTACAAGATCTTATATCTTGATCAAATATTTTCATATGTGAAGTTCGTTAATCTGTGTGTGCTTGCGAACTTTTTGCCCACCTTTGTATTGACACGATTGACGAAAAGAGATTAGATTACCAGAGTGCACTTTCACTAAACAACGCATTTACTTGCATGTTTTTTACCTTTAAGACAGTCTTTGATTATATACAACATCATTACAGATTGAAAATCCACTATCAGTCCATTCCATGTCTACACTTGATTATCAGTTTGTTTACATGTATTAGCATCGACATTTCAATATTCATGATAGAAAGTTTCTAAGCTATGAAATTAAAAAAGAAATTTGATTTTACTAGTAAGCATTCAAATTGGAAACAATTGTTTGAGTATTATTATTGAAAGTCCATTGTCGATGAATAAATATGCAAGTTGTGATGATGCAAAAGCAAATTTTTTGTCTTGTACATCTACTGATTATCCAAAAAGGAAAAAGGCGCCATAGCTTGAGTATTAGTGACGTCTCTATTACCGATTTCGAGTACTATAAGATGACTATTCACTATCTAGATCATGCCATTCATCTGAACTGACATAACAATTATTCTATGAACCAAATTCCGATTAATTGTTGTTAAGATATAATTGAATAGTTAGTGCATTGAGAGCATCTCGCATAATTTGTATTACAATTATCATATTTTTGATAGAGAACAGTTCAATTGACATATATTTTGGTCCATTTTTTGTTTCATTATCAAATGAACTAGGCCGATCGCCACATGTTTTAAAATCCAGCATTACAGTAAAAAGAAACACTCGCATCACTATACACAAAAAAATTTTAAAAATGAAGGGGAGAGTACATAATATAGATATATTTATCTTAAGAGTAAGGATTAGAAGAAAAGTGCTGTAGGAATCGAAAGATGAGGATTTTCATTCAATAAATTATCAATTTTTTTCATATGAATTGATTCTGATTCTTTGACTAATAGATGAATTAATAAACTCAATAGGTTGAATTTATAATCAATAAATGATTTCGATGAATCAATTATTTGTAATGATTCAATATTATCTAAAGATTCAACCAATAAACTTTGTAGTTCAGCAATAGATAATTCATCACTAATAGTTAAATACATAAGTAATTTAGCAGCAATATAACGTTTTTTCAATGATAACGATGATCGTAAAGTATCTGTAAGAAATTCAATTGTATCACGATCCGATGCATGTCGCAATTGTTCCATATATTCCTTGTGTGCCAGATACAAATATCTGGTGTTGAAGAACATAACTATATAATCAATCGTGACTTGTTGAAAACATCCGTACACGTACAAATAATTCCCTTGTTCAGAAGAATTCACTCGTTTGCTCATTTCAAAGAGTAGTTTTTTGAAAGTATTTTTATCAAATGATCTTGGATGTTGACAAGCAACAATACGAAATTCATTAGCAAATTCTACACAAATTTCTTTTGCTATTGTACCATAATATACGTATGAAAAATTTTGTTGATTATCAAAATTTTTATACATATCATCAATGAATTTTGGAAGTAAAATTGATGAATGTTTAATTATCCATGCAGCTGCTCTTTGGTAACCGTTGTTTTCTGATGATGAAACTACATTTTGATTATTTTTCAAATGAGCATTATTGATATATACATAATAAACATCAATAACATTGTATTCTTCTGGTTCTGTAATAATCCGTCTGTACATAGTAGTCATTACTGCTTGTTGAATAAATGCAGAAGATGTGTTCTCTTGGAGATAATTAAGTGTTTGCCGTTTCTCTTCCATGTAGGAGTCATCGGTTCGATCAATAAACAACGACCAAATACATTTAGCAATAAGTTCATGAGATGTTTGCTGTTCGGTGTTCAATATTATATTCCAAAGTAACTGTTCTACTTGTTGATTTTCTCGAAAATAACATAACTTATGAGCTGCAATGATTTTTATTTTATCTGGATAAGAATGACACAAAATTTCAATAAAAAATGTCATAACATATTCATCGCCTTCTAATAGTTGGGATGGTATGTGTTCCAAAATCCACGATAAAAATAATAGATCTGTAGAATTTGATATATTTATTGATAATGATTGAAGAATAGTGGTAATATATTGTTGAACTTCCAATGAACAATTTTCAATTAATTTAAAATATGATATAGTATATGGATAGTTAGTAACTTTTTGAGATAATTCAAATCTATTTCTTTCCAATTGTAGAATTCGTTCGATTTCATCAATCGTTTGTATGTCGAGAGTAAAGAAGCATGATTCGATTTGTGTAATCCATTTTAGATTCTTTTTATTCCATTGATCAATATAGTTAATAATAATATAATTGATCTCATTCATAGAGTGCCAATCTCCACTATGAATTCGTTGATTGGCAGCTTCGCAAAAATAATCGTTTTCATTACATAGTAATTCACAACATATTTCCATAGTAGTTGGTATCCATATTTTTGATGAGCTTAGTATAAGAGCACCATGATAAGCAAACGTACATAATTCTTCGTGATTCCGAAAATTCAGCCATTCAAGTACAAAGTCTACTGCAGATTCATCTAGACTTGTTTTGTCTACTAGAGCTTGTTGAATTTGTAAGATATTTGTCTTTTCTATATCTTTGAATTGTGAACGAAGAAAATTAGAAATCATCGATGCTGCAGTAATATTCAAGTTGTTGATGGATTCTTTTTGTAAAGCTTTTAAACATATTTCAACTGTCGACATAGACGATAAATCGTCGATAGGAGAATGACGTGTTTGTTGTTGTACGACTACAGAATCGCTCAGAAAATTTACAAATGAATGTAAATCATATAATTGCATGCATACCAAAAGAGCTGATCGTGTCGAAGTAAGATCAAGGTTTGAAAAAGATATCATCGAACAATAGTTGGAAAAAGTAATAGCTGATGTACTCAAGAAAATCTCCTGTAATTTCACCATATTTTCTAAATGTCGAGATTTATAAACGTATTGAATGATATCGGTATAAAGTGATGAGTAAGAAAGTAATGCTTGACATATAGCTTGTTGTTCAGATATTGTGACAGTTGTTAATCGTTGTAAAATATTCTTTAAAATATTTTTTTCAACTTGAAAATCTTTCGGAATAAAAGTCATACATCGATTGAAAAGTGCAACAACAGTTAGAAGTGGTAATTTAGGTTCGAATTCTTTTAATGAATTTAGTACTATGAAAAAATAATCTTTAATTTGATCATCTTTGTTTATATCTTGTGTCCTTTTAAACAACAACGAACAAACAGTTATCCTAGCATCAAGTTTCCAAAGAGGTTGTAAAATTGCGTCAGTTGCATTCCATATTTGATTAAGTTGATCTTTTTTTATCACACGAGCCAAACAACAAGCAGCAGCATATAATTGTAAATCAGTTTGTGCATTAGTAAGACGATCTTGCACTTTTATATCGACTAGTTGTCTGTAATCAGTATAATCATTGAAATTATATTCACGCATCTCAGTGGCATAAAATTTGAAACAATTCTCATTGTATGCTTGAGCTAAATATTTGTTATTTTCTGCACGAGGTGGCAAACGGATACCAAGATCAAGAAAATTTTCCATTTGATTTTGTTTAATTATTGGTAAGAGATTTGTATATAAAATCCAAAATCGTATTGAAGATTTCGTCACATTGATCATAACGTAAAGAAATTCAATTAATAAATGTAAAAATGGTAAACAAGATAAAGATGAATCATTTGGATAAGATATTTGATTTTTTTCAAGTAAATGTTTGTATAAATTTTGAACTGAAACTGAAATGTATGAAAGAAGAAGTACTAATGGTTTATCATGAAGAAGCTGCAATGGATGTATCTCTTTTTTTAAAAGTTTTAAATCTTCTGATTCAATTTCTTCAGTACTTAGTAAAGTCCCGCTAATAGGACAACAGCAAATAAAAGACAGTAATTGAATGAGTCGTTTATTGCTCCATTTTGTTACATTTGGTAGTGGAATTTTTTTTGGCATTTTAATAGCAAAGTGAAAATTATTATAAGAACTAAAGTAAGTGTCTGGATATAAATAAGATGATTGAGAACGTAATAATCGACAATAACTATGTGAAGCAGATTGCGCAAATTCAAGACTATTTTCTTTGATATCATTTGTAAAATGTTCGAAAATTTCAGTTAGATTATTTTTAAATTTTGAGATCGGACTAACAAGAAATATTTGTCGTAAATAGATAACAACAATTTTCATATGCCGTATAGCTAATTGCCAAATATCCGAACCAATATATTGCTCATAGTTAGATGATTGATGTATACCACATATACAAAATAAAACGACTAAACTATGCACTTTTTGTACAGTTGTATATGTTGAACATGTTGTTGATAGTATTTGTTGACACCAATTTATCATACGATTTAATTTCAATGTTTGTTCGCTTATTGTATCTTGAAGATATTCAATGAAAACTGATGAAAGTGGAGAATCACGATGCATACGCCGCGCAGAGAAAGTTACTAATGTTTGTTTTTTTGTTTTTGAACAGTTAATTTCGAGACCACCGTACAATGCAACAATAGCCGCTAAAATCGATGAATGAATTCGTAGTTTTGGTAGAGATTTTGAAAGTAAATATTCTTGCAAACTATTAGAACGTATAGGTAATCGATCATAACTAGTCGTCGCAATAATCATTAATAATCGATCGATATTATTATCAACTTCAATATCAAATTGACCATATAATTTCCAAATAATTTCACATGTCTTTGCTGTGATCCAAGATGGTAACGTTTTACATGTGTAAACAATACCGAATATAATAGGTATGAGTTTCCAAATAATCACTAGATCTTTTCTGGAAAATGTAATGTCAAACCAGTTATTAATTACTTCAGCAGGTAATTGGTCTATAGCTTTTTTTAGTTTATATGCAAAAATATTCGTTTCATTATTTGTGCTATTATAAACATTTAATAAAGTATTCAATATATGATAAACAATTGATAATGATGGTAAACAGATTAAATCATTCAAAGCACTAGCAAACCATATTGAACCAAGTGGTACATATTTATTGTATAGATAATCTGTAGATAGTAATTCATTACAAAATTGATCATAATTTTCTTTTGTAAAATTTAAACTAATCCAACCTAAAACAAGATTCAACGGTTCGCGTAATCGAGGATTTGGAAACATGGAAAAAAGGTTCATAATAAATTCTTTAAAATTATTCTCATTTGTTTTCCTATTGATCTTTCTTAGTGCATAACATACGAAATATTCTTGAAATGATAAATGTAAAAAAGCATAAACACCAAGAGATCGTACAGCAACAATACCTGCATCTTCACTGACGAGTTGCATGAATTGTTTAGCTAACTGTTCGATTTCTAATCGAGAATATTTTTTACTAATCATATTTTCCTTTGAACATTGTTCAATTGTTAAATAACATAAACGATTCAAATCGAATTCATCAATAAGACCAGATCCTGAACGAGAATGAACATAAAAAGCCATATTAGAAAAAATTAATTTAAGTATATCTTCAGAAATATTTAATTGTTCATATTGCCATCTTTGTAACATTAATTCAACGAGTTTTTCATAGAGTTCAACTCGTGTTTTACCAAGAGTTTCGACACCATATTGAGCGAATAATGTACAAACTATTGAAAGAACAGATGGATTCGATATTAATGATCTTAATTTTTCATTTTTTTCAATAGTTTGAATTAAATTTTTTGACTTCAATTTTGTTTGACATTTTAATTTCTTTTCTTTAAAATCATTTACATACTTATTAAATAAATAAATAATTTCTTCTTGTACATAAAAACACCAGTCATCAATAAAATTATGTAAATATTTATCATTCATCGGTTGAATTGTATAATGAACAATTAATTCACTTTTAAGTGGGTGGATTTTATAATTAAGAATTCGACTTGTTATTAAAATAAGATTTCCTCCGAATAATCCTTCACATCGAAAATCATTTTCAAATTCTTCTGTAGCAATAAGTGCATTATCAAATGGTGAGATTAACTCATGTGACTTACAATACGATTGAATAAAATTCTTTACTAAAATTAAAATTCGACTATGAAAATCCATTGTCGAAATTTCATCTAATCCGTCAAGTATTATTAATGCATGTCCATATCGAACGAAATCTTTTAAAATATAGAATTCATCATCTGTATATTTTTGACCAAACCATGTTTGATGTCCGATATAATCGAGTAGATTCGATGTCGAATGAGTTTCTAACCATTCAGAAAATTCTCCAATTCGAATTAAAATTGGAATTCGTATAGGTCCCATGTGAATGTCTTCGATAGAGATAGTTTTTTCTTTAGTAAATAATACTTGTGCATATTGACGAATTAACCATCGTGAAAATGTTGTTTTTCCACTGCCTGCACCACCAAGTAGTACAGACCAGCGATAATTTCGAATTGATTTAATTAAATCAATTGAATTCATATCAATTTCTCTATTTTGTTTAATTAATTCATCATTATATTGTGATGGAAGAAAATAATCTAATAATGTTTGTTTATATTGTAGTTTTTTACGACAAATTATATGCGGTTTATCTAAATGAATGTCGAAATAAGTTATTGACGACCGAAGATTTTTTTCTTCATGTTCATTTAAATGAATTTTTTCGCCGAAAAAATATTCAATAAATTCAGTTGTATTACAATTGATTCCATTGACTTTTAATGTTGAATGAAAATTAACACATGCACGAATGTATGAATCGAAAATTTCCGAACAAGTTTGTTTTAATTGATCAAAACTTATGTTTTTTAGTTCATTGATACAATTCTGACGATTTAATTCAAATTCTAACAATTGTTTATCATAATTTTTTAGAATATTCTTGTCAAGTAATCTTTGAAATTGTTTTTGTCGTTTATGTAAAATAGTTTGTGTGTTTTCTAATCTTTCTAAATAAGCATTTGTTAATCCATGATCATTATCGTTTAAATGAAAATTTATCTTTTTAAATATTCGTATTAATAAATATACAAAAATCTCAAATGTTTGATCAAATATAATTTCATTTGCTTTTTCATTGAGTAAATTCTCTTCAAACCATTCTATTATTTCATATAAACTTTTAACAACTTTTTTTATTGATCTATCTAATTTATTTAGTTCATAATCGGTGAGATCTTCATTGTTCGATAATTCTTGAAATTGATTTTTAAATTCAATAAATTGTTTGTTTAAAACATTTTTCCAATCACCGTCGAAATTATCAATCAAATCAGTCATTTCTTTTTTGCTATGAAATACTATCACTGTAATGTGTGAGTAGAAAATGAAAAATTCATAAGAGTGTACAATTACGTCGACAATAGAAACCATATATAATGCATTTTTGAAGGTTTACGGAGAATCGAAAAAAATTCTCTCGAATGTATTTTTTTTATTTGTTTAAACAGAAAAAATAAAATGGGCTTTGATATGTCCGGAAAACATTTTTTTTTTGTTTTATTGAGATTAATCATTTTCAGTCGGCAACGTGTTTTAGAATGACCATGAAGTTATCGGTAGAGCCGATATTTTCAAAAAATATTCGAATCAAAAGGTGTTCTGGATGTAGAATCGAATTTGAAATATACAATTATTCTTATCTGTACAGCATTCGTAGTTCACATTCAAATGCTTGTATGCTTCGAAGCTAATTTAATAGATACACCACATAAATGCTTCGGAAAATCATCAGAATGTCGTTTGATATCGGATCTATCTTTTGCTACTGTGACTGTTCTACTGCCTTTAATCATCATGTTCATCAAGCACATCTTCGAGTTCATATTACAACCAATGGCAATAATATAGAATTGAAATCATCAAATCCTAATGAACAACAGCGTCAATATAAAAAGATCGATCAACAACTTTTAGTTATGCTACTTTTTCAAGTTATACTTTTAGCAATACTCTTTTTTCCTGTATCTACATTCAGATTTTATTTAACATTTACAACTGGTCTATCGAAGTCTACATTACAGAAAACAATTGAAGATCTTGTGTATAGTATATTTGTACTTTTATTCTACCTGGCCATTAGTATATCATTTTATATTTACACATTAAGCGGTAGTAGTGTTTTTCGAAAAGCATTAAAAGATATATTTATCTTCTGCAAACGATTCAAATACTATATAGGCATTTTGCAAAATTGTTAGTACCTAATTCACCTCCCCCTTGATTTCAATCATTTTTTATCTATACGATGACACTTAAATATAAATAAAGAAAAAAACCTCAACTACTTGTACCAGAAAAAGTGTTCGGGTTCCAGACGAGAAAGCAAAGGAGATTGCGACCTTGGACAAGAATATTGGAGAGAAAGAGAGAAGAAGAAGAAAGATAAGAACGTTCGACAACGATACAACAACATATAGGTCGAAAATCGATGAATCGAAATGAGAGGAACGGAAAGAGAAAACAAGAAAAACAGAAAAGAGAGAAAGAAAGTATACGTGCTAGAGTACTCCATTATAACGTGTATCGAATATCTTTTTCTCTTTTCTGTTTGATAATGGACAACCAACAATTGCGAGGGATTCTAGTAAAATTAGAGAGTCGATTGAGTGACGATGATCGAGAACGTTTACATTTTTTTCTTGGAAATGATGTTCCACGAAAAATACGAGATGATTCATCACTTCGTGGTACTCTTCGTTTGATGGATTCTCTTTTCGA